>ERZ1108167.16-NODE-16-length-338897-cov-32.848366_pt1 | contig 338897 bp, 249 predicted proteins | sample MGYA00403703_ERZ1108167 | MGnify/ENA primary metagenome ERZ1108167 (study PRJEB35170, sample SAMEA104062411) | human gut metagenome | biome: human gut; feature: human-associated habitat; material: faeces | place: Denmark | collected 2012-05-11 ...
TGATATAATTTCCCAGATTCCGGTCCGGACCAAAGATTATTTTCTCATCTTTGGGGAAGCTTTCCACGATCTGCTTCGCATTGGTGGAAGTCACCACCACATCCGTTACCGCTTTTACCGCAGCCGTCGTATTGACGTAAGAAATAACGGTGTATCCCGGATGCTCTTTGACAAACTGCGCAAACTGATCCGCCGGACAACTGTCCGCCAACGAACAACCTGCCGCCATGTCGGGCACCAGCACTTTCTTGTCCGGACAAAGCACCTTTGCCGTTTCCCCCATAAAGTGAACGCCACACATCACAATAATATCCGCTTCCGTCTTCGCTGCCCATTGAGCCAATGCCAAACTGTCGCCAACATAATCAGCGATGTCTTGTATTTCCCCCTTCTGGTAGTAGTGTCCCAGAATGATTGCATTCTTTTCTTTCTTTAGCTCGTTAATAGCCTTTATGAGTTCATTCATAATAATATTCTTATTTCTTTCCTTTTAAAAAAAAATCCTTTGTTAGTGATGATAGCCTGTTAATAATGTTAGCAAATAAATACGATTTTTCTTGCCGGATAAGTTATTAGTCCATACTTCTGTTTTATGAGTTGGTTATGAACTGATGTAAAGGACAAGATATTCTATCCTACTTACTTCATTATCAATGAAAGCATCGTTAAATACCATCAAATGGAAGTTTGCTATTAACTCCCTGTTGATAAAGTGCAAAGTTAAAAACTTTATGGATATAAACAGGCAGATAAGTGCTGAAAAATATGTTTATGTCTGTGTAGAAAGTTTTGGGTTAGTTTTTTGGAATGTTCATAACGAAGGCCTCTTATACCTTCTTTTGAATAATGCAAGAATTATTTTTCAAAATCTTTGCCGATAGTTTTGACAGGTTTTAAACCGTTATCAACACCTTGTTAACTGAAAAGAATTACCTTTGTGGACAAGAACATAATAAAAGAAAAGACGTATGCGTAAACTGAAAATAACAGAACTGAACCGTATCAGTGCCGAAGAGTTTAAACAAGTTGAAAAACTGCCTCTGGTAGTAGTGCTGGACGATATTCGTAGTTTGCACAATATAGGTTCTGTGTTCCGTACTTCGGATGCTTTCCGTATTGAATGTATCTATCTGTGTGGTATAACAGCTACCCCGCCACACCCTGAAATGCATAAGACTGCATTGGGTGCGGAGTTCACTGTTGATTGGAAGTATGTTAATAACGCTGTTGATGCTGTTGATAACCTCAAAAACAAAGGGTATATCGTTTATTCTGTAGAACAGGTGGAAGGAAGCATCATGCTTGATGAACTTCAGCTGGATAAAACCAAGAAGTACGCTATCGTAATGGGAAACGAAGTGAAAGGGGTACAGCAGGAGGTTATTAACCATTCGGATGGCTGTATAGAGATTCCTCAATATGGTACAAAACATTCGTTGAATGTTTCCGTAACTACCGGTATTGTAATCTGGGATTTATTCAAAAAGCTACGCTAGCAGCTTAAAACTCCATTGGTTAATAAAAGGTTGATAACTGGTGGATAATGTAGTTAATTTATTTATAATCAATAGATCTATAATTGTTCATAAGTGTAGAATCCAAGTGATGTAATGATGCTCTTTGCAGGATATATAGATGCTGTTTACAGAGGATATATATCCTACGTATTGGACATATATGCGCTGCACATTGGATCTATAGTTCCTGTAAGTAGCATCTATAGCTCTTGTATATTGTTTATGTACGTCCTGTAAAAGCGGAATAAATATTGGTCAATTGAGTATAAGGAAGGTTATACCCCGACTTTACTAACTCCGGTTAATAAAGTCGGTTAATAAGTATTGAATGTGTAATTCAAATCTGTTTGTTCTTCACTATCAACACTAACACAACACGTTTTATTAGTTTGTCTTTACTTGCCAATTATATCAAGTTGTTTTATTTCACAGGTTCTATTTTTATGAAAAGTACACCATGTGAAGGTACGTCAGATTGGTATTTATTTATATAAACTCCTTTATCCTTTTGCTCCCAAAGATTACGCACTTTCTGTTTACCTTGAATATTCAGTTGATCCCAGAAAATAGATATGTCCTGTTTATTATCGGATAGATTGAATAATCCGACTGCTATGGAACCATCTTTTAATGGTTTACTCCATACTTCAATTTCTTTATTATTATCAGCATATACTCTGCTACCTTGTATACCGGCAATATCTTGGTTAATGGCTATTACTTCTCTGTTACTTAATAGATTCATTGTAAAATCATCCATCTGTTCCAGATCGCATCCTATCAGTAAAGGCGCCGCTAGAATACTCCATAAAGTGATATGAGTATATTGTTCATCAGGAGATAAATGTGTAGAATGTATATTTTTTCCCCAGCCAACCTTTCCTACAATGAGCATATCCGGGTCATTCCAACTGCCTGGTTTGGCAAATGGTTGCCACTTATCCTGAAGGAAACCTATGGTAGTCATACTACACCAGGAATCATAAATATCTCCTGTTGTCCGCCAGGCATTTGTTAGATTGCTCCAGTCTTCTGCCAGTTCAAATGGGGCAGCATTGGAGATGCTATATAGAATATCTCTTCCCGATTGGCGTAAAAGATATGATAGTTCTGCTGTATGGGCTATATCATTAGTTACCCAGTCGTACTTAATATAATCGAATCCCCATTCTGCCCATTGCTTTACGTCATTTTTAGCAAATGAAAATTCTCCATATCTGCGGCTTGAATTGACAACTTTACCATTACGTGTATCAGCACTGCTGCCAATGTATCCGGCAAAAGTTTGTACCCACGGAGAAGAATATATTCCTATTTTGAGACCTTTACTATGTACATAATCAACAAGACCTTTCATATCAGGAAATTTATCGTTCGGCATTATTGCATTGTATTTTCCTCCACGTACGCCTTGCCATCCATCATCGATATTTATATAAGCATATCCATAATTGACGAGTCCCAGTTCTACCATGCGGTCGGCCATCCTTCTTATTTTCTTGTCATCAATGTCTGCTCCGAAAATGTTCCAGCTATTCCAGCCCATAGGAGGAGTCAGACTTATCTTTTCCCCGATTTCAAGAGTTAAGTCTTTAGTAGTTTCTCCATATTGATTTTTAGCGGAGATATGAACAGTATAGGTTCCCGGATTTATCGCTTTTCCTGTAATAATGCCGGTATTGCTATCGATGGATAATCCTTCGGGTAAATTAGTTGCAGTTATATTTAGTGGTCTTTCTCCTGAAACAGGTACTGTAAACAGAAATGGATTTCCCGGGCGGGCACCATATATATAAGGGGCATTAATCATAGGCTGCCTTGCCACAGCAGGAGTTAGGATGTATTCATGTTCACGTTCTTTTTTTACCGAAACAGGATCGGCACCTTTCACTTCAAACCTGGCATTTACCCAGTTGGTGCGATCTCCGGCTATTCCATCTCCTACATGATCGACACGTAGGATTAGAGATTTTATACCCTTAACAGAAATATCTATTTGTTTTGCCTTTTCTCCTGCATGCATGATTCCACTTCGCCAGATGATTTTGCCATCTCCTAAAATTATAAATTCGGCACTGGCTTGTTTTAATTCGTGTTCGGGTGCGGAATCATCTATCCCTGCAGATGCCTTGAAGGAGACTGTTTTGCCGTCAAGTTTTATGCGGAATACGCTTGCGGCATGTGTACCTACACCCCGGTCAAATTTTTCTCCGGCGATAGAAAGTGGTGTTTTCCACATTGATTGATTGGCTATTGCTTTACCTGCAGATTGATCGACGTTAGAGAGATCTAATTCATCTAACCATACTATACGGGGAGCAGTTGTAAAGCTCGAAAGCAGTATGATTAATAATGCGGAGAAGTATTTTTTCATTGTATTTGAAATTAGTATTAAATAAATTCTTTACTGCAAAAGTATAGGATAGGATTGATGAAGTTGAATAAAAAAGAGAATAAAATGAAAACAAAATCCGGACAAAACGCAAATAAACCACTTTATGCTTGACAATTACTAGATTTTATTTGTATTTTCACAGCGGATTTTTATTTCTAACTAATTAGTTCGTGTTTAATTTTGATATAAATGATGGACGAATATAAGGACAAAAGGTACATAAAGGAAATAATAAAAGAATATAATATTTTATTAGAGTCGTGGGGTTCTTCCGAGTCCTGGGACTTAAATCAATTTAAAACACTGGAAAATATGATCTTCGAAACAACGAAGATCGATGTAAATGCTAACACACTTAAACGATTTTTTCAACAGAAGACAGGTAATCCGCAGTTGGCGACAAAAGATGCTTTGTGTCGTTTTTTAGGTTATTCGGGGTATACTGACTTTGTAATGAAGAAAACGAAGAAGGAAGAGACTACCAATATTCAGACAGAAGACGTTGTTGAAGAAACGAAAGAACATACAAATGACACAGACAAAAAAGCAGATAGTTCCCAGTTAGAAAAAGCTCCGAATAAAGTGACGAAAGATCCGGAAGAAGTATCGAATCGTATCTATAAGAAAAATAAATGGTATGTAAATTTTGCTATTATACTATTATTGATAATAGGCGGATATATGTTGTATACGTATAAGTTGAAAGATATGTATGTGGAGTATCTGCTCTCAAAAATAGAATTTACCACTTCGCAAGTAAAAGGAATTTGTCCGCTTACAGTTACATTCTCTTATCATATACCAGCTTCATTATTTGAAGATATTACTGTTATGTATGAAGAAGCGAATGGAGATATATCCGAAAGGAAACTAAATGAAAATATAGATAAGATAAATGCTACCTATATATATGAAGGTGAAGCATTCTGTCATCTGAAGTATAAAGATAGAATTATAAAGACCATTCCGGTGGAGTGCCGTAAGACGGGGTGGTCGGTTTTCGTCCGTGAGGAAAGAAAGAAAATATTTCGGGTTTTTCCGATGGAGCAGGCTTACAATGATTCGGGATATGTAAGTTTGCCTATAGAAAATGTCCCACAAGAGGCGCATACTAATCACATGTTTGTCAGCTATGTGTTTTATAAAGAAAAGTTGATAGACGGAGATAATTTCATATACGAGGCACGCGTCCGCAATTCAAAACAGGAGAATGCAGTTCCTTGCTCGGATATTATCATGTATATACATTCGGATACAGCTATGCATGGTTTTGCCATGAATGAAAACGGATATGCATATATCAAATTCATCAGTGGAGAAAATACAATTAAGGGAGATGAATATAACTTGAGCCGGTTTAATTTCAACTCTTCCGAATGGCACGTCATGACTATCAAAGTAGTGAATAAGAAAACTACCTTCTACGTAGATGGAGAAGAAGTGTTAGGAATGGATTATAAAGAACCTTTGGGATATGCCAATGAACTTACGTTAAGATTTAAGGGATGTGGTGCTGTAGATTATGTGAAAGTTTCCAATCTTGACGGTAAGGTTGTATATGAAGAAAATTTCGATCCGGATAAAAGAAAATAGCACTTTCTTTTCTTACAACCATCTTATACATAGATGGTTGTCTTGTTTTGTTCATATTTTGTTCACATTTTGTTTTACCTTTTTCTCTCTTTTCTTGGCCTTTTGTTTGCAGGGTTGCGGATGATTTGGGATAGATTTGCAATTGTTATCATTGTCCTGTTGGGACACGTTAGCTAAATCTATATAATCTGAAATGGTCCGATGAAAAAGAAGAAATGGATATGCTTGTTATTATCTGCATTGTTGGGGGTAGGTACTGCTCTTCCTCAACAAAGCAAAGAATCACCTGTAGAAAAAGTAAAGAAGATTGGTGATAAATTGATTAGAGAAACTCCCTTTGCCTACAAGTTGGGACTTGCTTCGTGTAGTACTTCTTTCAACACGTTAAACTTTGTGGATTTTGGACGTACCTTTGGGGTGGGACAAGAAGCTGTGGCCTATGCCTATACACAGCTGTCGTTTCCACGTGATACCACCATACGTGTAGAAACGGAGCATAACGATGCCTGTAAAATCTGGTGTAACGGACAATTGGTTTATGAAAATAAAGGGAAACGGGATATTAAGATAAACCGGGGGGAACGAAGTATGAAAATGACTTCTTCATTTTTGCTTCCGTTGAAAAGTGGTAATAACAATGTGTTGATTAAGTCGGCTACTTTTGGCAAAGAATGGTGTGTGTTCTTACAACCACCCAGTGATAATGATGCTGTTTTATCCACTGCCCGAAGTTATCCTCAAATAGGATTAACAAATTTGAATCATGTTGATAAACAAGTATCCGATCTTACCAACTGGCTCATTATCGGACCTTTTCAAGGTGGCATTGACGTAGTGCATGAACCGGAACAGGAATTTAGATTTGGATATATGTATAAAGGACTTCATGGTCCGGTGACCTGGACAATTCCTAAAATAGAAGTACTCGGTGAAATGATAGATCCCGAAGTTTGGGGAACTACTTATCAATGGAATTACCATAATGGAGGTGTTGCCTGGGCTATGCAGCAACTTGGTGAATTGACCGGAGCACATCAATATACCAAATGGGCAACTGACTTCTGCGACTATCAGATGGAAGGCATGCCATTTGTGGACTATCAAGTCAATCATTTGCGGGCATATAATTCAGCCAATGCAATGGTGATTAACTCCACATTGCTTGATTTTACATTAGCTCCCTCACTTCCCATTCTATACCGTTTGCGTATGGATAAGGATTTTAAGAATAGGGATATTTATCAGGCATACATAGATAAAATGATAAATTATGCACGTTTCGGACAAATCAGAAGTGAAGGAATGACCAACTACACCCGTGATACGCCGGAAAAATATACTGTATGGGTAGATGATATGTTTATGGGTATTCCTTTCTTGATACAAGCTGGATTATACAGCGATTCACCGGAGTTGCGAAAAATATTTTTCGATGATGCAGCCAATCAAATCATAGACTTTACGAAACACGTATGGAATAAAGACACTCGTCTTTATATGCATGCCAATTATACATCACGTCCTGATGTTAAACTCCCTCATTGGGCACGTGCCAACGGGTGGGCTATCTGGGCTATGTCTGACGTATTAATGGCATTGCCTAAGAATCATCCCAAATACAAAGCAATACTCAAGCAATATCAGACTTTTGTCTATTCTCTGATAAAATATCAGAGTCCTGACGGATTCTGGCATAATGTAATCGATCGTAGCGATTCTCCCAAGGAAGTTTCGGGTACGGCTATATTTACAATGGGTATAATACGTGGTATCAGGTATGGCTGGCTGGATAAGAAAAAGTTCATGCCAATTGCATTGAAAGGATGGGATGCAGTGTCATCCGAAATCGAAGACGATGGAACGGTACATAATATCTGTATAGGAACCATGTGTACCGAAGATGTGAACTATTATATGAACCGTCCATTTTTCGACAATGATACGCATGGGTCATTTGCCGTCATATTTGCAGGTATAGAAGCGCAGCGGATGATGGATGAAGACACCAAATAACTGATGTAAAAAACAAATATAATATTATGAAAAAGATACTTGTACTAATAGCTTTATCTTTCATGACTGTCTCGACATTAACAGCACAAATGAAGGACCCCCAGAATTGGGTAGGCTACGAAGAAATAATGGGTGTAAAAAATGGACTAAGATTTTATGATTTCGATGTAAATCTGATAGAATCGTCTGCTCCTGCTAATGTTTTTTGGCCGGGAGATGATATCCGCCTCAAGTTTCAGTTGATTAACAACACATCACAATCAATAGATATAGATGCGAAAGTACACGTCTTTCGTTATGGAACGAAAGGAATCCCCAATGATATTTGGCTGCCCCAGATGATTAAGCTTGATTATGAGAAGGTGATTCCTGTTCACTTATCAATTTTGCCGAATGGCTATGTCAATACGTCTGTATCGGTAGACGATATAAAGGATTTTGGAGGATATGCCGTTGTGTTTGATCTTGGAAAGTACGGGCGTCGATTGGGTACAAGTTTTGCCTATAGCATGAAACCGTCATTAGTGAAAATGCAATATCCCAAACAATCTTTGGATTACTTGGGAGTGGATTTTTTGAATAGAGTAGGTGTTCAGTCCATTCGCTACGGTATTCCTTTCGTATCACCTGATAATCCCGATTATCAAGGATTCCGACAAGAATTAAAGAAATTGATGAAGGATTTCATGGATAATAATATCACTGTTATGCTCATGTTTGGTGAGGGACGTATGGCACAGTCCATGCCTTTGGGTACTACCAGGCCGCATTTGGATGAGAATGGAAAATTTCTTCACACGAAGCAGGATTTAGTATGGCTTCCCGAATTGGATGAAGACTTTAAGAAATTCGTAAAAGAATTATGTCTTGATTTTGGCTGGCCCAAAGGACCGGTAACAGCTGTCTGTTTGTGGAACGAACCGTGGGAAGGAACTTCCATATCCGGTTGGCAGGCTGATATGATAAGATATAAAGAGATATATACGAAAATGGCTGAAGCGGTGATTGAAGCCCGGGAGAAAGACATAGATGTTCTTGTGGGAGGAGGTGACTCTAATTCGAATGCGTTGGATAAATTCTTTGCCGATGGAACAATGGATATGTTACCTATCTTTGATTTTCTCTCCATTCACTATCAAGGTATGGAGGCGCCAGTATTATATCCTGAATGGAATAAGCGCAAGGATAACAAGGGACGTGTGAAAATATGGGATACCGAAAGTTGGGTAGGGAATACCGACGACCGTGTAGGGCTTGTTATTGCAGCCAACCGTTCCGCCGGATATGACAGGTCGATGGGTATATTTGGTGGGTATATGTATTCAGGAGACCCGAACCGGTCAGTGCGTAGTATGGAAGTCCGTACCGAAAAAGGAAAGGAGACAATGCCTAAACTCCACAATACATGGTCTGCAGCAGCTGCTGTGGGAGCAGCACAAAGTATGATCGGAGAACGGGAGTTTAACAGGCTTCTTTTTAAAAATGGGTTGCCTTGGGTAATGATCTTTGACGGATACGAAAATAAGAAAGACGACGGAACAATTGTGATTGCCGGAGATTTGGGTGAAGCATTCGGTGCAGAGAATATTCTTTTCAGAAATGTGCGTAGCTTAAGCGAAGCGAGAAAAAAAGTCGATTTGCATCATCAATTAAAAACATTACCAGCGAATAGTGCTGAACGTAAAAAGATAGAAAACGAACTCAATACATACTATCCCATCACAGACGGGAAAATGATACTGAAAGCCAATCCCTCTTTCCTGCTTTATGATTTTTATGGAAATGCCATCGCTCCTAAAAATGGAATCTACGAAATTCCTCTTAATTATCAGGGATATTATATGCGTGTAAATGGTGAGAAGGGAGCCTTTGACAAACTTGTTTCGGCCATTAGTAAGGCGGATATTGTGGGGTATGAACCTATCGAAATAATAGCGAAAGACTTTACAGCTCCCATTGCCAGCAAACCGGAAATGGAACTTCAACTGACCAATATCCTCAATCGTCCGGTGAAAGGTGTGTTATCTGTTTCTATCGGTAATCTGGATCTATCTTATCCGCAGAATGTATCGTTTAAGCCCAATGAGACAAAAACTATCAGAGCGAAAGTGACAAACGGAACTGCCAGTGTAGACAATAACTATCCGCTTGAAGTTCATTTCGATGCAGGAAAAGATGGATTCGCCGTGCATTGGGAAAATATGCATGTCAATTACATTGCAAAGAAAACGATAAAGATAGATGGTAATCTGAATGACTGGCAAAACATGATTTCACAAACGATAGAAGGTTCTTCCAAGGCCAGCATTTCTTTGACGGAAGCTGCGTGGTATTCATATCAAAAGTTTGATAGTAATGCGGAAGGATTGGCGCATACCTACCTGGCTTACGATGACGATTATTTTTACTTTGCAGCGAAAGTTGCGGATAAAACTCCCAATAAAGGAACATTGAGATTTGAGACTCGCAATGATGATGATTATTTCTATCCTGACACAGCTTATATGCAGACCATATATGCCATGCATTCTACCATAGTAATGCAGCCTGCGGCAGAATCAGACCAAAAAGCATTGCAATTGCCTTCGGCAAAAGGACGTATGATGAATTATATGGAAAATACATCTACTACTCTGTCGATGGGTATGGATATTCATTTGCCGAAAGATAAATATACCCGTACTTCTTTTTATTTCCCAAGTATAAATCAGAATGGCCTGTCTGTTACTGTTTATGACAAAGACAGTGGCAAAGAATTACTTTCTACCAAGATAGACAAACTATGGAATGGTACTTATCTGACATTGGATTTATGTGGAAATGTGCGCATACGTTGTTCATCTCATGGTTGGTGGTACACAACAAAATTATCAGGTATCTTTTTTGACTCATCGGACAATGTTGTTAATTCGGGTAATGCCGGTGCTTCAGCGAAACTTGTAAACCGTGATTTTGATACTGTCGGAAACTGGATGGGTACATACGGGCAATTAGGATACTATCTTATCGGTTCAGATTCTTCTTTGCCTCAAGATGTTACTTGCCATGTTGTCTCTCAAGATGATTTGGTTCCTTTGGTATGGCCCGAGCAGGTACGTCGTTTCACTTACCGTAAAAGACCTACATTACCGGATGGCACCAATGGGATAGCAACAGATAATATACTGATTGCTTTCAATGTAATTCCAATCGGCGAAGATGGTATGGAAGCTGAAACGAAAGGTACTATGCCGCGTTACATCGGTTATAAATGTACAGATTATGAATACGCTTTGAATACTGTTGCTCCCGAATATGGCGGTGGCTTTGAAATATGGAGAATGCTTGTTCCGGGTATGCCGCGAAAACACTTCTATCCTCGCCAGCCCAAATCTTCCTTTGACGGAGCCGTAAAAGATGGAAAACTGATTACTACACGTGAAGGTAATACATTGTATTATGAATGTGCTATTCCATGGTCCGAAATACCGGATGTGAAGAAAGCCATTGATAAAGGCGATAAAATTAAATTCTCTGCCCGTATCAACGATGATGGCGCCGGAGCTGCTTGTATGGAAATAGCACGTGGCCGAAGCGTTTCGAAGAAAAACTCCAGAGCATTCCATCCGGACTGGAAGGAACATTGGGCGAATGAGGTTGAGTTTGGTGTAGAGAAATAAAGCGTGCTAGAATACTAATTATTGAAAATGGTAGAATGAAAATGAAGAAACAATTGATTATAATATTTCTATTATGTCTGTCTGTCAAGGGGATTTCACAAATACCTTTTGATGGTAGTGATAGTTATGCTACGCCACCCATAGGATTCGGGCAAAGTGAATTTGAAAACCCTTTAATTAACAGTATTAACAGGGAACCATACGGTGTAACATCTATTTCATTTCCTACTGAAACAGAAGCGTTGCAAGTAAAACGCTCTTCCTCCTCTCGGTATCAGTCATTGAATGGAACATGGAAATTTAAGTTCATTACAGATTGGGACAATCTTCCGTCTGATTTTATGAAAGTAGAGACAAATGATGATTCCTGGGATAATATACCTGTTCCGTCTACCTGGGAGATGAAAGGGTATGGCGATCAGGTTTATTGCGGGCAAGGCTATGAATTTCGTCCTGTCAATCCTCCGTTTGTACCACGTAAAGACAATCATATAGCATTGTACCGGAAGACATTTGAAGTGCCTGCATCATGGGAGGGGCAGAATGTATTGATTCATTTTGCCGGAGTCAGAGGGGCTTTCTATTTGTATGTCAACGGAAAAAAAGTCGGTTATAATGAAGATGGCGGCACTCTGCCTGCAGTATTTGATATGACTGCTTTTCTAAAAAAGGGAAAGAACCAATTGGCTGTTCAGGTGTTGAGGTGGAGTGATGGCTCGTATCTTGAAGATCAGGACCATTGGCGCTTTCATGGCATCACCCGGGATGTTTATATTGAATCACGCCCTGATGTTTTCATACAGGACTTTGCTGTTATTACAGATTTGGATAAGAATTATAAAGACGCAAAACTGCGTATACGGCCTGTCATATCCAGCAAGAAAACGGTAGATGTTTCCGACTGGATGCTTGAAGCCAGATTATACACCAAAGAGGGTACTCCTGCCCTCGGAGTGAATATGTCAATGCCGGTCAAGACGATTACGACCGAAAAGTATCAACAGAATTTTTCATTGGCAAAATATCTGGAAACAAATGTAAAGGCTCCTTTATTATGGTCATCCGAAACGCCTAACTTATATATCATAGTCCTGACATTAAAGGATAATAAAGGCAACGTAGTAGAATCAAGAAGTTCCCGTATCGGTTTTCGCAAAGTTGAATTCAAGAACAAACATGAACTGTGCGTGAATGGAAAACGCGAATACATCTATGGAGTAAACAGGCACGATCATGACGCATGGGAAGGAAAAAACGTACCTTACGAAAGAATGGTACAGGATGTGACTTTAATGAAGCGGTTCGGTTTTAATTCCGTAAGGACCTCCCATTATCCTGCAGATCCGGCATTTTATGATTTGTGCGATGAATATGGCATTTATGTCATGGACGAAGCAAATGTGGAAACCTGTGGAGCTGATGCTGAACTCTCAAATAATGAGTTATGGCTTTTTGCTCAAATGGAACGCGTTGCCGGGATGGTAAAAAGAGATAAAAACCATCCGTCTATTATTTTCTGGTCATTGGGAAACGAATCGGGTGTCGGAGCAAACAATGCTGCACGGGCCTCGTGGGTTAAAGATTACGATCCTACCCGCCTTGTACATTTCGAGGCCTATATGCATAATGGAGGTTCAAGACAATATGGTTATGGCATCGATTTTATGAAGACCAACCGTCCGGCAGTGAATCCTCCCGAACCTCCGGCTGTAGATGTTGTCAGTACCATGTATCCGTCTGTAGAAGGAATTATAAAGCTTGCTACTCAAGAAGGTGAAACACGTCCGGTATTGATGTGCGAATATGCTCACGCGAAGGGTAATGCATTGGGTAATCATCAGGAATACTGGAATGTAGTGAAAAAATATCCACGTCTAATAGGCGGTTATATCTGGGATTGGGTAGATCAGAGCGTGATTAGAAAAGACAGTGTTACAGGTAAAGAATATTTCTCTTCCCTTAACGGCACTAATGGGCTTGTTTTTGCCGATCGGAAAATAAAACCGGCTATTAATGAATGTAAGAAAATCTATCAGCATATCCGTTTTGATTATTCTAACGGGGAACTGACCATCAGAAACGAGTATAATTATCTGCCGCTTTCCACATTTCGTTTTTCATGGAAATTGATGGCAGGCGGTGAACTGATTAAGAAGGGTGAATTGACTGATATAGAAGCCTTCCCAGGTACTTCTGCCAGAGTAAAAATAGATACCGGATATTCTGATGCCGGACAGAAAGGAGAGTTCATTCTCGAAATCAATGCTTGCTTAAAGGAGAATACCATTTGGGCGTCTAAGGGATTTGAAATCGCATGGGAGCAATTTATCTTGCAAGAAGGAAAGGTGAATCCTCCGGTGGAAGAAAACACAGGAAATGGCGGAAAGCTGACTGTACAGAAGAAAGCGAATGAAATAGGTATTTATAATGATCGTATAAATATTGTATTCAACAAGAAGACGGGGCTCATTCAAAGCTGGATCGTAGGCGGAAAGGAATTTTTGGAGAAAGGTCCTCAAATCAATTTGTGGCGGGCTCCGACCCATAATGATGGCGGTTACCGTCCCAAAACGGAGAATGAAATCTCCCGTCAATGGGTAGAAGCCGGACTGGATAGTTTGCAACATAAGTTGAAATTGTTTAAATTGGTCGAGGAAAAGAATGGTACAGTCAGTGTGGCAACAAGGTTCGTTGCACAAAAAACGGGAAATAAGTCGTACGTGGAATATACCACCAAATATATTATTGATCCTTCCGGAAAAGTACAGATAGATACTGATCTGAAGCCATTTGGCAATATAATCAGCTTCCCTCGTATAGGTTATACAATGACCGTAAAATCCGGTAACGATACTTTTTCATGGTATGGCTACGGACCGTATGATACATATAACGACAGACATTCAGGAGCTCGTTTGGGCCGATTCTCCGGAACTGTAGATGAACAGTTTACGCATCATGCATATCCTCAAGAGAATGGAAACAAATATCATTGTTCATGGGTTTCATTGACCGACAATGAGGGAATTGGACTTGTTGCCGAAGGTATGCCATTTATTGAATCCAGCGTGATGCATTACTCCCTTGAAAACCTGTCTGAAGCAATAGATGAAAGCCAATTAAAACGTACGGACAACGTCACATGGAATATCGATTATAAAACATATCCGATTGGTAATAGGAGTTGCGGACCTCCCCCACTCGAACAATATGTGCTTTTTGCAGAACCTGTGTCTTTCAGTTTTTCTGTTTATCCGGTTCTTAATAAAAAGACCGTCCAGTAAGCTTTTGAATATATAAAAGATCGTCCGAAGCGCCTTGATCTTATGAATCTCCTTTGCTACAACATATCGTAGTAAAGGGGATTTCTCTTTTTAGGAGCTTTCAATCCTTTCATCAGAAGGAAGCGTAGTATTAGTCATTTAGAATTCAGTGATGAAAATGACAACTGTATATGGTCTTGAAAGAGTATTTGTATAATAAATAGAATGTTATATATGTATCATAAATTTATTGTTTATATACATAGTAAATAGATGTTTGTATCTTGCGATATTTATTTAATCAAAATATCTTTATCATTTATGCATAAACAGTTTGATCGTTTCTAATAAACTTTTGAAGAGTTTATTAGAAACGTTATCTAAGTTTATTAAAAACTATATGGAGGCCTTTAGTGGTGTTTGTGTTGAATTTATGTAACAAAAAAGGCTGCGGAATTCATATAATTTCGCAGCCTTTAGCTATTGACAGGATCTCTGTCTTTTGTATTTTATAGAATTACTTAGTTAATTTGTTGCAATTTATTTGTTTTAAAATCCATTATTTATTCGTCTTTTTAAATTTTAGTTGATGATCAATATTCTTGTTCTACAAATATACAACATAAAAAGAGCGTTTCCAAATTTTTGCGATATACAGAATTAAAAGTATTCTTAGTTACTTGTATTGAATTACTTCACTTCTGAAATATTTCAGGGTATTTCCTGATAAAATAAACAGGTGTACAGCTCCAAGCGTGGCAATAGCTGTTGATAGGATAGAAATCGTATGGAGAAATAAAGTCGTTTGTAGGATCGTATGCCTCCCAAAAAGTATCGGCTCCTTTGGCGATCATCCCTCCCCAATAATTGACTAAAGCCTCTTTGGCTTCGAGATTCATGCCACAATCTATTAGCGACTGAATATAATAATGATACATATAAGGAGTGCCGGGATAACAAACATCTTGCGTTGTAGTCAATGCTGATAAAGCCTTTTTGCCTTCGGCTTTACTGGCAACTCCGCTTAAAATCATCCATATCTGTGACGCATAAGAAATCTGTTTGTCACCTGTTCCGACGAAAAGGCCGGTTTTCCGGTTGTATAAGTTTTTTCGAGCAGCCTTTATCATTTTGTTAGTTAATGCAGGCAAGTCGGCAACTTCTTTTTCTTTTCCGAGCAGTTGAGCCAACTTATAGGATTCCTTTAGTGCAAATATGGATACTCCTTGTAAGGGAACCTCTTTATACAAATCCTCTTTCCAATCGAAAAAGACCCACCAGTCTTTCTTTACTTTCTCAAAATCCATCAATCCATTCGCCTTGACATTGGTACGGACAATATCCAGTTGCTTTTTAGCCACAGGCCACAAGTCTTTGACAGTTTCCATATCGCCCGTTGCTTCCAGGTAGTCTTTCAATGTTACATTATACAGTAGCGCATATTCATAAAGAAATTGTTTGTCCTGGGCTCTCGGTACAGGATTTTCAATTACTGTAGCCAACAGATATCCGTTCAGGTCGCTCAATCCGGCCAACAAATACAAACACCGTTTTGTAAGGTCGTGCTGCTTGTAAGAATAATTGTTGCCAAGAGCTTCCAGATATAAATCCCCGATCCAAAGACGCTGATCTCTTTTCGGACCATCCTCGTAAACGGTTTGCATACATTCTTTCAGTGTATTGAGCCCGACACGATCTATTTTCCTTATCATGGGATCAACTGCCTGTGGAAGCTCTTCAGGTATATTTTGGGCAGAAGTTTGAGCCATACATTTCATATCATGTATGTTGAAATCATAATAAGGAGAACTGCCCAACAACTCGATTTTTATATAGCGGAAAGCCAGCCTGCGTGGAAGAGTGACTGTTTGCGGCACATACATTACAGAAACAACTTCGTCCTGAAGCCATGCCCTGCTTAAGCCTTCTTTATAAGAATCAAAAGAAACAGCTACTTCCGAAGGAACTTCCCCGAAAGTCAATTTAAACCTTAACGGACCGTCGGCTGCAAGCCCGGTGCTTCTTACGGAGAAACTAAAATATCCGGTCAGATGCTCTCCGAAATCAATCGTAATCTCTTTTTTCAGTCTGAAAGGCATAGAGTATAAAGAGTCGATAGGGCTGACATCTACTGCTTTGTATTTCTGAAACGATTGTGTGTCGGGTACAATATCCACTACTTTCAGCGGCTTTTTCTCTGTGATTATAAGTTTCGGTTTATATTGTTCTGCTTTTTGTAGCCACTGCTTACGGTTGTTCCCATAATAGTCTTGTGCAAAACAAGCCAATGCGGTGAATACCAGTGTCAGGCTGAATAAGATCGATTTCATCATATTATTAATTCTCTTTGCTATCTATAACGTTCCAATTCCTGAAGTCATACACGCGTGATTCTTTTCCATGCGAAACATTCAGGAAACGTCCGTTCACAGCTTGTTCCATCCATGGGTTTGAATACAAAGGCCAATTTTTATAATCTACCTTTTCTCCGTTGACAAAACGTCCGTAATTATAGATAATTTTTAGTGTATCACCGCTAAGTGAGTGATAAATGGTCTGTCGATATTCCGGATTGGTAACGATGTATTCCAGTTTCGTTGTTTTCAGTATATCTTCTGCAAACAGATCCAGGGCTGTTTTCGTTCCTGTGGGTTGATATTTGTCCGGCAAACAGGTTTCTATGACTGCGGCAGTACCACGTTGGTCGCAGCGTAACATTTTGTGTTTTACTCCACGAAACACCCGATCTTCGTCCCATGTGTATGGATGACAGAATTTTACGGCAAACAGAACACTTCCCCCGTCAAAGAATATCCAACCGGATTCGTCCTCTTTCATTTGTTTTATCGCGTCGATAGGCACTACTCCTGTCACATACGGATGAGGTTCTTCCGATTCTATTTTATACATGGCCAGCAACGTACCGTTATGTTGTAGCACTTGTTCGCGGCAAGTAGCTCCGAAAAGGCTTTCGGCTGATCTACCATAATGGCTGATGTGAGTCAGGAAGAAAGTACTTGCCGGTGCATCCGATTCCCACACCAGTTTCCACCGGCGCATCTGTGCGCTCCATCCCAAGCTGATTCCATCCCATTGACTGGCCAATCCATACGTTTTGTTGATATACGTATATTTCTTGAATCCCCATGGATAGTTGAGTTGTGCAAATGGAGTCATATCATGCGATTCTTTATGCACGTATGCATTCTTTCTATCCGATGCTATATGCTGTATAATCTCTGGTACACGATAGGAAGAAACGGCTGCCAGTACACAGTAAAAACCTTCATTGTTCACAATCAATTCTCCGTTTTCATACTTTTGCTCTAATATCGGATTGGGACCTCCACCAAAAAACAACCAGCCCAAAAGTGGATAAGGACTCATCATGTGGGGAGAACAAGCAAAATAATATTCCCGTAAAGAGGAAGAAATGAAATAACCATTCAACCATTCGGGTGCCATGTTAAGTAAATGCCATTCAAGTGTCATTTGCACCTGTTTCTTAAATTCAGCATCCTTACTGTGGTCGTACAAAGAAAGAAGGCAAGTGATATAGAATGTGCCGTACGTAGGAGAATCAAACTCTTTGATACCATAACGTACTGTCTTATCCATTACATCCATCAGTACTGAACGGCAATGTGCCATTACCGTGTCGGCTTTCCCCCAATCGGGGAAAGCCAGTGCGGTAAGATATCCAGCTGTTTTAAACATTAGTCTATGATTTTCTGTACTTCCATCTGCCAGGTAATCCTCGTTCGTCATGCGTTTCCGTACCTTTTCTTTCAGTTCTTTCGGGTACACAGACTGAAAGCGTAGGTACGCATCGATATTCTGATGACAATCGAACATATCGAAGGGTGCATCTTCCTGCATCCGGTTCAGCATATCCAGGGCATACTTGACATCTTTCTTTGTTTCCAGACGAGCCAGAACGAATCCCATTGCTGTCTTGATATCATTATCTCCCCAATATTGGTCATTCGGCCGAGCTTTGGAGTAATAATCAAGAAGATACTTTTTTCGCTCGTCAAAAGAAGACGCAGAGGTGAGAGAGAGGAACAGAAAAGCAAATGCCAGTAAAATCAACAGCTTTTTCATACTTAATATCCTTTACTTTGTTTCATTAATGGATTCGATCTCATTTCACTTTCAGGGATCGGAAGATAATAGTCCTGTGGATCATAATGTACAGTTCCTGCATTTGTTGAAGGGTATTTAGCCAGTTCCTGCTCCAGTATTCCCCAACGACAGATGTCATACCAACGGGTATTCTCAAAGAATAGTTCTTTGTAGCGTTCTTCTTGAAGTATTTCCATAGTGACAGTCGTAAAATCTTCTCCTTTAGTACCGGGTACGTCATAGTTGCTTTCACCCCATGCACGGCGACGGACTTTGTTTACATACTCGGTAGCTACATCTGCAGAGTTCAGTTTGAGCATAACTTCGGCATACATCAGATAAATATCTGCCAAACGAATAATGTCTACATTCTTGGTTGAGAACACAGGTGAAGACACATTATAGAAGTCGATATACTTGCGTTGGTAATATCTGTAAGTGGGGTCACTTGTATCCACTTGTTCAAATTCAGGTTTTGTAGTGGCAGTACTCCATTTTTTTACATTATAACCGTATAGTGTGGCTTCATTCAGTCGAGGATCGTTTCCGAATCGCGCTGCAGTGCGTTGATCGACGAAATAGTTGTTCCAGGCACCCGGAGCTCCTCCGAAAATACGAACCAAGTGATGTTGGGGGGCATCCTCATAAGCACTTCCTGATGAGAGATAATATTGTAGGGAGAAGATACATTCGGGGTTATTATCTGTATGCTGAATATAATCTGTAAAGTTGACAGGTTTGTCCAATTTAAAGCGGTTGTCACCTATCACTTTCTCAAATTCTATTTTGGCATTGGTAAAGTCGCTCATGTACAGATATACTTTTCCAAGTAATGCATGCACAGCCGGTCTTTGAGCCCATCCCTGGTCTTTGGTATAATCAGTGTCTGTGTAACCGGGACCGGGTATTGTAGTATTGACCGGGATCTGATTATCACCAATACAGGTTTCGGCTTTTTTCAGATCTTTGATTATCAATTGGTAACATTCTTCAATAGTCGATCTGGCAGTAATTGCATTACTAGCGTCTGCAACACCTTCTCTTAGAATAATTCCTTTTGCATCTTTATTATTTGGATAAGTTCCTCCGAAAGAAGGTCCTTGTTCTCCGAATAGGCGTAATAAATCGAAATGTATAAATGCTCTCAAAAATAAGCTTTCACCCTGAAAGTTCATTACCATTGTTTTTTTCTCTTCATCCAGTGCTTCCAAATCTATATGATCTATCAAGTCTAGCGTGAGATTGGTAGACGCTAAGGCCTTATAATATTTTATGTATGCCTCTTCTACATTCTTGTTGGTAGAAGTGAGTCCATTGATAGCCCATTGATTTCGTTGTTCTTCACCTAACCAATCGATATCCATTTCGTGTGACATGGTTGCCATATATTCGGTCTGTCTCCCATAAAGATGGATAGAACCGAGAGACCTGTAAGCACTTCCTAAAAACTCGCCTAATTTTGTGGGGTTTCTTTGTATAATTTCTCCAATATTATCGTCCGATACAGACGTTGTTAGAGGATGATCCAGAAAATCGCTGCATGCTGATGTCAGAAGCAGACATCCTGCTATGAACATATATTTAATTTTCATATTTATATTTTTTATCTGATTAAAAACCAACATTAAGACCAAATGAAATAGACCGGGATTGAGGGTATTGAGTTAAATTATAAACTCCCTGTTCAGCATTGTTATTACCTATAAATTCAGGATCAAATCCTTTGAATTTGGTGAATGTCAGTGCATTTTCTACTCCTACATAAATTTTCAGTTTTGATAATTTCATTTTAGATACTATTGATTTTCCGAAACTATATCCTAACTGAATATTTTTTAATCTTAAGTAAGAACCGTCCTCAACCATGTATGAGTTGGGTAATTGATAATTGTGAGTAGCATTACCCAAACGAGGTTGGCTGGTATGAGTATTGTTTGGCGTCCATGCATTCCACACGTCTGAAGTTGAGTTCCAGTCGGCTGTCATATTTTCCAAACTTTGTTTAGTGTTATTGTATATATCTCTGTCAGCTACCCCTTGCCAGTTCATATTGAATTCAAAGCCTTTGTATTCCAAGTTTACATTGAATCCATATACGTATGTTGGCCAAGGATTACCTATTGAAGTCATATCTTCATCATTGATACGTCCGTCTCCGTTCAAGTCTTTAAATTTAATATCTCCCGGGCCTATGTTTCCTGCATCGTATGCTACTCCCCATTTTTCCATTGATACAGCATTCAAGGCATCTATTTCTGCTTGTGTTTGATATAGTCCGTCTGCTACGTATCCCCAGAATGCTGCTACCGGTCCGTCTACGAGCGTGCGATTGAAGTTTCCTCCGGACAAATAGCTGGCATTACCAATGTTTAATACTTTATTCTTGTTGTATGAGATATTTCCACTTACAAGGTAGTTAAAATGATTAATTGAACCTCTGTATGACAAAGCCAACTCAATACCTTTGTTACTAATTTCTCCTTTGTTCAATTTATAAGTATTGCTACCAACACCGATAGTTGAAGGTAATTTTTGTTCGATCAATGCATCGCGGGTTTTCTTGTTATATAAGTCGATAGTAGCTGTGAAAGCATTATTCCATGCACCAAGGTCTATTCCTATATTGGTTATTCTTGTTTTTTCCCATGTTACGTCTTTATTTGGAGTTTTTTGGGCCAGCCAAGTACCGTTGGTTTGCAATTTATATTCTTGTCTCCACCAGTTTTTGTCGATACTGTTGTTTCCTATTTCTCCGATACCAAATCTTAGTTTCAGATCATTTATTTTTTCCACTTTAAAGAACTTTTCATTGGCTATGTTCCAACCGATAGAAACAGACGGGAAGAAAGCACTTCTTTTGCCTGGAGCGAATATGTCACTGGCATCATTTCTGAAGTTTGCTGTTAGCAAATAACGATTATCATAAGCGTAAGTAATACGTCCGAATAGAGAGTAGCTGCTGCCTGTGCTCCAAGCGTTGGTACCATCTCTATGATCGGTAAGAGCAGTACTTCTTAAGTCTTGAGCCGGTATACCCCATTCAGCATATCCTGATGCGTCATCATTGCGTGATTCTCTTACTTCAAAACCGATCATTGCTCCAAGATCGTGTTTACCGATTAATGTATTGTAGTTTACGTACGTGTTTAATAGATAGGAAGTACTTTGATTATGAGCATAATCCAATTGATGTCCTTGAATGTTTTTTCCTTCTACAAAATCAATTGAGTTGGTTGATATACCTCCAAATGTGTTATATAAGAACTGCGAAGTCGCATGATTGCTAAGAGTTCCTGTCAGGTTGGTAGTCCATACCAGTCCTTTTATCGGGGTGATGATTGCTTGTAAGTTTCCCCATACAGTATTCCATTTTTCCCAATGATCTTTCAGGTCTGCACTTTCTAACGGATTTCCTCCTTGCCAGTCAATGGTTTCTTTAAATTCGTCTGTGAAGTATCCATATCCTGTATTCATCGGGTTAGTGTCGTCATATACATTCATCGCCGGGTTGGCACGTAAGATATGTTGCCAGTCCAATGCGTTGTGTTTCCTTTTCGAGTGATTGAAATTTACAGTTTGGCTGAACTTCAACCATTTCAATGGAGTTTGTTCAAATCGGGCTTTGATGGCCCATTTTTTATAGTTTGTATTTACAAAAGTACCTTCATCATTGGAATACATAGCTGAAAGGAAATAAGATGACCTGTCAGAAGCTCCGGAGATGTCAATGCTATGGGAATGCTCTATTCCGGTGTTAAACATTACGTCTACCCAGTCGGTATTAGGCAGTTGAGATACCTCATTGGGAGTCAGGAAATAAAATGATTTAATATCGTTAGTTGTAGGTTCACCTTTATCCGGATTGTTAGACATCCATCTGGCTTTGTACATATCAATGTAGCCTTGGGTTCCCAGCGTTTCAGGTAGCCCGAGTGCATGGTTTACTTTTACATATCCGTTGTAGTTTACAGCTATTTTTCCTTTAGATCCTTTTTTGGTTGTCACTAACACGACTCCATTGGCAGCTTCGATACCGTAGATGGCAGCGGATGCAGCGTCTTTCAATAATTGAATAGATTCTACTTCGTTAAAGTTGTCCAGTGGCATTCCGGGGACTCCGTCAATAATCCAAAGCGGAGTGGCTTTGTTCAGTGTTCCTACACCGCGCATGATGATAGAAGAACTTGCACCGGGCTGCCCGCTTTGCCTTGATATATATACAGGAGCTTTTCCTTGTAAAGCCTGTGAGGCATCATTGGTAGACATCGTGTGTAAGTCGCGTGATCCCAAAGATGTAATGGATCCTGATACATTAGCTTTCTTTTGTACACCATAACCCACTACGATGACTTCGTCCAACTGTTTAGAATCTTCGGCTAATACGATTTTCAGATTTTTACTTTGATTATTTACAGCAATTGTTTGCGTAGCGAATCCTACATAGCTGAAGGTCAGATTTCCTGTAGCATTTTTCAGCTTAATCGAAAACTTACCGTCCATGTCGGTTATTACTCCGTTTGTAGTTCCTGCTTCAGTTACTGTAACACCTACCAGCGGTTCATTCTGATCGGAAACGACAGTTCCATTGACTGCTGTACCTTGTGCGCTTACATATTGTATTCCAGTAAGGAATATCAATATCAAAAGCTTAACCTTTAAGCATTTTTTCATTGTTTTAAATTTTAAAGTTATACAAGAAATGAATTTTGCTGTAAAAGTATTGCTTTAGGACAATGCAGCCGAATAAAAAAAGGAATAAAGTAAAGACAAAACGTGAACAAAGTGCAAACAAAAAGTGCTTTGATCGATGGTTTGGCTGATGATCGCTGTTTTGTTTATCTCTCAATTAGGATAAATGTTTTGTGTTCTGGGGTAATTGTATCGGGAGTTTGTTTTTTCTTTGTAGTGGTTATGACTTAAATAGAATGAACTTGAGACTAACTTTCTGTATATTTGGTTATTATATTGGTTTGTTCATGTTTTGTTTGTGTTTTGATTTTCCTTTTTCTCTTTTTTCTTAGCCTTTTGTGGGTGTATGTACGAGGAATTCCGGATAAATTTGCTTCATAAATATTTGAGAAAGATGAGAAAAATAATATGGACCATCATGGCGTTATGTACCCTATCCGGGTGCAAGTACGAAAATAGCACAATTAGTGCGGATAGTTTGTTAGACTTTGTCGATCCGCTGATAGGAACAGGCGGACATGGACATACGTTTCCGGGGGCAGCATACCCTTTTGGAATGGTACAATTAAGTCCTGATACAGGACTGGAAGGATGGGACTGGTGTTCCGGGTATCATTATTCTGATAGTTCGATCATTGGTTTTTCTCATACGCATCTTTCGGGTACAGGGCGTTCCGACCTGATGGACGTAATGTTGATGCCTGTGACGGGAAATTTGAAATTAAGTCCGGGATCGAAAAGTAAACCGGATGAAGGGTATCGTTCCCGTTTTTCACATGATGAGGAGTCTGCATCTCCGGGGTATTATAAAGTAAGGTTGAAAGATTATGATATTATGGCCGAACTGACAGTATCGCCTCGTTGCGGTTTCCATCGTTATACATTTCCTGAAAGTAAATCTTCTCATATTATATTGGATTTATCACATCATTTTGCGACTGATTCTGTGCTTTTTACTTCTATAAATAAGATAGACAGTTGTACGATAATAGGTGAGAGAAAAACAAAAGGTTGGGGTGAACCCGGAGAAAAATACTGGAGTGAGCAACAACTGTTTTTTGCTTTAAAAGTATCTAAGGTATTTGACTTGTCCATTGCTGCAGATGAGCAGTTTATTCAGGAAAAGCAAGCTTCCGGTAAAAATATAAAAGCTATTCTTAATTTTGAAACCTCGCTCAATGAGATGGTGTTAGTAAAAGTAGGGATTTCTGCTGTGAGTGCGGAAAATGCACTCCAAAATCTTTCGGAAGAAATACCGCATTGGGATTTTAACAAAACGCTTAGTGAGACACAGGCAGTTTGGGAAAAGGAATTATCAAAGATTAAAGTAGGAGCTCCTGATAAAAATAAAACAATTTTTTACACAGCTTTGTACCATTCTTTATTGGCTCCTTATTTATATAATGATGTGAATAAAGAGTATTTGGGATTTGATAAACAGACACACATGGCCGAAGGGTTTGATAATTATACGGTGTTGTCGCTGTGGGACACATTTCGTGCTGAAAATCCATTATTAACGCTGATTGCTCCAGATAAGGTGAATGATCTGATACAATCCATGCTTGCGCAATATGAACAGTATGGGCTACTGCCAGTGTGGCCATTGTGGTCAAGTGAGACAAATTGTATGATTGGTTATCATGCTGTCCCCGTCATTGTAGACGCTTACTTCAAAGGAATAAGAAATTATGATGTGGAAAAAGCGTATCAAGCTATGAAGACATCAGCCATGCAGGACAACTTTGGCGTGAAAGAGTTGAAGCAATACGGCTATATTCCTTATGATGTTTATAATAAATCTGTTTCTACAGCTTTGGAATATTGTTATGACGATTGGTGCATAGCTCAAATGGCGAAAGACTTGGGTAAAATAGATGATTATAACTATTTTATGAGACGGTCTTCCGGTTATAGAACATACTTTGATAAAGAATATAAATTAATGAACGGTTTTTCAAGCCAAAGTAGCTTCCGTCGTCCGTTTGATCCTTTCTTCTCATCTTATGGGGAATGTGATTGGGTGGAAGGGAACTCGTGGCAATATTCTTTCTTTGTTCCTCATGATGTGCAAGGATTGATAAATTTGTATGGAGGCAGTGAGGAATTTGCTAGTGCCCTTGATACTTTGTTTTCCATGCCTGTAGGTATGTCAGGTCATGATGTTCCAATAGACATAACCGGGCTTATCGGTCAGTATGCGCATGGCAATGAACCTAGCCATCATGTAGCTTATCTTTATAATTATGCGGGTCAACCCCATAAGGCTCAACAGCGATTGCATGAAATCATGTCTACTTTATATACCGATCAGCCGGATGGATTGTGTGGTAATGAAGATTGCGGACAGATGTCGGCTTGGTATGTTTTCAGTGCGATGGGATTTTATCCTGTGAATCCGGCAGAAGGAATATATATATTGGGAAAGCCGATGGTAGAAAAGGCTGAAATTTCGATTGGAGACAAGCCTTTTAAAGTAAAAACAGTAGGTTGGAGTGATGAGAACATATATGTGCAATCGGTGAAACTAAATGGTAGAGCTTATAATAAACTTTTTATTACACATGCCGATATAGTAAATGGAGGGACCTTAGAATTTACGATGAGTCCGGTTCCGGGTAACTTTAAACATGCTATATTACCTCCGTCTATATCCGAAACTCTGAACGAATGATGAGAACCCCGAAAATTCTATTATTTCTCTTTATATCTTGCTTGTGCTTTGGTTGCCAATCTTCTTTGCGAAGAGAAAGCCGGATAGAAAAACAAGATGATGTGTATGTTTTGTCTTTTGCTAATCTTTCTTTCAGTGTATCGGCGGGAAAGGGTGGTCGGATTGTTTCTTTTAAATGTGAAGATAGGGAGTTGTTGACTTCTGATTCTGTACATAGCAAGTATTATGGAGCAACGTTTTGGTTGTCTCCTCAATCTGAATATTGGCCTCAATATCAATGTGTTGATGAGTTACCTTACCAAGCAGAGATAGATAAACAAATTCTTCGGTTGGTAAGTCCGCCGGATTCGATAAGCGGTGTATCTGTCACCAAAGAGTTTTCTATATCGGAAAGAGATTCATCTATCTTGATTCATTATTCTGTCCGGAATGTATCTCGTCAGCTAAAGAGGCTGGCCCCTTGGGATGTGACGAGAGTGTATGGAGGTTTGAGCTTTTTTCCTGTAGGAGAAACGGATCGGATGAATAAATCTGATGTAACAGGAGGGTATGAAGATAAAGGTATGGTATGGGTTCCGTGTCCGGATGGTACTAATGAACGCGGTCAGAAGTTATTCTCGACTGCTTATGGAGGTTGGATGGCACATTATTATAGAGGGCTTTTGTTTGTTAAATGTTTCCCGGACATTAGGCCGGATGAGGTTCCTCCCAGGCAAGGCGAAGTAGAAATTTTTGTAGCACCGAAGGGACGTTATCTAGAACTCGAGAATCACGGAAAGTATGTAGAGTTGCAACCTGGAGGGTCCTTGATGTATCGACAAAAATGGTTCTTGAAAGATGTATCCGATAAAAAACAATCTGATTGGATTGACAATCTGAAAAGACAGATGAATGAGCCAAAGGTGCATGGGTAAAATTTGCTCTTTCCTGTATTTATAAAATGTTGTTGAATCAGATCTGCCCGTTCTCCACCATCAACACTACACGTTCCGTTAGTTTGTCTTCACCTTGCGGATCATATTCTTTTTTTAAACTGGCTCCGAATAATGCAGCAAAAGTCTGATAGAACCCCGCTTTGAAAGGTCCCATAAATGCTTTCACCAGTTCATAGCTGGTAGAATTGCTTTGGCGGTCTATTAATTTAATCAACAGTTTTCCCTGTGCAAAAGAAAGTTTCTTCATTCGGGGAGTATATTGATCTTTCAAGCCTTTTTCAACACGTTTGATATGTTTCTGGCGGGCTTTCTCATTGGGTAGCGTCTGGAGGTATTCGTAAGTTTCGATGATAGCCTGGTTAATTTCCCTGGAGATAGGATATACCTTTTTCACGTTACGAATCAGCCGGTAATATTCCTGGCGTTCTTTTTCATTCTTGAATTTCAACGGACGGAAAATATACACAGTTCTTAACTGGACACATGGAATGGTATCTCCGTTGTAGATGCACATCGGAACCAAATATCCATTGATGCTTTGTTTTTCTTGAGCTTGCAGGCGCAACGAACAACAAACAATAGCAAACAGCGTCATTACTACTATGTTAAGCCTCCTTTTCACGATACAAAAATAGAATTAAAATTTTATTATTCAGACATTTCTCTTCGATGTTAACCTATTTAAAGTATCTTTGCGGCCTTATCTGTTAAAAAGCAGGAAGAATAAACCATTTTATTGATGAAAACTATTCAACTTTTACGGTTGATAAGTATTATAAACAGCCTGTTAATAATTCCTGCTTGTAGTGCTCAAAACCCTTCTGAAACTCTTTTGGAGGATATTCTTGAAGATTTATCTGTTAATAACGATACTGATAACTCTGTTAATACTCCTAATTGGGAAAATGAACTCGAAGAACTTTCCAATCGTCTGCAAGAACCGGTTAATTTAAATGCCGCTACCCGTGAACAACTGCGTCAGTTTCCTTTCTTAAGTGATATACAGATTGAACATTTGCTGGCTTACATCTATATACACGGACAGATGAAAACTATCTATGAACTTCAATTGGTAGAAGAGATGGATAAGCAAACAATCCAGTATCTATTACCCTTCGTCTGTATAAAAGCTATTAACAATGAACCTTCTTTTCGGTGGAAAAGTCTGTTGAAAAGCGCAGCAAAGTATGGAAAGAATGAACTGTTAACTCGCTTTGATATACCATTTTATAAGCGGAAAGGTTATGAACATACCTATTTAGGACCTTCTGTTTATAACTCTGTGAAATACAGTTTTCGGTATAGTGACCGACTCTATGCAGGAGTCGTTGCTGAAAAAGATGCTGGAGAACCTTTTGGAGCTTTACACAATCGCTACGGCTATGATTATTATTCCTTTTATCTGTTATTAAAAGATTGTGGACGGTTGAAAGCATTGGCTGTTGGTAACTATCGGCTTAGTTTTGGACAGGGATTAGTGATTAGCACTGATTATCTGATGGGAAAAACAGTCTATGCCTCTTCTTTCAACAATCGTAGCAGCGGGATAAAGAAACACTCTTCCACCGACGAATGCAATTATTTCAGGGGAGTGGCAGCCACGGTTGCCTTATCTAAAGATTGGGATATTTCCGGTTTCTATTCACATCGTTTGTTAGATGGAGTAATCACTGACGGAGCAATTACTTCTATCTACAAAACCGGGCTGCACAGGAGTCAAAAAGAAGCGGATAAAAAGAACCTGTTCACCATGCAATTAACAGGTGGACACATGAGTTATCAACACAACCGTATCAGACTGGGTATCACCGGTATTTACTACCTTTTCAACCGACCATACGAACCGGAATTAACAGGTTATTCCAAATACAATCTTCATGGAAATAACTTCTATAATCTGGGAATAGATTATGCTTACCGATGGCATCGTTTTTCTTTTCAGGGAGAGACGGCAATCGGAAAACAAGGTTGGGCTTCTTTGAATCGTTTGCAATATTCACCGGTTCAAAACACTCAAATCATGTTGATACATCGGTTTTATTCTTATAACTATTGGGCTATGTTTGCCCATTCATTCGGTGAAGGAAGTACGACACAAAATGAACAGGGATATTATATCGGCTTGGAAACTTCTCCTTTTGCTTATTGGAAGTTTTTCGCCTCATTCGATTTATTTTCCTTTCCGTGGAAAAAATACAGAGTGAATAAACCCTCTCGTGGAACAGATGGACTGTTTCAAACCACTTTCACTCCACGCAGCAATCTATCCATGTATCTAAGGTATCGTTATAAACAAAAAGAGCGTGACTGGACGGGTAGTAAAGGAACACTAACACTTCCTATTTTTCACCATCAACTTCGCTATCGTTTGAACTATTTTTTGGGAGATGTGTTAAGCAGTCGTACAACTTTAGATTATAATCATTTTCATTCTCAGGACAGAGCTGCTAATAAAGGATATCAGGTTACACAAATGATATCCTCCCAACTGCCTTGGGCCAGGCTGTTTGCTGACGTTCAGGGCAGTTACTTTTTTACAGACGATTATGACTCGCGTGTATATGCTTCGGAAAGCGGATTGCTTTATACATTTTATACTCCATCTTTTCAAGGTCGTGGATTCCGGTGTAGTATCCGTTTCAAATATGAACTGAACAAACACTTTCTATTGATAACCAAGTTCGGCGAAACCGTCTATCTGGACCGTAACGAGATAGGTTCCGGCAACGATTTGATCTGTGGAAATAAAAAAGCAGATATACAAATGCAACTGCGTATTAAGTTTTAGGCTATCTTTGTACGCAACTAATTGGAGAAATTAGTAGACAAAGTGAGCAGTTTAATTTTGCGGTATTGACTATGGATTATTAGTTGATAAAGTATGTAAATTGTAAATGATAAAATTAGAATAAGATGACTATTATTTTTTCTTCACCCATCTTCGGCCCTATCCATTCCCGCCGTTTGGGCGTTTCTTTGGGAATCAATTTGTTGCCGGATGACGGTAAGGTTTGTTCATTCGACTGCATTTATTGTGAGTGCGGTTTCAATGCCGAACATCGTACGAAGAAACTTCTGCCTACCCGTGAAGAAGTCCGCACAGCTCTCGAAGAGAAATTGAAAGATATGCAGGCAAACGGTCCTGCTCCCGATGTATTGACATTTGCCGGAAACGGTGAACCGACTGCGCATCCTCACTTCCCGGAAATCATAGAAGATACGCTTGCACTTCGTGACAAGTATTTTCCAAAAGCGAAAGTAAGCGTATTAAGTAACTCTACGTTTATTGATCGTCCTGCCGTATTCGAAGCACTGAATAAAATAGATAATAATATCTTGAAACTGGATACGGTGGATGAAGAATATATTCATTTATTGGATCGTCCTAACGGAAAATACTCTGTTAAGAAGACTATCGAAAAGATGAAAGAATTCAAAGGAAATTGCATCATACAAACGATGTTCCTGAAAGGAAGTTATCAGGGAAGAGATGTAGATAATACATCCGACAAGTATGTGCATCCCTGGATAGAAGCAGTGAAAGAAATTGCTCCCTGTCAAGTGATGATTTATACGATTGACCGGGAAACTCCCGATCACGATTTGCAGAAAGCTACGCATGAAGAGTTAGACCGTATTGTGGCTTTATTGGAGAAAGAAGGCATTTCGGCAACAGCTTCTTATTGAAAATATAATTCGAATAGGAATCATCTTTCTAATCTGACAATAAATGAAAGATTAAACATCAAACATAAGAGAGCGGACTCTAGAATTCAGCAGTTTTACACTCTTACTCTATTGTTCGCTTTATTTAAAAAGAGCTGTTTTATTAGTTATCGTATCAATAATTGATTATCGCGCTGCTATCAGATACTAAGTATATAGGATGTCAGACTACTATCCTGATCAAGATTAAGTTTCCGTTTGAGCCTGTACTTCTTCAATTCGACAGAACGAATTGCAATCCCCATAATAACAGAAATTTCTTTGGTAGATAAGTTGGCGCGTATCAGACAACAGAATTTCAATTCCGAAGGTGATAAGTCCGGATAAACCTTTTGCATGCGTAGCATAAATTCATAGTGCACTTCTACAAAGTAGTTTTCAAAAGATAATAACTTATCTTTTTCCGTAGCGCCCTGCTGAATAATTTTCATTAATCGGAGGTAGAGCTTGTTAGGATACCGGTCGCCCAGTTCATTCTTTTGTGTTTCCACTTCTGTAGAAATAGCGTCCAGCAATTCTTGTTTTTGAGTTAAGAAACGCATCCGGTTTTTAAGTTCACTTTCTTGGTTCCTTACTTTCTCCTGCAGTTGTTCGTAGGCTTGGTGTTGCAGTTCTTCCACATGTTTCTTCTGTTCCTCTTCGTATTGTTTGAGTAATCTTTTCCGTTTTCGTTCGCTGAAGAGAGTCACTATTCCGACGGTGATTATTACCAATAACAATATATATAGCGCAATCATCCATGTTCGTTTGTAGAGAGGCGGAGATACGAGTATCGGGACTATTAATGTGTTTTGATTGCTATCTTTTATTTCGAGTTGATAAGCACCGGACGGCAGGTTGGTGAAGTAAATAGTACCTGACGTCTGCCATGGACTCCATTCATTCGTTACCCCAGGAAGGCGGTAAGAGATGGAAGTGGCATGACTCCCCAGTCCCGTAGTGACTTGAATAGTGATATTGGTGGCGGTATTAGGTAATTCTATTTCCTGCTGGTGGAAATCTACATAAAAAGTATTGTTATCATAATCGTTGAAACAGAAAGTCTCTATCTGTAACGGGCACGGATTGGAGACATGGTGGTTCACCATTCTATTGTTGATAACAACAGTTCCTTCACAGGTAGAAACAAACGTAATTGAATCATTAATCGATTTCAGATTATAATGTTTGTCGTAAAGCATAAGTTCATTATCAACAAATGGCCAGTGCATTATTAATTCGGCAGATAAATCCGCAATGTGATAGAGGAACAACTCTTCATCCGTAGCTACCCAGATATTGTTCTTGTAGGCTGGTTTTATAGATTGCAACTTGTTCAGATATACTATTTCCCTGCTTATTTGTTCTTGTTTTCTGAAACTCTTTCCGGTAATATCGAACATGTATATTCCTTTAGGCGTCGCAAACAGAATTTTATCTTCCACTTTTACCAGACTGATTCTGTTATAATTGGCATATCCGTCTATTTCGGCGAAGTTCTCGAAATCCGTTATCTGATTTAGGTCTTTGTTGATACGTAGGCGGAAGATTCCTTTTTCCGGATGGATAGCCCATACCGTATGAAGATTTTCTGGCATGATGTTGGCGTAATCTTCCGTATTCATAAGTAAAGACTTGTATTTCCAGGTGTTGTTTTTATATTCGAGCAGGGCAATACCAGAATAAGAACGTAAGAAGATATATTCATCGCCACGATCAGCCATATATTCAAACTGTCTGACACCGTTTATGTTGTAGAACGGTTCGAAATTGGCTTGACCGGCTTTCATTTTAAATAGCTGGGTAGTAGTACCGCATAACAATTCATTTTTTAAGTTGCAAAACTGGAGAGGGTACATGGAAGTTTGCATTTTCCTGCCATCTTCCTCATAAAGATAAATACCTTGATTGGAGCCGATATAAGTCTTTCCATCGAAATAGGCTGCGTCGAAGAAAGTACCTATATCAGTGTTTGTCTTCCAGAGATAAGTTGCCGGTTGGAGGATAACCGATGAAATTCCGTTGTCGAGCGAAAGCCATAGAAAGTTTTCGTTGGCGAAACACAAACCGTGAATATTGAGATCTTGCAATTGCGAAGAATGATAATGTGTCTGTTGTCCGTTTTTCAGGTTAATCAGGAATAAGCCGTCGCCAATGGTTCCGACAGCAAGTATCTCGTCTTTCCAGATACTTCCACAATCAATTCGGACGGGAATCTGATTTTTATTCTCCAATTGGATGAATGGGGTTACCTTATTTTCTTTCAGGGTGAATATTTTTCCACTGGTCTGTCCTATGATATACTCGTCATTAGCGATTTGATACATGAATTTAGTTTCTCCGTTCAGAAAGGTGGTATCCTCACAAAAGCTCTTCAGTTGGCTACCGCGAATCTGCATAAGAGGACCGCCGCACTTTTGAGTAAACAGCCTTTTCCCTATCGGATAGAGAGAAACACAACAATCATTTCTGACTAGGTAATCCATCTCCTTACCGTCATACCAGATAATGTTGCCGAAGGAATGGAAATAAACTTTGCCTTCAGTTTCTCCTATGCTCCAGAAAGTTTCTCCTTTGATTCCCAGTTTATTTACCAACGGTAGAAGGGAGATATAGTTTATTTTTCCGTTTGCGTCATATTTCCAGTAGCCGATATTATTATCGCCTGCTGTATAAATTCGGTCACCGATACAACGCACTGTACGTACGGTACTACGTTCACCCGGTTCGAGAAGAGTCCAGTCGTTGCCGTTGTATCTTAATAGTCCGTTATTGTTGCTGCTATATAGAATCTGTTCGGGAGAAATCGTAATGCCCCAGTTCTGAATTCCGCCTTTATAGTTCTTATAATTATAGTTGGTGATTTGCACAGGTGTCTGTGCTATACCTGGAGAGAGGCAGGTAAAGGATAATAAAATAGATAGTCCAAAAAGAATCCAATTGTATCTCATTCGTATTGTATTAGCATGGAATGTACTTATTACAAAGATAAAGAGAAAAATCGAAGATACAATAAAGCAGTTTAATTTGCTAGCAGTTAGCAAATATTTGGTGGAATCACGAGTAAAGGCTTGTTGTTGAATGATAGATATATGCCGGACCATCAATTGTTAGTCCGGCATATATGCTAAAAACACAGTTACCTTGTTACCTGAAAAGTTCCGCAGACGCTGTTTGCGCCATTCCATAATCCGTCTGTTCCTGCATAGACATAAGCTCCGTTGTCTATCCGGTAGCGGAAAGTATAATAATAAGTTCCTGCTTCTGAAACAGCCGGAGTAAAGCCTTGATAATAATACTCATTTCCCCAGTCACCATTCCAGGGACAAGTGGTCCATGTCCAGCCAGCACCAGAAGGGTTCGGGTCTGTTGCAGAGTAACCAATTTCACACGTCACATGTTTGTTTCCGGAAGTTGCCGATTCTGCCAAATTGGTCAGTCCGCTAATGAATACTTTCGAGCCGGCATTGAATTTTTCTCCCACACTGATGTTTCCTCCATCCCACTGGAGATTTGCCCAAGTGACGGAGAGCTTACTATAGTCTATACCATCGTCTTCTTCTTCCTCTCCTTTCACTTCGAAGGTTTTAAACGTACTGGTTGTCCCGTTCCACAATCCGCTTGTTCCTGCGTAAGCATAAGCTCCTTCGTCTATTCGGAAACGGAAAGTGTAATAGTACGTTCCTGATGTGGATATTGCAGGTGTTTTTCCCTGGTAATAATGATTGTTATCCCATTGTCCGTTCCAGTGGCAAGATGTCCATGTCCAGCTCTCATTTGACGGATCGGTATCTGTTGTGGAGTAACCTATTTCACATGTTACGTGTTTATTGGCCGTACCAGTTTGAAGATTCGTCAGTCCTTCAATATAAATCTGTGCACCGGTTTCAAACTGCTCTTCTTTTTCGATGGGATTTTTAGCCACCCAGCTGCCAAGTTCTGCCCAACTGACAGATAATTTACTGTAATCTTCTATGCTTGCGTATTCATCTTCTTCCTCTCCTTTCACTTCAAACTTTCCGTTGACGTTTACTTCTCCATCCCATAATCCGCCTGTTCCTGCATATTTGTAAGGTCCCGAACCGTTACGGAAACGGAATGTATAAAAGTAAGTGCCGACAGTGAGATTTTTAATACGTCCCTGATAATAGAAGTTGTTGCCCCAGTCTTGATTAAATGGACAGGAAGTCCATATCCAATCTTCTCCGGACGGATCTGTATCAGTAAGAGAATAACCGATATCGCAGGTAATTTCTTCTCCTGTTTCGCTGTCAACAGAATTGGTGATGCCGTCGGCAAACACACACGAACCAGCTTCAAAATCGTCTCCCTCATTGATTACGCTAGCGGCACACCATTGCAAATTGGCCCATGTGATAGGAAACTCATCATCCGGTCTTTCTCCTTCATCCTGAATACTTTGCTTGACGGTCAGGGTGATTACCTCTTCGTCTTGTAGGAAAAAAGTGACATGTCCTTCGCGGGGCTGACCTGTTGCATTGTCGGAAACAGTGACAGCTACATTCGCTATGAAACTCTCATTTACTCCGGGATAGTTGTCCGGGCTTATGGTAATCCAGTATTCGGAAGCAACGGCACTCCAACGACGGGTGGCATTTACTTTGACGGCAAGAGTGCTTTTATATCCGGTGAATGACAATTCATTCTTGTTGATAGTCAGAGATGCCGGGGCTATCTCTTCGGAATCTTTACAACTCCAAGTGAATAGACTCATGCAAAGAGAGATAAATATATAATATATGTGTTTCATACTGTTTAATTATTGGTTATTAGTTTTATACTTATTCATATCTGAATAGGGCTGATCTATTTTATATCTGATTTTACCTATTCACATATGAATGAACAGGTTTTACCGTAAATAGGTTGTCACACGATATATACCCGGACTCCAGACTGCCTGATAGGAAGTAGGTGAGTAAACAAATATCTCGTTGCTGTGGTCGGCATTGTAATTGTTACTCTTTTCCGATGTAAACGTACGACGTCCTTTGGCAATCAGTACAGCGTTGTGGTAAGTTTCGTCACCATTGAGCAAACGGGTGGCTTTCCATTCACCGTCTGTATCATAACCGCCTTCCCATACTTGCTTGATATAGCCCGTTTTCTTTTTGTTGGTAGAAGTAAAATAAACCTTAAGGTTGATTCCGGCAACGACGAACTCATTCTTTCCGGTTTGGATAATCAATCCGTAAGCATCTTCGGCATCGTATTTAATACATAGTTGATAATCGCCCATCGTCACTATACGTTCCGATTCACCCGGCATTTTCATTACGCCAATCATGCGGCTGCTGCCTTGGTATTCGGAAATAAGCGGCATCAATTCATTCAGCACTTTATAGGATTGGGCAAAGACGAAATTATCCGCTCCATCTTCGATACCGAAAGGTGAATAACAAAGTGCACTGTGTTCGCCGAATGCCCAAAAAGCATTAGCCGGTTTCATCACTGCTTCGGGAATCAGCAACGGATTGTCTGCCCGGTGATAGTCTGCCACAATATTCTTGAAGTCAGACAGATAAATATCCGGAGCAAGCACATCGATATGCGGTGCGGCTGCTTTCCAGATGTCCATTACACGGGATACCGGTCCGCCGTTGGGATAAACTCCGGGCATGTCATCAGGCTTTTGCACCAGCCAACAGTTGCAGAAGGTAGGTAGCGGATAAATCTCTTTCGCACCGGCAGAGATAAAATCTATGTAAGTGGCATACTGCCAAGTAGTGTAGAAACTCTTGCTCCAGACATTATCTCCGAATACCGTTTTCCATGTGCCGGAAGTCTTGGCTCCATTCTCCTCCCATACGGAAAGCAGCTCTTTACGCAGGTTTTTGCGGTTCTTTTTCATATATTGGATAAGTGTCTGCGGAACCTCCTGTCCATATGCCGCAAGTGAGGCTTTCGAGTAGTCCATATCCTGAAAGATACCCACTTCGTTTTCCGGTTGCAGGGCGATGATTGTTCCCGTTGTCTGATCCACCTTTTTGATGTATTCCACCAATGTTCTGAATGCTTTGGCATCCGCTTTCATGGTATTTTCGCAGAAAGGGGAAAGCGTTTCGATTTCTTTGCCTTCCACGCTTTTTACGCGGAAAAAACGCTTGGTATCCTCTTTCACCCAAGTAGGCGCATAGCTCGATTCTCCGTTTTTCCAGCTGCCGAACCACAGGATAGACAGTTTGAGTCCGTTTTTCCGGGCTCCATCTATCATATTGTCTATCAATGTATAATCAAATATACCCTCTTGCGGTTCAAACTGTTCCCAAGCGATTGGGGCGAGCACCGTATTCAGGTTCAGTGTTTTCAAGGGAGTCCACAGATTGTTCAGATATTCGGTGGTTGAGGCCGAAGAGTTGTGCAATTCGCCTGCCAGCATGATGAAAGGTTTTCCGTTCACTATCAGTTGCCAGCTTCCGTGTTCGTTTTTTACGAGTTTGGAGGGAACTTCAGTATTTGTTGAAGTCTGGGCCTTTATTGTGGAAGTTCCCGTTATTAAAATCAGGCACATTATGGTAGTCAATAATTTCTTCATCGTTGTTATTTATCTTAAAGTTACAGGAATAGAATAAGACTGGTTTGCACCATCGGTCACTGTGAGCGTGTATTTCTTTCCTCTAAGGATGGAGTTGTCGAAGAAAGAAATGATATTGGTTCCTGCTGTCAGTTCGATATTGGTGCGATAAATCTCTTCGTTTTTCGTATTAGCCAGTACAAGCAGTCCGTTACCCGAATTCTTCGTATAGAAATCTATTTCATACTTTTCACGATCGGGATGACGCATCATATCATATACATGGGTTGCGGTGTTGACTGTTGCCAGATAAAATCCCGGGGTATATTCGGGACTCGTTCTGATTTCTGCCAGTTGGAGGCCTTTTTGCACATATTCGTTTTTCATCAGGAGTTTCCAGATAAGTCCTGTACGGTAGTTTTCCATCATGATGGCCATTGGTGCATGTTCCATTGCCAGATATTCCGTTCCTACCGATTTATCAGAAGGGCAGTAGGATATGTTAAGTCCGTAAGTACCGTTTAGTTTTGGATAATTTCTTATCAGGTTCATCAATACTTGTGTAGAGTAGAACGGGGTATATGGAAAAGCGCTGATTGCTGCCGTAGGTGCAATGATACCGTCGTCTTTGAATGGTTCACGCGATTTGTATTCAGGATTTTTGCCGCACCCTCCACAGGCGGTTAGTCCCCAGTCGGATTCTGAATATTTATACTCTTCTGGAGCTTCGTATATGCAGTAATGGCGGTTGATCATTGTATGGCTTACGTTCTGTGTCCAGTAGTAGGTATATTTGTCTTCCATGGCTCTGGGATCCAGTCCAAGGAAAGAATATTGAGACAGGAAAAGTGCGTTGCCATATTCAGTGCCTAATGGCATCAGGTAACCATATGTTTTTCTGCCGGGAGTGGCAAAGTTGCGGCCTTGCCAACAATTCTTGTAGATATCTGTCGATACTTTATGGTTGTCCGGTGCTGCCATAGCCAATATGTATACCAACAGAGTTTCGTTCCAGCCTATCAAAGGTAGTTCGTAGGTATTAGTATCTTTGTGCCATATCCAGTATAAGCGGCCGTTGTTTACGAAATGGTTCCATTCGATGGTCTCCCAAAAATAGTTTGTCGTTTCGCGGATTTCCTTTTCAGCTTCGCTGTTATCGGTGAAATATTCGCAGGCAGTTAGTAATCCGCCCATCATGAAAGCTGTTTCCACAATTTCTCCGGCCTCATTTTGGTTTCCGAAGGGGAGGATTTTGCCGTCGGGTCTGTACCAATGCGCCCAGGCTCCGGCAAAACGGTCGGCTGTTTTCAGGAAGCGGACTATCTTTACGATATGTTCGGCAGCATCTTCACGACTGATCCATCCACGCTCCACTCCTATCACAAGATTCATAATGCCCATTCCTGTGGCACCTGTGGTAAGGGTTGTTTTACTTGTAGATCCGTTGTAAGCCATTCCGGTTGTCTGATTAGCGCCTTCATAGAAATAACTGATAACCTTCTGCTGCTGGTCATTCATGGCAGCTTTCACGGTAAGCGGCGAATAGGTGTTGTCGTTGTTCACGGTTGATTCGCCTACTGTCGATTCATCTTCCACGCAGTTCCACAGCATGAGTGCCGAGAACAGGGTAGCGGTTATATTTAATATCATCTTTGACATATTTATAATTGTTATTTGGTTTCGATTAATATTTAGGATTTTGTTGCAACTTACCATTCGACTTGTCGATTTCCGTTTGCGGGAGAGGGAATACCTCGTGCTTGCCGACAACGAAGTTGGCTACTTTGTCTTCGGCAATTCCCCAACGTACCAGGTCGAAGTAACGTTCAAATTCCAGCGCCAGTTCGATGCGGCGTTCGTGACGGATTTTCTCTCTTAATTCGTCTTTGTCGGTAGTCTTTATTTCGGGTAATACCGACTGACCGTTACGGGCACGGGCTCTTACCATTTCCAGCTTTCTCTTTGCTTCATCAAGGTCATTGGTTTCGCAGGCAGCTTCGGCGTGCATCAGTACGATGTCGGCATAACGGATGATGCGGAGATTGCTCCAGTAACCATAACACCAGTCGGCACGTCCGTAGAGCGAACGTTCGCTTTTCCGACAATAGGCTTTCCTGTTGAAGTATTTGTAGTTGCTTGCCACCACTTCTTCACCATCCACTTTTTCACCGTGTTCCAGTATAGTAGCACCGAAACGCGGGTCGTTACTTTCGTAATCGTTCATCAGATTTTCACTGGGTGCATTATGTCCCCAACCTAAGTTCGGGAATCCGCGGACACCGTTCATCAGGCACCATTGGTTGTTTTCGCCGATGATAGAGATGTTTTGGTCCGGTTTGTAGTCGGCGTTGATTTCCCAGACAGATTCGGGACCGAATTCGTTCTCTTCCCAAAATATTTCCGCATAAGGAGTAGAGAGGTCATTATCTTCGGAACTGATGATTTGTCCGGTGTAGGTCAGACAGTTGTCGTAATCCTTTTCATATAGGTAAGTTTTGGCGATGATGGCACGGGCGGCGTTTTGGGTGGCACGTCCGATGTTTCCCGAGTTAACTGCTTCTTTGCGGGTAGGCAGGTCGTTTATCACTCCGATCAGTTCGGACAGATACTTGTTGCGGATAACCGTTGCACTAAGCTGGTCGGCCATTGCTTCATCCTTTCCCATTACTCTGTCTACGTAGGGTACTGCACCAAATGCCTGTGTCAGTCGGAAGTATGCTGCTGCACGGATAAAATAGGCTTCGGCCCTGTACTGTCTGGTTGCTGCTGTTTCCCCATTGGCTTCTTCTATGTCTTTCAACATTTGCAAGGCTTCGTTGGCTTTGGTGATGGCAGTGAATTGAAGAGAATAATAGGTATTAAACATACTGTTGGCCGGCGTGAATGACATGGTAGGAAACTGGCTGAAGTCTACCCCACCGTCGCCCGAAGGTCCTCCGGGGTGACTGTTATCCGTTGTATGACATTGCATGGCGGTTATAGGCCAGGTCTGTTGGGCGAATACGTTGTATCCGTCCATTAACGTGGCAAGGACGAGAAGTTCCTGTGCGGTACCCATATCATAATTGCCTTCGTGATATTTACCTTTCGGTGCATTATCGAGGAAGGTATCGCTGCAAGAGGTACAGGCGAACAATATTGCTATTATATAAGTAATTCGTTTCATAATTCGTTGATATTTCTAATGACTTAATTTTAATTCAACAGTTGATTGGGTGAGCCACTTACTCAACTGGTATTTCTTTTTAGGTCAACGGTGGATGGGATGAGTCATTTCGCTCAATCGATGTTGACTTAGAAATTAATGGATAAACCTACGGTATATACCGATGGTAATGGATAAGTATCTCCCTGGTCCATCCCTCCTTGCAGAGCACTTCCTCCTATTTCGGGTGTGTATCCGGTGTTATGTTTGAAAGTCAGCAGATTTTGTCCGCTTACGTAGACACGTAAACCGGATATACCCAACTTACTGATAGCCGATGATGGCAGTGTATATCCCAGCTGCACATTGCGCAGTCGGAAATAGGAGCCATTTTCCAGCAGATTGGTCGAAGAAAGATAATTGTGTCCACGTGATTTGTCAAGAATCGGTTCTTTGTTGGACGTTCCTTCGCCGTGCCATCTTTGCAGACTTTTCTCGTAAAAGTTGGTTGTCGTCCACGATACGGTTTTCTTCAAATCTAAAATCTTATTACCGCTTACACCATTAAAGTCTACGTTCAAATCAAAATTCTTATAGCCGAGCATAAAGCCGAATCCATAGGTAAAAGTTGGCATCGGGCTACCGAGGTAAGTACGGTCGGCATCCGTGATCTTTTTGTCACCGTTTAAATCCTTATAGCGGATATCGCCTGGTTTCGCTGTCCATGTCATCGGGTAATAGTTGTCGATCTCTTCTTGTGTCTGGAAGATTCCGTCTTGTACGTAGCCGTAATAAGAACCGATAGGATGACCTACGGAGGTACGATGATAATCTCCTGAAATAATGTCCGAGTTGTTATCACCCAGTTTGGTTACTTTATTCTTTAAGGTGGCGCCGTTGACATTGATACCATAGTCCACATCTCCTATCCGGTCTTTCCATGAAAGGCTGAATTCGAATCCTTTGTTGTTGATGGATCCGGCATTGGTAATGGCATAGCCTGCACCTATTGAGGAAGAAGGTGATACATAAGCCAATAAGTCATCGGTCGTTTTGCTATAATAACCGAGTTCCATGCCTAGGCGGTTGTTGAAAAGCTGTGCGGAGATACCCACATCGATACCTGTCATGACCTCCCAATGAATGTTTTTGTCGATATCATAACTAAGAGTAGGAATAAACTGCGTCACTCCGTTGATGATGACTTGTTTCCCTTTCGGGTTGATGGTTGGATAGTAAAGATAGTTTCCTATCTTGTCATTTCCTAGTTTACCCCAACTGACTCTTAACTTAGCAAAGTCTACCACTTTTTTCAGCGGCTCCATGAAGGCTTCTTCACTAATTACCCAACCCAATCCCACAGACGGGAAATATCCCCAACGATGAGACGGTGAAAACTTGGAAGAACCGTCGGCACGGAAAGTAGCTGTAAGTAAATAACGATCTTTGTATGCATAGTTCACACGTGCCAGATAAGAGATAAAAGATTCCTCGTTCCACCAGTCACCTGCGGAAACACGGTTGACGGACCCCATGCTAAGCATCCAAAGATCATTGGGTACGATATTCATTCCGTTAGCCAGACTGTCTACTTTGGCGTTGAAGCCTTCACTAATAGCTTTTCGTGCCGTATATCCCACTGTTGCATCAATACGATGATTGGTTATCATCTTTTTATAACTTAAAAGGAAATCTGCCTGGAAGGTGCGAGCCTCATCGCTTTTGCGATAGAAATTGGTAATATCGTTCTTATGTGCCGAATGGCTGGTAGAGTTATTCACGTCATAGCGTGGTGTATACTGTTCGCCCCGATAGAGTCCGAGGTCCATATATCCGGTTGCTTTCAACGTAAAATCTTTCAGGAAGTTCCACTCACCATAAATGTTACCGATGATGCGGTAATCACGATACTTCTCCGTATCCTTGTAAAGCTCCATTTGTGCTACTGGATTGTTCACGTTAGATTGTATATCGGCAGACGGATGATAGAGCGAACCTAGATTTTCCGGATCGTAATCTTCTTCCGGAGCATAAGGTACATAGGTAGGGAGTGCCATAACAGCATTTTGGATTTTGGCGGAAGCAGGTTTGCTATCCATCTGTGAGAGGTTGATGTTTCCTCCTGCTTTCAGATTCTTGGTAATGTCATAATCCTGTGAGAAACGTACGTTGAAACGTTGATAAGTATTATATTTCAGTACACCGTCCTGCTTGTAATAGCCGACTGATAATAGAGACTTGCTGTTCTTCCCGGATTTGGATACCGTCAGGTTATGATTGGTAATCATCGCTCTTTCTCTTAATACTTTGCTTTGCCAGTCAGTTCCCGTACCCAGCATGTCGGGTACCCATGAAGCAGCGTTTGGGTCCTGATTCTGCAACATCTCATTGTAGAGCATGGTGAATTCAGTTGCCTTAGTCAGCTTTACCCGATCGCGTTTCCAAACGGTTTGTGCACCGAAATACCCGTCGTAGGTAACAGATGTCTTGTCTCCTTCGGCACGTTTGGTTGTGATAATAATTACTCCGTTCGCTCCCTGTACTCCGAAGATAGCAAGAGAGGAAGGATCTTTCAGAATTTCCATGCTGGCAATGTCGCTGTTGCTCAAAAACTTGATGTCCGACATCAACATACCGTCCACTACATACAAAGGATTACTGCTGGCATTCAACGTACCGATACCACGAATTTTAATATCCGGTTCCGCACCTGCCGATCCGGAATTGGTCACCATCAGTCCTGGTATTTTTCCTTGCAGGGAAGACATTACATTATTAGTAGGCGAATTTTTAAGTTCCTCACCGGATACAGAGACAATCGCTCCGGTTAAATCCCTTTTGCGGGCTGTACCGTAACCGGTTACTACTACCTGTTCTAACTGGTAATTATCATTCTTCAGATAAACATTGATTCCGCTTGAACGGTTTTGGTTAGTGATAGGAATAATTTCCGTTTTCATACCGATAAAACTGACCACCAGTTTATCTCCTATTTTCACGCCTGACAGTGAGAAGGAACCGCTCATATCTGTTTGAGCTCCGTTGGTCGTTCCTTCAATTAATACTGCGGCTCCCATTAATCCCATTCCGGTTTCTTCTTCGAAAACTGTCCCCCGGATATTGAAATCCTGCGCTTGTACTAGGCAGGTACAAGATAGAAAGAATAGATACAATACTACATGTTTTATCATTCTCTTAAGATTTTAAAGTTAATGAATCTGCTATCGTCAACAAAAATAGATTCAGATAACGGGAGTTCCTAAAATTCTTCCCCTACAAAACTTTCAGTTCTTTTATCTGATACCCGACAGCGGCACATCAAATATACATCATATTTCGAATTTGAAATATAATGGTTTGTATATTAACAATTTACATCCTGTGTTAATCTACAAATCCGTCATATACTTTTTAGCGGTAACGATTAATCAACATGTTCTTTATGAGTATTTTTCTGCCTTATTTATCTTATAATTGATAGGATATTTTTATTTGTTCATCAGGTAATATTAGTCGTTTTGTCTGCATGGGACTAATCGCTTCTTCCCATCCTTTAGCCAACTCTATTGCATTTATTCATTAAATGCACTTGAACAACCGTTGTACATCCGTCTGGTTGCTCAAGTCTATCCTGGTGGTTGCTTAAGTGCAAACAGGTACTGAATTGAAAGGAAAGTTTTGGAAGGATACTATGATGAAAATGTAGAATCTATATGCTGATAAATAGGATATTATATGAAAAATGCAGTTTTCTTGCAGAAAAACGTAAAAACACCCTATTGTTTCTTGTAAACTTCCCTTAAAATAGGGTTCTTTTGAGGGTTAAACGATTGATTATTAACCTTGCCACATTTTTGTTTTTCCCCGTATAATACGTAAGATAAGAATTAAAATGTGGCAAGTCTAGCTTCCTTTCTTCACATAATCTTTCGGCAATATCCCGAACTGCTTCTGAAAGCAACGGGCAAAGTATGAAGGATTATTGAATCCTACAATGAAACAAACCTCATTGATCCGGTATTCTCCTTCACGCAGAAGTTCTCCGGCGGTCTTGAGACGTATCAACCGGATATAATCATTGGGCGGCATTCCGGTCAGCCCTTTCAACTTGCGCTGTAAGTTGGAACGGCTGATAGCCATCTCTTCCGCCATCTTGTCAATGGTAAATTCTTCATTGGTGAAATTGCGGGTAATGATTTCATTGATCGTGTTCAGCCATTTCACGTCTGTTTTGTTCATTAATGTCTGGTCGTATGACATATTCGGTACCGTTGTAAAGTGGTTGAACAGCATGCGTCGGTTTTCCAGCAGATTATTGATGGTGGCTTTCATGTGGCTTAGTGAGAAAGGCTTCTCTATATAAGCGTCCGCGCCATAGTCAAGACCCGCAATTTTTGAATCGATGCTGTCGAGTGCCGAAAGCAGGATAAACGGGATATGACAAAGCATATTGTCGGAACGGATGGACTTTAATAATTCGAATCCGTCCATGTGAGGCATGACGATGTCGCTGATAAATAAGATCTACTGTCGTTGTCTCCAGACATTCCAAGGCTTCCTTGCCATTGGTGGCTGTATGGATGGTATAGGTATTTCCCAGATTTTTAGCCAGAAACTCCAGCATATCCGTCGTGTCTTCCACTACCAGAAGAGAGTAACCGGCGGGTTCGCCCTCTTCCTCCGAAGCGGGAACCTTGTCGGGCATGGAAGTGATGGAAGGGCTGACAGAGATGCTTTTCTCCAAATACGGAATTTCCACACATACCTCGCATCCTTCCGTATAGCCGGGATTGATATAAACCTTTCCTTTATGCTTCTCCACCAACAATTTGACGAGACTCAATCCGATTCCCACTCCCGATCCGTTGTTTCCTGTATTTCCCACCTGATAAAACGGTTCGAAAACCTTGCTGCACTCCTCTTGTGGAATACCCGGACCGTCGTCACGCACACACAGGGAGAGCGTGCGCCCTTCAGAAGACAGATGTTCGTCCATAATTACCATAATGCGGGTACGGGCATATTTCATGGCATTTGTCAACAGGTTGCTGACAATTTTAGTCAGCGCCTCTTGGTCTACATTATATTGCAGATGTTCCTCGGGCAGAGAAACACTGAAAGATATTCCGGTCAGGGAGATGGCACGGAAACGGTCGATGATGTCCTCTATCATCCGGTTGATATCCACTTCATTGAATGAAAGCATATAACCTTCCTTGTCCACTTTGCGGAAGTCGAGCAATTGTTTGATAAGCTCCATCAGTCGGTTGGTGTTCTTCCGTATCACAGACAGGTTGCTTTCCACTTCACTGTTCCATTCATGTGTTTCCAGAATAGCTTCCAGCGGAGCTTTGATAAGGCTTACCGGAGTCTTGATTTCATGCGCCACTTGAGTGAAGAATGTAATTTTCGACTGGAACAACTCCTGATTCTTTATTTGTTCCATCTCTTTCATCTTTCTTATTTTCACAGCCTGCTGCTTACGCAAATAAAGCTGTACCAGGAAATATGCGAGACCACATGCAATTAGTAAATAGAAAATCTTGGCATAAATGGTCTTCCAGGGTGGAGGAAGAATTTCAATATGCAGGCAACAGTCGTCATTGCTCCAATATTCATCGTTGTTACTGGCTTTCACACGGAAAGTATATTCACCCGGAGGCAGGTTGAGAAAAGATACGTTATGTTTATCCGTGTATATCCATTCTTTGTGAATACCGTCCAGTTTGTAGGCATATAAATTCTTGCTGGGAGCCACATAACTAAGACTTTCGAACGTGATGTCGAACGACACCACCTGATAAGGAACAGTTACCTGTCCGCTAAGAGCAGGTATACGCTTGCTAAGGCTTACTTTGTCGTCGGGGCTATGCATATATACCGCCGAGATAGACGCTGTAGGTCTTACCTTATTAATAGATAATTTGAACGGATAGAAACAATTGAACCCGTTCACCCCACCGAAATAGAATTTCCCGTCACTGGCTTGCAGGGAAGAACGGAAATTGAACTGGTTGCTTTGCAATCCATCCTCGATGGTATAGAGTTGTGCCCGTTTGTTTTGCGGCTCATACCGGATCAGTCCCCTGTTGGAAGAAAGCCAATAGTTACCCGATTGATCGTCCAGTATGCCATAGATGATATTGTTCGGCAGATTCTCTTTGGTGGAGAAGTTTTCAAAACGGTCTTCCTGATAGTGATAACGGCAGATGCCACCGCCTTCAGTACAGAACCATAGATGCTGTTTATGATCGATATACACACGGATTACCCAGTTGCTGCAAGGAGAATCAGGATTTGCCGGGTCGTTGCGATAGTTGTGCAATTTGCCGGTTTGGCGGTTGTAACGCCAGATACCATCCCTTTTGCTTGCCAGCCACAAGTCTCCGTATGGGTCTTCAACCATGTCGTAGATAAAGATATGGCTTAAAGGTTCCAATGTCCGGAAAGAATCACTTTCCGGGTCATACTGGCAGAATCCGGAAAGCGTTCCCAGATAAATGCTGCCATCCTTCGTTTGATAGATGGAGTAGATATGGTCGTTAGGAATTGAATGTGGGTTTGCGCGGTTATGGCGATAGTTTTTCATTTTTCCCGTTTGAATATCCAGGATATATAATCCACGGGAGAAACTGCCAATCCACAATTTTCCTTCATTGTACAACAGTGCATGGATATTGTGATAACCGATATTAGGGTTACTGCTTCTCAACAGATGGTTTTTAAACTTCTTCGTGCGGGGATCAAAGAGATTCAGTCCCCCGTCTTCGGTAGCAATCCAAATGTTTCCGTCGGGATCTTCGCAGAATTGGCTGATTACATTTCCCGAAAGAGAATTTTCCGTACCATTGGGATAATACCACTCAATATCCTTATGCTTGGGAGACAGGTAACTCACCCCACTGAAATACGTCCCGATCCAGATTCCCCCTTCCCTGTCCTGATAACAGGCATAGATACTTTCTTTATTTTGTCCGTCGTCGGTAGGCAGACATTCTCCTGTCGTGGTGTTGAATGTATAAAGTCCGTCGTCGGAGCCGAGATAGAAAGAGTTGGCCGTCCGTTGAAACAAGGTGCGGATGCGTGGAATGGTAAGCGTGTCCCCTTCTCCGAAGTAATAGCGGAATTGCCCTGTCTCCTTATTGAACCGTGCCAGTCCCCCGTACCATGTACCCGCCCATAATACTCCCTGCGAACTTTCCATCAAAGAGATAATCTCGTTGCAGGCAGGACGTCCGAAAGAAGTATCTTCGGATATATACCCTGTGAAGTTGTCCGTGCGTTGGTTGTATTTTGCCAGACCATTCCGGGTGCCTATCCAGATAGTTCCGAACGAGTCGTTGTAAATCACCCACACGTGATTGTCCGGTAATGAATGAGGATCGGAAAGAGAATGTAGATACTGCCTCAACGTACCTTTTTTCTCGTTGTAGACAAACAGTCCGTTGGCTGTTCCGATCCATAACTGCCCGTCGTTGTCGTATGCCATTCCAAAGACACTGTTGACAGTCACCCCGTCTTCCGTCTGTGTATCGAATACGGCGAACTTTTCCTCCTGCGAGTCGAATAAATACAGCTTTTCCGTACTGGCCACCCAAATCTGATTGTTATCCTGATGGCGGCAGATCGTTACTATATTCATATAACTGTTTCCACCGTTTTCTGACGAATGTCCGTAGTTGGTAAACTCGATACCGTTGAAACGATTCAACCCGTCCTGCGTTGCAAACCACATATATCCGATGCTATCCTGGAGGATGCTCCGGACGCAATTGCCCGATAACCCTGATCTAACGTCATATTTCTTGTAGATATTGGCGAAGACCAGAGAAACTGATGCCAGCAGTATACATATAGATAAGATGGATCGTTTCATAATTTCCTTTATTTCACGTCGTCCCACGTATCCGTGCGGAACGGGAAAGCACTCAATCCGAAAGTATTCCGCAGCGTGATATTTCCCACATAATTACGGAAAGCATAGCGCACGGCAACCGGTTGGGCTACCTCTTCACTCCACACTTCTACTGTGTTGGTACGTCCAACAATCTTTGCTTTCGCCGGATAGAACTTCTTGTCCGCTCCCGCAATCTCGAATCCTTCCAGTTCGGAAAAAGTAGGAAACAACCCCGCAGGTGCATTATCAAATGTCACTATAGCCTTTTTGTCCGCATAGTCCACTTTGGTCATCGTCGGACCGTTGGATGGCAACCGGCGGATACCGTATGTTTTAGTCAATGCAAGTGTAGCCAACCGAAGCCCTACTACATCCTTCTGTGGTGGATGGATGCAGAATTCATCACCAATATCGGTAGTGGGTACCATGCCCGAATTAGGAATCGTTTTCAGTGCTTCCATCTGTGCTTCACGCAATAAAGCAGCCCCCGTATTGCTGCTGTTTTCATATTTGTAAGGAGCAATCTGCACATAATAGAAAGGCATATCGGGTGCCTCCCATACATTTCTCCATAGCTGCACCATAGCAGTCATCATCGGAGCATAGAATTGATAGTTGGATATGTTCGATTCTCCCTGATACCAGAGGAAACCCTTTGCCGTGAAGTTCTTAACAGGCCATAACATCGAATTGTACAGACATTCCAGACGTTGGTGCACTCCTCTTTTAGGGTTTTTGGCAGTTTCAATATCCATACCTTCAACGGTTTTCAATGTCGGTTCATCCATCCATGCTTCGATCGCCGAACCTCCCCAACTGTTGATAACCAGTCCTACCGGAAGATGGAGACTTTCAGTCAGTTGGCGGGCAAAGAAATAGGCGGCGGCACTGCAATCAATGGTCGTTTCGGGTGACGATACTTCCCATTTTCTTTTCTCGAAATCCGTGCGGCGCTCTGTATCATTGGTTCTCGGTACGGTAATAAAACGGATACGGTCACGATAATTTCCCGAGTTCAGTAACGTTTCAAGCGAGTTGTCAATGGGTTGCGCTGCATTTCCCATCATGCGCATTTCCATGTTCGACTGTCCGGAGCAGATCCACACCTCCCCTATCAGTATATCCGAGAGAGTGACCGGAGTGCCGTCACTGATAGTAATAGAATAAGGTGTATAACCCCCTTCGGGAGTGTCTACTTTTACCAGCCAGGCCCCGTCTTTATCCGTAGATGCCTGATAAGTACGGTTGTTCCACGAAGTGGTGACAGTTACTTTTTTGCCGTCCGCCCACCCCCATAACTTAACTGAGCTGTTCTGTTGAAGTACCATGTGGTCTCCCATCATTGCAGGGAGTTTTACTTTGCCTTGTGCAATCGGCAGGAATAAAAGTGATAAAATAAGAAGTAGAAAATGTTTTTTCATACTGGTTTTATTAGATATTCGACGAATAGTTATTAGGTATCAGGCAAAAATACAACCTATTTTTAAATATGGAATAAAACTAGCTAGTCATTTTCTGATAAAAGCTAGTCGAAATCTTAAAAGCTTGTTTTTCCTTTCCATTCTCCGCCGAATTTTCTTAATTAGTGGCATCAATCGCCTAGACAGTATTATTAGGTTGGTTAAATATCCCATTTCTTTGCATTGTGAGTATTTAACAACCTAATTGTTTCATTAAATCTAATAAAATGAAAAAGAAGCATTATCTATTATTTTTATTGGCTTCGCTCTTTTTACTGACAGATGTGGTGTGGGCACAGACATCTGCCACAGTAAGTGGAGTAGTGATCGATGAGAATGGAGAAACCCTGCCGGGTGTTTCCGTCGTCGAAGTAGGTACAACGAACGGTGTCCTGACAGACCTGAACGGACACTACACCTTAAAAACAACTTCTGCCAAACCTTCCGTTTCTTTCAGTTACATTGGTTATCAGACCACCACGCTTCCCCTGAACGGGCGTACGAAACTCGATGTACAGATGAAGGTGGAAACGAAAGTGCTGGATGAAGTAGTGGTAGTGGGCTACGGTGTACAGAAGAAAGTGAACCTGACCGGTTCCGTGACTTCCATCAACTTTGCCGACCAGACGGAAGGACGACCCATTATGAGTGTTTCTTCCGCCCTTTCGGGACTCGCCGCCGGTATGAACGTCACGCAGGCTTCGGGACAACCCGGTTCGGACGGTGCCACCATCCGCGTGCGTGGTAACGGTACGTTCAATACCAACTCCCCATTAGTCTTGGTAGACGGTATCGAATGGAGCATGGACAACGTGAACCCCAACGACATCGAAAGCATCTCCGTACTGAAAGACGCTGCCTCCACAGCTATTTATGGTACGCGCGCCGCCAACGGAGTCATCCTTATCACCACCAAAAGCGGGAAAGGCAAACCGCAAATCTCCTATTCTTATTCGGGAGTCGTGCAGATGCCTTACAACAACCTCTCTTTCGTAAGCGACTATGCCCGTTATATGGGACTGGTGAACGAGGCTTGCGACAATGTGAATACCAAAGGTATCTTTTCACAGGAAAGCATCGACCGTTGGAGGGCTGCTTCTGCCGATCCGAACGGGTTGAACGAGTACGGAGTACCCAATTACGTGGCCTATCCCAACACCGACTGGTTCGACGAAGTATTTGACACCGGATATTCGCAAGAGCACAACCTGTCTGTGGCGGGCAGTTCGGAGAAAGTGAAATACATGCTTTCCTTGGGCTATCTCGACAATCAGGGAGTGATGAACCGCTGGAATCTCGACTCAAGTACGCAGAAAATCAATTTCCGTACCAACCTGGAAGCCAAGATAGTGAAATGGATGACCGTCGGCACCCGTCTTTACGGGCAAAAGCAAGATTACGGAATGGCTAATATCAGCAACGGATTCAAGTATCTCTATCAGACCACTCCGGGTGTATATCCCGGTGAGCCAAACTATTGGGGACGTGCCGCACTGGCCAGTGAAGAATCTTCCAATGCCAATAATATCTTTGGTCAGATGGCGGGAGCCACCGGTTTCAATACCGTATGGCGTCTCAATGCTTCCGTCTACGGAATTATCACTCCCTATAAAGGACTCAACATTGAAGGTACCTTCAACTATTCGCCGACATTCACCGACAAGTCTTCTTATAGCCGCCAGAATGGTTATTGGGACTACGTCACCGACCAGCGCGTCAGCGAAAGCGCGTTGGAGAACGCTTCCATCACCAATACGAGTGCACGCACCTGGCGTCAGAGTGCTGAAATACTGGTACGCTACAATACGACCATCAAGAAAGACCACGATCTGGGCGCACTGCTTGGATATTCCGCACAGGAATATTACAGCAAGAGCTTTGCCGTTTCCCGTAAAGGCGCTACGGACTGGACGCTGAACGAACTAAGCACCTATGAGATGCTCGTCAGCTCTTCCAGCTCATCACCTGCCAAATGGGGACTGCTCTCTTACTTCGGCCGTGTCAACTACGGATATAAAGGACGTTATCTCTTCGAAGCCAACCTTCGTGCCGATGCCTCCTCCCGTTTCGGTGTGAACCAGCGTTGGGGATATTTCCCCTCGTTCTCCGGTGGATGGCGTATCTCGGAAGAATCGTTCATGCAAGGAGCATCGGACTATCTCTCCAACCTGAAACTGCGTGTTTCCTGGGGAAAGACAGGTAACAACTCTACGGGCAACTACGACTGGCAGGCAAACTACGCCACAGGCAATGTCGTAATCGACGGTGAAGGAACCAAAGGACTGGTACGCAAGAAACTAAGCAACGACAAACTGCACTGGGAAAGTACCGCCACCACCGACATCGGACTTGATTTCGGCTTCTTTAACAACCGCCTGACGGGTGAGATAGACTATTATAATAAGTATACTTCGGACATTCTCTACCATCCCGAACTCTATCTTTCGATGGGTGTCGTAGGCTCTGCTCCCGAGAATCTGGGTGAAGTGCGCAACCGCGGTGTTGAATTTACCCTGAACTGGAACGACCGTATCGGAAAAGATTTCGAATACCGGGTAGGCATGAACTTCTCTTTCAACGCCAACAAAGTAATGAAGTTCAAAGGCGAACTCCAGAAATACTGGACGTATGATGCGCAGGGAAACAAAGTCAGCTATGTCAATAACTTCAGTGATGTGTCTGAATCCGGTTTCGGAGGTTATATCTGTGAAGGTCGACAACTGGGGGAAACCTATATGTATAAGGTGTACAGAGGTTCCGGCGAAGGCTATACCGGAGGTGCGGTGGATATCCATGCGGGACCGAAGGACGGAATGATACGTACGAAAGAAGATATGGTATGGGTACAAGCCATGATTGACTCCGGTTATTCATTCGGAGGAATGAAGACGGTTGCCAAAGACCAGCTTTGGTATGGTGACATTCTCTATGCCGACAGCAACGGTGATATGAACTATGGTGATACCAACGACCGGAATTTCTCCGGACACACTAGTGTCCCGAAATTCAACCTGGGTTTCAACTGTGCTTTCTCTTACAAGAACATTGATTTCTCTATGTTATGGTCGGGAGCTTTCGGGCATTACCTCAACTGGAATACGGATTACTACAACTCGACACTGGTCAGCCACGGATATGGCATTATCGAGCATATCGCCGATAACCATTACTTCTTCGATCCTTCCAACCCGGACGATCCGCGTACCAACCAGTCGGGCAAATATCCCCGTCTGACATACGGTACTACCTATAATAACAGAATCCAGAGCGACTGGAACGAATATAAGGCCGACTATTTCAAATTGAAGAATATCCAGATCGGCTATACGTTGCCGCAACGGATTTCCAGCAAGTTCTTTGTTAGCAAGCTCCGTGCTTTCGTATCGATGGACAATATCCTGACGATCACCAGCTATCCGGGACTCGATCCGGAGATAGGAACAGAAATCGGTTATCCGTTGATGCGTCAGATCTCTTTTGGCGGACAGATTACCTTTTAATGATGTAGAACTAAAAAACAGAATCTGATATGAAAAAGATATTAATGATTTTAACGATGGCGCTGGCTGCTACCTCCTGCATGGATATTCTCGATGTGGCTCCGGAAGACCAGATCGCAAGTGAAAACATGTGGACCACGGAGGAGCTTGCCGACAAGGGAATGGCAGGGCTCTATTTCCCGTTCTATGCCACCCAACTCTCCTCCACCCAGCTTCGCCGCGCCGACGGGCTGAACCGTCAGGGAATCGAAGCCATGAGCTTCGCGACCGATTATTATTCCAATAACTATCCGGTGGAACTGCTTTCGCTGGCTACCAAGCCTGCCAATGACTTTCAGGTGTGGTATGAATGGAAGTTCTGTTACACCATTATCCATGCGTGCAACGATGCGATTGCCAATCTGCATAAAGCGGATATGAGTGCTGATAAACTGGCGCGTTACCAATGCGAAGCCCGCTTCCTCCGTGCGTGGGCGTACAATCGTCTGAATATGCTTTATCAGGGCGTCCCCGTTTATCTGGAACCTATCAATAACGAAGACTGTACCCGTGGTCAATCTTCGGTAGATGAGGTATGGCAAGTGATTTTGGATGATTTGACGTATTGCATCAACAATCCCGACTTCCCCAATAACACGCTGAATGAAAACTACGGCCGTCCCTCTAAAGGAGCCGCTTATGCCCTGCGTGGTATGGTATATATGTGGAAGAAACAATACAAGGAAGCAGGTAACGATTTCAAAGAAGTGGAAGCGTGCGGTTATGGCTTGTGGACAGGCGAATATGCCGACTTCTTCAAATATGAAAACGAAAAAGATAAAGAAATGATCTTCTCGCTCCAGTTCAGCGAAGAAACCGGTTATTGTGATAACATTCAGCAAATGACCGGTGCCCGCGATACGTATGATGGCTGGACGGAAATAAAACCTTCCGCAGACTTTGTGGACTACTATAAGAACGCGGACGGATCGGACTTCAAATGGTCGGAAGTAGACGGCTTGGAAGATTGGGACTTACTGACTCCGCAACAACGTGAAATCTTTTTCTGCCGTGACGGATTGGAATCCATGTCCTCACAAAAAAATGCCCTTATCAAACGGGTAGGCGAAGATATCTATCAGAAATATTATCTCAACAGTGGTAATGAAGCCCGTATCAAAAAGGCGTATGACAACCGTGACCCGCGTCTGCAACAGACCGTCGTCACTCCTTATGTGCCGGTGGACTGCTACAAGCCTAATTATGCAGGAGATGCCAACCAGATCGGTAAACAACTCCGTTGGCCGTTGAAGGAACAGGGAACGAATGGCGGAGACTTCTGGCTCGATAAACGTACTTCTGCTTTCTACTGCTATCGCAAGTACAATGAGTTTGAGAAAGGCCGTTTGATTAGCCGGAGCCGTTGCCATACCGACTGGCCGTTGATTCGCTATACCGATGTACTGTTGCAGTATGCCGAAGCATTGGCGCAGACCGATCAGTTGGGAGAAGCCATCCGTTTGGTGAATAAAGTACGTACCCGTGCCCACATGCCCGCACTGACAGAGGGCGGAAGCGGTCCGTGCGCAGTGAACGGAAAGGAAGACATGCTCGAAAGGATACGTTACGAACGTCGCGTGGAATTCTGCCTGGAGGGAATTAACTTCTTCGACGAAGTACGTTGGGGAACCTACAAAGAAACCAAATTCCAGGGAAAAGACGTGAATGGCGGCAAGTCCTGGTGGGGCGATATGGTAGAGTATAACTGGTATTATGCCGATTATATGTGGCCGTGGACTGCTCCTATCGTTGAAACGCAAAAGAACCCGAACCTGACTAAACGAAGCGGTTGGGCGTATTAATCATAAAGATTTGAATAAGGATGAAGAAAATACTTTTACTATTACTCATTTTTGTATCCGGTTGCACGGGTGTAGTTGCGCAACAGTTTGATTATGGCAAGATAGCGCCTCATCCCCGGTTGTTACTGCCGGAGGGAGGAGAAGAAGCCATCAGGAAAGCCATTGCGGAGTATCCCCCGTTGGCCACTGTTCACCAGCGGATCATGGAACTTTGCGACCGGACACTTACGGAACAGCCTGTGGAACGTATCAAAGAGGGTAAACGCCTGCTGGCGATTTCGCGCATCGCGCTGAAGCGTATCTACTACCTGTCTTACGCTTACCGTATGACGGGAGATCAGAAATACGCTCTCCGTGCGGAACAGGAGATGCTGGCCGTTAGTCATTTCACCGACTGGAACCCTACTCATTTCCTGGATGTGGGTGAGATGGTAATGGCATTGGCTATCGGTTATGACTGGCTGTATGACTCTTTGCAGCCCGACACCCGCCGGGTGGTGCGCGAAGCAATCATCGCGAAAGGGTTCGACGCGGCAAAGAACACCCGTCATGCCTGGTTCTATACAGCCAAGAATAACTGGAATTCCGTATGTAATAGTGGATTGGCGTATGGCGCGCTGGCTCTTTTTGAAGAGATTCCGGAGGTATCGAAAGGCATCATAGAGAAATGCATGGAGACAAATCCGAAAGCGATGGTAGGTTATGGCCCCGACGGAGGTTATCCCGAAGGGTTCGGATATTGGGGGTACGGGACAAGTTTTCAGGTAATGCTCATTGCTGCGCTCGAAAGTGCTTTCGGCACAGACAATGGGCTCTCCCAAGCCCCCGGCTTCATGGAATCTGCCCGTTTCATGCAGTATATGACGGCTCCGAGCGGAGACTGTTTCTGTTTCTCGGACTCTCCGGTAGAGGCAGAGTGTAATATGATGATGTTCTGGTTTGCAGGCAAGGCGAAAGACCTTTCCCTGTTGTGGATTGAACGTCAGTATCTCGACCGCCCGGATATGCAGTTTGCCGAAGACCGTTTACTGCCCAGCCTGCTGGTGTTCTGTTCACAGCTCGACCTGAACCGGATCGGAAAGCCGAAGAAAAACTTCTGGTTTAACCGTGGAGATACGCCTGTGTTTATCTACCGTGGCGGATGGGACAGCAAGAAAGATACCTATCTGGGAGTGAAAGGAGGTTCGCCCTCTACCTCTCATGCACACATGGATGCCGGGTCGTTTATCTTCGAGAGAGACGGAGTGCGTTGGGCGATGGACTTGGGGATGCAGAGTTATATCACACTCGAAAGTAAGGGAGTGGACCTGTGGAATATGTCGCAGAACGGACAACGCTGGGAAGTATTCCGGCTAAGCAATATCGCTCACAATACGTTGACGATTAACGGAGAACGCCATTTGGTAGAGAGCAATGCCCCGATCACCCGTACTTTCGAGTCGAAGAAACAGAAAGGGGCGGAAGTAGACCTGTCGAGTGTGTTTGCCAACAGCGTGAAGAAAGCCGTCCGCACCGTGATATTGGATCAGAAAGACCATCTGGAAGTGACCGACCGCTTGGAGACGGGTGACAAGGAAGCTACCGTATCCTGGATTATGGTCACTCCGGCGGAAGCCAAAATAACGGGCAAGAACCGGATGGAATTGACCAAAGACGGCCAACGGATGCTGCTGACGGTAGATGCCGATACGGAAGTAGAAATGAAAACCTGGTCGAACGTGCCCCCGCATGAATATGATTTCCGCAATCCGGGAACCATTCGCGTGGGCTTTGAGACGGTGATTCCTGCCAATCGTGCCGCGCAACTGAAAGTACGACTTATTCCTTTGAAGTAGTAATACAAATAAATTCATTGAACCATGAAAACGATTCTTTTTAAAACAATCATCATAGCTTTCTTTGTGGGAACAGCCGTTAGTTGTTCCGATGAGGATGAGAACAGATTCCGTCCGGGATCTACCCATGAGAAACCGAATCCCACGGAGCCGGAGGGCGGACTGGATTATTCCAAACTGACCGCGGATAATCATCCCCGCCTGTTGATGAACGCCGAGGCTTTCACTGCATTGAAAGCCAAAGTGGATGCCAATTCGAGTGCCAATCTGACCTTGCTCCATAATACCATTATGGGAGTGTGCAACAGCAAAGGGATGAACGCCACGGCACTGACTTATAAATTGGATGCCAGCAACAAACGTATCCTCGATGTGTCTCGCGATGCGTTACTGCGTATTTTCACCTGCGCTTATGCCTACCGGATGACCGGCGATGCCAAATACCTGACTAAAGCGGAAACGGATATCAACGCTGTCTGCAACTTTCCCGACTGGAACTCGAAACGCCACTTTCTCGATGTAGGCGAAATGGCTACGGCTGTTGCGTTCGGCTACGACTGGCTCTACAACGAATTAAGCGTAGCCACCCGTACGAAAGCGGCCAACGCATTGTTGAAGTTTGCCTTCCAGCAGGCACAAGATAAGAACTGGAACCTCAACTTCTACGAAGCCACCAACAACTGGAACCAGGTTTGTAATGGCGGACTGGTTTGTGCGGCACTGGCTTCCTATGAAAACAATCCTTCCGAAGCAAAGGACATGATTGAAAAGGCGTTAGAATCCAACAAACCTGCATTGGAAGTGATGTATTCTCCCGACGGCAACTATCCGGAGGGCAGCGGTTACTGGTGTTACGGCACGCTCTATCAGGTATTGATGCTTGCCGCCCTCAACAGTACGCTTGGCACGGATAACGGGCTTTCCGATACACCGGGATTCTCCAAGACGGCAGAGTATATGCTGTATATGACAGGCCTGAACAGTAAGTTCTTTAATTATTCTGATTGTGCCCCCTCTTCTACCGCGGCATTGGCTTCGTGGTGGTTTGCCGATAAATACAGTAATCCGTCCTTATTATATAATGAGCTGAAAATGCTGAAGAACGGCGAATACGCTTCTTGTGCCGAAAACCGCCTGTTGCCGATGATTATGGCGTTTGCCAATAATCTGAATCTGGACGCAATCTCCGCTCCTTCCAATAAACTATGGAGTGGAAAAGGGGAAACGCCCGTGGTGATGGTACATACCGACTGGACATACACCGATACGGACAAATACCTCGGAATCAAAGGCGGCAAGGCAGGTTCGAGCCACGGACACATGGATGCCGGTTCATTTGTATACGATGCGTATGGAGTGCGTTGGTCGATGGATTTCGGTCTGCAAAGTTATACAACGCTCGAGTCGGTATTAGCCGGCTTAGGCGGTAATCTTTGGGATATGGGACAGAACTCGATGCGTTGGGATGTATTTCGTTTGAATAACTTGAATCATAGCACGATTTCAATCAATGACGCCCGTCACCGGGTAAATGGGGCGGCTACGCTGACTACTACTATCAATACCGCTACGGAATTGGGAGCCACTTTCGATCTGACAGAAGTAGTGTCCGATCAGGCTGCGTCCGCTACCCGTACCGTGAAAATCGTGAACGATAAAGATTTAGTGGTCATGGATGAGATCAAGGCAAGAACGGATAAATCCGCCAAAGTGCGTTGGTGCATGGTGACGCCTGCCATTCCGACGGTGGAAAGTAACCGCATCGTACTAACGAACGGAAGCAAAGTGATGTATCTCACAGCCAGCGGAAGCGTGAAGCCTACCTACAAGCAATGGAGTACCACCAGTGAGAACTCTTATGACCAGGCTAATCCGGGCACCTATATGGTCGGCTTTGAAGCAACGGTCACCGCCAATCAGACCGCCACATTTACCACAACCCTGTCCCCTAAATAAAAAGAATCGAACGTATGAGAATCCTATTAATATCTATACTCGGACTTTTGACATTGGCCTCCTGCACGAAGCAGGAGCCGATGGAGGAGTTGATTGACCGTGTATTTACCGTTGCGGAGCAACAATACACGGCTATGGACACCCACCTGACAGAAAAGACACTTCCCCGCACGCTCTCTGCCGACGGTGAGTTTGTTCCCTCGAATATCTATTGGTGGTGCAGCGGCTTCTATCCCGGTTCCCTTTGGTATATCTACGAATATACCCGGAAGGACGCAGTGAAAACACTGGCCGAGAAGAACACGCTGAAACTCGACTCTATACAATACGTGACCAGAGATCATGATGTCGGTTTCCAGTTGAATTGCAGTTACGGCAATGCTTTCCGGCTGACAGGTAATGAGGCTTATAAACAAGTGCTCTATCAGGGCGCCAAATCCTTGTCAACCCGCTTCAATCCTGCTGCCGGTGTGATCCGTAGCTGGGACTTTGTACGCAAAGGCTGCGACTGGAAGTTTCCGGTGATTATTGACAATATGATGAACCTTGAATTGCTGTTGTCCATGTCGAAAGCCTACGCCGACGACTCTTTGCAGAACATTGCCTGTACGCATGCCAATACCACTATCCAGCATCACTTCCGGGATGATTATTCCACGTATCATCTGGTGGATTATGACCCTGAAACGGGTGCGGTGCGCGGCAAGCAAACAGTGCAGGGATTCTCGGACGATTCCTCCTGGAGCCGCGGACAGGCATGGGCCTTGTATAGCTATACGATGATGTTCCGCCTGACGGGGTATCAGAATTATCTGTTGCAAGCCGGGCATATCGCCGATATGCTGCTCCGCCGTCTACCTGCTGACGGTATTCCTTACTGGGATTTCGACGCTCCGGTAGAAGAACAGACCTATCGGGATGCTTCCGCTGCGGCTATCATGGCTTCCGCCTTTATCGAACTAAGCCGTTATATCCCCGGCACGGAAGCCAAGGAATCTTATCTTGCCATGGCAGAAAAGCAACTCCGTACGCTTGCCTCGAAAGAGTATCTGGCAGAACCGGGTACGAACGAATGTTTCATCCTGAAGCACAGCGTGGGTGCACTTCCTGATAAAAGCGAAGTAGATGTCCCCCTGACGTATGCCGATTATTACTTTTTAGAAGCATTGCTGCGGTATAAGAATTTACAAAAATAAGACTAATACAATATGATTATGAAGAACTTACATATAAGCATGGCATTTATCTTCGTACTACTGCTGATAACTGCCTCCTGTTCGGACAAGGATGATTCGGCTCCACGTGTCATCCCCACCATGAACCTAACAGTTTCGGAGATTGCAGACAATACGGCTCTGATTACTTCCGAACAGCAAACAGGTACTACATTCGGAGCGAAAGTCATTGATTTCTATCCGGTGGCCGACATCGGCTTTGACTATAACATTGAAGTGAAGCTGGTGAAATTCGTAGAAGAGAACGGAGAACCCGTATCTCTGCCCTATACACGCAAAATCACCGAAGGATTACGTCCGGGAGTGAATTACATCAGTGCGATCATCGCCTATAATGCCGAAGGACGTGCCGTGTGTTCCGCTTTCCAGACCTGGAAAGCTTCAGGAACGGAAGGCGCATGGAGTGACGGCGGTTCTGCCGGTGATCTGGAAGAAAATGAATGGTAAAAATGGTGTAACTCAAAAGAATGAATGGTATGAAAAATAGATTATTTGCAATAGGTGCAATGATTCTCATGATGACAAGTTGCACGCAGGACGAACTTATTTCGTCCGATAAGGGCAAAGAACCGGCAACGGCAGGTTCATGTCTGACATTGGTTGGACTCTCGTCTCCGCAGACGCGTGTTTCTATCGGTGACAAAACAGGGAACGTTTATCCGGTGCTCTGGAGCGAAGGGGATGCCTTGGGTGTGTTCTCTCGTACGGCAGGGACCGACATCAATAATGTGCAGTCTTTATTGAGTGATGAGTCGATCGGACAAAACTCCGGTGTCTTTACTTCGGACGACGTGAAGATGGCGGAAGAAGGAGCTACGGAACTTCTTATTTACTATCCTTACCGGGCAAGTACGGAACTGGCCGAAAATGGCAACAAGATTACTTCTACCCTATCCGTTGAGCAGGAACAAAGCCGTCCCGGCGATAGCCATCATATTGGAAAGTATGGTTTTGCGTTTGCCAAGGCTACGGTCAGCGGTCCGGATATGCTTGCTAAGTTTACGTTGAACCATGCGATGGCGTATGTGAAGTTCAGTATCTCGTCCCAGGAGCTTTCTACGTACAAACTCAAGAGTGTCTCTTTATATGACAAGGAGACAAAAACTCCTCTTTCCGGTGTATTCATAGCAGATTTGGATACGGACGAACTGACCTACGGTACGGATGTGAAACCGTATGCCACTGTTTCACTGACTACTCCCGAACTGCTCGCTTCCGCACAGGATATATACCTGACTACATATCCTGCCGATTTGAGCGGCAAAGAAGTGTACATTGTCATCACTCTGGAGAATGACCAACAGACTGTTACAATTCCTATTCTCAAAGAAGGAAAGCAACTTAAAGCCAATGCTGTCAATACGATTGCTATCAACAACCTGAAACTTTCGGATAATTCCTGCGAATGGTACGAGCCGGTAGAGACACGTCTGCTGGCAGGAGGATGGGCTTATGGCGAGTCCAACTGTCTGTTGACGAATATTTCTACCAGTGGCGTGAGCAATACGATGAGTGTGAAAGCACGTGGTAACTTTATGGAAGTGGAAGAACCCAAGTATGCCAAAACTATTCTGGGTTGCGATTTGAACGTTAATCATAAGATGATTGCCGTGAATGGCTCTACTACGGACATCTCTCCTATTGGCAGTGATTACAATATTACGATCAACACCTATAAAGTAAGTGGAGGCTATGACGGCGGTTGCGGTCAGGTGGCTATCTATGGAGCGGATCAGACTACCGTCATCTGGAGTTTTATTATCTGGATGACCCCTACTCCGGCAGAACACCCTTATGGTAATACGGGATATGTAGTGTTGGATCGTAATCTGGGTACTTATATGACGTGCGAAGGAGACAACTGGAAGCAAAACGGTGTTTACTTCCAATGGGGACGTCCTACGCCGGTCGGCTGGTCGGGAACCGTGGGTGCTAATATACCTACCGAAGCCACCAACGTCCGATTCTCTATAGAAAATCCCCGTGCATTGCTTTATACCAATAATGTGGAGAATACAAAATCCGACTGGTATCTGGGCGCATGGACCGGTGCACGTACCGATCGTAAAGATGACTTCTGGGGTAACCCGAACGAATCGAGCACTTATCTCAATCCTTCTGACGGTCATAAATCTATTTATGATCCTTGTCCGAAAGGTTACCGGGTTGTATCTCCCCGCGTATTGGATGAGATAGAACAGAAAGGTGAATTTGTGAAACAGAGCGCAACTGCGGTATTTAAATATTGCTATGACGGTACGAATTACGCTTATTGGCCGTTGGCAGGTTGTAAGTGGGGTTCCAACGGCGGTAATAATGGCAACAATACAGGATTGGATACCGCTAAGGGTGCCGCTTGCTATTGGTCTAACTCATCGGCAAGCAGTTATGGAAATGACAAGGATCAGGGAGCTACTTCTCTGTATTATAAAGTTTCCGATAAGACTTGGACACATTCCTCCGGTCGTTCCCATGCGTTCTCCGTGCGTTGTATGAAGGATGCCGAGAATCGTTGATTCTCTTCGTTGATTCTCTTCATTGAGAATATGAAATAGAATTCCCCGCTATATGAAAGTTTCTGCCTGTCTCCGGATACAAGGAACTTTCATATAACGGGGAATCTGTTCTGTTTTTAAGATATTCACGAAAAAAGGAAAGAAAGAAAAGAGCCAAACAGAAAATAAACTGCATGAACAATTGCAAGAATATACATTATATCTCTCTATTTTGTATTTATTTCCTTGAAATATGCACGATATGGTGTAATTAAACGCTCTGTTTGCCGTAATCAAACCCTCTGTTTGGTTTAAACAAACCGTCCGTTTGCTATAATCAAACCTTTCGTTTCTTTTAAAGGAAGCTAAACTTGGTTTTTGAAGAGGATGTATTGAGCTACTTTGTCTTTTTCCATTGCTTATTTATAAATAGCAATCTGATGCATCTCTTGTGAGATGATAACCATTTATGCTTTTGATTGGCTACTATTATTGCAACTTGTTTATTAATAGCACCTGTTTTGTGTTATTTGCGAAATCTGTAACTCTAAATGGCGGGAGTTTTTCATGAAGTGCAAGGAAACGGCTCGAATGATGAAGAGCAGGACAGATAAAATATACAATTCTTCATGTTGGCACTTTTTTCAGCGATAGGGATTAACACTCTGTTCCGTTTGGAACGTGGAAATGGTAATCCCCCGCTTCGATGTTCTTTTTGTCATTCTTCTTTTCTGTTCCGATAATTGGCCGGTGATGTTCCCAAATGCGCTTTTACGTATTTCCCGAAAAAGGACTGATTGGGGAAGTTGAATTCTTCCGCAATTTCCTTGATAGACTTTTCCGAACGTTTTAATCGGTATTTGATATGCTCCACGGCAGTTTCATTAATCAAATCCAACGGAGTCCTGCCACACGCCTGTTTGATGACTTTCGAGAAATGCTTCGGAGTGTAGCAAAGCTCGTTGGCAAAATAGCTCACCGAACGGTGCATACCCTTGTCCTTCGATAACAGTTCCATGAACTTCCGCAAAATGTAATTCACCTGTTTGATGCCTTCTTTCGAACCTTCCGTGTTGCCGGCAGCTTCCATTTCCTTGTGAAGCTGTCCCAGCATTTCGCAAAAGATAGCGGAAAAGAGATATTGCATCACTTCTTTGTGGTAGCAATGAGGCTCATCGTTTATCTTGGCTATAATTAAATCCCGGTAGAATCCGAAGAAAGTTTTATCCTCCCCGTTGCCAACCGACTTCACCGGATTGTTGTGGATATGAATGGCAGTATTCCACGTTTCCTTTTCCATTTTAATAATACGTTGCAGGAAACGGGTAGAGAATCCGGCAAGCCTGACTTTATATTTAGGACTAAGCATCGTATGACTGATAATCGTGTTGGGCAGACCGAGCAGTAGCTCGCCCGCCTGCAACTTGTAGGTCCGGTAGTTGACGTCCAGCTGGATGCACCCTTCTATGCAAACCGCGATGAGAAAACAATTCAGTTTGATTGTATCATTACTATAAGGAGTCCCCTCCAGACTGTTGACTATCGCAAAGTCATCATCTATATAATCAAGGACGTGCTGACTGTCCTTAAAATCCTCTATATCCACCGTAATAATGTTCTCTTTTTCCATGTTCTTTTTTTGCAAAGTTGGTGAATAATCGGGAAAACAGAATGTCCCATACTTCTTCAGATTTGTTTGATATGTCGTTTATTGCCAAATAGTTAGCTATAATAAACGTAAATAGCGAGAATGGGACATTTATGGAGGGAAATTGGTCACTGTTGCCTTGTTCTTTTCTCCTACTTTTGTCCAGGATTTAACAAAAGACCAAAAGAGAAAGTATGATTACAGTAAGCAAAAAATGGATACGGCTGATAGGGATTGTCGGTTGTACAGTGTGGATGGCATCTTGCAAGCAGGCATCGGATGCGGGAGTGAAATCTTCTTCTTATGCAGTAATGCAGATAGAAGCGGTGGATAAGGAATTTTCTTCTTCCTATTCGGCGAGCATACGTGGGCGACAGGATATTGATATTTATCCGCAGGTGTCGGGAACGATTGAGAAACTCTGTGTGACCGAAGGGCAAAAAGTACGCCGCGGGCAATCGCTTTTCATTATCGACCAAGTGCCTTACAAGGCCGCACTGAAAACCGCCACTGCCAATGTGGAAGCAGCACGTGCCGCGCTGGGTACTGCCGAACTGACCTACAAGAGCAACAAAGAACTGTATGCGCAGAAAGTAGTTTCGGAATTCAGCCTGAAAACAGCCGAGAATTCTTATCTCACCGCCAAAGCTCAACTGTCGCAGGCCGAAGCCCAGGAGATCAGTGCCCGCAACAATCTCTCTTATACCGAAGTGAAAAGTCCCAGTGACGGAGTTGTAGGTGCATTGCCTTATCGTGCAGGCGCATTGGTAAGTGCCAATATGCCTTATCCGCTTACTACGGTCAGCGACAACTCGGATATGTATGTCTATTTCTCCATGACCGAGAATCAGTTGCTTGCCCTCACCCGCCAGCATGGTGACATGGACGAAGCCTTGAAGAACATGCCGGAAGTGGAATTGCGCCTCAATGATAATTCGGTTTATGATAAGAAAGGTGTCATCGAATCCATCAGCGGCGTCATCGACCGGCAAACGGGTACTGTGGTGGCGCGCGTGGTGTTTCCCAACGAATCGCGGTTGCTTCATAGCGGAGCATCGGGCACGGTGGTAGTGCCGAGCATTTATAAAGACTGTATCGCCATTCCGCAGACGGCCACCGTGAAGATGCAGGATAAGACGATTGTATATAAGGTAGTGGACGGGAAGGCTGTCTCTACCCTGATAACAGTGGCCGAAAACAATGACGGGCGCGAATATGTGGTGCTGGACGGACTGAAAGCAGGTGATGAAATCGTATCGGAAGGCGCCGGACTGGTGCGCGAAGGCACGCAAGTTAAATAAGAAGGAGATTGATTATGAAAGGAAATGTGTTTATAAAACGGCCGGTGATGGCTATCTCCATCTCTGTGCTGATTCTGGCCATAGGGCTTATTTCGCTCTTCACGCTGCCGGTGGAGCAATATCCTGACATTGCGCCTCCAACGGTATATGTAACTGCCAGTTATACGGGTGCCGATGCCGAGGCAGTGATGAACAGTGTCATCATGCCACTGGAGGAGAGTATCAACGGTGTGGAAGACATGATGTATATCAGTTCCAGTGCTTCCAATGCAGGTTTGGCTATTATACAGGTTTATTTCAAGCAGGGCACAGACCCCGATATGGCGGCAGTCAACGTGCAAAACCGTGTGGCTAAAGCACAGGGATTGCTTCCGGCTGAAGTAACGAAAGTCGGCGTCAGCACAATGAAGCGGCAGACCAGCTTCTTGCAGATTGGTGCTTTGGTCTGCACGGACGGTCGATACGATCAGACGTTCCTCGCCAATTATCTGGACATCAATGTCATTCCCCAGATTAAACGTATCGAGGGAGTGGGAGACGTGATGGAGCTGGGCGATACGTACAGTATGCGTATCTGGCTGAAACCGGAACGGATGGCGCAATACGGACTGGTTCCGTCGGACATTACCGCCATATTGGGTGAGCAGAACATCGAAGCTCCCACCGGTTCACTGGGCGAGAGTTCGAAGAATGTTTTCCAGTTTACGATGAAATATCGCGGACGCCTCAAAAGCGTGGAAGAATTCCGGAACACTGTTGTCCGTTCGCGGGAAGATGGTTCCATACTTCGCCTGCAAGATGTGGCAGAGGTGGAGTTGGGTACGATGACGTATAGTTTCCGCAGTGAAATGGACAGTCAGCCGGCCGTTCTTTATATGATATTCCAGACAGCCGGTTCCAATGCTACCGCTGTCAACAAAGAAATCACTGCGCAGATAGAGCGGATGGAGAAGAATCTGCCGGCAGGAACGGAGTTCGTCACGATGATGAGTTCCAATGACTTCCTTTTCGCTTCCATACACAACGTAGTGGAGACGCTGATTATCGCCATCATTCTGGTCATCCTCGTGGTCTATTTCTTCTTGCAGGATCTGAAGAGTACGTTGATTCCCTCCATCTCTATCATTGTGTCGTTGGTGGGTACGTTTGCCTGTCTGGTGGCTGCGGGTTTCAGTCTGAACATTCTGACGCTGTTTGCATTGGTGCTTGCCATCGGTACGGTGGTGGATGATGCCATTGTGGTGGTGGAGGCCGTGCAATCTAAGTTCGATGCCGGGTATAAGTCTCCTTACCTTGCCACGAAAGATGCAATGGGCGACGTAACGATGGCTATTGTCTCCTGTACCTGTGTATTTATGGCTGTGTTTATTCCTGTAACCTTCATGGGAGGTACTTCGGGCGTGTTCTATACACAATTCGGTATCACGATGGCAACTGCCGTAGGTATTTCGATGATTTCGGCTTTGACGCTCTGTCCCGCTTTGTGCGCCATTATGATGCGTCCGTCGGACGGAACGAAGAGCGCCAAGAGCATCAACGGACGGGTACGTGCAGCTTACAATGCTTCGTTCAATGCCGTATTGGGTAAATATAAGAGAGGTGTGATGTTTTTCATCCGCCATCGCTGGATGGTGTGGACTTCACTGGCTGTTGCCGTTGCCTTGCTGGTTTACCTGATGAGTACCACTAAAACGGGACTTGTGCCGCAGGAAGACCAGGGTGTCATTATGGTGAATGTCAGCATTTCACCGGGAAGCACGCTCGAAGAAACCACGAAAGTGATGGACCGCTTGGAAAATATTCTGAAAGATACGCCCGAAATAGAACACTATGCCCGCGTAGCAGGATACGGACTGATATCCGGTCAGGGAACTTCGTACGGTACGATGATTATCCGCCTGAAAGACTGGAGCGAGCGAAAGGGCAAGGAGCATAGCTCGGATGCTGTGGTGTCCCGCCTCAACGGACAATTCCAGTCTATAAAGGAAGCACAGATATTCAGCTTCCAGCCTGCCATGATTCCGGGTTACGGTATGGGTAACTCCCTCGAACTGAACCTTCAGGACATGACGGGTGGAGAACTGGCTACGTTCTATGAAGCGGCTATACAGTTCCTCGGTGCTTTGAACGAGCGTCCGGAGGTAGCGATGGCGTATACATCGTATGCTATCAACTTCCCGCAGATATCGGTGGAAGTGGACGCTGCCAAATGTAAGCGTGCGGGAATTTCGCCGAGTGCGGTGCTCGATGCGGTGGGCAGTTATTGCGGTGGCGCGTATATCTCCAACTATAACCAGTATGGTAAAGTATATCGTGTGATGATGCAGGCTTCGCCTGAATATCGTCTCGACGAGCAGGCGCTGAATAATATGTTTGTACGCAATGGTACGCAGATGGCTCCGGTGAGCCAGTTCGTGACGCTGAAGCAAGTGCTGGGACCGGAAACGGCCAACCGTTTCAATCTTTACAGCACCATCACCGCCAATGTGAATCCTGCCGACGGTTACTCCTCCGGCGAGGTTCAGAAAGTGATTGAAGAAGTGGCTGCACAGTCTTTGCCGGCAGGCTACGGATATGAATATGGTGGTATGGCGCGCGAAGAAGCAAGTAGCGGTGGTGCGCAGACGGTTTTCATTTACGCCATCTGTATCTTCCTTATCTATCTGATTCTGGCCTGTCTTTACGAGAGTTTCCTCATACCGTTTGCCGTTATCTTCTCCGTGCCGTTCGGACTGATGGGGTCGTTCCTTTTCGCCAAAATACTCGGGTTGGAGAATAATATCTATTTGCAGACAGGTGTGATTATGTTGATCGGTTTGCTGGCTAAGACAGCCATTCTGATTACGGAGTACGCCATAGAACGTCGCCGCAAGGGAATGGGTATCGTGGAGTCTGCCTACTCTGCCGCACAAGTCCGCTTGCGTCCTATCCTGATGACGGTGTTGACGATGATCTTCGGTATGCTTCCGCTGATGTTCTCTTCCGGTGCAGGTGCCAATGGTAACAGTTCGCTGGGTACGGGTGTTGTGGGCGGTATGGCTGTCGGGACACTGGCATTGCTCTTTGTCGTTCCGGTTTTCTACATCATCTTTGAGTTTTTGCAGGAGAAAATCCGCAAACCGATGGAAGAGGAACCAGATGTGCAGGTGCTTTTAGAGAAAGAAAAGAGTGAAGTTGAACGCGAACGTAAATAAATGAAAGAAAGAATGAAGAAGAATATCATCACATTAGTTGCCATCAGTCTGTCGTTGAGCGGTTGTGGCATCTATACCAAATACGAACCCGCCACTGTCGTTCCCGACGATCTGTACAGCGGGGAAGTGGTGACCGAAGACACTGCCGGTCTGGGTAATATGGACTGGCGGGAACTCTTCACCGACCCTTATCTGCAATCCCTCATCGAAGTGGGATTGCAAACCAATACCGATTATCAGTCCGCCCAGCTCCGTGTGGAAGAAGCACAGGCCGTACTGATGTCCGCCAAACTTGCTTTTCTGCCCGCTTTTGCTCTTGCTCCGCAGGGGACAGTGAGCAGTTTCGATACGCAGAAGGCTACGCAGGCTTATTCGTTGCCCGTTACTGCCAGTTGGGAGTTGGACGTTTTCGGGCGTATGCGCAACTCCAAGAAACAGGCGAAAGCACTTTATGCTCAAAGCGAAGATTACCGTCAGGCAGTCCGTACACAGTTGATAGCAGGTATAGCCAATACCTATTATACCCTGTTGATGCTGGACGAACAACTCGACATCTCCCGTCAGACGGAAGAGGCATGGAAAGAAACCGTTGCGTCCACCCGTGCATTGATGAATGCGGGATTGGCAAACGAATCGGCTGTGTCGCAGATGGAGGCTGCCTATTATCAGGTGCAGGGTTCGGTCCTCGATTTGCAGCAGCAGATCAGTCAGGTGGAGAACAGTCTTGCCTTATTATTGGCCGAGACGCCACGCAACTATGAACGTGGGATGCTGGTAAAGCAGCAGTTTCCTGCTGACTTCTCGATAGGGATTCCTGTCCGGATGCTTTCTTCCCGTCCGGATGTCCGCTCGGCAGAGCGAACACTGGAAGCGGCGTTCTATGGCACCAATGCGGCACGTTCGGCTTTCTATCCTTCCATCACTTTGAGCGGGAGTGCCGGATGGACAAACTCCGCCGGGGCGATGATTATCAATCCGGGCAAGTTTCTCGCGTCAGCGGTAGGTTCGCTTACGCAGCCGCTCTTTAACAGAGGACAGGTTGTGGCACAATATCGCATTGCCCGTGCGCAACAGGAAGAAGCAGCGCTCGGTTTTCAGCAAACGTTGCTCAATGCCGGTAGTGAGGTGAATGATGCGTTGATTGCCTATCAAACCAGTCAGGGAAAAAGAATCTTGCTGGATAAACAGATCACTTCCCTGCAAACGGCTCTGCGAAGCACTTCTCTGTTGATGGAGCATGGTAATACAACCTATCTGGAAGTCCTTACCTCCCGGCAGTCATTGCTTAGTGCGCAACTCTCGCAGACGGCCAATCATTTTACTGAAATACAAAGTTTAATTAACCTATACCGTGCTTTAGGGGGAGGTCAGGAGTAAACTGTATCATACTCTCTGTTTTCTAATTTAATGAAAGAAGGGCTGCCGGAGAAGTGATTCTGTGGCAGCCCGTTTGTTTAATCGGTTAATATACGGTGAATTGGCTTGCAGCCGATAAGCTTTTAAAAATCACCAACAGTGCTTTCTTGCGGGTCTGGCAAGATGTCTCAAATGAAGAACCGGGGCTGGTTTACATTCAGTATATCCAACTTTCAAAAAAAACAATCCGACGGATGATGTCCGGTCTGGAGATAAATGCTACCTTTGTCTCCTGTAAAAAAACAAGTATGTATCTGACAAGTATGAGCCGGGAGGAACTATATGCCGAAGCACATAAGGACCTCATTGCAATATCAACCAAAGCGAACATGTTTATAGATAAGGTTCGTAAGAAAGCAACGATGATGAGTCCATTTCCTATGGCACCCCAACGTATGACTATCACCACCACCCGAAGAAATGTATGGACGATAGAGGGGAGATACAATTCGTATATGCATGCTTTGGCATTTCAAGCTTATGCTCCCGTTATCGGCACTTCAAGCAATGGCTATATCCAAATAACAGGTTTCAAGTCTTCCAATATAGTAATGCATTACACGGCACACTTCATGCAACGATACAAGGAGCGCTACATTGACCATTATCAAATAGACCTCAAAGGGAAAAGTCTGTTCGATTACTTTGTGTATAATAATCCGGATGTCTTGTATACTCGCAGGGACAATGGCGGTTATTTCATTGTTTCCGACCATGGCATCGCTGTAGCCGAGTTCAGTGACGAACGACGACTCATGACCCATGTCACTTTTCTGGGAGATGATGAACTGACGTTGAGGAAACAGCTCATCTATGATGAAGAAATCAAAATCTACAAGGGAGTACTTGAATTGAAACGGTTAAAATTAAGAAAAGGACAAGATGACATCATCACCATCTGGAATATCGCAAAGAAGCACCATGCAGGTTTTGAAATGGTGAAGCGTTGGTACAAATGGAATGGGGTGGAAGTGCCCGAAGATTATCTTCATCAATGTATTGAGGTTATTGAGAAGTATCATGTACAATCGCTTGAAAAGCTTGTGGAACTTATGTCATAGATTTAATAAAGGTAGGGAAAACTGATTCTCCTACTTCTCTTCCCTGCTCCGATAATTAGCCGGTGATGTTTCTTTTTGATATACATGTATCTACAATAGAAGCCTTGAAAATAAAAGAGACGAACAAGCCTTTATTTAAACTCCAAATCTTATCTATCACTTCTTGCAGTATTCATTATGAATTCCTGTTGGAAGAGTATCAGGGCAGAGAACATTTTTAAAATCATTTGTTTGTGAAAGTAGCGGAAAGAGGGTATCTTTGTTTGCACTGATAAAAAGTGAACTCATAAATACACCGGATTATGGAATATTAGTTTCAAAAAGTGTTTCATTGCTTGAAACAATCCGTTTCTCGGTGTGAAACTTTTAGTTTCAAATAGGGTTTTGTTCAGCCCACGTGATAAATCTATATACCCCGCTTGTTGGGCATATAGATTCAGCGTATTGGATATATAGATCCTACACGTAGGACATATATGCCGTACACATTGGATCTATATGTCCAATATGTACGGCATATATGGCTTGCAAGTAGCTGATAAACAGTGCTATTCTACCAGGCTCTTTGCTCTTTCCAATGCTACATTGATATTCGGACAGATATTCTCTTTTCCTAGCAACTCGTAGAATCCGGCTTTTTCCAGTACATTATGCACGTTCTTGTTGACTCCCGAAAGAATAATGGTAGTCTTTTCCTTCTGCGACATTTCGCAGAGAGCAGTCAGGTTATGAATACCTGTGGAGTCGATGAACGGAACCTTGCGCATACGGATGATACGTACTTTTGGGCGGTCTCCCAGCTGTGTCATTGTCTCTTCAAACTTGGTAGCGATACCGAAGAAATAAGGGCCGTTGATTTCGTATACCTCTATGCCTTTGGGAATCATCAGGTTTTCTTCGTGTACGGCAATATCCGATTCTTTATTCGGGTCAATCTCATCGGTAATCACCGAGATTTCGGTAGTCTCCATGACACGTTTCATAAAGAGAACGCAAGCAATCACCAATCCTACTTCGATAGCGACAGTCAGGTCGAAGATAACGGTCAGGAAGAACGTGATAAGCAGTACGGTAACGTCCGATTTCGGATTCTTCAGTAAAGCTCTGAATACACGCCATCCGCTCATGTTGTAAGATACGATGACCAGTACTCCGGCAAGGCATGCCATCGGGATATATTGTGCGAGTGGCATCAGGAAGAGCAGAATCAACAACAATACTACTGCATGAATGATTCCGGCTATCGGTGTCTTACCCCCGTTGTTGATATTCGTCATGGTACGGGCGATGGCTCCGGTGGCGGGAATACCTCCAAACAGCGGAGCTATGATATTGGCTGCCCCCTGTGCAATCAATTCTGTATTGGAATCGTGGCGGTCGCCTATCACACCATCGGCTACAGTGGCCGACAGCAGCGATTCGATAGCTCCCAATACGGCAATGGTGATAGCTACCGGAAACAATTCTCTGATAGCTTCCCAATCCAACGCAGGCACAACGGCATCGGGCAACTCCGATTTAATGGTGAAACGGTCGCCGATTGTCTGGATGCAGTCGATCCCTCCGAAAGTTTTCATCAGGTAAACGGCTACCGTGACTACGATGATGGCAATCAGCGAGCCGGGAATTTTCTTTGAGAACTTCGGAGTGATGGCGATGATAATAATGCTGACAATGCTTACGATGGTATTCCACCAGTTGATCGTATCGAAGTGACGGAAATAAATCAGCCACTTCCCGACGAAGTCTCCCGGCACTTTCTCGTCTCCGAAAGATAAACCGAAAATATCGGCAATCTGGGTCGTGAAAATAGTGACGGCGATACCGCTGGTAAATCCGACGATGATAGGATAAGGAATGAATTTGATGACAGCTCCCAGCTTGAACACTCCTAATAATACAAGGAGTACGCCCGCCATCAGCGTGGCTACAATCAGTCCGGCCTCGCCGTATTGTTGTATGATGCCATAGATAATGACGATAAATGCTCCCGTAGGGCCGCCGATCTGGACTTTGCTGCCTCCTAACAAGGAAATGATGAATCCCGCAATGATAGCGGTGATAATACCTTTTTCGGGTGAAACTCCCGAAGCGATACCGAAAGCGATAGCCAGTGGAAGCGCCACGATACCTACGATGATGCCGGCCATCAGGTCCGCCATAAACGTTTCTTTCGAATAATTCTTTAGACAAGAAACCAGTTTGGGTTTAAATTCAAATAGCTTCATTTTTATATGTTGTTATACGTGTACTCTGTTCTTTTTTGCAAAGTAGAGGTTGCAAAATTAGATAAAATAATCGAAATAAGTATGTTTTTGAACATACTATTTGTCTGTTGATAGATTTCATCAATGAGGTGATAGTTTTTATTCATTAAGAAAAGATGGTTTATTGTGAACAAATCGCTTATATTTGCGTTATAAATAGTACGACAAGTTACGTTTGGTAATCAACCAATTTAAAATATATATAGAATTATGGCTAAGAGTATTAAAGGAACTCAAACAGAGAAAAATCTGTTGACTTCATTCGCAGGAGAATCACAGGCTAGAATGCGTTACACTTATTTCGCAAGTGCAGCTAAAAAAGAAGGCTACGAACAAATAGCAGCTATTTTCACTGAAACTGCCGATCAGGAAAAAGAACATGCAAAACGTATGTTTAAGTTCCTCGAAGGCGGTATGGTAGAAATCACTGCCAGCTATCCGGCCGGTGTAATTGGTAATACACTTGAAAATCTTCGCGCTGCCGCAGCAGGTGAACATGAAGAATGGTCACTGGATTATCCTCACTTTGCCGACGTGGCAGAACAGGAAGGTTTCCCAATGATTGCTGCTATGTACCGCAATATCTCCATCGCAGAAAAAGGTCACGAAGAAAGATACCTGGCTTTCATGAATAACATCGAAAATATGACTGTATTCGCTAAAGAAGGCGAAGTGGTATGGCAATGCCGTAACTGCGGTTACATTGAAATCGGTAAGGAAGCTCCTGAAGTTTGCCCGGCATGTCTGCACCCACAGGCTTATTTCGAGGTGAAGAAGGAAAACTATTAATCTACGGATGGATAGATAAATCTCGGATGATTTAGATAAAGAAAATGCCGCTTGCAGTAATCTACAAGCGGCATTTTTGGGTAACGGGAAATACAAATTGCTATCTGAATGACAGATTGGCAGGATTTATCTATTGATTCCGGTAATCTTTGGGAGATACACCGTATTGCTTTAAAAACTCCCGATAGAAATAAGATTTATTAGAGAATCCACATTTGAACATAATCTCGGATACGGTCAACTTGGTTGTCCTTAATAACTTGGCTGCATATTCCAGTCTGATGCCTCGTACAAATTCACTCGGAGTCTTATCTATTATTTCTTTGAACTTCCGATACAAGGTAGCTTTGCTCACTCCTACAAATTCGGCAATAGAAGAAGGGCTTAATAACTCATCATCTATATTATTCTTTATGAAGTCTGTTACATTCTGTATTAATTCTTCGTCTTCCGGATGAAGAACAATCCCGTCTTTCACTTTCACAGAAGACATGCTGGAATTGAAATAGTCCTTTAAAAGCATTTGTCTCGACAGCAGATTCTCTATGGTGGATATCACCTGCCTCGGGTGAAATGGTTTGACGATATAAGCATCCGCACCATGGTTAAAGGCATTAATCTGGTCTTCTACAGAAGCCTTTGCCGATATTCCTATGATTGGAATATAACTTGTTTTCAAATCGGATTTCAATTTATTAATCAAGCTCAAGCCGTCCATATTGGGCATGACAATATCACTTATAATAATATCAGGATGATTATGTTCTATCTCTTTCAAAGCCTCCACGCCGTCTTTTGCTTCGTGTATCACATAATCAAAGAGGACATCTTTCAGCAGGTCTCTGATATTCTTTTCATCTTCCACTATCAGTATGACAGTATCTTTGCGAGGGGATAAGTGATCCTGCCCGTTCTTTTCTTTCTGCAACGAATCTTTTTCATCCGTTACAACAAGTGAATGATCGGATGGTAGAGAAGGAATCACGACTGAAAATTCAACACTTTTTCCCAGTTCACTATTTACACTTATCTGCCCGCCTAATAACTCAACCAGACTCTTTGTTAGATTTAAACCTATGCCATTGCTTACAGAGTTACCCAATTTCGGAGTATCAAATATCTTATACTTATCAAATATCTCTGCCATCTGTTGCTCGGTTAACCCCTTGCCGGAATTTCTTACGAGCAAGTATAAGGTTTTATCAGGCTCATTTTGTGATATCTCAACATGAATATATCCATAACGAGGAGTATATTTGAAAGCGTTCGACAGTAAATTGAATATAATTTTTTCCAAAGCATTGCGGTCGGAATAGATCTCTGACGTATCATGAGTCTCTACCTTGAAGTCTATTTTATTCTCTTTCAGGATATCCACATAATTGTTGGAAGCATATTCCATCAATGATTTTACGTTCACATTTTCAGGATGCAAATCCATATTGCTCGATTTAGTTTTACGAAACTCCATCAACTCACTAATCAGCTTCTGCATCCTTTCGGCATTATTCTTTATTATTTGGAGATATTTCTTTGTACTACCATCTAACCCGTCCTGTTCCAACAAGTGCTGTGCAGGTGTATAAATCAAAGTTAGGGGGGTAAAGAATTCATGTGCCACATTGGTGAAGAAATTGAGCCGGGATTCATAAATCTTCTGTTCATGCCGTTTCTCTACCTGGGCTATAAGAACCTGGCGGCTTAACCGTATGCGATTTTTGATAACAGACTTTGTGATGTAGAAGATAATAATGCACAATATGGCATAGATAATCAATGCAGGAACACTAAGCCACCACGGATAACCTACTTTTATAGTTAAGCGATAAATGTTATCTCCCCATACTTTGTCGCCATTCGTGCTCTTCACTTCAAGCTGGTACTCACCCGGAGGAAGTTGGGTAAAGATAATATTCGGATTATTACCCATTTCCACCCAATCATCCGAATGGTTCTTCAAGCGATAAGCATATTCACAGTTTTCATTATTAATAAAGTCTTTGGCTATGAAATTGAAAGTCATGAATCTTTCTTCGTAGCTAAGTTTCAACACTCCTTTTCTGATTCGTTCATTAATGTCCTGTACCGTATTATATATCTTCAAACTACTTAATATAAGTGGAGGATTAAACTCGCGCAAATGTATATTTCGAGGATTGAAATAACTAAATCCGCTTACTCCTCCAAAGTACAAGAAATCACGATGATCCTTGAAGAAAGCTCCATCAGAGAATTCATCATTCTGCAATCCGTCATTCAAGGTATAATTATCTATTTTATTGTTTTTTACATTCAGGCTAGACAATCCCTGGTTGGTACTGATCCATATCTTTTCTTCGTGGTCTTTTAATATTCCATGAATTGTTTTATTATTCAATTTCTCGTCGGCATATTGTATCAGGCGAAAATCATTCTCCTCCTTTTTCAATTCGTTCAGTCCATAACTTGTTCCTATCCATATATTGGCATCATCACGCAGTAAGCACAATACATCATTATTGGTCAGTAAAATCCGACTGTCCATATCCTCCAATGATTTTATGCTGTTATCTTTCATGTTGATACAGTTCAAGCCTCCGCCACGTGTGCCAAACCATAACATATTGTCTTCCGGATCGGATGTAATGGCATAAACAACATCGTTATTCAATGAGATATTCTTATCCGACGAATTATATTGCCTGAATCCTTTAACGTGATAACGACCTTGCTCTCTGGAAATATTTATTTTGATTAAACCATATCCTGATGTTCCCACCCATAAAAGAGAATCATTGTTCGTAAAATAAATGTTGTACACAGCCTTGAAAGGCGGGTATTTGTCAGGTATCTCAAGCTTTTCCAGTTGCCCCGTAGCAGCATTCAATATATTGATTCCGGTTCCTTCCGTTCCGATAAAAATGTCATTCGCTTTATTTCTCCTCAAGGCATAGACAGAATTGGAAATCAATCCTTTACTCTCATTCAGATAATCTGTCAATTCCTTCGTTGCAGGATTCAACAGTTTTATTCCGCTTCCTTTTGTTCCTATCAGAATATTACCATCTTCATCTTCACAAAAACATCTCATAGGATGACTGGTGTGAATGGTTTCAAATAAAGAGTCGTAATGATAAAGTTGAATTAATCCTTGTCCGTCCGTTCCTATCCACAATATGTTCTGACTACCGGAATAAAGAGTGAAGACTGATAACTGACTGGATAGTTCGTTCAGGTAGGTAAAAGTATTCTTTTTTAAATCATAATGAATACATCCCCCTTCTATAAAGCTGACGTACATCTTGTTCTCTGCTAAAATAACCTGCGATACAGGTTTGCTACTATCCAGCTCAATGCATTGGGAAACTGTAAAGTCGGGATTTAAAAGGAAAAGTTTGTTGTCTTTGTTTAAGATAAATCTGTCTTTCGACAGAAATATCTTATCTACAGGCGTCTGTATGTCGACTGTGCGTAAATCACTCTGTTTTCCTCCGTTAACGAGTAGATTGTAAGTCAGATGCACGGTATTTCCATTATTTAAAAGGAAAAGCATACGATCGGAATCACTCACGGAATAATCCTTTATATGACTTGCAAAGTCTGTGTTAATCGGATTAAACTCATCTTCAGAATCATTGTAGACAAAGAACCCCAGCCCCTTTATGAGGCAGATAATATCTCCTGCCGCACTCTTTCCTAAAATAAAAGACTTTTCCTGATTGGGTACTTTATTATCTGTTCTTAAATAATACCTTGTTATCTGACGGGTTCGTTTATCTAACCGATTGATTCCATTATCTGTTGCTATCCATAAACTGCCCTTACATTCGATAATCTGGCGGATAACGTTATTACTTATAGAATTCGGATTGTTTTTGCTATATCTGAATGTCGTAATTTCTCTTCCATTATATGCATTCAGTCCATCCCATGTCCCAATCCAGATTGTATGTTCTGCATCTTCCAAAATACAGTTTACTGAATTATTTGTCAGTCCGTTAACATTTGATATGTGTTTTGCCACATTAAAAGCATAAGACTTTGTGGAAGTGACAAATGCAATAATCAGAATAAAAAATAATTGTGCGTATAAGATGTTTCTCATGTAAATGAATGTTATTTATACGGTTAGGATAATAGCAAATATAAGGAATTTATTTTATTCCGCGCATATTTTCATCGGTAACGGAGGATTTATGCAATTGTGGAATAGTCAATCCGAATTACAAACGATAATCTACGATTTCACCGTCAACAATCAATTTACCATGTTTCTTTGTCTTTTTAGCGGAAGCAGGAATACAAACAATAGTTACGGCATTGTCCGGGTTCAGGATAATGCTTGTTTCGCCGGTACAATTTTTCTTTATGTATTTTTTGGATACCAGATCGTACAAGTCCGTAGGTTCCGTAAAGTGTTGATTCAAAGTTACCTCTTTGGCTTCAAAATAAGGATTGAATAAAAGATAAGTAGGATATTTTCTTGTGGAATAAAAGTCTGTGGCATTACAATCCAATTGAAGAATACATTCCACATTAGTAGTATCTACAATAGAGGCTAGCATACCCACCCAGGCCGAGCCATACAAGCAAATATCTGTAGCTGAAGACATGGTTTTTACCTGATCCCCAATAGCATAGGGACCCTCATCGGACAATAATCCCTGGAACGGTTCAAAGTGATTGCCATGATACAAGTCCTTCCTCAATCCTTCATAGCAAATGACGTGTTGAGGATCACCTTCCCAGATAGAACTCGACTGACGGTTGCGGGGGTGCTCGTCTGCATAAAATAAGCGGCAGGCGTTTGCCAGGTTCAGCATCCACTTGCCTATTGTGGAAGCATAAGCCGGGTTGTATTTTACAATTGGGACAAGTGCGGCAGCTTGTGAAAAGGTGTTCATGGCAAAAGCATATTGTTCATCCTTTTTTTGTCCTACCAATCCGTGTACGTCGTATTTGTTCCAACGCTCACACATCACTCCCCATCCGTCACGGTCTGAATTATTACCGTCGAAGCACCAGTTCAGCATTTTCAGCTCATCATAAGCAGTTCCAAGTTCCGCATTCATGCGCACTGCCAGATAAGCCCCATAGGGCATCATTATCTCATAGAAAGTACCTTCTTTCTGGGGACGGTTTTGCAAGAATGCCATGCATTGACGTGTAGCATTCAGATACTTTTTATCTCCGTATTTAATCCAGGAGATGTATTGCAACCAAGCAAGTCCTGCGGCTGCATCCGGTTCACGCCATACTTTATTATGGTACCCTTTACGGTTCTTAAAGTTGAAGGCAGTGAAGTTGAAGTCCGGATATTCTCTACCTTCACTTAAGTCCTGGATAGCAGCATACCAATTGTCGATAGTGATCTTCATCGGCTCCTGCATCTCTGTTTTTTGAGGATATAAATCTACCAGCATCGAATAAGCCATTGCCGGCCATATCTCATACCAGAAACTTTCTCCGGCTTTCCTGTCGAGTCCGTTCAATATAAGATTGGTTCCATTCTTCTTGTTGAAGAATTGTCGTATCATTGATACATAATCTTTTCCGTCATCATTGCTTTTGTCTACTCCTATCAGACTTGCACTAATGAGTGAACCCATAGTGGGAAGAGATTCATAAGAATTTCCTCCTAACCGTCTTTTATCTACGTAGCTTGGAAGTCCGAAAGTACGGAATGGAAAGTTTATTTGCGAATCGTCCCACCAGATAAGAGGTAAGTTCTGTCCTTTGGCGTTGAAATCGTAAAATAGTCTGTCCTGTTTCGTGGCTATATCTTTCCAGTTTTTCATTTTATAGGGGAAAGGTATATTGGGCATATACTGTACTAAGCGGATCTTTTTTTGTTCTATCGGCTTTTGTGCCGGCAGGTTGTTGAGAAAGAAAAAACCTGCTACGAGAAATAATAATGTCTTTTTCATGGTCAGTTGGTTGTTAAAAAAGGGCGGATTATAAAATCCGCCCCCTCATTTTATTCATATTAAAAACCCGGATTTTGGGAAAGAATATTGTTGCTCTTATCCCTTTCACCTTGCGGTATCGGAAACAGATAATCTCTGTCGTCTCTAAAATTGGCACCTTTCGATGTATTATATTTGGTTGCATAAGCACGCATAACGGTTCCGAAACGTTTTTGTCTCATCAGGTCATCCCGTCTCCATCCTTCCATTGCTAATTCACAACGACGTTCCTTCCAGATGATTTCTTTCAGACGATCTTGGTCGGTTTCTGTTATGTCGGGCAGTGTATTAGTTGTTGTAGCAGGGATATACGCCTGTTGATCTCTTCTCGGATCTATCGGATTAGTTTTGCGGGCTCTTTCTCTTACATCATTCAGGTAAGGAAGTGCAAGCCCTGGTTTTCCATTTTCGTTTAATACTTCGGCATACATCAAGAGAACATCGGAATAACGGATTAAACGAATGTTGTAACTAATCATCCAGACGTCGAAACCTGTTTTTTCTACTGCTGGCACAGTCATCTTGTAATCATGATAACCGCTTGGAGATTCAGCATTGTCCTGCGCTTCAGTATCACCTTTATATCTATCACCGGTTTGTGTGAATACATAAGTAATACGCGGGTCATCTGCGTCAAAGGCATCATGGAGATCTTGGGTCGGTACGTGAAATCCATATCCCTGATAACCGGAGATGCGTCTGCTTGTGAAGAAGTGAGGGACATTGGTACCTGTGGCTATGTTTTTGTCATATACTTTGTTGGCAATCTCAAATACTGATTCCGAACTGTTTTCATATTCAGTGCGCCAGTTCATGCCGTAATCACTCAACAATGTATAGTCTTTGTCTACTTCAATAATATCATGAAGTATCGTTTCGGCAGAGGCAAAATCACCTTTGAACATGTATGTTTTAGCAAGCATTGTTTTAGCAAAGCCACGTGTTGCACGATAAGCATCATCTTCAGAGTAATCTCCTTTTGCAGGAAGTGCGGAGGCATCGGTTAAATCATTCACAATACATTCATATACCTTCTCCAATGGGGAGCGGGGTATTTGCAGTATTTCAGCGGGTTGCATCGGCGTAGTGATTAGAGGCACTTCTCCGAATGTAGTGACCAGACAATAGTACCCGAATGCTCTCAATGCTTTAGCCTCGTTTGCATAACGTTTCAATAGTTCTTCGTTTCCTATTGCATCAGGAGCATAATAAATCACATCGTTACAGCGATTGATTAATCTGTACAGAATCTCCCAACGACGTCCTACTTCACCATTGGTTGTGTAGATCGTAAAGTCGGACAAGTCGCGTACTTCGGCACGGTCACCGTCATTTCCTCCTCCTTTTAGAGCATCATCCGTACTGCAATCACCTACAAAATAATGATTTAATGCATATTCATTCCAAGTTGTACGTAATTGAAGATAAGCTCCAGTCAAGGCTTGTTCAATATCGCTTTCCTTCTGATAATAATTATCGCTTGTGGTTTTACCATAACTTGGTTCGTCGAGAGAGCAGCTATACAACCCCACTCCGGCAAGAGCCCAGCATATTATAAATAATATTTTTCTCATAATGTAATGTCTTTTTAGCTAGATTTAAAATTGCAAATTAACTCCAAAAGTGAATGTACGTGAAGACGGATAACGTGTAGTATCCACTCCCATATCCAATGGGTTATTGATACCCAGTTCCGGATCAAGTCCGGAATAACCGGTTAAAGTAAATATATTCTGACCGCTCACATAGAATCTACAACTTGAAAACAGTTTGCTCTTCTGGCAAATGTGACTCGGCAGTGTATAACCTATTTGCATATTCTGCAAACGCAGGTAAGAACCGTTCTCCACATAGAAAGAAGAACCTCTCATATTATTGTTAGAGTCAGAGTTGGTTATGCGTGGATATACAGCATCCAAATCCCCGTCTTTTGTCCATGCTTTTGTGTAAGCATCCGCCAATGCATTCTGGCGTCCTGCTGAAGCAAGGCTTCCTTTAGCAACGTTCCAGATGTCATTTCCAATAGTTCCCTGGAATGCCATACTTACATCAAAGTTCTTATAACTAAATCCTAAGTTGAAACCATAAATGAGGTCCGGATTAGGATCACCGATAAAAGTACGGTCATCATCATCGTTCAATTCGCCTGATTCTCCTAATTTGGCAAACTTAAAATCACCCGGTTGTGCATTAGGCTGAATCTTGGTACCATTCTTATCCACATAATTGTCTATCTCTTCCTGATTCTGGAATATTCCTATTTGTTTGTACCCCCAGAAACGTCCGATAGGACCTCCTACATACGTACGGCTGGTATTTCCACTCAAATATTCCGATGTAAGTTTGGTTACCTCTGTCTTATAAGTAGACATGTTCAGCCCTACATTGTAATTAAAGTCTTTTCCTATCTGGTTACGGTAGTTGACTACTATTTCGAAACCGGTATTCTTCAAGTCTCCTGCATTGAAGAAGGGGCTGTTAGGGAAGGCGCCAAAAGAAGGAATAGGCATATTGAGCAACATGTCACTTGTTTTCTTTACATAAAAGTCCATACTTACATCAAGGCTGTTTTTAAAGAAAGACATATCTAAACCGACATTGGTTTGCTGGCTGGTTTCCCATTTAATATCTGCATTTCCCACATAAGTCGGGACGTAACCTTGTGAGTACCCGTTTCCAAAGTACCATTGATTTTCATTATTGGTACCAATCAACGTAAGAGGTGCGTCTCTGTCAATTCGTTGGTTACCATTCTGTCCCCAACCTACACGCAGTTTTAAATTGGAAATTGTATTTTCAATGTTCAGGTTCTTAAAGAATTCTTCATTGCTCACTCTCCAACCTAATGAAACTGATGGGAAATAGCCCCAACGGTTACGTTTGGCAAATCTTGAAGAACCGTCGGCACGGAAATTGACCGTAGCAAGGTATCTGTCATCATATACATAGTTGATACGTCCCAAGTACGACAACATAGAAGATGTTTCTTTACCTCCCGAGGTGTTATCTCCAGCTGTTTGTGCATCAAGTATCTGATAGATTTCATCGTTACCTAAAGCCTTTCTTTTAAATGCATTAATGCCCTCGCTGCTGTTCTTCTCATAAGTCATGGCAACCATTGCATCCAGTTTATGCCTGCCTATTATCGTGTTGTAATTAAGGCGTTGTTCCACCTGATAATTAGAAGTAACAGCGCTATTATTATTCAATTGAGTTTCTTTATTATATTTACTTTCCTGATTCGCTAAGTTATCTTCCGAAAAAGTAGACGAATAGACAGGACGGAAGTCTTTGAAAGTATCATGGTATCTTTCGAAACTATACTGTACCCGATAGCTCAATCCTTTATACAATTTGATTTGGGCAAACACATTACCAAATACATTGAATATGTCATTGTATCTATTAGGAAGTTCGAGCATGGCTACCGGATTAGGGTCGTAAGACCACTCGGTAGGCGCATATTTGTTATATTCGTAATTTTCAGAAGACGGATCTACCAACGGGCTGATAACAGGGGTAAAAGGATCAGCTTTTTGAATGAAATCGAATGAAGGAATTGCTCCTGCGTCACGTTTTCTTATCTTTGCCAGATTGACATTGGCGCCAACAGTGATAAATTTGTTGATATCATATTCAAGATTCGCCTTAAGTGAAAGTCTCTTGAATTCAGTAGTGATAATCGCACCCTGATCGTCTACATATCCTAAACTTAAAGAAGATCTCGAATTATCTGTCCCCTTACGGATGCTTAGATTATAGTTCTGGTTGAAAGCTGTACGGGTTACTTCATTCCACCAGTTGGTATTATAGCCTTTCTGATACTGATTGGTAAACTTATCCTTCATTGAGTTTTGAAAGCTTGCATCGTTTTCATACGCTTTCATGATGAAGTTGTAGTATTGGTCGCTGTTCATCATGTTCAATGCTTTATAACTGTTTTTTACACCTACATAAGCATCTAATGTTACAGTCGTTTCACCTTTCACCCCTCCCTTGGTAGTAATGAGGATTACTCCATTAGAACCTCTCGAACCATAGATAGCGCAGGCTGAAGCATCTTTTAATACTTCCATACGTTCAATATCAGATGGATTCAGGCTGCTGATGTTATCCATGAACTGTCCATCAACCACGTACAATGGGTTGTTGTCATTGACGGTCCCTAAACCTCTCACGCGGATCACTGCATCCGATCCCGGCTGGCCGGAACTGGCGGCAACAAATACGCCGGCTGCCTTACCTGTTAGTAGTTCGGATGCATTAGATACTGCATAGTTCTTAATATCCTTACTACTTATAGAAGCCAAAGCACCGGTAAGGTCACTCTTTCTTTGAGTACCGTAACCAATAACTACAACCTCATCCAATTTATTATCAGACACTAGATTTACATTGTACGTTCCGCTATTTGTTACGTTTACAATTTCAGTTTTAAAACCGACATACGAGAATGAAACTTTATTTGACGATACTTTTAATGTATATTTACCGTCAAAATCAGTGATAGTACCATTGGTCGTTCCCACTTCAAGAACAGAAACTCCAATTAAAGCCTCTCCGGTATTACTGTCGTATACCACACCCGAAATACTCTTGGTTTGCTGTGCAAAGACATTTGTGCAAACAGCAAGAATAAGAATGAATAATAATAAATGCTTACTCATAGTTTATACACTTAGATTTAATTATATGAAATGATATTTTGTTTATTCGCAATAATCTTACCATCTTTCAGTTCTAATTCTGTTCCGGCGGGAAGTTCCACAATTACTCTTGCGTCGTTGGCCGGGATCTCAACGGAGCCATTTGTCTTTATATTTTTTGCTATATATTCTTTGGCAACAATATCAAACAAATCGCATGGTTGGGTAGCTTGATAAGTAATGGTTTTGGCCTCTTTATGAGGGTTATAATAGAGATAGACCGGATAAGGTTTCTCTGTATAGAAGTCTGTGACATTACAATCCAGCCGGAGGATACCCTCCACATTCGTTTGACAAACAATGGCCCCTAAAATACCAACAGGAGAAGAACTGTAAACGCTGAACATGCTCTCCGTCGGATTACCTTTTATCCATTTGGGACCATCGCCGATTGCAACCGGACTAACCCCTTTTAATGATGCTTTTCCATAGTCATCCGTTTTTCGTAAACCTTCATAAGAAACATTATCATAAGTAATGTCCTTCAATTCCGGAGCCCATTGATGTGTTTCATCTATTTCCCCCGGATAGAACAAACGACATGCACTTGCATTGTTCAACATCCACTTGCCGATAGCCTTTGCATATTGAGGCTGATATTTCACCATCGGAATGAAAGGCCAGGCGGGTTTGATACTGTTCATAAGGAATGCATATCCTCCGCCGTCTGTGATACTTCCTTGCAGACCACTTACATCATAATCACCCCATTTTCCTACAATAATTCCCCAACCGGTTCTTCCTGTAGGGCTTTTACATCCGTCAAATACCCAATCAAGAAGTTTGGCTACATCATAGTTAGCCCCCTCTACTGCATTCAAATAGGCTGCCGTATACACTCCGAGTGGTAAAAGAGCCTCGTAAAAACGGCTTTCTTTCTGGGCAAGCAGGGCTTCGATGGCACTTTTACTATGTTGCAGATAACGTGGATCACCAAACTTATGATAAGCACACAACAATACATAAGCATGCCCACCGGCGGCGTCTTGTTGCAATGGAATATTATTAACCATTCCTTTCATTTGTGCATAGTCAAAATAAGAATAGTCGTAATTTCCATTCAATACGGAATCTGCTTTAACAAACTGCTCCGCAATACTTTTTTGTATCTTCTCTGCCCCGTCTACATTGGGGAAAACATCGCAAATAGCATAATATAAGGCATTGGGTAATACATCATACCACCAGTCGCGGCCATAGCCTCCTCCTAAAAGGGCTACTGACGGAGTCGTATTGTTCATGACTATATTCCAGCCGTTATCAGAGTTGAAATAATTCTGCACCATTTTTACATAGTTATATCCGTCTTGATTCGTCTTGTCAATTCCTACAAGGCCGGCACCAAGAATAGCTGCCAATGAGTTCAGACTTTCATGGAACTCTCCATTATTGGCATTCTTTCCCTGACGAATATCTTTAATGGCAGTATATAAGCCAAATGTAGTCTGGTCCATATTTCTGCGGGCGTCATCTAACCAGATTAATGGTCCGACTTCGCTTTTATTATTCCAGTCAAAAATAAACTGGTCATACTTTTGGGCTTTTTGTTTCCAGTCCAGCATTTTATAAGTTTCAGGCATATCAGGCATAGAGTCTACCCTATGGATGGAAACCTGTTTTACCTTTTCACCAAAGTTATTTCCGTTGCCCGAGCAAGATGCCAGGAAACAAACGGTTATAAGTACAAAAACACCTTTACTTGTCATTTTCATGTTCAATAGTATCAGTTTGATTAGTAATATTCTTAGCTAAAGGATATGCCGCTAATTGTAATCCGGCAACAATCACTAGCGCATATTTCAATGCAAAATCCTGCGATACACAATAAGCAAGGAAGATAAACAGTAGTAAACCGAAAGCTCTTCCAAGGAAAAGGCCGAACTCATGACTTAGGATATATGCATATTCGTTTCTATTCTCAATCTTTGCAACTGCATCAATTGTTCTCATCATAATGGGGAAGTAAGCCAGGTCGAACAAAGGCTGGAATATCACTTTGCAAAGGACGAAAAGGATCACTCCCGTAGCAGAGAAGAGAATACCGTTGAATAGTGTACCGACAAAGAATACGATTAATCCTCCTACAAAGATTTTCAAACGGTCTTGCGGGCGGGCCATACGTCCTAATACATACACCAGGACAGCGGTCAGTGCCCCGCTAACTCCCTGAATCAGTCCTAACGCTCCTTCATCTCCTACCAGCTTCAATACCAATATAGCCGGTGCCGTTACTAAAAAACCTTGAACCATTCCTTTCAATGCGGCTAGCCACAGCATCTTTTTCCAAAGTATGTTGAAGCGGAAATAGAGGAAGTTCGTTTCTTTAGGGTTCTCGAATTTACCTTTCCACAGTGTCATGCAGGCGATAACGGTAATGACTACTGCTGCCATCGTAACTACACAGTAAGAGGTATTGATATTGAAGAGGAATCCGAAAACTTCTTTTCCATCTATCTGGCTGATAAATGCGCCTATAATTAAAGGAACACCGATGGAAGTAATAGAAAAGAAGAAAGACTCTAGTCCGAAGAAATAGTTACGGCTGTTGTCGTTGGTATTATAGAGAGCCAGCAGGTATCGGTTGGTCCAGAAGAAACCAGAAGCTGCTCCCATTAAAAAGCCGGCCAGACCAAGTTCGATGAAGCCAAGTGACTTGATGGTCATCATACCGAACATGGAAATGCCACTTACCAGGATTCCTATCGAATAAAGCGTCTTCACACTGTATTTCTTTAGCAGATAACCGTTAACAAGAGAGGTAGTAATGATGCCTATATACATTGCCAGCTGATAAAAAGCAACCATCACCGGATCGCTCGTGTTCCTCATGATATAGGCTCCCACAAAGATTTCTACTATCGGTAGTACCAATGCATAAAGCATATTGGTAACCAACAGTGTTCTCATGTTAGGTTCCTGTTGCTTAAAGAACAGATATTCTTTTTTCAGTTTATTCATTACTTCTTTTGTGTCTGTTTTAATACGTTTAATATCTCTGAAATGGAAAGCTCTGCCTTACAAATCACTTCATCGCTTGCTCCATAATACATGGTTATCGTATCGCCGTCCACCAAATGCCCATTAGTGAAAACTACATTTCCGAAGAAACCTGTTTGCTCATAAGCGGCGATAGGTTCCATGATCGGTTCTTCACTTCTTGCAATGACTTTCGACGGGTCATTTAAATCGAGTAATAAAGCCCCCAAGCAATAACGGTGATTAAAATCGGCTCCATGATAAATCTCCAGCCAGCCTTCTTCTGTCTTTATTGGAGCTGCCCCTGCCCCTACACGTGCGCAATCCCACATTCCGTCACGAGTGGTTGCCACACATTTGTGGTTTCCCCAATGCAAGCGGTCGGGCGATTCTGCCAACCATATATAATTGCCGCCAAGTTCGGGACTGCTTGGGCGATGAAGAGCGAAATACCTGTCACCTATCTTCTGTTCGAACAATGCACAATCTTTATTATGCGGTGGGAATATCATTCCATGCCGTGTATAGTTTTTCCAATCATTGGTGTGAATCAGCCCGACCCCTACAGCTACCGATGATACTTCTGTGAAAGTAAGGTAAAAACCATCTTCGGTTGTTGCAACACGGCAATCCTCAATGCCGAATGCTTCCAGCTCTCCTTTTCCGAAAATGGGTGGAAATTCCGGTTCATCTTTGAAGTGAATACCGTCGGTACTTGAAACCAATCGTAAGTAAGACATCGTAGTCAGATAATTTTTTCCTTTGTAACCGATAACGCGTGGGTCTGAAGCATCCAAATCGGGATCATTCTTTAAAAACGAAACCACTTCTATTTTTCCTTTTTCATTATATATAGGAAAACTGATAATTCCTTCTTTTTGTATAGGTCTCTCTGCGACGCGCAAAAGTAACCAAATTTTGCCTTGATATTTGAAAACTCCGGGATTTAACAAACATGTAATTTCCATTCCGTTGATTCCCGCTTTTAAATCTTTTGGAGCCAGTAGGGGGTTCTGCTCACATCTTTTAGCTATATCCATAATATTTCGATTAGTGATTATTTCTGTGAACAAAAGTATGAGATGAGAGACAGGAAAGCGTTTACTATATTCTCAAAGAGGTGTACACATGCTCAAGAACATGTTTTAAGAGGATGATATTGGGGAATGATTTTAGAAGAGGCAGAGATATTCGTATTTATATGTTGTTACTATTTAAACATTTGATTTATAGATAAATATGCGGTGTATTGAAGTGTATTATATTCTCATAAGTGTATAGTATAGTTTCTTTGAGGAGTACAAGAGAAACATATAAAGATAAAAAAATAAGAGGCCAAACTCAAAAATATAATTTGAGGAAGCCTCTTGTTTTTTCTTTTTAATAAGAATAATACTGTAAATCCTATTTCTTCACGTGCGGATAATCTATCGTATAATGTAATCCGCGGCTTTCCTTACGCTCCATTGCTTGGCGCATAATCAGATAACCCACATTCACCATATTACGCAATTCGCAGATTTCTCTGGACGCTACGCTACGTTTGAACAGGCTTTCAGTCTCTTCGTAGATAATATCGAGTCTGTCCCAGGCACGTTTCAGACGGAGGTCGCTGCGGACAATACCTACATACGTACTCATAATCTGGTTCACTTCCTTCATACTTTGCGTAATGAGCACCATTTCTTCCGGCGAACGGGTTCCTTCGTCATTCCATTCGGGAATATCTTCATTATAAGAATATTGATCGACCACTTGTAGACTGTGCTTGGCGGCAGCGTCGGCATATACGACTGCTTCTATCAGTGAGTTGGAAGCCAGACGATTGCCTCCATGCAATCCTGTGCAGGAACATTCTCCCACGGCATAAAGACGTTCGATGGAAGATTGTCCGTCCAGGTCGACAAGGATACCTCCGCAGAGATAATGGGCGGCCGGGGCTACCGGGATATAATCTTTCGTGATGTCGATGCCCAGGCTAAGACATTTCTCGTAGATATTGGGGAAGTGTTTCTTTGTTTCTTCGGGATCTTTGTGGGTGACGTCCAGATATACATGGTCGTCTCCACGGTTCTTCATCTCGTTGTCGATGGCGCGTGCCACGATGTCACGGGGAGCGAGCGAAAGACGGGGATCATATTTCTGCATGAACTCTTTGCCGTCCATTGTACGCAGTACACCTCCGTAACCACGCATTGCTTCCGTTATCAGGAAAGAAGGGCGGTCTCCCGGATGATACAGGGCGGTAGGGTGGAATTGTACAAACTCCATATCCTTCACCGTACCTTTGGCACGGTAAACCATGGCGATACCGTCTCCGGTAGCGACTAGCGGGTTAGTGGTTGTTTTATAAACGGCTCCTACTCCACCGGTAGCCATCAGCGTCACTTTAGCAAGATAGGTATCTACTTTTCCCGTTTTCGGATCGAGGATATAAGCACCATAACATTTGATGTCCGGTGTCTGGCGGGTTACAGTCACTCCCAGGTGATGCTGTGTCAGGATTTCAATGGCAAACTGGTTTTCGATGACCGTGATATTCGGATGGCGTTGTACGGCTTTAATCAGGCTGTCCTGAATTTCTGCTCCCGTATTATCTTTATGGTGAAGAATACGGAACTCCGAGTGTCCGCCTTCGCGGTGCAAGTCAAATTCGCCTTTCTCGTTTTTGTCAAAATCCACTCCCCACTTAATCAGTTCTTCAATTTGTGCGGGAGCTTCGCGCACTACCTTTTCTACTGCGGCACGGTTACTGATCCAATCGCCGGCAATCATCGTATCTTCAATGTGCTTGTCGAAATTATCCACCAGAAGGTTGGTGACGGAGGCTACCCCTCCCTGGGCGAAGTACGTGTTGGCCTCTTCCAGCCCGCTTTTACAGATAAGAGCAACTTTACCTTTGTGCGCCACTTTCAGCGCAAAACTCATACCGGCAATTCCGGAACCGATAACGAGGAAATCGAATTTTCTTACCATAATCTTGTTATTTCTCACCGCAAAGCTACAAAATAAGTCACTTCGTTGTACTTTTCGTTGTCACTAATTCATAAAATTGCTACCTTGCAGGCAAAAATCTGACAAAATGAATCGAATTTTTCATGCCCGCATCGCCTGGTACCAATATTTCCTGTTGGTGGTGCTTACTGTAAATGCTGTTGGCGCATTGTGGTGTAAATATATCTTGGTAGCGGTACTGTTTATGCTGATGCTGATTGTAGTGATCGAACAGATTATACATACTACTTATACGTTGACTACAGACGGTAACCTGGAGGTTTCACGCGGCCGTTTTATTCGTAAGAAGGTAATTCCGCTTTCCGAAATCACCACAGTCAGGAAATACCATTCCATGAAGTTCGGTAGTTTCTCGGTGACGGATTATATCTTGATAGAATACGGAAAAGGGAAGTTTGTTTCGGTGATGCCTGTCAAGGAACAGGAATTTGCAGAACTACTCGAAAAGAGAATGTTTGAAAAGAAGATAAAAGAGTAACTGATTATATACTATGAAATATCAAGTGATTATCATCGGTGGCGGTCCTGCGGGATATACGGCTGCCGAAGCTGCCGCTAAAGGTGGTTTGAGCGTATTGCTTATCGAAAAGAATAGTCTGGGTGGCGTCTGTCTGAATGAAGGCTGTATTCCTACGAAAACATTGTTGTATTCGGCAAAGACTTATGACAGTGCAAAACATGCATCAAAGTATGCAGTCAATATCCCGGAAGTCTCTTTCGATTTGCCTAAGATAATAGCGCGTAAAAGTAAGGTAGTGCGTAAACTGGTGCTGGGAGTGAAAGCGAAGCTGACTGCCAACAATGTTACAATTGTATCAGGAGAAGCGCAGATCATTGATAAAAATACGGTTCGCTGCGGGGAAGAGACTTACGAAGGAGAGAATCTGATATTATGTACGGGTTCGGAAACCTTTATTCCTCCTATTCCGGGAGTGGACGCGGTGAACTACTGGACGCACAGGGATGCTTTGGACAGTAAAGAATTGCCGGCTTCTTTGGCTATTGTTGGTGGCGGGGTAATCGGTATGGAGTTTGCGTCGTTCTTCAATAGTTTGGGAGTACAGGTGACGGTGGTTGAGATGATGGACGAAATCCTGGGTGGAATGGATAAGGAGCTTTCCGCTTTGCTCCGTGCAGAATATACAAAACGAGGTATTAAATTCCTGCTTAGTACGAGAGTGGTCGGCTTGTCGCAAACGGAAGAAGGAGCTGTTGTTTCTTATGAGAACGCAGAGGGAAACGGCAGTGTCATTGCAGAAAAGCTGTTGATGAGCGTCGGTCGCCGTCCTGTGACGAAAGGTTTCGGGCTCGAAAACCTGAATCTGGAGAAAACAGAGCGTGGTATTATCAAAGTTAATGAAAAGATGCAGACTTCTGTATCGGGTGTGTATGTTTGTGGTGACCTGGCAGGATTCTCTTTGCTCGCCCATACGGCTGTTCGTGAAGCGGAAGTTGCCGTACATTCCATCTTGGGAAAGGAAGATGCCATGAGTTATCGGGCTATTCCGGGCGTAGTCTATACCAATCCGGAGATTGCCGGAGTGGGTGAAACGGAGGAGTCGGCCTCAACGAAAGGAATCAATTATCAGGTTATCAAACTTCCGATGGCTTACTCCGGCCGTTTTGTGGCGGAGAATGAAGGCGTGAACGGAGTCTGCAAAGTATTGCTGGATGAACAGCAGCGGGTGATTGGCGCTCATGTGTTGGGAAATCCGGCTTCGGAGATTATCACTCTTGCGGGAACTGCCATTGAACTCGGATTGACGGCAGCGCAATGGAAAAAGATTGTTTTCCCGCATCCCACGGTAGGAGAAATCTTCCGGGAAGCTCTATAAATGGATTCCGATATCTGGCATCGTTCATTGATGCGGGTATCTTACTTATAAAATCGAATATATGATGAGAAAATATATAATCACTCCGGTCTTATTGGCAATAGTTTGTATGGTGATGTGTTGTTGTACATCCAATCGTAAAGCGTCAGTTGCCGCAAATGAATATTTGATTCAGGGCGAATTGGCCAATCTTCCCGACAGCATTGTGATCGGCCTGTATGAGGAAGACGGAAGTATTCTCAACTGTGTATGGAGAGATACGCTTATGAATGGACAGTTCTCTTTCCGCGACACGGTTTCTACCACACGGAAAATGCTGATTATGTCTGATAATCGGGGCTTCCCGGGTACATGGCTGGAAGTGTGGATCGCACCGGGAGAATACATCGAAATCAAGGGACAGGACAAACTAGTGAAAACATGGGAAGTAGTAAGTGATGTGCCGGAACAGCAGGAAGAAAACCGCTTTACGGCTTGCGCGATGGCTCAACAGAAAGAACTGATGCAATACATGGCAGCGGAATATGACTGGCAACGGATGATGTTCATTGACCATCCGGGCGACCGGGAGTTTGAAAGTCAGGCGTGGGCCAAGATAGATTCTATCCGGAAACTGTCAATGCCGTTGCAGCAGGAAATCTGGAAAAAGGAAATGGAATACATGGAAGAAGCTCCCGTCTCCCCGGTGTGGATGGACAGGTTACTGTTTTTTGCTTCCATGATGAAATATAAAACCATCATGCCTTACGAAGAAGAGGTGAAAAACCTCTATGCCCGAATGTCCGAAGCTGATAAACAAACAGGTGACGGACAGGAGATTACAGCCTATGTTTATCCTCCCGCTACCGTAGGAGTTGGAGATATGATGGTGGATGGAGACCTATATGATGCGAATGATTCTCTCCGTCATATTTCCGAGTTCAAAGGAAAATTCATCTTACTCGATTTCTGGAGTAGCGGGTGTGGTCCTTGCGTGGAGTCGATACCCGAAATGGAGAAGGTGATGGATCTGTACAAGGATAAAATGGCTGTGATTAGTATTAGTGAGGACCCGAAAGCACGTTGGAAAGAGTATATCAAGACGAAAGGAATGGGCGGTAACCAGTGGAACGAACTTCGTAAAGGACGTACCGGTCTTGCCCTAAACTATCAGGTACGGGGAATCCCTCATTATGTATTGATTGCCCCTGATGGAGAAATCCAGGATGTATGGTCCGGCTATGGCGCCGGTTCGCTTCTTGGACAGGTAGAGAAAAACTTGAAATAGATAGAGGTAAGATACGATCATTTGTTGATGTCATAAACAGTGTTATATGAAAAAAAGTCTTTTGTTAGTCGCCCTTTCAGTTTGTTTGTTGCCACTTTGGGGACAACAGAATTTCTCCCGGATAGATTCGCTTATCAAGAAGATGCTCCCCGAAGCATCCGAAGTCGGCATATCCGTCTACGATCTGACGGCTAAGAAATCACTTTATAACTATCGTGCGGAGAAACTTTCACGTCCTGCCTCTACCATGAAGCTGTTGACGGCTATTACCGCACTTTCCCGCCCCGAAGCCAACGAGCCTTTCCGCACCGAAGTATGGCACGATGGCGTGATAGAGCATGATACCTTGCAAGGCAACCTGTATGTGGTAGGCGGATTCGATCCGGAATTTGACAGCCAGTCGATGGATTCATTGATAGAAGAGGTAATCACTTTCCCTTTTTCGGTTATTAACGGGCAGGTCTATGGTGACGTTTCAATGAAAGACTCCCTTTATTGGGGCAGCGGATGGGCGTGGGACGATACACCTGCGGGTTATCAGCCTTATCTCTCTCCGCTGATGTTCTGCAAGGGGACTGTACAGGTTTCCGTAGTTCCATCCACGGTGCAGGGCGATACGGCAAGTGTTTCCTGCCAGCCTCTGTCTTCCTATTATACAGTGACGAATCAGACGAAAACACGTACCTCTTTTGCCGGGAAATTCTCTTTCACAAGAGACTGGCTGACGAATGGAAACAACCTCCTTATTTCGGGTAATGTCGCTTCGATTCGAAAAGATGATGTCAACATCTATGATTCTCCCCGTTTCTTTATGCACACTTTCCTGGAACGCCTTCGTGGGAAAGGAATCACGACTCCCCAGTCGTATGGCTTTGCCGAATTACCTCGCGACAGTGTGAGAGTAGAGCGTATGGCTTGCTGGAACACTTCTGTGCAGAAAGTGCTGAACCAACTGATGAAAGAGAGTGATAACCTCAATGCGGAAGCATTTCTTTGTCGCCTGGGAGCGCAGGCTACGGGAAAGAAGCAAGTAGCTGCCGAAGATGGTATTGTCGAAATAATGAAGCTGATCCGCCGCCTGGGGCATGACCCGAAAGATTATAAGATTGCCGACGGTTGCGGACTGTCCAATTATAATTACCTCTCTCCTGCCCTGCTGGTGGACTTTCTAAAATATGCGTACTCGCAAACAGAAGTGTTTCAGATGTTGTATAAATCACTTCCCGTTGGTGGGGTGGACGGAACTTTGAAATTCCGGATGAAAGGTACTCCTGCTTTTCGGAATGTTCATGCCAAAACAGGCTCGTTTACGGCAATAAATGCGCTTGCAGGCTATCTGAAGATGAAGAACGGACATGAAGTGGCATTTGCCATTATGAACCAGAATGTACTTTCGGCGGCTAAAGCGAGAGCATTTCAGGATAAGGTGTGTGAGGTGATTATTGGGAAATAGGCTGATATGAATACATTAGCCCGTACAACCAAAGTGGAATTCCGTTGTTGAATCCGATTTCTATGTTGTCAAGGAGCAGGTACTATTCTCCATGGAGGGCTCTTTATTGATTCTTCTACAAAAAGACAATTGTATTCTCTAATAAGCAAAAATCGTAGGATTTTGTTTACCAGAGAATACAATTATACTTGTTTTGAATCGAATACTGTAAATTCTATACTCTATATTATATTTACTTTGAGTATTCAGCCCAATTAGTATTCTTCATATCGCCACTCTTAGCCAACTCTGCGTGCATACCAAGTGCAGCCTGAATAGCGTGTGGAGTCTGTGCCCGGTTACCGGCCAGTTTGAGGTAATCCCAAAGAAGCTGTTTGTAGTCAGGATGTGCACAGTTTTCGATGATGGCTTGTGCGCGTTCTTTCGGGCTCTTGCCACGAAGATCGGCAACACCTTGCTCGGTGATAACGATGTTGACATCGTGCTCCGTGTGGTCGTGGTGGGATACCATCGGTACGATCGCGCTGATCTTCCCTTCTTTGGCCACAGACGGACAAGTGAAGATAGAGATGTAAGCGTTGCGGGTAAAGTCTCCCGAACCACCGATACCGTTCATCATTTTTGTTCCGCCGATATGGGTAGAGTTTACGTTGCCGTACAGGTCAACTTCGATGGCTGTATTGATAGAAATGATACCGAGGCGGCGTACTATTTCCGGGCTGTTTGAGATTTCCGACGGACGGAGAACCAGTTTGTCGCGGAAGAAATCCATATCGTTGTAGATGCCTTCCAGACAGTCATTTGTAACAGTCAGTGAACAGGCGCTACCGAATTTGATGCGTCCTTCGCGAATCAATCCGATCACGGAATTCTGGATTACCTCTGTGTACATTTCGAATGCAGGAATCGTTTTATCACGTCCCAATGCACCGAGTACGGCGTTGGCGATGTTTCCTACACCTGATTGCAAAGGCAAGAAACTGGACGGGATAATACCGCGTTTCATGTCGGCTGCAAGGAAGTCGGCAACATTCTGGCCGATTTTGTCGGTCAACGGATCAGCGGCAGCGAAAGAACGCGCTTCGTCCGGCCAGTTGGTTTCCACTACGCCTATAATTTTTTTCGGGTCTACCTGAACGTAAGGCAGTCCGATACGGTCACTCGGTTTATAGATCGGTATTTCGCGGCGGTAAGGCGGGTCGAGCGGTTCGTATACGTCGTGCATACCCATACCGGATTTGCTGTGTGCGCTATTCAACTCCACGATGATCTGGTCGGCAAGACGGCAGATGGTCGGGGCGATGCCGCCGGCGGCAGTCAGATAAATTTTTCCGTCCGGAGTTACTTCGCAGGCTTCGATGATGGCTACGTTCACTTTGCCCATGAACCCGTAGCGCACTTCCTGTGCCATTTGTGAGAGGTGTATGTCGTTGTAGGCAATCTCTCCGTTGTTCACAGCTTTGCGGAAGTCGGCGTTGGTAGTATAAGGAGCGCGGTAGCGGATGGCTTTGGCACGTGACAGTACGCCGTCACAGGATTCCCCTGTCGATGCGCCTGTGAAAATTCCTACTTGAAACGGGTTTCCTTTCGCATGTTCTGCTTCAGCAATTTTTGCGAGTTCGGCTGTTACAGCCTTGGCCGTTCCGGCGGGAGTAAATCCGCTTAGGCCGATGTTGTAGCCATGTTTGATTAGGCTTGCAGCTTCCGCTGCCGAAATACGATTGAGTGACATAAATAGTAAATTTCGTGTTAAATACAGTTGATATTTTTATTGATAATTAATTCTCTGTTTGTACGGCCTTGTACCAATGCTTGGCAATGACTCGTCACATAATGATTCGAAACTCAATGAGTTTACGGGCTCTCTCAATACTTCCGTTGAAGTATCTCTCCCCAGATAATAGCGCGGCGGGCTTCTTCTGCGGAGTGAATCGTGAAATCATGTTCGTTATCAGTTGATTCGGTGTGAGAGTTATAATGAGAACCTTGTTGGGAATTTCGTTTATCTTGCGCGGCACTGTTTGCCAGGGATGCGGAAACGGATATTTCTTCTTTTTTTCTTTTCTGCTGCGCAGCTGGTTTCGCCGTCTGTTTGGGAGACTGTTGCGGTGGCGTCTGTTTCAGGGGTTTAGGCTGGAATAATTCTTCCAGCGACTTGGGGCCACCCCATGCCTCGGGCATAGGAACTGCATCCGGAGCTACTTCAACGGGGGATGGCATCGGGGAAACGGGGCGTTTATTCTTAGCTTTTTTCGATTTACTATTCTTATTCACCTCTTTGAATATTCCCACAAGAATGACACCTGCTATCAAGAGAAATTTCAAAAAATCTTCCATTGTGTTTCACTGCTAATTAGTTATCTGCCAAAGTTACGTATTTTATCTGGTTCAGGCTAACATTTTATTATGAAAAAAGGGCAGCTTCACAGCTCCCCTTAATTTTTTTAACCTAAACCTTAACTATGAAAAAATCTAATGTTTCTTTCATTGCACAAATGTGAAAAATAAATTTAAATTTGCCAAGCATATCGCCTAAAAATGTTTATTCTCTTAACATAAATTACAAATTTGCTTGCCAAATCATAAGTTTTTGCGTTATTTTGATATCAATTCACTACTTATTGAAAGCGAAGCCGTATCTTTGCATCCGAATTTTTAAACTAAGATTTGAGTATGAACGAATTAACGGGAGCGGACTTTAAATCCGCAACTGAAATGAAGGATGACAACAAAAAGTTGTTTATCGAAACCTATGGCTGCCAGATGAACGTAGCCGACAGTGAGGTGATTGCCTCGGTGATGCAAATGGCGGGTTATTCCGTAGCCGAAACGCTGGAGGAAGCCGATGCCGTGTTTATGAATACCTGTTCCATCCGCGACAATGCGGAGCAGAAGATTCTGAATCGCCTGGAGTTTTTCCACTCGCTGAAGAAAAAGAAAAAGCATCTGATTGTAGGTGTACTGGGCTGTATGGCCGAACGGGTAAAGGATGATCTGATAACGAATCATCATGTAGACCTCGTTGTGGGGCCGGATGCTTACCTGACGTTGCCCGACCTGATTGCGGCCGTAGAAACCGGTGAAAAAGCAATCAATGTGGAACTTTCTACTACCGAGACTTATCGGGATGTGATTCCGTCGCGTATCTGCGGCAATCATATTTCGGGTTTTGTATCCATCATGCGTGGCTGCAATAACTTCTGCACCTATTGTATCGTGCCCTATACTCGTGGACGCGAGCGCAGCCGTGACGTAGAAAGCATCCTGAATGAAGTGGCAGACCTCGTGACGAAAGGCTATAAGGAAGTCACCCTGTTGGGGCAGAACGTCAACTCTTACCGTTTTGAAAGACCGACAGGCGAAGTGGTTACTTTCCCGATGTTGCTCCGAACAGTGGCCGAGGCTGCTCCGGGAGTGCGTATTCGTTTCACGACTTCCCATCCGAAGGATATGAGTGATGAAACGCTGGAAGTGATTGCGCAAGTTCCGAATGTGTGTAAACATATCCATCTGCCTGTGCAGAGCGGCAGTTCGCGTATTCTGAAACTGATGAACCGTAAGTATACCCGTGAGTGGTATCTGGACCGGGTGGCAGCTATCAAACGTGTCATCCCCGATTGCGGACTGACTACCGATATTTTCTCCGGTTTTCATTCTGAAACGGAAGAGGATCATGCCTTGTCACTTTCGCTGATGGAAGAATGTGGATATGATGCTGCTTTCATGTTTAAATATTCCGAACGTCCGGGAACGTATGCGTCCAAGCATCTCGAAGATAATGTGCCCGAAGAGGTGAAAGTCCGTCGCCTGAACGAGATTATCGCTTTGCAGAACCGTCTGTCTGCCGAATCCAACCAGCGTTGCATCGGTAAAACGTATGAAGTGCTTGTGGAAGGAGTCTCCAAGCGTTCGCGCGACCAGCTGTTTGGCCGTACGGAGCAGAACCGTGTGGTGGTGTTCGACAGAGGTACGCACCGTGTCGGTGATTTCGTCAATGTGCGTGTCACGGAGGCCAGCTCGGCTACGCTGAAGGGGGAAGAAATCTGATTTCACCACAGAGGACACGGAGGTCTTTTTTCTTCCTTGAAACTCTGTGTCTTCTGCATTCTTTGTGGTAAAACTTACATCATCATGTGTCTCCTGATGGAGAACTTCACAATCGCCATCGCATTGATGGACGCGAATGGAATATCCATCGGCTCATGATGAGTATTATAGCTCACGAGCTTGAGATACCCTTCTTTTTCCGAACGATTCACGTACTTCACCGCCAGATACTCGTCTCCGTCAATCATAAACGACACCAGGTATATTTCCCCGTAAATCACGTTGTCGAAACTGCTAATTTCCTTGTATCCGATAATATCTCCCGATTTCAGTATGGGATACATGCTGTCTCCGTTGACGTAGACCGCCCCGTCGCAGACGGAAATATTGGGAATCCATATCTTTCCCAGTGCATATTGCTGTTTGTTGGTGAATAATGTTTTCAGGTTCGCCGCCGCCGTAATATCGTATAATGTCACGCTACGGTCGTCTATTGGTTCGGGCGTTTTCGGATTGTGTATAATTTCGACTTCTCCCTGTACCAGCTCGCTTTGGCAAAATCTCGGCTGATGTTTCGGATTTCCTTTTCCCAATAATAGCCAGTTATAGTCCACCTTGTCTCCGAATTTGTCAAGCAGCAGACGGAAATCAATACTGTTTCGTGCTCCCCAATTGGTAACTGTTGCTCTCGAAACTTCCAGGTATTCAGCTAGTTCACTGTCTCTCTTTAAGTTCAATGCCTGTTTGGCGCGCTTGATGATACCTAATACATCCAAATTTGTATCCATTCTGTTTTTTTATTTAAAAGACTAATCTCGGATTTACAAATGACAGCTATAAAAATGGCTGCCTCAAAAATATGTTTACTATATGTTTATAATCAATGATTTGTGAAATAGTTGAGATTTAATATTGAAAATTGCTATTTTATTTATGAAAAATATTCTATCTTTGTCTCATTGATTAATAGAAAACGTTTCAAAAATATAAATTAAAAACGGATATGCCATGCAATACTTCAAGAAAAACACAAAAAACTTGAAATTTTCTCATCCGCCACCTGCAGAAAGCTTACTGATGCCTGTTAACAGCTATTCTCTCAAGTGTTAATAGCTATTTCTCTAACCATTAATATCTGAAACGCCAGATGTTAATACCTGGCAATAGGATAACAAAAGGATAACATATTGTATACGAATACTCCGTATTTGAATGATTACAGACCTGACTGATAAAAACTAGCATTTATAATTTATAATTGGATAATAAAATGAAAAGCTCAAAAGTACAAACACTGTGCGTTTGCGGATGTTGCAAACGCTCTCTTCCGGCAAGTGCCTTTTATATCAATAAGAAAACCGGCCTTCCCGGCAACTACTGTAAGGAATGTCGTAAAACTGTCAGCCGGAACCACCGGAAGAACGAGAAACGCTCCCTTGCATGCGACAGGGAAAGCAATTATCCGGTAATAACCTCTACAGAAGATCCCACGTTGCGGCGGGAACTTATTCTGCATGCCCTTGAAACCGTAGCTGCTAGCATTGAACGGAAAAGGCGGAAAGTCCGTGAATCGGAATTTGAATCCGAATCAGGTTCTGAATTCCAATCCGAATCAGTCTTTGAATTGGAATTAGAATCAAAATCAGGATCAAAATTAGAATTGGCAGACTGATTTATAAAAACAATTTATATCATGGGACGAATAAAACAAGGGCTTGACTATTTCCCTTTGAATACCGATTTTATGCACGACCGTGTCGTACGCCGTGTGATGAAGCGTGAAGGCGATTCCGCCTTCACGATCCTGCTCTATACCCTGTCTTATCTATATTCGGGCGAGGGTTATTATATTCATGTCGATGATGACTTCTATGACGAACTCTCCGACCAGCTCTTCAGCACGGATAACGATAGTGTCCGCCGGGTGCTTCGTCTGTTTGTGGAGTACGGTTTCTTCGATTCCTCTCTCTACGAACGTTACGGCATCCTGACTTCCGCCGACATTCAGCGGCAGTTCCTTTTTATCACTAAACGCCGCAGCCGCCGTCATATTTCTCCGGACTACTGTCTGCTGCCGGATGAGGAAACCGTACACTCCACCCTTCCGGATGCTGTTGCAGAAACCCCGGATATTGTAACGCAAACCCTCGATACTGTAACAGAATCCCCGGATACTGCAACAAAAAGCAGTCTCATAAAAAGAAAAGAAAAAGAAAGGAAAGAAAATATCCTCCCTAACCCTCCTTTGCCCAAAGGAGGGGATGAGGAAGAAGAAGGAGGAGATTTTTCTAACAGAAAACCGGCAAAGAAGAAACGTGAACTGACACAGTCGGATATTGACCGGATGCAAGCTCCTGCTGACGGACACCCGCGCAACCTTTCCGGACTGTTGGATAACCTTCGCCTTTATCATATTCCTCCCTCCGAACAGTATGCAATCGTACTGAAAAGTAATTACGTAGAAATCGGTGGTAAGGTTTGGAAGGGTTTCGGTGTCATTCGGGCAAGTGCCGGAAAGATCAAACTGCCCGGTCATTATTTGTTGAGTGTCCTGAATAACTGAATTAATGAGGAATATGATGCTATTATGTTGTGTAATGTATTGTAAATTAGTGGTATAGTAACAATTTTTCATATTAACGAATTTATTAACGCACACTTTTAAAATCTCTTGCACAGACAGAAATAAGGTCTTATATTTGCATTGTCGATAAGCTTAAAGACACAGACAAACTAGAATTATTAACGACTAAAAACTATTACAATTATGCCAGTATTGTACAAACCCTTCCAGTCAACTCTGGAAGACAAAAAAAGCGGTAAAAAACTCTTCTATCCCCGAGTTGTACGTTCGGGAAACGTGGATTCCGCACAACTTTCGAAAGAAATAGCAGCCTACTCTTCCCTCTCTCCGGGTGACGTAAAAAACACACTCGACAACCTGGTGACGGTGATGGGGCAACACTTGCAATCTTCGGAAAGCGTAAGCGTGGACGGTCTTGGTACCTTCCGTATGGTGATGGTAGCTCGTGGCAAAGGTGTGGAAACCTCTGACGAAGTGTCGGCTACACAGGCTACGCTTACCGTCCGCTTCCAACCGACAACGACTAAGAATCATGACCGCACTACCGCTACCCGTTCGATGGTGACCGGTGCGAAGTGTGCCCGTTATGATAAACTTGTTTCCGATGCGGGTAGTGCAGGAGGCGGTAACTCCGGTGGAAGCGACAAGCCCGGCGGAGGCGGTAATGAAGGAGGCGGAGAAGCGCCCGATCCGGCTGCATAAATGACGTCACAGCAGTGAGTAGTACACAAAATGTAAACGACAAATTTCGTAGGCTTAACTAAACATTTGACTTTTAACTAAACTAGAAATCATCCACTAACATGAGGATTATCAACTTGATTGTGGTGCATTGCAGCGCCACGAGGGAGGATTGTACACTTTCTCCGGAAGATTTGGACCGGTTACACCGGCGGCGTGGATTCAACGGAACAGGCTATCACTACTACATCCGCAAGGATGGAACAGTGCACCTCACCCGTCCGCTTGAACGTATCGGCGCACATGCAAAAGGTTTCAACGCTCATTCAATAGGTATCTGCTATGAAGGTGGTCTGGACTGCCGGGGACGCCCGGCAGATACCCGGACTCCGGCACAACGGGCTACGCTCCGGCAACTCGTTGGGCAACTACAGGAGAAATTCCCTGGCTGCCGGGTATGCGGACACCGGGATCTTTCACCGGACTTGAACGGAAACGGTGAGATAGAACCGGAAGAATGGATTAAACAGTGCCCGTGCTTTGAGGTGGCAAAGGAATTCAATGAGTTCGGAGCATTTGCCGATAGAACTGATGAGACTGGAAGTACGGAGAAACACAGAGTAACACAACACATTAAAGAACAGAAAGGAGGTAAATGATGGCAATGAAGAAATCAGTATGGGATATGATCCTGAAGGTGGTTATCGCAGTGGCTTCGGCTTTGGCAGGCGTTTTGGGCGCTAATGCGATGAATTTGTAAAGCAGAAAATTAAGTAGTAGTCCTTCCATAGATCATGATTGTGTGAAATGGAAGGACTCTGCTAATTCATTTTGTATTGACTAAACTATTTTATTGATAAATAATAGAAAAAACGAGTTATGAATAATCTATATACGAATAAAAAAATAATACTAAAGAGGCTGTTTCTTATATTATCAGCCTTTTTCGCGGTTTTATCTGCTAAGGGGCAGAGTGAAGATGGAATAAAGCTGGATGTTCCACGACTTGTACCACTTTCCCCAACGGCTACGGCTATGGTGAAATATCAGTCTTATCCTATAGATCATTGCACAGGAGTGCCTGACATAACAATTCCCTTGTATGATATAGTTGCAGGGGAGGTTACCATACCTGTTACTTTGTCTTATCATGCTTCGGGGCTTAAGCCCAAAGAAGGAAGCGGATATGCGGGAGCAGGATGGACATTGAATCTCGAACCGTCTATAGCCCGCCAGGTGATCGGGGTAGCAGACAATGACTATTATGGATGGTTTGATCGATATTTTTCTCAAAATACAGTCCCCGGTGATGAAAGAGACCGATTGATTTATTATGGGGAGATGGTAGATAATAAACGGGATACGCGTCCGGATAAGTTTACTTATAAGTTGCCGGGTGGCGGTGGAAGCGGATATTTTTCAGACAGGTCTTCCCCTCTTATTACTGTGCCTCATAACAGCGATGTGGTAAGGTATGCTGAAAGTGATATGAATATAACAGATGGAAATGGAGTCAAATATCTGTTCAATGGCGTACACGAGACGATGAATGATATTATTACCCGCTGGATGTGTACCTCTATTTGTTCAGCCCGTTATCCACATCCTACATTGGTTAGTTTTCAGTATCAAACCCTTCAGAATCAATGGGAACCTAGTGCTTATTATAATTTGAATGACAGGCTGGTCTTTGATGAAAGGGATAAAGACGGGAGTCCCAAATTGTATCTGATGGAACAAAAAAGCGGTGGCAATAACTATTATCAAATTACGGCAGGCAGATCGTCAGGTTCTTCCTCCTTGCCCAATGCCAATAAAGAGAGCGTTTCGAGCTATGTAGCGAATATGAGTTACCCGTCAGGTAGTTACTGTGCGGAGGGTAGGATGAGTACTACCCGATTGGCACAGGTGAATTTTATGGGAAACAGATTGTCTGTCAGTTATAAAGCAGTAGGTGAAGTGCCTAACAATACAAGTGTATTAGATAAAATGCAAGTGACGGATGAGAATGGAGAACTGGTGCGTACCATTAACTTTTATGTAACTCCCTATAATGGAAAAACCTCTTTGACTAAACTTGATTCTGTACGTATCTCCGCTCCCGGTGTAGAATCGCAAACTTATTCATTCAGGTATGTGGGTGTAAACAGCGTTCCTTCCATCTATACGAAGGCTGTAGATCATTGGGGATTTATGAACGGTTCGGAAGCGAGTGCTAATGGTAGTAAGTTGACAGTGCCGAACTTTTCGAAAAGAATACCTTTACCGGATACCAATAACACGGGAAGAAAAGACACTGTATTATTTGAGAATGCAGTCGGAATAGACCGTGAAGCGTCTGGTAACATTGTGGGTATTCTTGACCGGATAACAGATCCGCAAGGTATTGAAACCTCTTTCTCTTACGAAGGCAATTACGGCGCGTTTCGTGACAATAGCCAACAGCCGGAGTATCGAGACTACCTCTATCCGGTTGGCGGATTGCGGGTGAAGAGTATAGAAACCTATGATCCGAAGACAAGGAAAAGGCTCTGTAAGAATTATAGATATGGCCTGACGGTTATCAATAATGAGAAGTATGAATCCGTTTGGGGCGGCGGTGCTATTAAACACATAGTTACAGAGCGTGATTATTGTTCTACGGTAACGCAAGTAATGGACGACGGGCAAAGCCTTTGGAACGAATATTTGACAGTCTATCATTCGATGCCTGTCTCTAATATTACCTTTCGTAACGGAAGTCCGGTAATGTACAATATTGTCAGTGAAGAGATATTGGGAGGAGGCATTTCACAAAAGACCGTCTATTACTATGATGTGGATGCACATGCTTTTGAGGACGTTCTGCATTGGGAAAGTGGGGAGAATACATCCGCTTCTGTCCGGGAGTTTATGTTGAATCAACCGGAAAGCGTATTGAATCGACTTGGGCGGATGCTTCCCGGACATCCTTATGAACCTTCTGATGATTTTGTTACAGGCTATTTTGAGACCAATCAGAGAAATGGGGCTCTTATGGGTATAGACCGTTTCGACGGGCAAGAGCTAGTGTCATCTACCCGATACGAATATAAAAAAATAATCGCGGGCCCGTATAATATTCCTGTGGATCTTCCTGTCCGGAAGCTGATAGTGGATGTTGATTTGTACATGAAAAAACCGAATAGCCTGCTTGGCAAGCCGGTATTTGTGGCTGACAATGACAATACCCATTCTGCTACGAATATGAGGACTACTTATTATTTGGATTGTGAAACGTATTGGGCACTTGATAAAGAAACGACACAATATTATTGCAAAGTGAACGGGAGACAACGGGTAATGTCGACGGAAAAGCAATATGCGTATGACGACCGCCATCTCTCCAATCCAGGTTCTTCGTTGAAGCCACGTAGGGTGGACTTTACAAACAGTGACGGCGTACAATTCTCGGATCATTATACTTATCTGGATGGTTATCCTGCCATACTCTCTTTGCATAAACACGTCGAAGACGAGCAATGCACGGAAAAGAGGATCTTGTTTAAGTCCGGCACCTGCCTCCCGGTGAGGGTGCAATTTAAAACTGACCGAATGGCGGACTTTCGTGATGAAGTCGTTTACCAATCGTATGACAGTAATAGTAATGTATGCGAAATTATGGCAAAAGACGATACGCCTGTTCTCTTCATTTGGGGATATCGCAACCGCTATCCTATAGCCAAGATAGAGAATGCTACCCGGCAGCAGGTGAGTGTGGCGCTTGGTTATGATGGAGACATCGAAGACGTTTTCGGTGATTGGGCCTCACTTGCCGTACCTACTGAAGAGATATGGGATAAGATAAACTCTCTTCGTGAGAGACTTCCCGGTAATACGCGGGTTACCACCTATGAATATGTCCCTTTGCAGGGAGTTGTTTCCATTACCGATCCCAATAATGTCATAACGAAATTTGAATATGATAATTATAGTCGGCTGACAGATAGTTATTATCTGGATGCGGACGCCCGTAAGGTAATACTTCAACAGTATATTTATCATTTTGGTAAATGATAAGTAATTCAATGAATGGTTTAACTTGATAATGAAATTGATTTTTTATGAAAACTTATATATGTTTATTTTTCTTGTTATTCTGCTCTGTCTATTCGTGGGGACAGTCTTTGGAAGAACGAATGGCAACAGCTATTGACATTGGTACCTATTCGGAACCGTTTACTTATGAAGATACCCAAAGTACAGCTAATTTTAACTGTGGATTTATACCTCCGACCGATATGGATGATACGAGGGTGTTTATATCCAAGGATATTTTTTACAAACTAACAGTGACGCAGCCTATGAAGATTAGAGCCAGTGCAAAACCCAGTATCACTGATAGTGGTACTGTTTTCTTGCTCAATTCTTCGGGCATCCTCTTGAGTCGTACGATTTATGTGGAGGAAGCATGGGGAGATTATGGATATGGTTTGCTGCCTGGCGTGTACTATCTGGTTGCTAAACCTAACATCTATGAAGGGTATAAACCGGTGGATGCGGAAGATGTTACTATTTATGTAAAGACAACCCCTCGTGAATTGGGTGAAGATTTTTACAATCCGTTTGAGTTGGGGACATTTGGTGAGAATTTTGCATTGGCTGATTCTGCAAATACGATAGATTATCAATGTGATTATAATGCCAGTGATAACTATTGGGATAATTATTCTCGGCATGATGTAGTTTATCGCTTCACCCTGACAGAACCGATGGAGATTTGCCTGGATGATGATGGAACTGAATGTCCTTGGGAAGGGGATTCTTACAGTGTTCACCTTCTTTCAGCTTTGCATGATCCTGTTGTTCCCATCCGCACGCAAAAGCTTGGTACAGACTACGAGCTGAATGTGTATGATTTGGGAGCGGGCACCTATTATATTTATGTTTATGCTGACACGCCTATTTGGGCCGTGTATTATAGAATGAACTTGAGTGGGCGTACGTATGCTCCCGGAGTCAGTTTTTCTCGTCCTATTGATATAGGTAGCCGGGCGGACAGCTTTCAATATACAGATGTTCAGAACTCGGAACTCATGTCCAGCAATTTTCCGGAGAAAGCCGGCAATGAAGTTTTCTATCGGTTGGAGATTGAAAATCCGATGGAACTGACCGTTGATAATTGCGGTTCGGAAGTTGCGGACACCTATTTGAAAGTGTTTTCCCAAACGCAGAAGTTGCTGTATTTCAATGACGATTCGGATGGTGACGGAGCTTGTGCAAATGCCAAAAGTGCCCGTATTCATATACCCGTGTTGCTCCCGGGCGTCTACTATATTGTGACCGACGCGGAAAAGAACGGCAACATTTCCCTGTCCATAAACGGGCGACTTCTTGCACAAACGGGAGACACAAAAGCACTTGCTATTGACGCTGGAACATATAAGGCGGGACTCTTCTTTTCCGATACCCGAGATACCTCTGTAGACTATACGGATGCTTATCCGGCAAGACCTGCGAATGACGTTTTTTATAAGTTGGTATTGCAAAAGGAGATGGATGTGGTGTTTAGTCACTGCGGTTCGGAACTGGAAGATACTTATATGAGCATCTTGAATGGAGCCGGTGAGCTCCTTTACAGCAATGACGATTATGCGGGAGAAGGTCAGTGTGAGAATGAGAAACATGCCCGCATTGAGGTCAAGAAACTTCCTTCAGGCACCTATTATGTTGTTTCAGAAGGCAGTGTCGATAACGGACGGATCACGACGACGATAGAGGCACCGAACTTTAGTGATGCTTTGTGTACGACCGAGGGGCAGCCCTGTGTGATTACTCTGACTCCCACTGTCTCCACAGATGATCTCTCCCAATTGCACACCTGTGATTATCTTCGCGAGATACAGTATTTTGACCATTTCGGGAATCCTTCACTTCATATATCTCATGGCTTCACTCCTTATAAAACCGACCTGCTCACATTGCAGGAGTATGACGGAATCAACCGCGAATCTAAACTTTGGCTTCCGGTAGCAGAATCGACTGGTGGCGGTGCTTTTCTTCCATCCGCAGAAGTCAGTGAGGCCGTTTGTAAAGCAAGCTATTACGAGAAAGATAGCTCTCCCTTCAGCTATCCTGAATACGATAGTTCTTCATTGAACCGAATTGTCAAGAAGTATGGTCCCGGAGTTGCTTGGCAGAATCATCCGGTCAAAACAGACGTGTTGACCAATATAGAACGTAAAAACGCAGTTGATCGGGTAGACAGTTGCTTTATCGTGTGCCGTTATAGGATAAAGAATGACAGTTTGGTTTGTGCGGGTGAATATGATGCCGGAACATTGGAAGTGGTTCGTGCGATAGACGAAGACAATCATGTGAGTTATGAATTTAAAGACAAGGCCGGTCGCATAGTTCTCGTTCGTCAGTCTGATGATAATCAACTATCTTATGATACGTACCATGTTTATGATAACTATGGCAACCTGTGTATGGTGTTGCCTCCGATGGCAGCCGATTATTTTTTCGATGAAGGAGAATGGTCTGAAACGGCTCCCGTTCTTCAGCAATATGCCTATATTTATCATTACGATAAGTATAACCGCTGTATTTACAAGAAACTTCCGGGATGCGATCCTGTTTATACCGTTTATGATGCTGCCGATCATCCTGTCTTTACTCAAGACGGCGAACAGCGTGAGCGGAACGAATGGAGTTTCAGTATTCCCGATGCTTTCGGTCGGACAGTATTGACCGGAGTTTGTACGAATACGTTGGATTATGTTTCTAATTCTTTAGATACTATCGTCGTGTATGCCGATTGGGCAAATGAAGAGAACGGGTTGAAAGGCTATCAATTGAAAGGTGTAACCTTAGAGTCTCCGTGTCTCCTTTCTGCCAACTATTACGACCACTATGAGTTTTTGGGCAAGAACGGCATCCCTAATGATATGACCACTGTTTACGTAGAGGAAACAGGCTATGGCAAGCGGAATGCAGGTGGTTGTAAAGGACAGCTGACCGGGATTTGGACATCGCTCCTCTCTGCCCGTCCGGGTACTTTTACGTATTCGGTAATGTATTATGACGACCGTTACCGGATAATCCAGCAAAGGGGTAATAATGAGTTGGGTGGTACGGAGATTGTCCATACAGCTTATAATTTCTCGGGAAATCCCTTGGAAGAAAAACGTATACATACATTTCCTGGTACTGGACCAACCGTAGAATTGCACCGGCATACGTATGACCATGCCAACCGTCTATTGAAGACTAGCTATCAGTTGAATGATAATACTCCTATTGTTTTAGTAGACAATGTGTATGATGAGATAGGTCGTTTGAAAACAGATAAACGTAATGGTGTATATGAGTTACGAACCGACTATGCATATAATCTTCGTTCGTGGATAAAAGGCATTAATGGTCCTTTGTTTAACCAAACGCTTAACTATCAGGAAACGCTAGAGGGGACTACTCCCTGTTATAATGGTAATATCAGCCGCATGTGTTGGCGTAGTGGCGAAAATGGTATGGCTACAGTTATTGATCCGCAAGAAAAGGGTTACAGTTTCACTTATGACGGTCTTTCCCGTTTGAAAGATGCTATTTATGGAGAAGGTACTAACTTAAAACAGAACCGTAACCGTTTCAACGAACAGATAACCGGCTATGACAAAATGGGTAATATCTTGGGGCTGCTTAGATACGGTCAAACGGGTACGGATTCTTATGGTTTGGTTGATAATCTGAATTTGATCTACCATGGCAATCAATTACAGTCGGTTTATGACAATGCCACCAACTCTGTATTTGGTAACGGTATGGAGTTTAAGGATAATGTCAATGAAACGGTAGAGTATGAATATGATAAAAATGGCAATCTGGCTAAAGATTTGAACAAAAAAATATCTGAAATTCAATATAATATCTTAAATTTGCCTAGTCACATTAGCTTTGCTGATGGAAGTAGTATTGAATATGAATATGCTGCAGACGGCAGGAAAGTCCGTACCACGCATACTATAAACAATAACGTCACGTCCACCGTTTATTGTGGTAATGCGATCTATGAGAATGGCAGTTTGAAGATGCTCTTGAATGAGGCGGGATATTATAGTTTCCAAGATAATAAGTTTCATTTCTATCTGAAAGATCATCAAGGTAATGTAAGGGTTGTTACTGACGAGGCCGGTAATGTTGATGAAGTGAATGATTATTATCCTTTTGGTGGTTTAATGTCTAATGGATGTAATAACGTTCAGCCATATAAGTATAATGGTAAAGAGTTGGATCAGAAAGGTGGATTGGATTGGTATGATTATGGGGCAAGAATGTATGATGCAACATTGGGAAGATTTATGAAGACTGATAGATTTTTAGAAAAGTATGTTTCTCTATCTCCTTATCAATATGGAGCAAATAATCCAGTGAATAATATAGGGTAACTATATACAATCTTACAGTTTAAAGCCCCTTAAAGGTTGTAAATTTTCAAATTAAATATAATAATATTTTTATCAAATAATCAAATACAATATATTTATAATCAATATTATAAAGCTAAATAAAATAAATGTCACACAAATCTTTTTTGTGTGACATTTTGTCTGATTATTCACAGCTTTCTTCTTTGGCTACTTTTTTGTTATACTTATAAGCAATTAATTTAAGCCAAGCCCAATTAGTTATAAATTAATTGCAAATTAATTTTATTGTCTAACATAAAATTCAATGCGTATGCTTGATATTAGTAAACCAGAAAATCTAGCTCTACTCTTCTTAGGAGTAGACGGTATAATTACCGAAGACGATTCATCAGACTTTGATTCTGAATTTAAAGAAGAAGATAGATAATAAATCTATTTATTCATGCAAGAGCCAAATCTCTTGCATGATTTCTTCCTTTTCTTCTTTCTGCAAAGGTAAAAAAGGTCTTTGCAAAGTCTAATAAAAGGCTGTAAAAGGGTGTTAACTATAATAGAAGATAATTATTTGTTATATTTTTTATCAAAATAATCTATAACATCTTGTTTATATTTAGAATTGAAAGAATATAAATGATACATAGCATTTACCATTGCTGGATTATTAGACTCAACAACCAATTCCATGGTTGTTTTACCTTCTATAAATTCATGCTTTTTATTTACACTAGGATTAATCTGATATACTTTATAATTATCATCATTACAATAATTATACAATAGACTATCTATAAATTTCTTGTCTTTAGTAACCAAACATTCTAAGAAACAAATACCTTTATTATTAAATATAACAATAACCATATCTCTTAAATTTGGAGATACATACATATATCCTTCGTAACCAAAGCTTTTTATAAAATCTCCATTACCTGCTCCTTCTGAAAATTTCGCCTTTACTTCTACCTTATTTTTTCCTAAAAAATCTTGAGAATAGATTGTTTCAATCGATACAATAAAAACAAGAATTATCAATAATAGTTTCTTCATAACATACATAAAATTAAAATTATACATAATAGGGTTCAAATATAATAATTATATACAATACAAAGATGTTAAATTAATAAAAAACGATTTGCATAAAATTTATGCAGCTACAATATCCAAATAAGTTATCTTAAAATAGGAGTTACGTAATAGTAATTTGAATTTACTCGAATCCCTTATTTTTCTTGTATTGTATCTAAAGGTAAATTCATTAGCATATAATTGTAGATGCTTTTTGCTTATATGGTGATAGATACCTATAATACCTCTTTTGAATATAGACCAAAATCCTTCAATTGTATTGGTATAAATTCTTCCGTCAACATATTTACCTTTACCATGGTCTACACTATAATGATAAAACATCTTATCTACTGCATTATATCCTAACCATTCATCTGTATATAATACAGTATAGTCTCTTTTTACAAATTCTAATATTTTGGGAGTCAATTCTTTTTGAGATGTATTTTCTACAACTCGGGTGATAGCATCTCCTTTTCTTTGCAACATTCCAAAAACAGGAGTTTTATCTTTAAAGCTTCTACCTTGAGCGTTTTTTACCTTTTTATCCCAATGCCTATTTTTGTTTTTGCCACCGACAAAAGTTTCATCGCATTCAACTTCACCACTAAGCCTACCTCTATTTCTACAAATAAAATAAGTTCTTATCTTTTGTAATATATACCAAGCTGTTTTCTGAGTTATCTTCAAATCTCTTGACAACTGTAATGAAGATATACCTTTTTTATGAGCTAATACTAACCATATTGCCATGAACCATTTTCTTAGTGGTAATTTAGTACCATGAAATATTGTTCCTACTTTAACATTGAATATTTTCTGAGTATTCTTGCACATATACCTATGATTAGGTAAATAATAAACTTTCGATTTTTTATCAAATGGAGATTTGACTTTACCATTTCTCCAACGTAATTTTTCTAAGTAAACGATACAAGATTCTTCATCTGGAAAAGCTTCAAGTAATTCAATTAGAGAGTTAAATTTAGATACATCAATCATGTTTCCTCCTTTGCATTTTTATTATTAATATTTTATTTATAAATCAATAGATTTAAATATTATAATTAATTGATTATTAGATATTTAAATCTTAACAATACAAAGGTATATAAGGGAAATGTGATTAATTGTCAAAGCTATTAAAGAGGAGTTAATAGTAGTTATCTATTTTTACTATAATTCATAATAGTATTATTATATTTAATTATCTGATATATATTTATTTATAAAATATATTTATATCCTTTTAAGAAGGATTATGTTAGAAATTAGCTTGAAAAAACATTTGTTTTCCAACATAATTCTTCTTATCTTTGCATAAAAATACAAAGGATATGAAAAAAGAAAAGATTGAAATAGAATGTGATTATTGTAGAAAGAAGTTTTCTATTTATGTAATAATAGAAATTAGTTCATTGAAAATTTTATGTCCGCATTGTGGTGAACAATTATACCCACAATTTTACGTTCTTCAAGGTATCGATTAGATTCATCTTCCATTTCATAGGGAAATCCTATACAAGTTCCTTCTGGATTTTCAAGAATAGAATTAACAAATTCTTCTAATTCTTCTTTATTATCTTTATATTCATCTTTAAAAAAATCTAGTATTTCCTCTCTTCCATGAAGATGAATAGTCTTATTATATTCTTTTTTAATTATCTTTTTATCTTCCATATACTATATTATTAATGCAATAAAAATATTTTATATTTTAACAAGGGTTAAGCTGTAAGATTGTATATAGTTACCTAATATAGATATAAACGGAGATAGTATTTGGTATACTTTAAATGACAATATTGTGACTATGCATGTAGCTGCCAAAATATTCAATAATTCAAGTGATAATATAAATATGAAGAGAGCTGCCAAAGATATAGTTTCTGATATAAAAAGTACTTATGAAGGAGAATTTGAATGGAGTGATGGCAAAACTTATAATTTAAAGATTGATATGGATCTCAAAGTGGTAACTTCTATGAAGGATGTTGAAAGTGCAGACCATTTATTTGTATTGGCGGATAGTGATGGTGAAGGGGCTCGTGGAGTTACAAGTATGTCTGGTGGAAAAGTAATGACTTTGGCGTCAAGGGATTTTGCGAATAATAATTTATTGTCTAATAATCTGTCTCACAATAACACCTTTACTGCAACTCATGAATTTGGACATGCAGCCGGATTGCTACATTCAAAGAATCCATTTAATATAATGAAACAAGGAGGTGTTTTTCACAATAGTAATTCGACACAAAGAAAAGTTATGCTGCAACAACAATATAATATAAATAGAGGTAGTAATTCCTTGAATTATATGAATAGAAAAATACCTTATCCATATGTTCACTATGATAATAATATTGTTGATGTCTATAGTTTAGGTCTTAAATGGAGATGATATAAATGAATTTGAAAAATAGAAAAGTATTAATGGTAACAGTCGGGCTGATGTTATTATGTGTATGTATTGTTTGTTTTGCATCTAGATCTACATTGATCTTTGTAGGGAACTCGTATGAAAATAGCCAAGATATTAATACTATTATTTCATTGAATGATAAAATAATATATAGTGGTTTTATAAAGGCTTATGAACTTCCAAGATTGTTAGAAAAAAGAAATATGAAAATTGGCTTTTATAAAGTTTCTGCAAAGCTAAATAATGTATTGATAGAACAGCGATTTTTTTATTTTTTACAAAAAACTATTTGGATAGATTTTGATTGTGCAAACAGTAACTCTTTATTAATTTCGAAATATTACAGGCAAATTCCATTGTAATTTAGCACTATCTCCTACCCAGCGCAGAAATGCAGTTTATCTAAAAGATAATGGACTAAAGAAAGATAGAAAAGGAATGTTGTACGAATATACTAAAAATCAAAGTCGGGTAAAATCTATTCGAATATTGGGTAATACAGATTTAGTACGATATGTAAAATATTAATAATATACTTATGAAAAACTTGGTTTATGTTATCTTATTTATTTTATTGGGAGGATGTGTTTCCCCCTCTTTTTCGCCAGTGGAGATACATCAACGAGTGGCAGAACAAGTTAAAGTATTGATAGATAGTGGATATCTACAAACTCCATATATTGAAATAAATGAAGTATTATCAAATAATTCCAGCATTATTTATAGTATTAAAGGGGCGGATTCTCCAGGTTCGGATGGTGCAGAGTTACCTTCTAAAGTGATGACCTATAAAGGGAAATATCTTTGTTTTATAGAATTAGATGAGCAGGAAATGTCGCGAACTGAATTGTTTGAAAAAGGAATTGTGGCAGATTCTAATTTTCATGAGAATCTCCATTTGGACGATGGGTGGGTATTGGCTCTTCGAAAATATGAAAATGGGTCAACTTTGGTAAAAAAGGTATTATCATCGGCTTTTCTTTTTGAATATCCGCAACTTTGGTAGACCTTTCAATCAGATTATTAGAATAGGTGGTCGAAATATACAGTATACAGCTTTTAAACTTTCTGATGGAACATTTAATATAGGAAGAATACATGAAATTTTATAGAATACCGACTAAGCAAGAGGAACAACTTATTGAATTACTTGTTCATAAGTCATCTTTAGAAATGTCTGAAGATTGGAAGAATGGCTTATTAGTATGTCCAATGGATGATGGGGAAATGGGTAGTTTGTATTTGTTTCCACAGGGGAAAATAAATGAAAGTAGGAAATTGGGTAGACAAATTAGTGAATTTCAATTTACAGATATTGATGGAGTTGAGGTTATTGCATCCTTAAATGTGGATGTTGATGGAGTTCTATTTGAACTTGATATATGGAAAACTAATTTTGAAAAACTTGTAAAACTCCCTGATTTATAGCTCGATTACTACCTTGACATGTTATAGAAATATTCTTAAGTGTCAGGGTAGTTTTTTATATTATTGTTCGATAAAACAGAGTGTCTTACCCTGATATGGAATTAGAAAATATTCTGTGTCAGGGTATCTTTTTATAAATGCGGAAATGAAAGGTTGCTTTCTCAATATAATAGATTAAATTTGCCTAGCAACATGTCTACGCATACAGAATATGTACTTGATATTTCAGCTAGCCTAATTGTAGATACTGATGTCTTAATTGGTTTATCTATTAAAAGTCCTTAACGAAACCCCAATCCATCACTTTTTATTTGTTTCTTTGCACCAAATTCGGGTATAGTGTTGTCTTGTCATTCGAGGCAGCACTTAATTTTGCTTAGATAGTTAATGGAGAAACTCAGTATAAATGCTTGTCCGGTGTGTGGCGGTGCGCACTTGAAACGCGTCATGACTTGTACGGATTTTTATGCTTCGGGCGAACAGTTTGAACTGTATTCGTGTGAGGACTGTGGATTTACATTCACACAAGGAGTCCCCGTGGAAGCAGAGATAGGCAAGTATTATGAGACTCCCGACTATATCTCTCACACTGATACGCGCAAAGGCGCGATGAATAATATCTACCATTATGTACGTTCCTATATGCTGGGCCGCAAAGCGCGCCTGGTAGCTAAGGAAGCGCATCGTAAAACAGGGCGTTTGCTCGATATAGGTACGGGAACCGGTTACTTTTCTGATGCGATGGTTCGCCGGGGATGGAAAGTGGAGGCGGTGGAGAAAAGTCCGCAGGCACGTGAGTTTGCGAAGTTGCATTTCGATCTGGACGTAAAGCCCGAATCGGCTTTGAAAGAGTTTGCTCCCGGCAGCTTTGATGTTATCACTCTTTGGCATGTGATGGAACATTTGGAACACCTTGATGAGGTGTGGCAGCGACTTCATGAGTTGCTGACAGAAAAAGGAGTCTTGATTGTAGCTGTACCCAACTGCTCTTCTTATGATGCTCAACGTTATGGCGAGTATTGGGCGGCATACGACGTTCCCCGTCATCTCTGGCATTTTACTCCGGGCACTATACAACAATTGGCTTCCCGTCATGGCTTTATTATGGCGGCGCGTCATCCGATGCCGTTCGATGCGTTCTACGTATCCATGTTGAGCGAAAAACATCGTGGCAGTTCGTGCAGTTTCCTGAAAGGGATGTTTGCCGGAACGTTAGCATGGTTTAATGCTTTAGGACGGAAAGAACGCAGTAGTTCCATGATTTATGTATTCCGAAAAAAGAGATAACGCATGGGAGATCAAAACAAATATAAGTCAGGTTCAATCTTCGACATGCAGTTCATTACGTCGAGTATCAGTACGACATTAGTGTTGCTGTTGCTGGGACTGGTTGTCTTCTTCGTATTGACAGCACACAATCTTTCCGTATATGTCCGCGAGAATATCAGTTTCTCCGTTCTTATCAGTGACGACATGAAAGAAGCGAATATACTGAAACTTCAGAAGAAGCTGAATCAGGAACCTTTCGTGAAACAATCCGAATATATCTCTAAAAAACAAGCACTGAAAGAACAGACGGAAGCAATGGGAACCGATCCGGAAGAATTCTTGGGCTATAACCCTTTTACCGCTTCCATTGAAATCAAACTCCATTCCGACTATGCAAACTCCGACAGCATTGCGAAGATAGAGAAAATGATTAAAAAGAACACCAACATACAAGATGTGCTCTATCGAAAGGAGTTAATTGACGCCGTGAATGATAACATACGAAATATCAGTCTGGTACTGCTTGCCTTGGCGGTAGTGCTTACTTTTATCTCTTTTGCCCTGATAAACAATACCATAAGACTGGCTATTTACTCCAAACGCTTCCTCATTCACACCATGAAGTTGGTAGGAGCGAGTTGGGGATTCATCCGGGGGCCATTCCTTCGAAAGAATGTATGGAGCGGGATATTGGCAGCCATCGTTGCCGATTCCATATTGATGGGGACCGCTTATTGTGCCGTGACGTACGAACAGGAATTGCTTCAGGTCATCACGCCTGAAGTCATGTTGATAGTCTGTGCAAGCGTATTGGCGTTTGGAATTGTAATAACGTGGCTATGCGCCTATTTCTCCATGAATAAATACTTGAGAATGAAAGCAAACAGCCTGTACTATATTTAGCGGATGGCGAATGGCTGACGGCAAACCTGTGTTTGCGTGTGATTAGCATCCGTAACAACCGACTGATAGATTAAGGGAATGATTGAAATTAGTAATTTGTAATTAAATAAACTATGTCTGACAAGCAGAAATTTGCCTTTGATAAAGTGAACTTTATCTTGCTCGCGATAGGGATGGCGATTGTTATTATCGGCTTTCTATTGATGACGGGACCTACATCGTCCGAAACCTCTTTTGAACCCGATATTTTCAGTGTACGCAGAATCAAGGTAGCGCCAGTCGTTTGCCTGTTTGGCTTCTTGTCTATGATTTACGCTGTATTACGCAAACCTAAAACACAAAAAACAGAAGAATAAAGATGGGGGATTTAACAACATTTGAGACGATTATTATTGCTATTGTAGAAGGGTTGACAGAGTTTCTACCGGTTTCTTCTACAGGACACATGATTATTACACAAAACATATTAGGAGTAGAAAGTACAGAATTTGTAAAAGCATTTACTGTAATTATTCAGTTTGGCGCAATTCTTTCAGTTGTCTGCCTTTACTGGAAACGCTTTTTCCGGTTGAACCATACACCGGCTCCTGCAGGCGCTTCCGCTTTGAAGTGTTTTCTGCATAAATTCGATTTTTACTGGAAACTGCTGGTTGCTTTTATTCCTGCTGCCATTTTGGGTTTCCTGTTTAGCGATAAGATAGACGAGATGCTGGAAAGTGTAGCGATAGTGGCAGTGATGCTGGTAATCGGTGGTATATTCATGCTGTTTTGCGATAAGATTTTTTCGAAGGGAAGTGAAGATACCGTGCTGACTGAAAAAAAGGCATTCAATATCGGTTTGTTTCAGTGTATTGCTATGATACCGGGAGTATCCCGTTCGATGGCTACCATTGTCGGAGGTATGGCCCAGAAGCTGACTCGTAAGGATGCTGCCGAATTTTCATTCTTTCTTGCCGTGCCAACTATGTTTGCGGCAACCGGTTACAAGGTGTTGAAACTCTTCCTGGATGGTGGCACCGAGATTCTTGTCAACAACATGCCGGCACTTATTATCGGTAATGTGGTGGCTTTTGTCGTTGCTTTGCTGGCTATCAAGTTCTTTATTAGCTTTGTTACGAAATATGGCTTTAAGGCGTTTGGCTGGTATAGAATTATTGTTGGCGGAACCATTCTGGTAATGCTGCTGCTTGGATACAACTTAGAAATTGGCTGATGAATTTTAAAAAGGGAGAAGTACTGTTTTTCAATAAACCTTTCGGATGGACTTCATTTAAAGTAGTAGGGCACGCCCGCTATCATATTTGCCGTCGGATCGGAGTGAAAAAACTAAAAGTCGGGCATGCCGGAACACTGGACCCTCTTGCAACAGGGGTGATGATTGTATGTACAGGCAAGGCAACCAAACGAATAGAAGAGTTTCAATATCATACGAAGGAGTACGTAGCAACGTTGCGCTTGGGCGCTACTACCCCGTCATACGATTTGGAACATGAAATAGATGCCACCTACCCTACCGAGCATATCACAAGGGAACTGGTGGAAGAAGTGCTGACGCACTTTATCGGTGCCATCGATCAGGTCCCCCCTGCCTTCTCTGCCTGTATGGTAGACGGCAAGCGTGCTTATGAACTGGCCCGGAAAGGAGAAGAAGTCGAACTAAAAGCAAAACAGCTTGTTATTGACGAGATTGAATTGCTGGAATGTCGCCTGGATGATCCGGAACCGATGATTCAAATCCGTGTCGTATGCAGCAAAGGGACTTATATCCGCGCCTTGGCCCGCGACATCGGCGAAGCACTTCATAGCGGAGCTCACCTGACAGGATTGATCCGTACCCGTGTAGGTGATGTCCGGTTGGAAGACTGTCTGAATCCCGAACACTTTAAAGAGTGGATCGACGGACAGGAGATAGAAAATGAGGAAGAAAATAATTAACGTAATAAGGAATAGATATGAAATTATCACAATTCAAATTTAAGTTACCCGAGGATAAGATCGCTCTACATCCTATGAAATATAGGGATGAGTCTCGTTTGATGGTATTGCATCGTAATACAGGTAAGATTGAGCACAAGATGTTCAAAGATGTGTTGGACTACTTTGATGATAAAGATGTGTTTATATTCAACGATACGAAGGTATTCCCTGCCCGTTTGTATGGTAACAAGGAAAAGACAGGTGCTCGTATCGAAGTATTCTTGTTGCGTGAGTTGAATGAAGAGCTTCGTTTGTGGGACGTATTGGTCGATCCGGCACGTAAGATACGTATCGGTAACAAGCTGTATTTCGGGCCGGACGATTCAATGGTGGCTGAAGTGATTGATAACACCACTTCTCGCGGACGTACGCTCCGTTTTCTTTATGACGGACCTCATGACGAGTTCAAAAAGGCACTGTATTCTCTGGGTGAAACTCCACTCCCCCATTCTATTATCAACCGTCCTGTAGAACCGGAAGATGCTGAACGCTTCCAGTCTATTTTTGCAAAGAACGAGGGTGCGGTGACTGCTCCGACTGCTAGTTTGCACTTCAGCCGTGAGTTGATGAAACGTCTGGAAATTAAAGGTGTGGACTTCGCATATATCACTTTGCACGCTGGTCTGGGTAACTTCCGTGACATTGACGTGGAGGACTTGACGAAGCATAAGATGGATTCGGAACAAATGTTTGTAAACGAAATGGCGGTGAAAACCGTGAATCGTGCCAAAGATAACGGTAGAAATGTATGTGCGGTAGGTACGACAGTGATGCGTGCTATTGAAAGTGCAGTCAGCACTGACGGACATCTCAAGGAATTTGAAGGATGGACTAACAAGTTTATCTTCCCTCCGTATGAATTTACCGTAGCCAATTCAATGATTTCCAATTTCCACATGCCACTTTCTACCTTACTGATGATTGTAGCTGCTTTTGGTGGTTATGACCAGGTGATGGATGCTTATCATGTAGCATTGAAAGAAGGTTACCGTTTCGGCACGTATGGAGATGCAATGCTGATTTTGGACAAATAATGGCAAAAGTTTATCTGGGACTCGGCACTAATCTTGGGGATAAAGAACAAAATCTTCGGGATGCCGTGCAAAAAATAGAAGAGCAGGTAGGGAAAATAGTTTCCCTGTCTGCTTTTTACGTTACTGCTCCTTGGGGATTTTCTTCCGATAACAGTTTCCTGAATGCGGCGGTTTGTGTAGATACCGAATTGGCTCCCATAGACGTTTTACAGAGAACGCAGGCGATTGAACAGGAATTGGGACGTACGAAGAAATCCGTCAACGGCATATATAGCGACCGCCTGATTGATATTGATCTGTTGCTTTATGGTGATTTGATACTTTCCACCACTTCTCCTTCAGGAGCAAAGTTGATCCTCCCCCATCCGTTGATGGCAGAACGTGACTTCGTCATGAAACCACTGGCGGAAATTGCTCCCGGATTAGTGCATCCGGTACTTGGAAAAACGATGAAGGAGCTTACTTCTTCTTTTTCTCCGCAATAAATACCGGTAAATAGGCAATGCATCCTATCAATACTGCATACAGCAAATGAATCTCCTGAAACGGCTTATCGATGAAATGGCAGACAATGGCATAGATGGCAATCGTGAAGCCTATATAAAGAGCCAGCACCAAAAGCGTTTTTAATTTCTTATTTAGAATCATTATAAATCTATTTATGTGTTAAATACGTGGCAAAGATACTCATTATCTCCGAAATCTCTTTATCTTTGCAACCGAAATGAAAGTGTGGACAGATTTGAGTAGCTTGCAACCACGGAAAAAAATGCTAAAACACGTCTGATTGACGCCTTTCGGTTTATCCTTTGCAGCACTCGCCTCTCCTACTCTCTCTCATTTTTTAATTTTCAATTTTTAATTCTTAATTTAAAAAGATGGGATACTTATTTACATCCGAATCGGTGTCAGAAGGACACCCCGACAAGGTGGCCGATCAAATATCGGATGCCGTGCTTGACAAACTGTTGGCTTACGACCCCAGTTCGAAAGTAGCTTGCGAAACACTAGTGACTACCGGACAAGTGGTGCTAGCGGGTGAAGTGAAAACAAAAGCGTACGTTGACCTCCAGCTCATCGCGCGCGAAGTGATTAAGAAAATCGGTTATACCAAAGGAGAGTACATGTTCGAAAGTAACTCTTGTGGCGTACTTTCCGCTATTCATGAGCAAAGTCCCGATATCAACCGTGGTGTAGAGCGTCAGGACCCGATGGAACAGGGTGCAGGCGACCAGGGTATGATGTTTGGCTACGCTACCAATGAAACGGAAAACTATATGCCGCTTTCTCTTGATCTGGCACACCGCATTCTGCAAGTGCTGGCCGACATTCGTCGTGAAGGAAAGGTGATGACTTACCTCCGCCCCGATGCCAAAAGCCAGGTTACTATCGAATATGATGACAACGGAACTCCTGTTCGCATCGATACAATCGTTGTTTCTACGCAACATGATGACTTTATCCAACCGGAAGATGATTCTCAAGCCGCCCAGCTGAAAGCTGACGAAGAAATGCTGTCTATCATCCGCCGTGATGTGATTGAAATTCTGATGCCTCGTGTCATTGCTTCTATCCATCACGATAAAGTGTTGGCACTGTTTAATGATAAAATCATTTATCATGTGAATCCTACGGGCAAGTTCGTAATTGGTGGTCCTCACGGAGATACCGGTTTGACAGGTCGTAAGATTATCGTTGATACTTATGGTGGTAAAGGTGCTCACGGTGGTGGTGCTTTCTCCGGAAAAGATCCTAGCAAGGTAGACCGTAGTGCAGCTTATGCAGCACGCCATATCGCAAAGAATATGGTTGCGGCAGGTGTAGCAGATGAAATGCTTGTACAGGTGAGCTATGCTATCGGTGTGGCTCGTCCGATCAGTATTTTTGTAGATACTTATGGCCGTTCCCACGTTAACATGACGGATGGTGAGATTGCCCGCGTTATCGATCAGTTGTTCGATCTTCGCCCGAAAGCAATCGAAGAACGTCTGAAACTTCGTAATCCTATTTATCAGGAAACAGCCGCTTATGGTCACATGGGACGTGAACCGCAAGTGATAACGAAGAAGTTTTCTTCTCGTTACGAAGGAGATAAAACAGTGGAAGTGGAACTCTTTACATGGGAGAAACTCGACTACGTAGATAAAATTAAAGCTGCTTTTGGTCTGTAAAACAGTCTGAAAGCGAGCTTAGCTCATTCGATAAGAGCCACAATCTCAACTCCTTCTAGTAGGATATGAGGTTGTGGCTCTTGATTTTAAATAAGTTATATTTAAATAAATATCTTTTGGATATTAAACTTCTTTTGCCGGAATTTGCTACTTTTGGCCTGTAAATAAACGGACTGCCTAATGAAAACAAGATGTTGTTATCCTAAACGCTATTTATTGTTGTTCTTTAGTTTACTTGTCAGCGTAGGTAGCATTCTGATGTCTGTCTCTCTATCTTCCTGCTCTTCTTCGGTGAAGAGTCCATTGCTACTATCTGCTGACTCATTGATGGAAATATATCCTGATAGTGCATTATCCATTTTGGAATCAATTTCCTCCCCACAGAAATTACCACGTGCTGACAGAGCACTTTATGCGCTATTGCTTACGCAAGCAAGGCATAAAAATTATATTGCTTTAGGAGATGACTCGCTGATAAAAACGGCTGTTGAATACTATGGTGATAAGAAGAAAAGTGTACGTGCTGCAAAAGCTCATTATTATTGGGGAGCTACTTATTTAGAGAAAGGGTATACTTCATTTGCTGTAGAAGAATATTTGGCTGCAATTCGTCTGATGCCTATTCGGAATGAATTCTTGGCAATGATATATGATAATCTTGCGGAATGTTATGAAAAAGATGGTTTAAACAACGTAGCCATGGAAGCATATCGTACAGCTTATCAGATATTGGAAGGAGAAAGTGCGCAGGTATATCCATTAAGAGGAATTGCAGGCATATTCTTTTCGCAAAATGAGAAAGATAGTGCTTTATACTATTATCAGCAAGCTCTTGATTGTGCATTAGTAGTACAGGATTCTAGTATGATAGGAGCGATTTATCATGATTTTGCTATGATTTACAATGAAAAGAAAGATTATATCCGAGCGGATCAATATATATCGAAAGCTATTATGGTAATGGGGCATGATGAAGCAGCTAATGCTTATTTGTTGAAAGCTGAAATTATGTTTAATTTGAATAAGCTTGACTCTGCCAGTTATTTTTTTAATAAAGAAATGGGTTCTCTTGATATTAATGGGAGGGCCGTATGTTATGATGGGATGTATCAGATAGCAAAGAAAAGAGGTGAATGGAAAACAGCGACAGAGAACATGGATGCATATAAGAAACTTTATGATTCTATTCAATTTATGACAGACAATGAGGAACTTAATCGACTTATGGATAAACATCAATTAGAAGAACATAAGAGATTGTTGTCGGAGCGTACTAGAACGCTGATTTTCATTTTGATTACTGCATTTTTTTCTTTGATGATTATATGCGTTTTCTATTTTATGTGGAATGACAGAAAAAGAAAGAAGTATTATATAGCTTTGCAACACGAACTAACTCAAAAGCGAGTGGATACTATGTTGTTAAAAGAAGAGGAAGTGTCTGAATCTAATAAAGAGCATATAGATAAGAAAAGGTCGGAGTTGACAGAACAACAGATTCAATTATGCATATCTGTACTTAAAACAACAGATTGTTATGAACAATTAGAAATACTAGAGAAAGCAACTCCGAAACAATTATTGGCAATGCGTAGTTTAAGGAAGGAGATACGTTCTACCATTTCTAATGCATTCGTTGATGTGATGGTAAATCTGAAAGAACGTTGTCCGGCTTTAACTGGTGATGATGTATTTTATTGTGTTCTTTCATTGCTTTGTTGTTCAAAAACTGTCATGATGGAGCTAATGGATGCTACGTCAGATGCTCTTAAGACACGTAAAAATCGTATAAAGAATAAAATGGATACACAAATTTTTGAACGTGTTTTTGGTGCTGATAATCAGTGAGATATATTGATTCGTTTTTGCTCTTTTTGCTTTTGAATAACTTGCTGTTACCATTGTTACCACATAAAAATCGTTTCTTTTGTTTCATCTGTGTATTTTTGGAGCGAAATTTTAAACCCATTTATTATGAAAGCTAAATTTTTACCTTTTTTGTTGTTGACAGTTTTACTTCAAGTAAGTATGTTTTCTTATGCGGATGAAATGGTAACTGCACGCCAAATTAAATTAAGAACTAAAACTCAGGTGCAACATCGGTCTATTCCTGTTTCTCCTGATGCTTTTATTGAAAACTCATTGTTGACTATTGACCTTCTTTCTACTGTTCCTACTGTAACTGTTACCATCAAGGATGCAGAGACAGGAGAAGTCGTTTATACATCTACTGATTTAAATGTAGATAAGGTTTATATTGATCTTGCAGGTGAGGAAAAAGGTAAATATACTTTGGAGATACAACTTCCGAAGGAAGCCTTTATCGGAGATTTTGAATTAGATTAAATCTTTGGAATATATATTATTTGCAACTAACATAAGATGATATACCTAAATCATTAACTGTTGAAGCCCCGCTGCTGAAATATATGGCGCATTGCTGAAATGACGATTTAGATGACCGAAAGGGGAAAGAATCGGTTAACTTTTATTCGTGGGCTTAATAAGCCTTGTGAAAGGTCCATTAAGGTATATTGAAACGTAAAATTAAAATCACTTTTTTTAGTTGTGTGCTGAAATACTACTGGTAGGGTGTTCGAACGATTTTATAGTTCGGATAATGAAGTTCATTCAGCAACAATGTGATACACCTGTTAGTAGATGAGAAATCTGTGATAGATGTATTCTCTGTGAGAAAAGCTCTTGGACTTCTGAATAAGAAGTCCAAGATTTTTTTTGATGGGGTATGATGAGGTAAATGGGATGACTGCTAAGCTATTTGAATATATTATTAGGATTATCTGTTAGATAATTTGTGTGTGTAACCTCTTGTTTCCTATTTTATGCGCTACTGTTACTTATGTTACCAAGTGAAATTCGTTTCTTTCATTATGCTTACGTACTTTTGGCACACAGAACCTAACACACAGACATCATGGAAATGAAACTTCTATTCTTTTTATTATCAGCTATCTTATTCCAATCAAGTATAAGTATTTATGCGATGGAACAAATTAAGAGAGGTTGGGTAGCTTTGAAGGATGTTACTCAAATGCGTTCGCATTCAATTTTTGTTTTTCCTAATAACTTTTTGGGGAGTTCGTAGATGTTGTTTAATCGACATCTATTTTAATCTACTATGGCTATTCTAAAAATATGGAATGGGATGAATAAATAATTTATCCTGTTAAATAGATATTGCCATAATGTATTTGGATGAAAAATACTTTTCAGAGATTTTCTCTTAAATAAAAACAAATTTAAATTTAACCAAGATGAAAGAAAAACTATTGGTTTTGGGAACAATGGTAGCTTTATGCTGCTCTTGTGCAGGAAGTTCTGTATTACTGGATACAGAATCCGAATTAAATGGCTTGAACAATGAGTATGAGCTAGGTACGTTAGAAGCGGGTGATAATGGTCTAAAATGCGAAACTTTGGGTGATGAAGATTCTATTCAGGTTTTGAAGGACAATTATATCGCGGAAATTATGGGACGTATGGAAGTTGCTAAAGAGAAGGTAATGCGTACGGCTTATGGTGCAACATCGCCTAGGGTCGGAGTTTTCAGGGTTGGTTCTTGTGGTAATTACAAGTATTTATCAATAAAAATTGATTGTGAAAACGGAAATAGTAAAACTAGCGTAAGTGGTAATGTTGGAGATACGTATGTTGATGGTGGAGATAATATGCGTCTCGAATTTTGTATGGTGGATGCGGGATTTCGTTATCCGGGGGGAGTCTTTTTGTTTGAGGATGTACCTTTAGAGACCATGACATTGGTCCGTTATCATGATACGGAAGATGGTGGTCGTAATGGCGTGTGGTCTGATGATCCTAATTATTATGATGTAATGCATATTTCTGGAATGTCTAAATTAGATTCTAATGCTACATTGGCATGGAATATAAATAGGAATATGACTAAATGGGGCGATATTCCAGTGGGACCTGCAGGTATTAATTATGGGGTCATTGCTCCTGCTGAAATGGCTTCAGGTAATTTGTATTTTGATGATGAAGATCATAATAATAAGAATTGGGCACAAGTTTGGTTAGGACCCCAAAACCAATATGAACCGCATGGTACATATTATGGAGTCCAGCTGGATCGAAATACAAGATATCACGTATGCCTTAATACGGATAAAACCAATTTCACAAAATTGGTGCGATCAGCTATCTAATTATTAATTTGTTTATAATCAATTCTTATTGGTAAAACTTACCAATAAGAATTGATTTAATTAGCACATAGACATGAAAATATTGTATTTCTTTCTCTTCTCTTTTCTTTTTATTGCTTGCAATACTCCTGTTATAAATAAGAATGATGTTGTTGCAGAAGTGAATGGAGAACAGATTCTTCTTTCAGAATTGGCGTCTCAAAGTAAACAAGAGATTTTTGATATATTGAATACAGCGTATGAAATCAAAAGTCGGGTACTTGCAGGTCTGATCAAACAGAAACTGTTAGAAGATACAGCCAAAAAAGAAAACATGTCTTTGGAAGAGTTTATCGATTGGTTTGTTCAGCAGAAAATATGTGTAGGGCAGGATAGTTTGAAAAAACGATATGGATTTAATACACAAAGCTTTTATGTAAAAGGTGAATTAATCCCGTTAGTGAAAGGTTCTTTGGAGGAGAAACTATCTTATCAACAGAAACTTCGGAGTCGGATTGTTCAGGCATTGGTTGATTCTTTATATCAAAAGGCGGATATTAAAAGATTTTTATATCCTCCAAAACAGCCGGAATGTGTTGTGAGGGATTTGTGTGTATATTATAGGGGGAATTTAGACTCTCCTGTTTCTTTTATTGTTGCCTCTGATTATAATTGTGAGCGCTGTGTACAATTTGAAAAGACATTGTCCAAGCTCTATGATAATTATAAAGAGCGGGTTAAATTTGGTTTTGTGCATTTTGCAGATGCTCCTTCGTTAGCAGCTTTGGCATGTGAGGCTGCTGGTGAGCAAAAACAATTCTGGACTTTTCATGATACTATATTTAACTATTCAGGAGTAGCAGATTCCGCTTTTATATATAACTTAGCAAAGTCTAAAAGATTGAATATGACAGAATTTGATGCCTACTTACATTCTTCTGACAAATATAAGAAGATGGATAAGGTCATCAATCAGTTAGTAGAAAGGGGGCTGATGGCTACTCCTACCATCATAATTAATGATCGTTTGGTGTACGTCACAAACAGCTATGAAGAATTGTCCAGACTATTGGAGTATGAACTATAACACAAAAGATAAAAGATGAGACTTTACTTTAATCTGAATAAGATAACTTATCTGTTTCTAATGCAGGCTTTATATCTTTGTATTGCTTGTGAGGAGCCGTTTGATGTAGGTATGCCGATCCCGGAAGATGCCATAGTATTTGATGGAGTGATAACCGATGAACCCCCACCCTATTATTTTGTATTAAGTAAACCGTCAACTAAACTGAAATACCCTGAAAATCGTAGTTTTGATAGGATTAATGATGCAGAAATTGTTATTGTTGATTTGACAACAGGTATAAGAGATACATTACAGAATGCCAAATTGACTGGTTATCAGGATTTTCGATTTTATGATCACTATAGAGATAAAGATGTTACTGTTTATATGAAATGGCTTCCTGGTGAAACGCCTGGTGGACTTTATGTTACTAATAAGATTTATGGAGTTGAAAATCATACCTACGAACTTCATATCAAATACAAAGGAAAGGAATATACAGCATGTGAGCGGATGGTGCCTAAAACTCCAATAGACAAAATAGTAATGAAACGTATTGATACTGGAGAAGGTGAACCTAATGAAACTCCATGTATCAGTTTTTATAATCCTCCTGAAGAGCATAACTATTATTTGCTTAAAACAGATTTTTGTTCTTCAAAAGTGCTTCGTGTCGCATCTGTTTATAATCTATATTATGGAACAACGAATAGTGCCGGTTGGCCATATTCTATTTTGGATGATGAATATTTGGCGGAAAATGTGATAGACTATGTTGTGAGCGAGGGAGAGCAGTTTGTACTCCCTAATCGTCCGGGGTTTAGCTATCCTGTAAGTGATTCCATTTGGATAAAAATGCAGTCCATATCTGAAAATTGCTATCAGGTGTTTGATCAAATGATTAAGCAAATACGTTCGGATGGTGGAACTTTCTCTCCGCGTCCGACCTCTGTAAAAAGTAACATTGATAATGGTGCTTATGGAATATTCCGTGTCAGTGCTATCTCTGAAATCTATTTTTATAAGAAACATAGGATTTGATGGAAAAATACCTGTTATTATTTATATTATCCTGCTGTGGAAATTTCACCATATGTAATGCTCAGACGATTACTGTCAGAGGTCGTGTGACCGACAGAAAAACCGGAGAAGTGCTCTCGGATGCTAACATTGGAGACCTGATGTCGGGAACAGGAGTAGCTGCCAATACGTATGGGCTATATTCCATTCGTATCAAAGGTGGACGTTGTGTCTTAAGATGTTCGATGCTGGGCTATGTAACCCAAATGGATACGTTGACTCTGACTGCAAATTCGGTTCATAATTTTGCTTTGATGCCCGATAACTATCAACTAAGTGATGTAGAGGTAATGGGAAATCAGAAAGCAGGAGGACAGTTGACATTGAACCAGAAAGATATTCAGGCACTTCCCACTTTAGGAAGTGAACCTGATGTATTGAAGTCATTACAATATCTTCCGGGAGTCATTAGTGGCAATGAAGGTTCCAATAATATATCTGTTCGAGGGAGTAATCAATGGGGTAACTTGATATTGCTGGATGAGGCAATGGTTTATAACCCGAATCATGCATTGTCTTTCTTTTCTGTGTTCAATAACGACGCTATACAGCAAGTGAGTCTTTATAAATCTTATTTTCCATTGAAGTATGGTGGAAGAACTTCGTCTGTTATTGATGTCAAAATGCGCGAAGGAAACAATCAGGAGAAACACCGGAGTGCTACAATTGGAGTTATCGCTTCTAAAATCCAGTTGGAAGGTCCGATAAAGAAAGGGAAAACATCTTACCTGATAGCTGGTAGATTTGCTTATCCGGGAGCTGTACTTAACGTACTGAAACAGTTTCGTGGTACTAAAATGAGCTTTTATGATGTAAACGCCAAAATTAATTCTACATTAAATGACCGGAACCGGATTTTCTTTTCAGTATATAATGGCGGCGATCATACTTTTTTTAATCAGCTGGTACGCGGTTATGGCATGAACTGGGGAAATACTACCGCTACTTTTCGATGGAACCGCGTCTGGACAGATCAATTGTCGGGAAACTTCAGTGCTATTTTTAGTAATTATTATTATCGCTATAAATCAATAACGGATGGAATGAAGTTCTTGTGGAAATCGAATATCCAATCTTATCAATTGAAGTATGATGCGGATTATGCTGTTAATAATGCGTTACATATCAGGAGCGGACTCTCTGCGCATGTGTTTACCACAATGCCCGGAAGTATTAGCAGTTGGGGGGATTTTAGTAATGTTGTTCCCTACCGGATGGACAGGCGGTCTTTATTGGATATGGCAGCCTATGGAGAAGCGACTTATAAAATTTCATCGGCATGGCAGTTGAATGGGGGAATCCGTTTACCTGTTTTTTACACTCCTAAAGTTGGAGAACTCAAACAAAAGTGTTACATAATACCTGAACCGAGAGCCGAGTTGTTCTACTTCCCCGGAACCGGAAACCGTTTGCACGCGGCTTTCACGCAGTCTTCACAAAACCTGCATATGTTGTCTAATTCCTCTGTGGGTATTCCTTCTGATATGTGGATACCTGCTAATGGACAACTGAAACCTGCAGTGATGAAGCAAGTGGCTTTGGGATATGAGAGAAGCCTGGCGAAAGGAATGTATACTCTCTCTCTGGAGACTTATTATAGAAAGACCAACCATATCGTTGATTTTGTAGATAATGCGAATATCTTTTTGAATAATCAGATAGAAACACAGTTGACTACTGGTTACTCAAAGGCCTATGGAGCGGAATTTTATATATCTAAAAACAGTGGGCGGCTAACCGGATGGATTAGCTATACCTTTTCACGTGCCCGGAATTATATTGCTACTCTTGGAGATAAGGAATATCCGCCTGTCTATGATCGTCCACATAGCTTGAAGATATTTCTGAATTATGAGGCCGGACGTAAGCGGAGGTGTGCTTTTGCAGCTACCTTCTCGTACAATTCAGGGATGAATCTGACATTGCCTATTGCTCATTACCGGGTGAACGGTACAGCTTTCTATATCTATTCTACAAGAAATGGTTATCGTGCTCCTGCCTTTCATGAATTGAATTTATCCATGACTTGTAAAACTGGCAAAAGAGGTCGATTGATTCTTTCTGTGATGAATGTATATAACAGAAAAAATGTGTTTACTATCTATACGAGTAGAGATGACTATGATTTCTCTGATATTGGCATGCATAAAATGTATTTGTATGGTGCACTGCCATCTATCTCTTATCAATTTACATTTTAGTTAGTTTGAACTATAGTCTGTTATTCTATGTTTTTTTGTACTTTTGCACTCGTTACAACCATAAACCCCGTAAAGAGTGATGAACCAGATAAATTCCGTATGCGTATATAGCGCTTCCAGTACCAAGATAGATGCTGTTTACTTTCAAGCAGCCGAGACTCTCGGCCGTCTGTTTGCCGAACACCATATCCGTTTGATAAACGGAGCTGGAAGTATCGGCCTGATGTGCTCTGTGGCAGATGCTGTGTTGAAAAATGGCGGTGAAGTGACCGGAGTGATTCCCCGCTTCATGGTGGAACAAAACTGGCATCATACTGGACTGACAGAGCTGATCGAGGTAGAATCCATGCACGAACGCAAACAGAAGATGGCCAATTTGAGTGATGGTATCATCGCTTTGCCGGGTGGATGCGGTACCCTTGAAGAATTGCTGGAAATTATCACTTGGAAACAATTGGGGTTGTATCTCAATCCGATTATAATTCTCAATACAAACAGATTTTTCGATCCATTGCTCGAAATGCTTGAAAAAGCAATCGATGAAAACTTTATGCGACGCCAACACGGTGATATATGGAAAGTGGCGCAGACACCGGAAGAAGCAGTTCAGCTGCTTTATGAGACTCCTGTATGGGATATTTCCATTCGTAAATTTGCAGCGATATGATAGGTGATACACTAAGTTCCCAGAACACGGATACCTTGTCTCTTCTCCAGCAGAAACAGATTAGTCCGGCAAAGGCAGACAGTGATAGCCTGCAGTTGGCCGATCTTCATGCTGTACAAGAGGTTGATTCTGGCTTTGAAGGAACCCCTATCTCCTACTCTCCCCGTACGGATGATGCTATTGCGCTGACATTGCTGGCTTGCTTCTTTCTCTCCTCCATTGCCTTGGCACGTGGAAAGAAATTTCTCTCCCAACAGGTGAAAGACTTTGTGTTACATCGCGAACGGACGAGTATTTTTGATAGCTCTACGGCGGCTGATGTGCGTTATCTCCTTGTGCTTGTATTGCAGACCTGTGTCTTGTCGGGCATCACATTTCTCAATTATTTTCATGATACATGTCCTGCTCTGATGGACCATGTATCCTCCCTCCTTTTGCTGGGTATTTACGTTGGTTTTTGCCTCGCTTATTTCTTACTAAAATGGTTGCTTTATATGTTTCTGGGGTGGACGTTTTTTGATAAAAATAAGACAAATATATGGCTGGAATCGTATTCTGCGCTCATATATTATGTCGGATTTGCCCTTTTTCCGTTCGTTCTTTTCCTGGTTTATTTTGATTTGAGTCTAACGAATTTGGTTATAATTGGGTCTATTATTTTAATTTTCACTAAAATATTGATGTTTTATAAGTGGATAAAGCTTTTTTTTCATCAATTTAGCGGGCTTTTCCTATTAATTTTGTACTTTTGCGCTCTTGAAATAGTACCTTGTCTTTTACTGTATCAGGGTATGATTCAAATGAACAATATTTTGCTAATAAAATTTTAGGACGTTGAAAATTAAAAAAGTACTAGTGTCGCAGCCTAAGCCTGCGTCAGAGAAATCTCCCTATTACGACATAGCTGAAAAGTATGGCGTTAAAATAGATTTCCGGCCCTTTATTAAGGTTGAAAGTCTTTCGGCGAAAGAATTTCGGCAACAGAAAATTTCGATTCTCGACCACACTGCCGTAATATTCACTTCGCGCCATGCTATTGACCATTTTTTCACTTTGTGTACTGAATTGCGCGTGACAATTCCCGAAACTATGAAGTATTTCTGTGTGACGGAAGCTGTTGCATTGTATATTCAAAAATATGTGCAATATCGTAAGCGTAAAATCTTCTTTGGAGCTACTGGAAAGATTGAAGACCTGATTCCTTCCATCGTAAAGCATAAAACGGAGAAGTATCTCGTTCCGATGTCAGACGTACATAATGACGATGTGAAAAACCTGCTCGACAAGAACAGCATTCAGCATACGGAAGCTGTGATGTATCGCACGGTGAGCAACGACTTTACACCGGACGAAGAGTTTGATTATGATATGTTAGTGTTCTTCAGCCCTGCCGGAGTGACTTCTTTGAAGAAGAACTTCCCGGATTTTAATCAGAAAGAGATTAAGATCGGAACGTTCGGATCTACTACCGCACAGGCTGTACGTGACGCAGGTCTCCGTCTGGACCTTGAGGCTCCTACGGTGCAGGCTCCGTCAATGACTGCCGCACTTGACATGTTTATCAAGGAAAACAATAAATAAACAGAGTGGGTATATATACTTTGTGTAAAGCCGAAAGGCTGAATAGTAAAATTTTGATCGGAAAGATGTTTGAAGGCGGTGTTTCTAAATCGTTTTCCATCTTTCCGATACGCGTTGTATATATGCCTGTCGAGCAGGGCGAGGCTCCTGCCTCCATATTAATCAGTGTATCGAAACGTCGTTTTAAACGGGCGGTGAAACGCAACCGGGTGAAACGCCAGATACGTGAAGCCTACCGGAAGAACAAGTCTCTTCTGGTGGACGAACTGCAACGCCGGGAGCAACGGTTAGCCGTTGCCTTTATCTATCTGTCGGACGAGCTTGTTGCTACTGCCGAGCTGGAAGAGAAAATGAAAATAGCGCTTGCGCGCATCTCCGAAAAACTATTCTCATGAAACCTCATAACTCCCGGATATCTACCGCGTGGGTATTCGTTACGGGAATTTTGAGAAAGGTATTTTCCTTCTTCCTGCTTGTTCCCATTTATTTTTACCGGATTTGTATTTCACCCCTTACTCCTCCCTCTTGTCGGTTCACGCCTACTTGTTCAGCGTATGCGCTCGAAGCAATTAAGAAACATGGTCCTATAAAGGGGCTTTATCTTGCTGTGCGGCGTATTCTGCGATGCCATCCCTGGGGTGGTTCCGGTTATGATCCCGTGCCTTGAGACAACTGAAACGAGAAATAGGAAATGAAAAAGAATGTGATTGATATTTTAGATATCCATACTCATAAACAGGAAGTTGATACCCAAGGAAAATCCATCATCAATTATCCGTTATTGGCAGACTCTCCATTGTATATGCCTCTGGCAGAGAATGTGGAAGTGGCTGTGGGTAGAGGATCTTATTATTCTATTGGTATTCATCCTTGGGAGGTGAGAGAGAGTAATGTCGGTCAGCAATCGAGCTTTCTTCAACAGCAGCTGCAGAGAAAGCAGTTTGTAGCTGTAGGAGAGGCGGGGCTGGATAAATTGGCAGAAGCTCCGATGGAGCTTCAGTTAGCGGTGTTTAAGGAACAGGTAAAGTTGTCGGAAAAGCTCGGTTTGCCCTTGATTATTCACTGCGTGAAAGCAATGGAAGAACTGTTGGGCGTGAAAAAAGAATCTCGCCCCCAACAACCTTGGATATGGCATGGCTTTCGTGGAAAACCGGAGCAGGCGGTACAGTTGTTGAAGAAAGGGTTTTATCTTTCTTTTGGGGAATATTATCCCGATGAAACGATGCAGATAGTCCCCGATGAACGCCTGTTTCTGGAAACGGATGACAGTTTGCTTGATATTGAAGATATCCTGTGTCAGGCAGCCAGGGTGCGTGGGGTAGAAGTGGAAACGTTGCGTGAGGTGATTCGCCGGAATATCCAAAATGTCTTTTTTAAGGCATAAGAGTTGTATCTTCCGAGAAAGAGTCGTACTTTTGTCGCACATGGAATTGAAATACAATAAAAACCAAATAATTAAAGAGTAATACGATGAATTTTGTAGAAGAATTGAGATGGCGTGGCATGTTGCAGGACATCATGCCGGGAACAGAAGAGTTGTTAAGCAAAGAGCAGGTGACTGCCTACTTGGGTATCGACCCGACTGCCGATTCGCTACACATTGGTCACCTTTGTGGAGTGATGATCCTTCGTCATTTCCAACGCTGCGGTCATAAGCCGTTGGCACTGATCGGTGGCGCTACAGGTATGATTGGTGACCCTTCCGGTAAATCGGCAGAACGTAACCTGCTGGACGAAGAAACATTGCGTCACAATCAGGCATGTATCAAGAATCAGCTTGCCAAGTTCCTCGACTTCGAGTCGGATGTACCTAACCGTGCCGAGCTGGTGAACAATTACGACTGGATGAAAGACTTCACTTTCCTCGATTTTGTTCGCGAAGTAGGTAAGCACATCACTGTAAACTATATGATGGCGAAAGACTCTGTGAAACGTCGTCTGAATGGTGAAGCGCGTGATGGGTTGTCATTTACCGAGTTCACTTATCAGTTGCTTCAGGGATATGATTTCCTTCATTTGTATGAAACGAAAGGTTGTAAGCTTCAGATGGGTGGTTCCGACCAATGGGGAAACATCACTACCGGTGCCGAATTGATTCGCCGTACCAATGGGGGGGAGGTATTCGCATTGACTTGCCCGCTGATTACAAAAGCTGACGGCGGTAAGTTTGGCAAGACAGAATCCGGAAATATCTGGCTGGACGCTCGCTATACTTCACCTTACAAGTTCTATCAATTCTGGCTGAATGTAAGCGACTCCGATGCCGAACGTTATATTAAAATCTTCACTTCTATCGAAAAAGAAGAAATTGAAGCATTGATTGCCGAACATCAGGTAGCTCCGCACTTGCGTCTCCTTCAGAAGCGTCTGGCTAAGGAAGTGACTGTAATGGTTCACTCTGAAGATGATTATAACGCAGCAGTAGACGCATCGAACATTTTATTCGGTAATGCGACTTCGGAAGCTTTGCGCAAACTGGATGAAGATACGCTGCTTGCTGTATTCGAAGGAGTGCCTCAATTTGAGATTTCCCGTGATGTATTGGCAGAAGGAGTAAAGGCTGTTGATCTATTCGTTGATAATGCGGCCGTATTTGCGTCGAAAGGTGAAATGCGTAAATTGGTTCAGGGCGGTGGCGTTTCGCTGAATAAGGAGAAGCTGGCAGCCTTTGATCAGGTAGTTACGACTGCTGACCTGCTCGACGAGAAATATCTGCTTGTTCAGCGCGGCAAAAAGAACTATTATCTGCTGATTGCAAAGTAATAATGCACGATTCATTCGATAGAATATAAAAAAGTGAACGAAATATTTGGAGGTTTGCTTGCAAACCTCTATCTTTGCACCGCTTTTTAACAGAAAGCACATAAGTTTGGACTATGGTGTAATGGTAGCACAACAGGTTTTGGTTCTGTTTGTCCAAGTTCGAATCTTGGTAGTCCAACGAAGAAAAGCCCTGAAAGAGATATCTTTCGGGGCTTTTTCTTTTTTTGTGGATGCAAAGTCACTTCTTAAGTCATTAGAACGTTCACATACGGAACAACAACATGATGATTTCTATAGTTTGGTTGCAAAAACGGAGGAAGATGCCTTGAAGAAGTATCTCTCTATTAGGATGTAAGAAATTTGTTATAGCTTATTTGTACGTAATATTGACTGTTTCGATGTTTGTCCTACTCATATTTGAATAGACTTCTATATTGTTAGCAATAATATATTTACAGTTCTATAATAAATCCGAATACTGTTTTTAATAAATAGTGGGAGAGTTTATTAAGAACGGTATCTGAGTTTATTAGAAACTATTTTCAGAGAATTACTGAAATGCTTGGGATTTATATATACAAAATGGGAGAAAATCAATACTGATTTTCTCCCATTCGGTTCTTCCATATATGGAAATATATGTTTTGATAATGTGTTATTATGTCTTGATTTTTATATAACTCATATTACTTTTTTCTTTTTCTATTCCTCAAAGATACAAAATAAAAAGAGGAAAGTCAATAGCTAATCTTATTTTAATGGCAGTATAAGCAGAAAACGTGCACCATTGGTGTAGCTCTTGTCTACTTTGACTTCTCCATGTAATCGTTCGGCTATGGTGCGGCATATATTCAGTCCCAGTCCTGATCCCTGTTTGAACTCATCCAACTTCTTGAAGCGTTCGAATACACTATCCATCTTATCGGCAGGGATGCCCGGCCCGGTGTCGCTGACAGAGAACGTGATTCTGTCGGGATACTCGGTCAGTGAGCAATGTAGATGGATTTCCCCTTTTTCCGTGTGCTTCTCTGCGTTGGTAAGGAAGTTGATAAGCACTTGTTGCAGACGTTGTTCATCTGTGGTGATCTGGAAATCGTCTGCTACTTCGGAGGTATAATAGAGCTTCACTCCTTCCGCTTTTCGATCCATCACGGTAGAGAGTATGAGCCTGCACATTTCGTTGCAATGGCAGGAAGTCAGGTTCATGGTGTATTTGCCGCTTTCCAGTGCGGAAAGGTCAAGAATATCGTTGACAAGCGTGGTGAGCAGTTCGGAGTTGTGTTGGACGAGCGAGCTGAACTCTAGCTTTTCTTCATCTTCCAATGGCAGATCCGGGTTGGATAATAGTTGTGAGAATCCTACGATGGCATTGAGCGGGGTACGGATTTCGTGGCTCATGTTCTGCATGAAATGAGTCTTCATCTTGTCTGCCTGTTCGGCACGGTCGCGGGCAATCGTCAGTTCTTCGTTCTTCTCTTGCAGTTGTCTGATTGATTTTCTGCGTAGATAAAGGTAGAGCGTGAGGGCTATGGCAAAGAAACAGAAGAATATCAGGATGAATTTCAATATCATCAGCTGGCGTTCGGATTCTGCCTGTTTAGCTACCATAAGACTCTGTGTACGTTCGGTTTCCGCTTTGAATTGTGCGAGCTCCAGGTTACGGTTTTTTAGTAGTAGCTCGTTATTTTCGGCGTTCATCTTCTCGATTTCCACTTGTGATTTTGTTTGTTGTAGTTCGAGCGTTGTCTTTTGCAGGTTTAATTGTGTGTTTTCCAGCTGCAAGGCTTGCGCTTTTCTTTTCAGTTGTTCGTTGCCGATACGCACATTCAGTTCCGACAGGTCGGCAGTCTGTATAAGCTGATTCAGAGAGTCCTGTAGGCTATGGAGCTTCTGTAGTGACTCGTAAGCGTCTTTGTATTTCTGCTCTTTTGCGTAGATATTTGCCTGATAAGCTATTCGTTCATGTAAGCTGGAAGTGGAATCGGCAAGAGCATGCGCTTTATCATATTGTTGGTTGAGTATATAATTGTATATCTTCAACTTATTCAGTTCATTCCTTCTGGTTTCATCATGTTTTTCGGTCGCTTTTAAACATTCCTGATAATAGCTTTTGAACTCTTCCTCCCTGTCGAGCGCGTATAAAAGTGTGCATTTGCGCAGCATACAGGCGTATTTGTTGGTTGAAGTCTTGGCACATTTGATCCCTTTCTCAGCATTCTCGTAGGCTGCTTCATATTGCTTCAGGTTTTGTTGGAGCATGGATATGTTCCAGTATATATAAGACAAATCCTGTTCAGGGAGCTTCTCCTGTGTGTATACCAGTGATTGTTGGTAGTAATCCAGTGCCGTCCGGTATTCTCTGCGCGCAAAGTAAATGTTTCCCATCATTCGCAGGCAAGTGGAGATACCGTAGGGATAGTCGTCGGCAAATGCCTGTTCTTTAGTCAATTCAGCCTCCTGGAGCGCACGCAGGGTATTACCTGTGTTCATCAGGTAATTAACTTTGTAGATGCTGCCAAAGTAGTAATATTGCAGGTAGTTGTTCTTTCGGGATATCTCCTGAAGCCTGCTGATTGCTTTCTCCAGTAATTCCGTTTTCCCATTATTGAAATAGTAGATTACCGGAATGGTAAGAGCGAGGCATTGTGCCTTTTTATCGTTGATCCGGATGGCTTTGGTATAGATAGTATCAGCTATTTCCAGTCCGGTTGCGTTGTTACGGTGTTTAGTTGCCTCCTCATAAAGTAGATAAAGAGAGTGGTCTATCTTGTACGGATTGTCCTGCGCCTTGGTTGGAAGGAGAGATCCGATAAAGGTGAACAACAAACATATACTGATATACCTGACTATTTTCATCTTGATTACTATGGATTTACAGTGTTCTTATTGTTTATTTATGGCATTGTTATATTCGTATTCTTTGGCGGGAATCACCCACATCCAGTTGTTGGCGTCTTCCGGGTTGATAGTTACGGCTGCGTTGGTCATGTAGTTTCCTCCGTCTTCGAAGGTGTGGCGTACGATGGTGTCTTTGCGCCGTTTGAAGTCAAACCAGCTGAATCCTTCGCCCCATAGTTCGATGCGGCGGTAGAACTTTATTTCGTCGAGCAGTGCCTGACCGCTCTTGTCGCAAGTATATTGAGGGTCGCGTCCGCTGTCGCGGATCAGTTCTTTCAGTAATTGCCTTGCTTCCGCTTCTTTTGAAGGCGTCAGGTGGCAGTTGGCTTCTGCTTCGATGAGATACATCTCCGAACTGCGGAAAAGATTGAAAGGCATGGCACCTACTTTGTCGATACACTTAAATTTGAACGACATATAAGCGTATATTTTTGCCGAAGTATTCAGGTCGGGATGCAACCCTTGGGCGTAACTGGTGAGTGCACTTCCGCCCAGACCATTGTTTGTTATACCACCCGTGTTATAAGTATATTCGAGCGGATCGAGAAAAAGTCCCCTGCGGATATCACTTTCCGGTAATGCATCGTACAGTTCACGGTTGATACAGGCCGGATAAGTGCATACAAGAGTAGAGGAGGAGTTGTATGCAAGGCGTGCGGCGAGGGATGAGTTTCCCAGCGATTCTTCTTCACTGTCATAGATACTCCATATCCATTCGCGGTTGACGGTACTGAATCCGTCGAAATATTCATCGGCATTCATAAGCGGATAACCGGCACGTGCTAGTGCAGCGTAATGGGCGGCAGTACTCCAATCCTCACGGGTGAGTGCGGCACGGGCATAGGTGGCGTAAGCGGCATTCACATTGATTTTGTGATTCTCGTCTTCTTTGCGGGCAATTCCGGATGCCTGATAATAGGTGATGGCCTGGTTAAGGTCGTTGTAAATCTGTTCGTAACAGGCCAGCATAGAAGAAAGAGGACAGTCGCCGGTAGAAGATGTATTGAGCCGGAGAACCACCCCGTCAGCACTGCCGTTTTGCGAATCGCACCAGCGTGGCGAGTAGAACTGCAGCAGTTGCAGGTAACAATAGGCACGGTAGGTTAGTGCCTGCGCATAAATATATTTGAATTTATGACTACCTTCGGGGTCGACATAATTTATAATAGCGTTGGCATTACTGATTACTTTGTAGTAATAATGCCACATATACTCCGTGTAACTACTGGTAGGTATGGCATGAGAAGCCCCGTTGAATATCGTATAGAAATTGTTGCGGGGACAATACATGTCAGCCCCCTGATACTCGGCATACATCAGTTTGACAGATCCTTCACCGTTGAATGACACGCCATCGAGTTTATTAGTGGGGTAAGTGGTTTTCATCAACTTCTCCAATCCGCTGACAGCATAGGCAGCGTACGCTTCATCCTTGAATAAATCGGCAGGAGATACCTGATTGGTAGGGGCGGTATCCAGATAGTCGCTGGCGCAGGAGTAACACAACAGCGTCAGGAGCAGGCAGAATCCTATGGAGTGATTCAGGAATTTCATGTGTATGGCTTTTTTCTTCATAAGGCTATAAGTTAATGTTGACTCCGAACGAGAAAACACGGGCGATACTCGTATAATTGTTGACGATTCCGTCAAAAGTCTGTACCGGGTTCAGCCCTTTGCGTTTGCTGAACAGGGCGACATTCTCTATGGCAGCATGTAAGCGGATGCCGCCGAGTGTCAATCGTTTGCTCCATGTGGCGGGCAGGCGATAGGAGAGGGTGATGTTCTTGATGCTTAGATAGTCACCGCTTACAATATAGCGTGTAGATGCTTTCTGGCTGTTATATCCATTGATCGTTGCATCCAGATTCACTTGCGGAATACCCGATGGATCGAGACGGTTGGGCGATGTGGGCGTCATGCCTTCGGGGATTGCTGTCCATGCATTCAGTAAATCGGGAGTCAATGAATGTACGCCTACCGATGTCAGAGTCTGATAAGGCTGGTCGAAGACTTTGGAACCGCAACTGAAAATCATCAGGGCGGACAGAGTCAGGTCTTTCCAGCGGAGAGAGGTGGTGACCGAGCCGTTTATCTTCGGTAATGAACTGCCCGACCAGTCTTTGCGTGCATATCTCGGGTCGCCTGTATAATATTGTCCGTTGATGTCTACCCAACTGTCTGTCGGAATCGGATTTTTGCCTTCGGTGCTCTCTTCTCCGTTTACGGGTGTTTTTCCATCCTCTCCGGCAATGTAATAAGCGTTGAAGTCCGGCAGATATACACTGCGACCTGTCATCTGGTCTACGCCAGCATACTGGTACAGCCAGAATTCATAAATGCTGTGTCCCTCTTTGAACTTCTGGAAATCTCCGTTCGTAATTCCCTCTTCCCGATCTTTATCCGGCAGTTTTCCGATCTTGTTTTTCACTTTGGAAAGGTTCAAACCTACATTCCATTCCCATTCCCGGTTGCGGATGATATCCCCGTCGGCAGAGAATTCCCATCCTTTATTGGAAACGTCTCCAATGTTTCGCCAGACGGTGGAAAGGCCTGTCGATGAGTCAGTGGCACCGGCAGATAGTGGTTGGATAAACTTGAACAGCAAGTCGTCCGAATGCTTGTTATAGTATTCGAAACTTAGGTTCACACGGTTGAAAAGACGAGTTTCCAGACCGATATTCAGCGAAGAATTCGTTTCCCATTTCAGTTCCGGGTTTTCGTTCTGCACTTTGTAGTAAGCGGCTTCTCCACCGTTGACGGCAGAGCCGTAGAGAGACATCCACTGGTACAGGCCGTTGCTGCTTCCGAAGTTATCGTTTCCCACTTGCCCGTAAGAAACCCGTAACTTGAGGCGGTTCAGCCACGACACGTTTTTCAGGAACGCTTCGTTGGAAAGCATCCAGCCGATACCTACGCTCCAAAAGTTACCCCAGCGATGGTCTGTATGGAAGATGGAGGAACCGTCGCGCCGGAAAGAAGCTTCGGCAAAATAAGTTTCGTTGTAGTCATACCGGGCCCGTGTGAAGTGACCCTCTGTACGATAGGTGTCTTTATATCCCTCACTGTAAGTTGTGGTGGTGAAATTTGAAAGTTCGTCTATTCCGGGAAAGCTCTCATTCTTTTTCTGTATGGCGTCGAAATTAAGCTTGTAATCATAGTTCTCGTGCCCCACCATCCATTCTACGAAATGCCTGCCGAACTGGTGTTTCCATGCCAGTAGCTGTTGCAGGGTGTATTCCTTATATTCCTGATCGATCTTGCTGATAAAACCAGTGTCCTTGTAAGCGCCTATTTCCGCATTTCCGTATTGGCTGTCCTCGATATTGCGCAGGCTGATATTGCCTTTCAATGAGAATGTAAAATCGCGTAGGAAAGAAACGTCCACATAGGCATTTCCTTGCAAGGTATTGGCAGCGTTCCACAACTTGTTCTTTTCGCTTTCCCACAGTAGATGGCGTCCATTGCTGGCGGCATCCGATTCCGAACGGCTTTCCGAACCGTCATCATATTGTTTTCCGCCTTCTTCGTTCAGGATATAATCTCCTTTGGAATGAAGCAATGAGCCGTCGCTGGCAAATACATCCTCTGTATAGTGGAGGTGCACCGGATAGATAGGTGCTATTCTCCGTGCAAAGTAAAATGCATTCGACAGGTTATTGGATTGCGCACTTCCGGCGGCTCCTATATCCCAGTTCGTTTTCTGGTGAGTGCCTCCGAGCGACAAGCCCGTTTTTAGCCATGGGCGTGGGGTGAAGTCAGCGTTGAGTGAGCCGCTAAGACGATTGAAATCACTTTTCCTGGTATATCCGTCTTCATTAAGATAGCCTAGCGAGAAACGGATCCGGTTCTTTTCATTGCCGGATTCTCCGCTTAGGTTGTATTCCTGGCGGTGACCGTTACGTGTGTAGGGAGAATACCAGTCGAGATCGTCCTTATATCCGTCCAGTATCCGGGCGTCGGATGCCAGATGACCGTTTGCATCGAAAAGGGCATTATCGGCTTTGTTATAGATGTTGATTCCTACTTTGCTGATAATGTCATTGTTGGTGGCGATGGTCGCTTCTTCGGGACTACTGCCGTTGCTGATAAGCTGGTTGCGATACCCCTGCCACATCGTTTCCATGAATTGATTGGCATTCATACGTTCGTAATCACCCTGTCCACGCGCGCTGAAGCCGTGGCGAATGTCCAGTTGAAGAGAAACTCCCTGTTTCTTCGCCTTTTTGGTGGTAATTAAAATCACACCATTCGAAGCCCGGCTACCGTACAATGCGCATGAAGCAGCATCTTTCAGTACGCTGACGCTTTCTATGTCTGCCGGATTAAGATCGGTGATCCATCCCGTATAGGGCATACCGTCTACCACGTAAAGCGGCTTATTGCTTCCGTTCACCGAACTGTATCCCCGGATCCGGACTTCCGCTTCGATACCAGGCTGCCCCACTCCGTCAATTGTCTGTAGCCCCGGTACTGCTCCGTTGAGCACGGAGATAACAGAACTGACCGGACGCATTTCGATTTGCTTACTGTCCACTACGGAAACAGCCCCGGTAATTGATCTTTTGAGGACAGTGCCATATGCTACCTGCACTACTACTTCATCCAGTTCGTTCACGTTCGGACGCAACCGGATTTCCATCATATTATACCGGGCAGGCACTTCGATAGTTTGGTATCCTATGTAAGAAATAACCAGCATTTGCTGTCCGGGGAGGGTTGGTTGAAGACTAAACTTTCCATCCAGATCTGAAATACAGCCTTGCCGACTGCCTTTCACTGTGACAGAAGCACCTGTCAATGGTTCCCGGCTTTCCTCATCAATGATGATTCCTGTTATATTTTTTATTTGGGCATAAGTTAGGTTAATGGATAGAAGCATGTAAATGCATATCACTCCTATCTTTATTAAAGTATCTTCTGTCCGTCTTTTAATAATTGTCATAAGTTGTATATCTTGACGTATTTGTTGATTTTGCTTGCTATTTAAACATTTACAAAACTAATATATTATAATTAGTGTTATAATACATTGCCTCCTATTTATGCAATTTTAACGGTGTAGACTGCTAATTATTAGCTGAATTGGCAAATTAGATACTTTTTCTTGTTCTATATTTTATATTATTTGTTCTTGCGGCTCGAGAGATAGAGGCTTCTTTCTTTTTTTCATTGCATTAAGTAGAAATCTCTCCCAAAACGTATTATAGTTCGTTAAAAAAGTATACATTGCACGGATTCTGGACATTTTTGGTGGATAATTGGAACAAAATTGCAAGGTAAACCCGTTTTCTTTTGCTATTTTTGCATCGTGTACGTAAACGAAGTGCACGTAGAATAGAGAACTTATTCAATAACTATAAATAAATAAGGTATGAAAACGAACTATGAAATTCGCTATGCTGCGCATCCGGAAGATGCAAAAAGTTATGATACAACAAGAATTCGCAGAGATTTCTTAATCGAAAAGATATTTGTCCCCAATGAAGTAAATATGGTATATTCCATGTACGACCGTATGGTGGTAGGTGGTGCGCTTCCGGTAGGAGAGGTGCTGACGCTCGAAGCGATTGATCCGCTGAAAGCTCCGTTCTTCCTCACCCGTCGCGAAATGGGTATCTACAATGTTGGCGGTCCCGGTATTGTGAAAGCAGGCGACGCAGAGTTCGAACTGGACTATAAAGAAGCTCTTTATCTGGGTTCGGGCGACCGCGTAGTGACTTTCGAAAGCAAAGACGCTGCTCATCCTGCTAAATTCTACTTCAACTCACTGACTGCACATCGCAACTATCCCGACCGTAAGGTGACGAAAGCCGATGCCGTAGTAGCTGAAATGGGTTCTTTGGAAGGTTCCAATCACCGCAACATCAATAAGATGCTGGTGAATCAGGTGTTGCCTACCTGCCAGTTGCAGATGGGTATGACGGAACTCGCTCCGGGAAGTGTGTGGAACACGATGCCGGCACACGTACACAGCCGTCGTATGGAGGCCTATTTCTATTTCGAAATTCCCGAAGATCATGCTATCTGCCACTTCATGGGTGAGGTAGGCGAGACGCGTCACGTATGGATGAAAGGCGATCAGGCCGTTCTTTCACCCGAATGGTCAATCCACTCGGCTGCTGCTACCCACAACTATACCTTTATCTGGGGAATGGGTGGCGAGAACCTCGACTACGGCGATCAGGACTTCTCGTTGATTACAGATTTGAAATAACAACTACAATAGTTTTCCTAATTTAATAACAAAAAGAATTATGAATCAGTTTTTGAATTTTTCTTTGGAAGGTAAAGTAGCTCTCGTTACAGGTGCTTCTTATGGTATCGGATTTGCTATTGCTTCTGCATTTGCAGAACAAGGCGCTAAAGTTTGTTTTAACGACATCAATCAAGAGTTGGTAGACAAAGGTATGGCTGCTTATGCTGCAAAAGGTATCAAAGCTCACGGTTACGTATGCGACGTGACAGACGAACCGGCTGTTCAGGCGATGGTTGCTACGATTGCAAAAGAAGTAGGTACAATTGATATCCTTGTAAATAACGCAGGTATTATCCGTCGTGTTCCTATGCACGAGATGGATGCTGCTGATTTCCGTCGTGTAATTGACATCGACTTGAATGCTCCATTCATCGTTGCTAAGGCTGTTTTGCCGGCTATGATGGAAAAACGTGCAGGTAAGATCATCAACATCTGTTCTATGATGTCTGAATTGGGTCGTGAAACTGTATCTGCTTATGCTGCCGCTAAGGGTGGTTTGAAGATGCTGACTCGCAATATCTGTTCTGAATATGGTGAATACAACATCCAGTGTAATGGTATCGGCCCGGGTTACATCGCTACTCCGCAAACTGCTCCTCTTCGTGAGAAACAAGCAGACGGAAGCCGCCACCCATTCGATTCATTCATCTGCGCTAAGACTCCTGCCGGTCGTTGGTTGGATCCGGAAGAACTGACAGGTCCTGCCGTGTTCCTTGCTTCTGAAGCTTCTAACGCTGTTAACGGTCACATTCTCTACGTAGATGGTGGTATTCTTGCTTATATCGGAAAACAACCGAAATAATGTGAGATAGAAGAGATTCCGGTAAGGTGATAGAATGGTAAAGAGCATCCTCTTTTCATCTGTCACCTTATTTTTTATTATTCCCTTTGCAGGAGCTATATGGCCGATTTATTGGACATATATGCCCAACGTGTTGAACATATAGCTCCAACACGTTGGATATATATAGCTGACGCGTTGGAGCTATACATCCAACATGCCGGATATAATAGCCTCTGATTTGCAAAGTATATGTTATTCATTCAATGTAGACTAATTATGAGAAAGATATTAATTCTGTTTGCTGTAGCCTTGATTGGTTTTGCTTCTTGTGCCGACAGCAAGCAGTCAATGACAGTCACAGTGACCAATTCTTTGGCTCTTGAACGGGCAGGGGAGATGGTTGAAGTGCCGATGAGCGATGTGGTCGCTAAATTGAAACTGGCGGATACGGCACAGATTGTGGTGCTTGACGTCGACGGTCAGCAAGTGCCTTATCAGGTGACGTATGATGAGAAGGTGGTCTTCCCCGTTACGGTAGGGGGAAACAGTGCGGTTACTTATACCATTCAACCGGGCACACCGGCACCTTTTGATGTCATTGCTTGCGGTAAATACTACCCCGAACGTCTGGACGACGTAGCCTGGGAGAATGATCTTGGCGGATTCCGTGCTTATGGTCCTGCTTTGCAGGCTCGTGGAGAACGTGGTTTTGGCTATGATCTTTTTACGAAGTATAATACTACGGAGCCGATTTTGGAATCTCTGTATGCTGAAGAGCTTAATCCTGAAAAGCGTGCCAAGATAGCCGAACTGAAAAAGACAGATCCGAAAGCCGCTTCCGAATTGCAGAATGCCATCTCTTACCATATCGATCATGGATACGGTATGGATTGCTATGCCGTAGGTCCCACGTTGGGCGCCGGCGTTGCCGCTTTGATGGCAGGTGACACTATTATCTATCCTTGCTGCTATCGCACACAGGAAATCCTTGATAATGGTCCGCTGCGTTTCACGGTGAAGCTGGAATTTAACCCGCTGGTGGTCCGTGGAGATTCTAATGTGGTGGAAACACGTGTCATCTCTTTGGATGCAGGTTCTTATCTCAATAAAACTGTTGTTTCATATACCAATTTGAAAGAAGCAATGCCGGTAACTACGGGACTTGTGTTGCGCGAACCGGATGGTGCGGTTGTGGCAGATGCTGCAAATGGCTATATCACTTACGTAGATCCTACAACTGACCGTAGTGGTGCAAACGGTAAGATATTTGTGGGTGCTGCATTCCCAGCACAGGTAAAAGAGGCGAAAGTGGTTCTTCTTTCCGAAAAGGAAAAGAAAGATCGTGGTGGAGCCGACGGTCATGTGCTGGCTATCAGCGAATATGAGCCTGGTTCTGAATATACTTATTACTGGGGATCTGCCTGGGATAAGGCGGCTATCAAGACTCCGGATGCGTGGAATAAATATATGGCTGAATATGCGCAGAAATTGCGTACTCCGTTGGCGGTGGCATATTAATTAATGTGCTGAATTGCTTATACAGTCAAAAAAGAAGGATTGTCGGGGTGTGACGAAACGCCCTCTTTAATTTCTTTTGCTCACTGAATACGCGATTCATTATTGAATATCATGCGTCTTTTCTAATAGATGAAGCAAAGGTTTCTTTTTATCAAAGGAACCTTTGCTTATTTTTATCTTTCTGAAAAAGAAAGAGAATTAAGAATGTGTCTTTCTGGAAAAGAAAGATAATGTCCTTGAGCTATCTTGTAAAAGCGTGTTGTTCGTAATATTCGTATGTCGTTCCGTCTTCTTTCTCTTTTTCTCGAAGTTCATAGACTAATTCATTCTCTGTCATTGTGGTCACTGTCCACACTTCTGTGTAATTATCCTCTTCAGTGTCGATGAGAGTCAGCTTATTACCGGAGTAGCTCCATGTACCGTGATAATAATTAGTACTTCCGGAGGAGTTGTAGACATCTTTTTCTACATACGTACCATCTTCCTTGAACTCTATGGAATAACGGTTGGTTCCATTTACAAAATCTTCTTTAGAGTCACTTACCTTTTCACCATCTTCCCATTCTTGTGAAAGATAATACACTCCATTCCATGTTCCTAACAATAAATCGCGTGAACCGACAGCGTCATCGTCGTCATCGCCACAGGAATAAATGCTGAACGACAGTAATACTGCAACTATGCAAACGGTTGCTTTCCAGATTGTTTTCATAATAAATTGTTTTAATTGTTTGATTTTGAGATGATTTGTTTTTATGGGATTATTTGATAATCGTTTCCACATGTCCATTCTTGAAGAATAGGTAGAACGAGCTGGAATACATCCATTGCACTTCTCCATTTGATTCTTGAATAGTCTGCGGTTTGCCGAAGGCCAGCAGACATTCATCTTCCGTCATGCCTTTCACCGGCTTGTTGATACTGATTTCATTCCAGTGAGTGATTGGTGAAAGTTGGTTCGTTACGATGAAGTCGAACATTTTATTCAATACTTGCGATTCCACCTGTACGAAGTCATCCATGATTTCTTTGTGAGATGCTTTCTTGTCCGGTTGCAGCTTCTCCATGGGAGTGATTTTTTTCATTATCACTGCTGATGATTCTATCCGTATATTGGAAAGATAGTAGACCAGCTTGCCGTCTTTTACTTGAAACAGGGCTTTGCAATAGTAAGTATTCTTCTGATTTGAATCTGCTTGCGAGGCAAGTATCAGATCGCAACTGAAGTTTTTAGCCGGTACGTTTACCTCTGTGATCCCTTCCCGTAGCTGCGGACAGACATTTTTGACGGTCCATAACAGTGCATTAGCGTAGATGTTCTCGTCATGCATGCTGCTGAAAGGGGTAAATCCGCTGACCACATATTTATTGCCGTCTGCACTGACGGGATAGCTCTTTTTCTGTTCGGTGAAAGTCTGTGCTATCAGCGGGATAACTCCCGTCAGCAGATACATGATTGCCAGAAATTGTCGTTTGGTCATCATATTCCGTTATTTTTAAGAAAACAGCATCCACGGCCCTTTTTGCGAAGAGAAAAGATCGTGGACGCTGAATAAATAATATGGTTTATTGAGGTTTGGTTGTCCTTAGAAGGCAATACCTAGACGAATCATAAAGTTACTGGTCTTGAATCCGTCGGCATCGCTGAATGTATCTATGAATCCGCGCTGATAGGTGAGATCCAGGTTGAAACGGTCGTACCAGACTCCTACACCGATATTCATACCGGCATCGAAATGATTGTAGTCAACTTCCATGTAATCTGCGTAATCTCCCCAACTGATGCTCTCTCCGTCTGCTTTCATTTTGCTCGTGTAATCGTAGCTGGCAAAGACTCCTACATGCGGGTCGATATGAACATTGTCCGCCACTGCAAATTTCCATCCGAATGTGAACGGAGAGTATTGTATATTATGAGCCATGCACTTCGTGTCTTCCACTTTGAAACCACGGGAGCCGAGTCCAAATTCCATTCCCCAGTATCCTCCTGTGCTGCCTAAAGGCTTCTGGTAGCCAAATGTTGCGTTATATCCGATGTTTGAGTCAGCTCCTTCGGCTCCGTCACCGGAGAAGTTCATGATATTCAAACCTGCACGCAAGAACCATTGTGTGCTGCTGGCTTGCTTCTCTGTTTTGACGATTGCACTTCTGGATGATACGATTTGCGCTTGAGTTCCTACGCACAATAAGAGTGCGGCAATCATTGATAGTACTTTTTTCATTGTTATTTATGTTTTAGTGATTAATTCTTATTCTTAACGACAGGTGCTATCTGGCTTTTTCCATCCGTGGGTGATAACTTCTGCAGACGTATCCATTCATAATCGTCCTGGGTGGCAGGATGCCAGTTGACAAAGATGCCGGGATAACCTACTACTGTAACCGTGTATCCCCCTGTTTTTTCATTATCTTCCACTTTGAAAGTGGCTCCCATGATGACATCGCAGTTGTATTTGATGGTGGACAGATACGTCCCCCATGCACGGATGTTGTCAAGTTCTCCTTTCATGGCGATCTCCACTTCCTCTTTGCTTAGTGTCCATTCATCCTTGATTCGTCCCTTATCTTCCAGTATTTTCACCTCGACAACTGTGGGTTTGACACAAACTTCAGTAACTGCATCGCCTGCACGTGCCTGTGCATCACGAAACTTGAAGACCGTCTTTTGCGCATGGGCTCCGACGGCACAACTGACAACCAGAGCAATAATCAGAAATAGTTTTTTCGTTTTCATGTCCTTTTGTGATTATATGTTAATATGCCTGCAAAGGTATGCGAAAGAAGTATACTACCGGGTGAAAGCATAGTTCCAAGAACGATACGGAATTGTATCCTATTTGGATACACTGGGGAAGTTTCCGGTATTGATGCTGTCGGAAAGATCGCGGAAAAAATCATGGCCGAGGATGCAGGAGATGCGCCAGAGCAGGTGGATGTCGATATTCTCTTTCCGGAATATCTTGTAAACATTGGGGCGTGTGCAGCATAATTGGGTAGCGAACCAGGTGACGGTGCGTCCCTGTTCGTGAAGCGTGCGTTCAATAAGTTGTCCCGCATGAATCATGTGCCTATTCTGCTTATGTGTGTCCCCCAGACTCCCGTTGGGCGGACAATTCAATCTATTGTTGACAGGAATATATAGAAAAGGCGTGGGAATCTCTCACCTTCGTCCGTTCCGTGTTCAAGGCCTTCGCAATGCCAACTATCGGGAACGAACAACGCAGAAAGCCCACGCCGATATGTACAACACCCGTAGCCTCCCTTTGTTTTCCAAAGTGAGGCACGGATGTATATAAATACACATCAGGAGGACGTCTTTGTTGCTGTTAGTCATTCCGATAGGTCAAAGTTTGCGAAGTTCTGAACACAAATGACAAACGCTTGTAAACGTCTTCTCAATATAAACGTCTCTCCCTCGCCACCCGGAGGCTTTCTGCGGAAGAGACCGTTGCAAATGTATAAAAAAATACGGTTGGAAATGGTAATGTGAATCAGAAACTTTTTGAATGCAGGTTGTTTTGCCCTCTTTTTGCCCTTTACCAGGCGAAATGCGGTTGCACTGGCATCTTGTAAGAAAGAGGAGGGATCTTTCAATTTTGGGCACGAAACGGGCTTTAAACTACAAAAGCCGGGGCATAATACCTCGGCTTATATTTTTTTTCTTATCAGGGAGCTTTTTTATTCATCAGAAACCTTTTCTTTCTTATCAGGAAGCTCTGCTCTTTTCGAAGTTTCTGTTTTTTCAAAGATTATAACACCTTGAATTCATAACCTTCCTCTTTCAGGAACTCGATGGCACGGGGAAGTGCGTATTGCAGGTTACCGTTATTCCATGACTTCAGCGAATCGTGGAAAGTGATGATAGAACCGTTTCGCGCATAGCGTTTCACGTTGTTCAGCACTTGTTCCGGGCGCATCCGCTTACTGTAATCGCGGGTCACGAGATCCCACATAATGATGCGGTAATGATAGCGCAACGTATAATACTGCCTGAATCCCATGTGTCCGTGTGGTGGACGGAAGAGATCGGAATGAATAATATCATCTACCTTTCTGGCATTTGCCAGGTAATCCGGATTGGAATATTCAAATCCACGGATGTGGTTGAAAGTATGGTTACCGATGCGGTGTCCGTGCTCTACCACCATCCGGTATTCATCCGGGTGTTTGCGTATATTGTCGCCTACCATGAAAAAGGTAGCTTTAATATGATGCTTTTCCAGTATTTCCAGTACCCAGGGAGTTACTTCGGGGATGGGGCCGTCGTCGAAAGTCAGATAGACTGCCCGCTCATTCGGGTCCATCCGGAAGATAGCTTGTGGATACAACGCCCGGAAAAGCCAAGGTGGTTGTTCTATAAACATGAGAGTCTGTGTTTTGAAGTATTAGGAAATAAGTATTAAGTATTATACCTTACGGAAAACATGCCGGAAGCTACGTTAATACTTAATACTTATTACTTCATACCTAAATTATTTCCCTTTCATTCTCGTCACGTACTCGTTGTATAGCTGATCGAGTTGCGTAGAGTAATGTTTTGCGAGTTCTTCTGATTTGTATTTTTCCATTAGGCGGACTTCGGCGTCAAGCAAACTGGCGTTGTACACGAAGTTTTCGCTGGCAATGGCAAGCTGGTTATCGTTCAGGCTAAGATACCAGATCATGTATTCGAGCGACTTGTTGGCAAGCTCGTCGATAATCTTGTTGGCTTTCTCGTTCTGTCCCAGTTGATAATAAGACTCTGCCATTTGGAAGGCGCCATTTGCCCAGTCATACGGTACGTTGATTGCCGGAATCATCTTTTCGGCGTAATCGAGTGCAGCGAGTGCCTTGTCCTTCTTACCTTCTTTGATAAGCTGTCCTACGAGCTGCGTGAAGATACGGCGGTGCGTGTAGCACATACGCATCACGTTCTCGTCGATGTAGATACCCGGCTTGTCGATACCGCCGAACTTGAACTTGTTCATCAGGTTGTCGTACATCTTTTCACTGTCGATCTTGCTGTCCAGTTTGTCCGTATCGAACGGAGTGAAGCGGTAGGCGAGACCCTCCTGTGTGAAGTGGTTGCCCATGCCCAGATGGTTTTCGCTTCCTACGGTGATTGCCATATAGATAGGACGTTCCCAGTTAGCGTTGGCAAGCATTTCGAGCATCATCAGCTCACTCTTGTAGAGGGCGCGTTTCGGGTTGCCGTTGGCGTCTCTAAGGGTGATTGTCATGTATTCGGGGATAGAGTCGCCCAGAGCTTCCGGTATTTTCATGCCGGAGCGGCGTACGGCTTCCTTATCTATCTTCATGACGATGCTGTCCGTAGGGATGAGCGGAAGCTGTATCTCTTTTCCTGTCTTCTTGAGAAGTTCTTTCAATTGGTCGTTCTTGCCAAGCATCCAGCGGTTGATGATTTCCTTCAGTTCATAAGGATTCTCACCGAAGATGGAGTGAACGAGCGACAATATGGTAGTGTCTCCCTGTGCAGCCAGTTCGTTTGCCTGTTTGAAATAGCTGTCGATAAGAGCTTTCATTTCCGGACGGATAGAGATATATTCGTTTTGTCCTTCCACGTATTCCACACGGTCCCAAGTGATAGGGAGTGACGGAGAATCGTAGGCCGGACGTTTCATCTGGTCTATATACCAGTCTGTTTGCAGGTAACTTAAGTTACAGGTGCGGGCATCCGTACGGAAACCTTCCGTTTCCTGATTGTACCACAATGGGAAGGTATCGTTATCACCATTGGTGTAGATAATCGGGTTGCCTTCTTCCTGCAAAGTCATCAGGTAGTTCTGTCCGAAGTCGCGGGCAACGAAGCGTCCGCTGCGGTCGTGGTCATCCCATGTCTGTCCCGCCATCTGGATGGGGACGAACAAACAGAGCACTGAAGCCAGAACGGCTGCCGGAAGTTCCTGCATCTTGGCATAATCTCGCAACATGCGGATGATACCTGCCACTCCCATACCTACCCAGATGGCAAAGGCATAGAACGAACCGGCATACGCATAGTCTCGTTCACGGGGTTGTGCAGGAGTTTGGTTGAGGTAGAGCACGATAGCGATACCTGTCATAAAGAACAGGAAGAATACCACCCAGAATTGCTGGATACCTCGCTGGCTATGGTAAGCCTGCCAGAAGAGTCCGATTAAGCCGAGAATCAGCGGCAGACAGTAGAATACGTTGTGTCCTTTATTGTTTTTGAGATCTTGCGGAAGCAATTCCTGGTTACCTACCAGTAGGTTGTCGATAAACGGAATACCGGTGATCCAGTTGCCGTGCTCAATTTCTCCGCTACCCTGTATGTCATTCTGCCGTCCGGCAAAGTTCCACATGAAGTAACGCCAGTACATGAAGTTTAGCTGGTAGGAGAAGAAGAATTTGATATTTTCCCATTGGGTAGGCATGTTTACCATCACCATCTCTCCACACTGGTCGTAAGGAACGTCATATCCCTTGATGTCTACCCATTGTTTGTAGAGCGGTGCGTGTGACGAACTGTACATACGCGGGAAAAGCATATTCTGTGCATATTCGTATTCCACACGTCCGGGAAGTTCGATATAAGAGTCTTTTTCGTCGGGCGAAGTCTTTTCCTTGCGGACAAACTTACTTCCTGCTTCCGATTGGCGCGGAATACAATAGCCGTCTTTTACGTCAAGTGCCACTTTCGAAGAGAAAGCAGGGCCGTAGAAGAGCGGACGGGTTCCGTATTGTTCACGGCCGAGGTATTCGCCCAGGGTGAATATATCCTCCGGTGAGTTTTGATCCATCGGAGTGTTGGCAGTAGAACGGATAACGATCAGTGCGTAAGAAGAATACCCGATTACGATCATCATGGTGCACAGCAGGGCTGTGTTCATGGTGCGGGCGGAAATGCGCCATTTCTCCTTAATCTTGGTCTGAATGTTCGGAGCAAGATAAAGACCCAGTGCAGCGATGACCAAGATTCCAATAACAATACTGCTGGCTCCGTGCCCATAGAACGGGATACCCAGTAGGGCAATCGTCAGGATAAAGGAGATAGCCATGCGTGTTTTGTTCTTTTCGGTATAGCTTTCGTATACGCCCCAGATCAGAGCCGCTGCAAGCAGAATAATATAAACCACTACACCTGAATTGAACGACATTCCGAGTCCGTTGACAAACAACAACTCGAACCAGCCGCCTACTTTCACAATACCCGGTACGATGCCGTAAAGCACGGCTGCAACGAGTACCATTGAGCCGAATAACGCAATTAACGAACCTTTGGCGGTAGCGTTTGGAGTTTTCTTGTAATAGTATACCAGTACGATGGCGGGCAGACAAAGCAAGTTCAGCAAGTGAACACCGATACTCAATCCCGTCAGATAGGCGATGAGGATAATCCAACGGTCGCTGTGCGGCTGGTCGGCTACGTCTTCCCATTTCAGAATCAACCAGAAAACAACAGCGGTAAAGAGGGAGGAGAAGGCATATACTTCACCTTCCACGGCCGAGAACCAGAATGTGTCACTGAATGTATAAACCAGTGCACCGATCAGTCCGCTACCCATCACTGTGATAAGCTGTCCTTTGGTGATATTGTTTTCGTCAGTGATAATCAGTTTGCGTACCAGGTGGGTGATGCTCCAGAAAAGGAACAGGATACAGGCGCCACTCATGAGGGCACTCATGTAATTCACCATTTTAGCAACAGTTGTTACGTCGGAAGCAAATTGAGAAAACAGATTCGCCACTAGCATGAAGAAAGGTGCGCCGGGCGGGTGTCCGACTTCCAGTTTATAGCCGGTGGTTATGAACTCCGGGCAATCCCAGAAACTTGCGGTCGGTTCTATTGTCAGGCAGTAGACGGTTGCCGCAATGATGAATGTAAGCCAACCCATAAGGTTGTTTACGGTTCTGTACTGTTTCATTAGCACTATCGTAGTTTATTCGTTAAAAACAAATTATGAGGTCGCAAAGATAGTGATTTGTAAGGATAATGAGGAAGAAAGTAAGAAATATTAAGTAACGGAGGGGTGATTTACTATCTCTTTCACTCTTCCGGAAGGCGGGAACTTGTGTGTTGGCAAGTAAGGAAATTATTTTTTCTTCTGTCAGACTGACCTAAAGTCTTGATTTATTTTTCTACTTTTGCTTACTGACAACAAATGCTTGTGAAGTAATGGATGAAAGCATAAAACTGGAACAAGAGTTCGATTTGGTCTTCAAGGCACATTATTCGCTGGTGAAGAATTTCGCGTTGATGCTCCTTAAATCAGGGCAGGACGCGGATGATATAGCACAGGACGTTTTCACGCGACTATGGGCCAAACCGCAGATTTGGCAGGATAACCCAGGGATAGATAAATATATCTATGCTATGACCAAACATGCCATTTTTGATTTTCTTAAGCATAAGCGCATAGAACGGTCTTACCAACAGGCACAGATGGAAGAAAGTCTTTTCAAGGATTTGTCTCCGTCGGGTGATACACTGGACGCTATTTATTATAAAGAAATACGATTAGCTCTGCAAATGGCCGTTGAACAATTCCCCGAGCGGCGCCGGCTGATCTTTGAGATGAGCCGTATTCAGGGAATGAGCAATCTGGAAATAGCGGAAAAGCTTGATATTTCAGTGCGTACCGTAGAGCGTCAAATCTATCTCTCTCTGGTTGAATTAAAAAAAATCGTATATATTTTATTTTTTCTTCATTTCATTTGAGTAGTCTTTGTAGTTGTGTCGTGCTATATATGTATTCACTACTAATAGCACAACTATATGAAGAATTATTTTCGGCAGATACTGACCTCGTTCACTAAAAATCATTATTCGGAAACGATCCGACAGAATTTCTATGGATGGCTGACGGATAAGGAACATGCCGTAGAGAAAGACAAAGCTTTAAAAGAAATCTGGACAGCGGCGCGCGCTATGGGTGAAGTGCCCCATGTGGAGAAGGAACTCGAACGGTGGAAACGGAACAACGGTCTTCACACGGCTTCTTCAGTCCCTGTAACCCCTAATCGCAAAATTCGTATATTGCGTCTTTGGCAATCCGTTGCGGCTGTGTTACTGGTGGTAGCCGTATCTCTTGGTTATCTGGTGATGCAGACGGAGAGAACGCAGAATGACCTTATACAGGAATTCATTCCGGTGGCGGGGATGCGGCATCTTTCTCTTCCGGATGGTAGCCAGGTTCAGTTAAATTCAAAAAGTACTTTGTTATATCCGAAACAGTTTACTGGGAAAGAGCGGTGTGTTTACTTGGTTGGTGAAGCCAATTTTAAAGTGAAGCCTGACAAGAAGCATCCTTTCATTGTGAAGTCGGATGATTTTCAGGTAACTGCTTTGGGAACGGAATTCAATGTCAGTGCCTATCCGGAGAATCAGGAAATCAGTACAGCATTGCTGTCGGGCAGTGTATTGGTAGAGTGGGGAAATCTGACCCAGCGGACCGTATTGCAGCCTGACGAACAGTTGACGTATGACAAAGAGAACCGTCAGTTTCGGGTAGTGCATCCCGATATGGCAGATGTCACCGCTTGGCAGCGGGGCGAACTGGTTTTCAATGAAATGACCGTAGAAGATATTATACGTGTACTGGAACGAAAATACAATTATACGTTTGTCTACAGCTTGAACCAGCTGAAGAAAGATCGTTTGAGTTTCCGGTTCAAGGATAAGGCACCTTTAGCAGAAGTCATGGATATCATTGTCGATGTGGCGGGCAATTTGAAATTCAAGATAGAAGGAGATAAGTGCTATATTACACGGAAAGGGAATAAGAAGTAAAGACCGGCGTGAAACCGGAATTGAAAATAGCCGAAGTGAATCATTCAATAAATCAATAACTTAAAAAACACAATTACTGCCCATGAGAAAAAAGTATCCGGAACAGAGCGCCACTCCATCCCGGATATGAAATAATCAACTTTTCTGCATCAGAGTGTTATGCTCTGTTGATCTGATCTACGTGAATAACAACCTAGTTAACAAACTAATACTTAAAAGTTAATGCTACAAAATTACACATTTATAGCGGATAAGCGAGGTGTAAGAAGAAGTTTTCTACTCTTTTTCAGCTTATTTTTGCTACAAGTAACAGCTTTTGCTCAAAATGACGTGCGGATTACCATCCGTGAGAACAATATCACCGTCATTGAAGCATTGAAAAGAGTGGAAAAGCAGTCGGGATTATCCATCGGATACAACAACTCGCTGCTGCGTGACAAACCTGCCCTCAATCTCAACCTGGATAAAGCCGGATTGGATTATTCTCTCTCTACCATCCTGAAAGGTACAGGCTGCACCTACGAATTGAAAGGTAAATACATTAAGATTATCCCTCAACCGGTAAAAGAAAAACCATCTTCCGATAAACAAATCAGAGGAAAAGTGACAGACGAAACGGGCGAGCCGCTTATCGGTGTCAATATCCAGGTGCAAGGTTCTGCCAGTGGAGTGATTACGGATATAGAAGGACAGTATTCTATCGAAGCTCCGGTGGGTAGCACGCTCAATTTTACCTATATAGGCTATACTCCTCAAAACGTGAAAGTCACAGACAGGAGCGTGTATAATGTGACGCTTGCCACTGCCGTGGAGCAACTCAACGAAGTAGTCGTGACTGCTCTTGGTATCAAGCGTGAACAGAAAGCGTTGAGCTATAATGTGCAACAGGTGAAAGCGGACGAAATCTCCGGCATTAAAGATGCTAATTTCATCAACAGCCTGAATGGTAAGGTGGCAGGTGTTACTATCAACAGCAGTTCTTCCGGTGTAGGTGGAGCCAGCAAGGTAGTGATGCGTGGTGCGAAATCTATTGAACAAAGCAGTAATGCACTTTACGTTATCGACGGTATACCGATGTATAACTTCGGTGGCGGCGGTGGAATGGAATTCGATTCACGGGGCGTTACGGAGAGCATTGCCGACATTAATCCGGACGACATCGAGAGTATCTCCGTATTGACGGGTGCCGCAGCAGCTGCACTCTACGGTAGTAATGCTGCCAATGGTGCGATTGTTATTACTACCAAGCGCGGGCAAGTAGGCAAGTTGCAAGTGACGGTGAACAGTAATACCGAATTTGCCCGTCCTTTCGTGCTTCCTGAATTCCAAAACCGCTACGGGACGGGAAGCCGTGGGAAAGACGGAGGTTCTACCATCCTAAGCTGGGGAGCGAAGTTGAATGACGCCTCCCGCACCAATTATGAACCGAAAGATTTCTTTGATACAGGACTGATCTTCACCAATTCTGTCACCCTTTCTACCGGTACGGAGAAGAACCAGACCTTCTTTTCGGTGGCGTCGGTCAACTCCGAGGGCATTGTTCCCAACAATCGTTATAACCGTTTTAATTTTACTTTCCGCAATACGACGAATTTCCTGAACGATCGAATGAAACTTGATATAGGAGCCAGCTACATCATTCAGAACGACCGCAATATGATGAATCAGGGGATTTATTCCAATCCCATTGTGCCCGTTTATCTGTTCCCGCGTGGCGATGACTTTGAACTTGTCAAAGTGTTCGAACGTTGGGATCCGGCACGCAAAATCAATACGATGTTCTGGCCGCAGGGCGAAGGTGACTACCGTATGCAGAATCCTTACTGGATTGCTTACCGTAATCTGCGTCTGAATCAGAAGAAGCGTTATATGCTGTCTGCTCAATTGAGTTATGACATTACCGACTGGTTGAATATATCGGGACGTGTACGTGTGGATAACACGCACACCAAGTATGAACAGAAGCTCTATGCCAGCTCCAATCTTACAATTACGGAAGAGAGTACGCAGGGACACTATACCATCTCCAAACCCGACGAAACACAAACGTATGCCGACGTGCTTGCCAACATCAACAAGCGTTTTAATGACTTCTCACTGGTAGCAAACGTGGGTGCCAGCATTGCGAACAACAGATACGAGGATTTGAGCTACCGTGGCCCGATTCGTGAAAAGGGAATACCGAACGTGTTTAATGTGTTCGACCTCGACAACACAAAGAAGAAAGCCCGTCAGGACGAATGGCAGGAACAGACGCAATCAGTCTTCGCCAGTGTGGAAGTGGGATGGAAGAGTATGCTCTATCTTACACTGACCGGGCGAAACGACTGGGCTTCGCAACTTGCCAATTCTTCTACGCCTTGTTTCTTCTACCCGTCTGTAGGACTTTCGGGGGTTATCTCCGAAATGCTGACTTTGCCGGAATTTATCGACTATATGAAGGTTCGTGGCTCTTTCAGTTCCGTTGGTATGCCTTATCCCCGTAATCTGACATCGCCCACTTACGAATACGATGAGGCTAATCAGCAATGGAAGCCCAAGACACACTATCCTATCAAGGACTTGAAGCCCGAGCGTACCAACTCGTGGGAATTGGGGCTGGATATGCGTCTTTTCAAGGATTTCAGCCTTGGCTTCTCATGGTATTTGGCAAATACTTTCAACCAAACCTTCGATCCGAAAGTTTCCGTATCTTCCGGTTACAGCAAGATTTATTTGCAGACAGGATATGTGCGCAACTCCGGTGTGGAACTCTCATTGGGTTACGGACATACCTGGAACAACCATTTGCATTGGGAAAGTAATTTCACTCTCTCTCACAACAAGAATACGATAAAAGACCTGGTGACCAGCTATATTCATCCCGAAACGGGATTGCCTATCACACAGAATCGTTTGGATGTAGGCGGATTGGGCAAAGCGCGATTTATTTTGAAGAAAGGGGGTACGTTGGGTGATCTTTACACACAGAGTGACTTGAAACGGGACAATAGTGGCATGGTGGAGATTGATCCTTCCGGTGCGCTGACTACTGAAGACAACCTGCCGGACATTAAGCTGGGTAGTGTATTCCCGAAAGCTAATCTGGCATGGAATAACCGCTTCGAATGGCGTGGTGTCAGTCTAAGCGCACTCTTTACAGCACGTATCGGAGGTATTGCTTATTCTGCCACACAGGCGGCAATGGATCAGTATGGAGTGTCCGAACGTTCGGCTCAAGCCCGTGACAACGGTGGTGTGTTGCTCAACGGTCGTACTCTCGTGGATGCGCAAACGTATTATAGCCTCATCGGAAACAGTAGCGGATTGCCGCAGTATTACACTTACAGTGCTACGAACGTGCGTCTGCAAGAAGCCAGTGTGGGTTATACCATTCCCCGCAAATGGCTGGGAGGTGTGTGTGACATCAATGTCTCTGTGGTAGGTCGTAACCTTTGGATGATTTACTGTCGTGCACCTTTCGACCCTGAAGCGGTGGCGAATACCGGTAATTATTATCAAGGCATTGATAACTTCATGTTGCCGAGTACCCGTAATATCGGCGTGAATGTGAAAATAAACTTTTAACCCGTTAAATCAGATCGTATGAAACAAGTGAAATCTTTCTTAAAGATATTCTCCCTGGGACTTCTGCTGGTGGGCGGAGCAGCCTGTACGGGCAACTTCGATGAAATCAACCGCAAGGAGTACGAAGTGACCAAGGATGAGCAGGGACGCGAAAACTACAATATAGGCTCTACCCTGCGAGGTTTGCAAGGGTTGGTGGTACCTACCAAAGAGCATCTTTATCAGTTTATTGAGGCTTTAGCGGCAGGTCCGTTTGCCGGGTATTATGGGACTACGCTCGTGCGTACCGATAAATTTGAAACTTATAACCCGTCTGTTGACTGGCAGGATAAGACGTATGGTGATATTTTTACCGAATCTTATCCGCTTTACCGCGATTTGCAGGATCAGAGCGATGATCCTGTAGCACTGGCTCTTGCCAAATTGCTGCGGGTAGCTATTATGCACCGTATGACGGATATGTATGGCCCCATTCCTTATAGCAAGGTGATAGACGAGCAGGGTAGTGTTTCGCTTAATGTGCCCTATGATTCGCAGGAAGCTGTTTACAAGCAAATGCTGAAGGAACTTGATGAAGTGAGTTCCGTGTTGAAGGAAAATCTTACGATAGGTTCTGAAGCATTCCGTAAGTTTGACGATGTTTATTACGGTGATGTTAGCAAGTGGTATAAATTTGCCAATTCCCTGAAGTTGCGTATGGCTATCCGCATGGTGTATGTTGATCCTACTACGGCACAACAAGTGGCACAGGATGCCGTAGATGCAGGGGTTATCACGGACAATGCCGATAATGCCGAAATGAAGGTGGAGGAAAACCGTGCCGCTATGGTTTTCAACGGCTGGTCCGACCATCGGATGGGTGCCGACTTGCTTTGTTACATGAACGGGTATCAGGATCCTCGGCGGGAGAAGATGTTCACTCAAGTGGAAATCACGGAAACAGTTGGTGGTAAGCCGACGAAAGTGTCCGGCTTTGCCGGTATTCGTATCGGTATTGATGTGGTGAACAAGGAAAGCGTGATAGACCGTTATAGCAAACCGATTATATCTACTGCCAGTCCTTATCCGTGGATGAATGCGGCAGAAGTCACTTTCCTGCGTGCCGAAGGTGCATTGCGTGGCTGGGCGATGGGAGGCGATGCCAAGAGCCTATATGAAGAAGCAATTGCTCTTTCTTTTGAACAGTACGGACTTCCTGCCACGGATGCTCTTTCTTATGCGACCAATGCTTCCAATACCCCGCAAGCCTACACAGACCCTGTGAATGGAACCTATTCAGCCGGAGCCGTTAGCAGCATTACTGTTGCCTGGCAAGAGGGTGATGAATATACCGAGAAGAATCTGGAGCGTATCATTACCCAGAAATGGATTGCTATGTTTCCTTCTACGGTAGAGGCATGGAGTGAATATCGTCGTACGGATTATCCTCACTTATTGCCTGTGGTAGTGAACAACAGTGGTGGTACTATTGACGATACGAAAGCTAAAATACGTCGCTTGTGGTATCCGCCCAGCGAATATTCCGGTAACCGGCAGTATATTCTGGAGGCCGTCGGTATGTTGGGTGGCCCTGATAACGGCGCTACTTCTCTTTGGTGGGACAAGAAACCGAGACCGTAGGGACATGAAACTGGAAATGTGAGAACTAGAAAACAAGAAGATATAGAAACTAAAACAAGAAGATATGAATATGAGAATTTCCATTGCTAACATCTTCACTCATCTGTTCCTGCTGCTGGCATTGCTTGCTACCGCTTCGTGCAGCGACTGGACGGATCAGAAAACTGTTGATATTGATCCGCAGCATGCCAAAGAACAGAATCCTGAACTTTGGGCTCGTTACATGGAGGCACTGCGTACGTATAGGCAAAGCAAACACTTTGTCACTTACGGTAGTTTCGACAATAGTGCCGAAAAGTCGAAGAATGAAGGTGATTACCTCCGTTCATTGCCCGACTCATTGGACATCGTAACTCCGACGCATCCCGAAAGCCTGACCTCTTATGACTGTGAGGATATTCTCCTGTTACAGGAAAAGAGTATTAAGGTACTCTATTTTGTGGATTATACCGCTCAAATGCCTACCTTGACCGATGCTGGCAAACTGGGTGCTTGGTTGGATAAGGCCGTTGCTGCCGCTTCCCAGTTGGGTATGAATGGGTTTGCCATTAAAGGTACTCCTCTTTATGGAGGAACGGAGGCTGAACAGACTGCCCGTCGTGAAGCGGCCAAATTAATCGTTTCCAAGCTTTCTACTGCTGTAGGAGATGGCAAACTGTTGGTATTTGAAGGTGATCCTGCCTTTATGGATGCCGCAGATCTGAATAAGCTGGATTATGTCGTCTTGAACACTGCTACGATTACCTCTGCCGTAGATTTGAAACTCTATGTGGCAGGCGTGATAGAAAACTTCTCAATCCCTAAAGAGAAACTATTGCTCTCCGCCAAGATTAATGAAAAGCTAGTGGATGAAGAAGGTGAAAAACTGGACGCTGTTACCGAGATGACAAACCGTGTTGTTTCTTTGGGTCCTGTAGGCGGACTTGCTATCTATGCTTTGGGTGATGATTACTATCATACGAAGATGAATTATGAGACTAGTCGGCTAGCTATCCAAATAATGAACCCGTCCAAATAAGGGGCATAACTAAGAGATTATTTATTGTGAAACCTGTAAAACACTATAATGATATGAAAAATAACCCATTTAAATACTTCGTCTTTCTGATGCTGTCACTGCTGATGGTAGCAACGACGGGGTGTACTGAAGATGATATTTCCATGCCTGCCGGGCAGTTGCCGGACGAAACGCCGATGAATAGCGTCGGAGGGCAGTTATGCAGTGGAAAAACTTTTTCTAATAAGATTACTGTCAGTATGTACGAAGGTGATGGAGCTGTAACCGAAGAGATATGTTATGCACTGACAAAGCCTGCTATAACGGCTGTTACGGTAAAAGCCATTCCGTCTCCGGAGCTTGTGGCTCAATATAACAGTGATAACGAAACTGATATGAAGGAATTTCCTGTTGCTAACGTAACTTTGGGAAATGGCGGTTCGCTTACTGTGGCTGCTGGAAAGAAAGAATCCGGAACTATCAGCATAACTCTTTCTCCTGATGGATTGAAGCCTGAAACACTTTATTTGTTAGCGATTGCTTTGACACAAAATCCTGTAGGAGTAGATGCACAAGGGAATAAACAAGTAATTTATTACAGAGTGAATTTCAGGGAAAAAACTATTACATGTATACCTGGAACAACTGGACAAATACAAGATATTCCGCCATTATTACCTGAAGTGATTACAGTATTTTATGTAAATACGGAAACGTATCAACCTTTGATTGCTAGTGCATGGGGGATTATGTTGGATGACATGATTACTCGTCCTTATCCGATATATAGTTTAGGAAATATTGTAAATTTGAAAAGAGCAACGATTGGTTATGATGGTGTAAGTCAACGCGCATTGTTTGAGTTGGGTAGTGATTTGGCTTACGTATTGGAGCATAGAGATAAATATATTCGTCATCTTCAAGAATATAAGCGTAAAGTATGTCTTTGTATTGAGAATGGTGGTAAAGGTATAGGCTTTTGTAATATGAATGATACACAGATAGCTGATTTTGTTCGTCAAGTAAAAGATGTGATAGAACGTTATCAACTAGATGGAGTGAACTTGTGGGATGAGGACGGTAAATATGGAAAAGCTGAAATGCCAGGAATGAATACAACTTCATATCCTCGGTTGATCAAAGCGTTGCGTGAGGCTCTGCCGGATAAACTATTGACTTTAGTAGATAAGGGGGATGCTACTGAATATTTTTATGATGTTTCTAGGTGTGGAGGAATTGAAGTAGGCGGGTATATTGATTATGCATGGCATGGTTATTTTTCGTCAACAGAAGAATTGCAAATAATCAATCCAAATCTGGATGGAAGTGTTCAAACTTATAGTAAATATACGCGTAGGTCTATTGCTGGGTTAACTGAAACTCGCTATGGATGTGTTAATGTACCTCGTTATTCTAGTAATGATCCAAATATTAGGAATCGTGCAGCAGATATTATATGTAAGTGGAAATCTGGAGGGAATAAAAAAAGTAATATCTTGATATATGGTGATGATCTTATTGGCAATGAATATGGTGACAGAGAAAATGCAGCTAGGATAATGTTGGGCGATTATTCTCTTCTTCAATTTATGGATGATGGTGATGGCTGGGATTTTAGTAGAGATGAGCTCATATGGGGAGACGTTGTATATTCTGGAGTGTCTTTAGATCCTGGAGTAGAACATGCTGCTGGTAATACTTACAGAAAAGACTGGTAAATCTTCTTTTGAATATTATCAATAAATACTTTTTCCATAAATAAAGGAAAAACTCGTTCTTTGGCATATTGAAGTTACCGTTGATAGTTGTCATTTGCAGTGGATTCTTTTCGTAAAAATGTAACTGCAATCTAAACTTATTGATTACTTTTGGCCCCGATATATACTATGAATAGTTCGAGGCTATTTATAACAAACATACAAGATGGATCAATTGCAGATAATTCAAAATAGAATATATGAGTTTAGAGGTCAGAAGGTGATGCTTGACCGTGATTTGGCAGAGATGTATGGAGTTCAGACAAAAGTGCTTAATCAGGCTGTCAAACGAAATATAGAACGTTTTCCTTCTGACGTTATGTTTCAGATTTCGAGTGAAGAAATCCAAGATTGGAGGTCACAATTTGTGACCTCCAATGCTATAAAAATGGAGTAAGACGTAATCCGTATGTATTCACAGAGTTGGGTGTAGCCATGCTTAGCAGTGTATTGTATAGTAAAAGCTTTAATGGTGTGTCAGACGGTAATTTCGATATGTAAATTTGCCGTCTTTTTTGTGTTCGGACGGCTATATAAATAGGGCACATAAGTGATTTATGTTTTTGATTAAACTTAATATACGAACTGGTATGAAAACAAAAAAAATACTTCGAGGTATGCTTACTATCATTTCACCGGCTATCATAACTACGGCCCTGTTGTTATGTGCCACCGGCTGTGATAATAAAGACTATAGCAATGCCTCCCCTTTCGATAATGTCGTCTATTTGGATGCAGCCAAGCTAAAGGACGTGTCCAACTTTACTTTTAACCGTACCATAGAGACGGGACAAAAGGAAATTTCCGCTTTGTTGGCACGTCCTGCAGGCGAGGATATCAATGTCGGTATTAAAGTAGACGCCTCGCTGGTGAATACTTATAACGCCCGTCTTGGTGCTAACTATACCATGCTTGATGCCAAGCATTACAAACTGTCGGCAGGTCAGACTGTTATCCCGCAAGGTGAAGTCAGCTCCAAACCTGTCACTATCGACTTCTCCGGTCTTACTGACCTTGAAATTGATGCAGGTTATTTGCTCCCCATCACTATCGACCAGGTGTCGGGTGGTATGGGTACATTGAGCGGTTCAAAGACTATTTGTTATGTGGTACGTCGTTCCAGTGCCATCACTACGGCTGTCAGTTTGAAAAATAATTTCTTTGAAGTGCCGGGCTTTGATAAAGGAAGTTCCACGGCTGATGTGGTAAACAACATGAAGCAGCTTACCTACGAGGCTATTATACGTGTGAATAACTTTAAGAATGGTGTAACTGCAAGAGAAATATCTACGATTATGGGTATCGAGCAATATTGCCTGTTCCGCTTGGGTGATGCAGGTTTTCCGGCGCAACAGTTGCAATTCTCGTGCAATGAGATTAAATTTCCGAACGCTGATAACAGCAAGCTTTTGCAAGAAGGCGAATGGTATCATGTAGCGGTGACGTTTGATACAGAAAAGAAAGTGGCGGTTATCTACGTAGACGGTCGTGAACAGAGCCGTATTGAGGATTATGGTAAAGGAGAACCTATTAATCTGGGTATGCAGAACCGTGGTAAGGATTTCATGTTCAAAATCGGCCATTCCTATGGCGAACCTACCGATTTCTCCCGCCAACTTGATGGTGAAATTTGTGAAGTACGTGTTTGGAACGTGATGCGAACCCAGCAGGAGATTTTCGATAATATGTATAACGTAGATCCTGCTACTACCGGACTTTGTGCTTACTGGAAATTTAACGAAGGGCATGGCGACATTGCCGAGGATTACACCGGACATGGAAATGATGCTCATGTACATACATCGCCTGCTGTATGGCCGCAAGGCATTGAGGTGACGCAGAAGAACAAAGAATAGTTTTGGAATAAGAGAATAGAATGATAAAATGCCCCGTCAAGCAGAAATGTGAATTGCATTTCTATGACTTGACGGGGCATTTCTTTTCGGACCTTAATAAATAAGCCCTGATGTATTAGAGATAAACTTCCTTTATCCTGTTAGTGAACTTCTTTTGCCTTAATAGCAAACTTCCTTTTCATTAGTCATAAACTATAATTGCAAGTTTTGTTTTTATAAACGCAACTTGCAATTATAAAAACAAAGCTTGCAATTTTATAAACGTAACTTGCGTTTATAGATTATCCTTAGTCAAGCATAACTTTGCTATTGGAGAAGCGGAAGTTTGCTATTAAGGCAGTGGAAGTTTGCTATTAATAGCTTGGCCGTTAGGTGTTAACACTTGAGACATCAGCTGAAGTTAGAGATTGCTTGGTATTAGATAGGGAATGAACTAAAATACATGGGTTCTTGTTTCCAAAATAGGAACGTTTTTTGTATCTTTGCTATGTAAACACAAAGTCATGGAAGAGAAAGCAAGGTTTAATGTAAAATATATGGAGGAAATGAAACTTTATACTCATGAAGAAATGCTGGATAGAGTGATAGGTACAAAAGGTACTCCAGCACGCGAAAAATATGAGACTGATATTAATAACTTTCTTATAGGTGAGGCTATTAAACGGGCGAGAGAGGCCAAGAATCTTACCCAAGAACAATTAGGTGAGCTTATGGGGGTTAAAAGGGCACAAATCTCGAAAATAGAAAGTGGGAAAAGTATATCCTTTTCTACTATTGTAAGAGCATTCAAGGCAATGGGCGTGAAAACGGCAAGCTTGGAACTTGGTTCTTTGGGCAAAGTGGCTCTTTGGTAAATACTATTTTTGTCTTACCTAATAAACAGTAACCTATGTCTGTTGATGTTATAAAGCAGGAACTATTGTCGAAATTGAAGCAGGAACATTGCTTCTGGTCGTACAATGAAGATTCAATCAAAGATATTCCGGATGATATGCTGATTGAAAAAACGTTGTTGCATCTTGATTTAGAGGAAATTAATCAGCTTTTTTTGGTTTATCCTTTCAAGAAAATCAAGCAGGTATGGCTGGATTATCTCATTCCACAAGAGGAATATCTCTATACGTTGAACCGTTTTTTTGCATGGTACTATTTTAAAGCAAAGAAACCGGACGCTTATATAAAATCTATGGCTACTCGGCGCCTAAACAAAATACTTCTATGAAAGGATTAGCTCCACACACACTGCAGATTTTTGAAGCGGTTTCCCAATTGGATTGCATAAAACCTTATCTTCTGGTCGGTGGAACTGCCTTGTCTTTACAAATCGGAACTCGTCAGAGTGAGGATTTGGATTTTATGAAGTGGCGCACTTCCAAGATAGAGAAGATGGAGGTAGCTTGGTATCAGATAGAGAAAGAACTGGCTACGATTGGAGAGATTCAGCATAAAGATATTCTAGATATAGATCATGTGGAATATCTTGTGTCAGGAGTGAAATTTTCGTTTTATGCTTGCCCTAAATATTCTCCGGTAAGTGAGCCGGTAAGCTACCTGAATAATCTGAAACTGGCTGATGTGAAATCTATCGGAGCAATGAAGATGGAAGTGTTGTTGCGTAGAAGCAACTTTCGTGATTACTACGATATTTACTCCATTTTAAAATCCGGTGTGCCTGTCAATGATTTAATATCTTTGGCTTTAAGCTACTCCGGACACAGGCTGAAGTCTAAGAACCTTTTGGCAATGCTTACTAATAGCAACCGCTTTACGAGGGATTCCCATTTTGAGCAGCTTGAACCTGTTTATGATATGACTGCACAAGAAATAGAGGGCTATATAAAGAATTGTTTGCTCTAATTTGTTTGCACGAATCTACCAATGAACTTTTTTGCACAAATAGATTCATGTAGGTCGTCTTTTGCAGATATCTTTAATGATGGTGATGATGCTCTCCTAAAACCCGGTGAGGCAATGTACCGTGTCCCAATAGCTCGATAGGGCAGTTGAAGTTCCTTTCCAGCCATTCGGTAGTAACGCCTGTATCCGGATGGTAATCCAGCGTTTCGTTGACGCAAGCGATAGATTTTACCTGTTGCAATACAGTGCCGATGTCGTGACTGACAAGGATAATGGCACATTCTTTATTGATTTCAGCCAATAACTCATAAAGGCGTGCTTCGAAACGCTTGTCGATATACGTGCTGGGTTCATCGAGAATCAATACCGCAGGGTCGGAGATGATGGCACGTCCCAACAGGGCACGTTGCAGCTGCCCGCCGCTTAATTGCCCGATAGAACGGTGTTCGAGTCCTTCAAGCCCCATGCGGGAAATAATCTGTTTACCTTTCTCTTTCTGTTCGGGAGTAAATCGTGAAGTGAGCGATTTTTGTATGCTTAATCCGGATAGGATCACTTCTTCCACGGAAATAGGGAACTTCCGGTCTATACTGTTGTATTGAGGCAGATAACCCAGGAAAGTAGAAGTGGTTTTAGTAGATGCTTTTTCAGGAGTATGGAATATAATTTCCCCTCCGGTTGGCTTCAACAGACCGAGGATGCACTTTATAAGCGTCGTTTTGCCGCCTCCGTTCGGACCTATAATACCTAGAAAATCCCGTTCGTAGATGCTTAGATTAACATCGTGGAGAACAGTGCGACCGTCATATCCGGCGGAAAGATTCTTTATTTCGATTATTGGTTTCATCGTTGGAAATGGCTTGATGGGTCCTTTCTTTATACATTTATTTTGTTGCAGCCTGTGGCGCGAGGGCTTTGGCTACATTCAGCATTTCTTCTTCCCAGTCGTAACTTAGCGGATTGATAGGGATCACTTTCGTTCCGGTTTGCTGCGCGATGGTTTCCGCATTGCGTTTGTCAAATTCCGGTTGAACAAAGATTACACGTACATCTTCTGCCTGACACAGGTCTATCAAGGCTTTCAGATGGGCGGGAGAAGGTTCTTTGCCTCCTTCTTCGATGGAAATCTGATGCAATCCGTAGTCGCGGGCGAAGTAGGAGAGAGCCGGATGATAAATCATGAAGGCTTTGGCTGCTTCGGGAACGGAGAGTTGACGGCGAATCAGGCTGTCGGTGTGCTGGATACGCTGGCAGAGCGAATCGTAGCGGTTTCTATAGTATACCTCATTTGTCTTATCCAGTTGGCTAAGGGCTTTGTAGGTGTTTCCTGCAATGATTAAAGCATTACCGGTGGAATTCCATACGTGCGGTTCTACGGCGTGGATATGCCCGTCGTTACTGTTATGTCCGTGGTCGTGGTCATCATTGTTGAGTATGAGGTCAATCCCTTTGGAGGTGTCGAACACTTGAATATGGGGGGTATTGTTCATCAAACGATCCATCCAGGTCTGTTCGAAGCCGATGTATCCGATGCGGAAATAGGCTTTGCTGTCTCCCAGAGACACGAGTTGTTGGGGGACAGGATCATAGGTTTCCGGGCTGGAACCTTTGGGGACCATGCTGACTACTTTGAATTTATCTCCGGCAATAGCTTCCGTGAAATAACGTTGCGGTTCCAGGGTGACGGTAATCACCGGTTTTGCTTCGTCATCGTTGCTTGCTTGGGAAGAGCGTCCTGTGCAGGCTGCCATTAGGAGGCAGGCGCTAAGGAGGAAAAGGGTTCTCATATCTTTTAGTTGTTTTTTCATGACTTCTTCTATTTCGGGGTTTCTTTCTTATCTTGTTTCTATTCTTATTTTCGGGCCCGTAATATTTCCCGTTTACCACCCGGAGGTCCGGGCAGGCGTTCTACTGTGAATCCGGCTGTCTGTAACATCCGGCGGACGACACCTTTGGCGCAGTAAGTGGTCAGGATGCCGTCTCTATCTAATAAAACGTAGAGGCGGTTGAATAGTTCTTGCGACCACATTTCCGGTTGCTTTTCCGGTGCAAAGGCATCGAAGTAAATGAGGTTAAATGAAAGATTCAGGGCAGGTGATTCGGCGTTGGTTACGCTATCATTGATATTGCTCATTGTTCGTTCTCTGTTCTCAACCCATTTGTTTACGTCTGTCTCTACTTTCCGTAGGGTGAAGTGTGGAGTGAGTTGCACGTCTTTCTCCCAAGGTGATGTATGAAGTTGCTTAAACAATTCGATAGCCGGTTGCTGCCGGGCGGTCGTCGTTAATTGTTCATCATTGGAGATATATCCTAATTGCTCTATCGTCTGCCATTCCAGTGGATAGAGTTCCAATCCTGTATAGAGTATATTCCGTCTGCTTCTTTCTGCTTCTTCAAGGGTGAGCCAGGCGTTTAGCCCTGTCCCGAAGCCGATCTCAAGAATATGCGGAGTAGTGGCGGAAGAGGCTTTAAATCCCATATCGATGAAAATATGTTGAGACTCTGTGCGTGCCCCTTTCGTTGAATGATAATGTTCATTCAATTCCGGAACAAACAGGGTAGCGCTCCCGTCGTCGGTTTTCTCAATAATCCTTTCCATCATACAATCTCTAATGCTTACTGTCTAACGTCTAATCCTTTTTACCTGATATTTAAAATCCTTACCCTGCTATAGCGTCCCAGGCACTTTCGAGTGCATACAGGAGAAGAATATAACGTATCAGTTTGCCGACAAACATGGAAACTATGGTGAGCCATGTGTTGCTTCGCATAAATCCCAGTGCAATGGCTATCACTTCCCCAATAGCGGGAAGAAAGGTGAAGAAGGCCATCAATGCTCCTTTTCCTTGCAGGAATTTCACCATTTTGTCTACTTTCTCTTTCTTTACCTTGAAATATTTCTCGATCCAACTGATTTTGCCCAAACGCCCCATGTAGTAGCAAGTCATTCCGCCTACTGTGTTGCCCAGAGTGGCGGAGATCAGACAGGCTATCGGGGGCAGACCGAGTTTCACCAGTGCCACCAGTACCAGTTCGGAACTGAAAGGCACGATGCTCCCAGCCAGTAAAGCCGAGATGAATAATCCCGGGAGTCCCCATTCTATGAGGAGTTGTATCGTTGAATCTATAAAAGCGTCCATATATTAAAAGCGAATAAGAGGATGAGACCGACCAATGAAATGATGAAAAACACATTCGAACTTTTACTATTGGTCAGTACAAAGAAATGTCCGATCAGGATGCTGTTGCTTATGATAAGCAAAGGCAATAGGGCACTGCAATATATCGGTTGCAGGGCAATCAGCAGGAACAGGAAAATCGTCAGGTCTATCAGGAATTGGAGATAGGCGCGTGTGCGTATCTTATCCTCAAATCCGGCGGCGATGCAATGGACGGTACTGACGATGAACATCACCAACAGATAGCCGAGTATTGCCAGTTCCCAAGGCTGGAGGATTTGCAGGTTGAAGAATTCCCCGATAGTTAGTAGCTGATTGAAAGGGCGATAGAACAACTCCATCTCGTTGTAGAAGAAGGCGTGTCCGAACAGCATCCAGTATGGCAGCATCCATCCGAGCAGCGCACCGCAGAAACTACGCGGAGTGAGCGACTGGAAACGGTAGGCTTCGAGCAACCAAAGCACTGAGAGGATGGTGAACTGTGGGAACAGAATACTTCCCGCTCCGATAAAGAAGAAGGAGTAGAATAAATAACCCGCAGCTTGAGTTTGCTGATAGCTTTTAAACAGAAAATAAATGGAAATGAGAAAGCCCAGGGCAACAATATCTCCTGTATATAGGTAATGCATTTTCGGGCAGACGGTGACCAGCAGGAAATAGATAGCCGTCTGCATGGAAGCCCTCATACGGATAATGCTGAACTGATTGTTCAGCTCTATCAGAAAGTAACCGATGGTTGCATAAATCAGGAAGCTGACAATCCGGTCTGCCCATCCCGGAAGCAGAAAATTGCGGGCGGGTTGCCAGGCAGAAGGGCTGTCTTCGAGTACGGTTGAGGCTATGGAACCGGGAAATAAAAAGTAAGTCAACACCCAGCACAGGGCGCAGATAAAGATAACGGCAGGCAGGGTCCACCGTCCTGCCGTCACTTGACTTTGTAGTCTTTTATTTCTCATGAGTTTATTACTTGTTATCTCTTGATACTATAGGTATATTCGGTTGATATTCCGGATATTAATATCCTGCATGCTTGATGTTAACAACCATCCTGTCAGCTGTTAATACCTGATTCCTCAAGTATTAACAATTGTCGTCTAAACTATTAATACTTGATAACTCAACTATTAATGCTTGACAAGTCATGGTGTTCAACGCTATGCGGAATAGGGCTACTTGCGTGCGAAACTTGAATTACAAATCGAATCCGATATCGCGGCGGAAATACTTCTTGTCGAAGTCGATCATGTCTGCCACTTTGTAGCTCTGTGCCAGTGCCTCTTCTTTCGTTGCACCGTAAGAGCAAACGGCAATCACACGTCCTCCGTTCGTCACTACTTGTCCGTCTTTCATGGCTGTTCCGGCATGGAAAATGATACTGTCGGTAGCGGCAGCCTGTTCCAGTCCGCTGATAGGGAATCCTTTTTCGTAGGCTTCGGGATAACCGCCGCTGACAAGGATGACACAGCCGGCTGAACGTGGGTCCATCACCAGTGTTTTTTCGTTCAGGTTGCCTGCGGCAGTACCTTCAAGCAGTTCTACGAAGTCGCTCTGGATACGGAGCATCACGCTTTCTGTTTCCGGGTCGCCCATGCGGACGTTGTATTCGATCACCATCGGTTCACCTTTCACCTTGATAAGACCGAGGAAGATGAAGCCTTTGTAAGTGATGTTTTCTTCTTTCAGGCCGTTGATGGTCGGTTCGATGATGCGTGTGCGTACTTTCTCCATAAATACTTCATCGGCAAACGGAACGGGGGTTACGCTACCCATACCGCCTGTATTTAGTCCTTTATCGCCTTCACCGATGCGTTTGTAGTCTTTGGCTACGGGGAGGACTTTATAGTGTTCTCCGTCTGTCAGTACGAATACAGAGCACTCGATACCGCTTAGGAACTCTTCGATTACAACGGTTGCCGATGCAGAGCCGAACATGCCACCCAGCATTTCTTTCAGTTCTACTTTAGCTTCGTCCAGTGTAGGGAGGATAAGTACTCCTTTTCCGGCACAAAGACCATCAGCCTTCAATACGTATGGAGCTTCCAGCGTTTCGAGGAAAGCGAGACCTTCTTCGAGGTTTGCCGAAGTGATGCTTTTGTAGCGGGCTGTCGGGATGTTGTGGCGCATCATGAAGCCTTTGGCAAACTCCTTGCTTCCTTCCAGTTCTGCTCCTTGAGCCGAAGGACCGATAACGGCAATATGCTTTAGCTCCGGACGGTTCTGGAAGTAGTCGTAGATTCCTTCTACCAACGGATCTTCGGGGCCTACTACTACCATTTGAATGTTCTCTTTCAGAGCGAAAGCGCTGATGGCTTCAAAATCGGTTGCTTTGATGTTGACATTCTCGCCTACGGCAGTTGTTCCGGCATTTCCCGGAGCAATGTACAGTTTTTCAACTTTCGGACTTTGGGCAATTTTCCATGCCAGTGCATGTTCGCGGCCGCCCGAGCCAAGTAATAATATCTTCATCTTTGTGCTATTATAAGTTATACTGTTATATATGATTCGTATAGATGCGGTGGACTTCACAGGTTTTATAAGTTCTGCTCAAAGTACCGGGTGATTTTCTCGTGCAGATGTACACGGTCGCGGCCTGCTACGTTGTGCTTGTGGCACGGGTAGATAAACAGGTCGGGATAAGTGCGGGCATCTACACAGGCTTTCATAAACGAGAGGGTGTGCTGTGGCACGCAGGTATCGTCATGATCGTCGTGAATAATCAACAGGTGACCTTTCAGTTGACCGGCAAGATTCTTCAGGTTACATTCTTTGTAGCCTTCCGGATTGCTTTCCGGTGTGTCCATATAGCGTTCGCCGTACATTATTTCATAGTAACCCCAGTCGATTACCGGACCTCCGGCAACGCCTACTTTGAATATCTCCGGGTAACGGAGCATCAGGGCGGTAGTCATGTGACCTCCAAAACTCCATCCGTGTACGCCGATGCGCTCGCTGTCTACGTAGGGGAGGGATTTCAGGAATTCAACGCCTTTTACCTGGTCTTTGCCTTCTTCGATACCGAGACGGCGGAAGGTGGCATTTTCAAATGTTAGTCCGCGGTTGCTGCTACCGCGATTGTCGATGGTGAACATGATATAGCCTTTGCTTGCCATGTATGTGTCCCATCCGCGTGCGCCGTTCTGCCATCCTCCGGTGACGCATTGCGCGTGAGGGCCTCCGTAGACATATACGATTACGGGATATTTCTTAGCCGGATCGAAGTTTGCCGGCTTCATCAGGCGGTAATGCAGGTCGGTAGTGCCGTCTGCCGCTTTGATTGTTCCGGTTTCGATGCTTGGCATCTGGTATCCGTCGTAAGGATTTTCGGCTGTCAGCAAGTTGGCTGTTTCTTTGAAGTTTTTGGTGTCTACCAGGTTGATGACGCGGGGTTGGTCTTTGGTGGAATAACGGTCGATAAGGTATGTACCAGAGGCGCTAAGTGTTCCGCTATGTTCGCTTTCCTTGCAGTTCTCGAACGGCTGGCTTATCTTTCCATTACTTACGTTTACTGCAAAATGGCCGCTTCTCAAGCCTTCTACGGCAGTGAAGATGACCTCTTTACGCTTTGTGTTGAATCCTAGGATTTCGCTGACCAGCCAGTTGCCTTTGGTTAGCTGTTTTACTTTACCGGCCTGGAAATAACTACCGCCGTTGGCACTATTATAGGTTTCACCTTTCATGTTTGCTGCATTTGTCTCAAAGAGATAAAGGTGATTGTAGCCGTCACGCTGACTTTGATAGATGAACTTGGTAGGGTCCCACGGCAAAAATACGATGGGGTTTTGCGGTTCAACGTATTTAGGGTGCATTTCTTCATAGAGAACTCCCATGGGTTCTCCTGTCTCTGCGTTGTACTGGCAGAGTTTGGCATGATTCTGGTTGCGGTTTACTTCGATCAGGTAGAGGCTCTTTTCATCCGGTGCCCAGCTGATGTTAGTGAAATAACGGTCTGTCGGATCGCCTGCATTCAGATAAATGCTTTTACCGGTAGCAGGGTTGTAAATGCCTACTTTTACCTGATGGCTCGTCATTCCTGCCATCGGATAGCGTACGTTGTTCACTTCGCCTACACGTGCAGTGATGTCTACAAGCGGGTATTGTGTCACCATGCTTTCATCCATACGGTAGAAAGCGAGCAGGTTACCTTTCGGACTCCAGAAAGTTCCTTTGTTGATACCGAATTCATTGCGGTGCACTGTTTGTCCGCAAACGATGCCTTCGGGTTCATTGGTTACTGCTTTCTCATTCACATATAGATTGTTATCTATCGTGTAAGCCACATTTCCACTGACTGCGCAATAGTCTTCATTATTTGCCCCGTCCTTTGGTTTGAAAGTGCTGACAACCTGATTGTTCTTGAAATCATATACAATGAACTTTCCTGCTATCGTGAATAGCATTTGTGGCTTGTCTGCCCATGGGAAACGGACGGAATACAGGTGTGATAATTTTCCTGCCTTGTTTTCTTCAAGCACTTTGTTGATTTGCTCGCGAGTGATAACCATTGTTTCTTTCCCGGTTTTGGGTTGAATTGAATAAAGGGTATCTACTCCTGGCTTGATACATTCGTCGCCCCACCATTGCAGCCCGTACAGGTTTTCTGCATAGCGGTAACTCTCGCCGCCCGGAATCAGTTCTTCCAGCGTCGGTTTTTTGGTTTCTTGTGCCATAACATTGAATCCGATTGGTAGTGCCAACAATAACAGAATGGCTCTTTTTCCAATTTTACTCATTGCTCTTTTCTTTATTATTTGTTTTTAAATCCTTCTATTTTTACTCTGTCCAAAGGAGTCTGTCTTGATTGGATAATTGCACTTATTTTAGCAAAGGCATTAAATAGGTCGTCAAATTGTTTTTCGTAACTTTCCCTATCAGAAGTAATATCTTCTTCGAGATATTCGATGCGTTGTTTTAATTCTTCCAACTCCTTTTTAGGTATATTGGATAGAAGATATTGGCGCATACGTACAAAAGCACGGATAATATTGATATTTACTTCCACAGCGGTCTTGGACTTGAGGACGCTGGATAACATAACTATACCATATTCAGTAAATGCAAACGGAAGATATTTGATGTTATATCCTTGTCCTGTTTTCAAGGTCGCAATTTGCGACCTTGAAATTGCAACTTCTTCTTTTGTTAGCTCGAACATGAATTCAGCAGGAAAGCGTTCAATATTACGACGTACTTGTTCCTTGAGGCGTTTAGTTTCAACTCCATACATTTCTGCCAAATCAAAGTCAAGCATAACTTTTTGCCCTCTGATTTCGTATATTTTGTTTTCTATAATAGCTATATCATCCATTTTTTGTTTAGACAGGTTCCAATTTGTGACTGAACATTAGAACTATGATGTAAACTTGAAGTTCCAATTTGGAACTTCAAGTTTTTAATTAATTATTAACTAGTGAATTACAGGGTGAATAAGTTGTTGGGATTATAACCGTTTATTCCTCTTCCTTCTTCGGAATCCTCGGCTCCCGGTTTCCCCTAAATTCTCTTGGCCCTCTTGAATCTCTTCCTCCGCGGAATTCTCCCCGTGGTTTTCTATCTCTTTCATCGCCACCTTTGAAGTCGCCACCTTCTCTGCGTGGCTTGTATTCTCCCTCTCTGCGAGGTCTGGATTCGCCGTCCCGACGCGGCTTGAACTCACCTTCGCGGCGTGGCTTAAATTCTTTTCTTTCTCTGAATCTTGGAGCTTGTTCTCCTTCACCCTCTTTCTTCTCTTCGCCCTCTTCCTGGCTCTTGAACTCTTTATATTTTCCGTCAAAAATCTCATATTTGCGGAATTCACACTCCAACGGTCCATTGAACAAAGGAACCTTCTGGCTTGCCTTCAAGCCAATCTGGTCGAAACACTCTTCCCGATAAGAAAGCACCCATGCTTCGTTTCCTACAAATGCATGTTTCAGACGTTCGCCGATCATCTGGTAAAGACCGAGCAAATCATTCGTAGAGATACGTTCCCCATAAGGAGGATTGGTGATGATGATTGATTTCTCTTTCGGCTGTTCGAACTGCTGGAACGGTTGCAATTTCAGCACGATATCTTTCGATACACCGGCAGCTTTTATATTGTGAGTCGCAATCTCATTCGCTTTTGGATTGTTGTCGTATCCGTAAATCTTATGAGCAAATTCGCGCTCCTGACTGTCATCATTGTAGATCTCATCGAACATATCCGCATCGAAATCTACCCATTTTTCAAAAGCAAACCCTTTACGGAATACTCCTGGAGCGATATTCTTAGCAATCAGTGCGGCTTCTACAGGGATAGTACCCGAACCACACATCGGATCGATCAGATCACATTCTCCACGCCATCCGGTCATTAAAATCATGCCGGCAGCCAATACCTCATTCAACGGAGCTTCTACCGCTTCCTGGCGATAACCGCGACGGTGAAGTGATTCTCCGGACGAGTCCAACGACAAGGTACAGGTAGTCTGTGCAATATGAATGTTCAGAAGTACATCCGGGTTGTTGATGCGTACCGACGGACGTTTACCCGTTTTCTCGCGGAAGTAGTCCACAATCGCATCTTTCACCTTGTACGAAACGAATTTCGAATGGCGGAACTCCTCACTGAATACTACTGCATCGATAGCAAATGTCTTGTTCACATCGAGATATTCTTCCCATGGAATAGCCTGTATTTGATTGTAAACCTCGTCAGCATCTTTGGCCGTAAAGTTCTTGATGGGTTTCAGGATACGGATGGCGGTACGTAGACAGAAATTAGCCTTGTACATCATACGTTTATCTCCTGTAAATGAAACCATACGACGTCCTATTTGAATGTCGTTGGCTCCTAATGCTGTCAGTTCTTCTGCAAGTATCTCTTCCAGTCCCTGGAAAGTCTTGGCTATCATCTCGAATTGTTCGCTCATATAGATTCTTTTGATTTTATTTTTTTGCTTTAGTTTGTACGATTCTTGCTCCTGCGGGCACGTTTTCCGTTACCCAGATATTACCGCCTACGGTTGCATCACGCCCGATGGTGATTCTTCCCAGAATAGTGGCGTTGGAATAAACAATTACATTGTCTTCCAGGATCGGATGGCGGGGGATTCCCTTGATAGGTTTTCCGTCGGCATCCAGCGGGAAACTCTTGGCTCCCAGCGTGACACCCTGATATAGTTTGACGTTGTTTCCGATGATACTCGTGGCGCCGATTACGACACCCGTACCATGGTCGATGGTGAAGTGAGTGCCAATCTTTGCGGCCGGATGGATATCAATTCCCGTTTCGCTATGCGCCATCTCCGTGATGATACGGGGAATCAGAGGAACACCCAGTTCCAGCAATTCATGCGCGATACGGTAATTGCTGATCGCTTTAATGGCCGGATAACAGAATATGACCTCTCCATAGCTTTCGGCAGCCGGGTCACCGTTGTAGGCGGCTTCCACATCTGTTGCCAGTATCTTCCTCATGGCGGGTAACTTACTGATGAATTTAGCAGCAAGACGTGCAGCTTCTTCTCGTTTGGAGTCGGAGCAGACGTTGCATTTCCCCTCTATGGAAGTGCTAAAACATAATCCGGCCAGGATTTGCTCACAAAGTAAATCAAACAATTTTTCAATGTTTACACCGATGTGATAATTGATGGTCCGGCTGTTAATAGTAGAATTTCCGTAATATCCGGGGAAAAGAATGGAGCGTGAAAGCTCAATAATTTCATACAAGACTTTTGCAGAGGGCAGTGGTTCGCCATCTTTGTGCTGATGAAACAGTCCTTTATAAGATTCGCTTTCCGATAGCTCATCGACTGCCTGTGTCAAAATGTGGGTGAAGTTCAGTGGACTCATTAGGTCAGTTGCTCATATTTATATGGGCACAAAGGTATTAAAAAAATAATAAAATTCGCTGGGATTCAGGATAAATAATGTATTTTTGTCACATTCAAAACATGACATGAATAAGGGGACTGATGAATCAGAAGACTGCTATGAAACTATTTGGACTGTTGGGGCTGTTGATGTTGTTGAGTTGCGGATATGCTGATAGACACCGCAATAGCTCTTCATGCGAACAGGCGTTGGTTGATTCTCTGGAAGTTCGTGTACAGGATTCTTTGTTTTCCAATGTGCATTATTCCCGCTCACAACTGCTTGAGGCACTGACGCAGACGCAAGATTCCCTGGTTTATTATCGTCTGCTCGCCCTTTACGGGAAAACATTTTTTATCTCTTCCGATTTTGATTCTATACTCTATTACAACCGCCGGGTAAAAGAATATTCCCGCAATGCTTCCCAATCTTCTGAATCTCTCCAATCTCCGCAATGGCATGATGTATTGTCCGATGTCTATAATATCGAAGGCAACGTATGGATGCAACTGAACCGCCCTGATTCTGCAATTATCGACTATAAGAAAGCCTATGGATATCGCCTGAAAGGAAAAAAACTACACCTGCTTCCGGATATTTGTATCAATATAGCTGATGCCTATCTGCATCGCAGTGACTTGGCGTACACTGCTTCGTATTACCGGCGCGCCCTGTTTCTCTGTGATTCTTTGAACTTGTCCGAGCACACGAAATTTCCTGTCTACTACGGATTGGGGCAGACTTACATGGAACTGCGCGATTTCGATTTATCCAATCATTACTATGAATTGGCCGGGCAGTTCTTCGATGAAATGAACGTGAGCGAGCAATGGACCTATCTCAACAATCGCGGCAACCATTATTATTACCGGAAAAACTATCAGGAGGCTTTGAAATATATGCGCAGGGCCAATGCACTCGTATCTTCTTATCCGCAGATGGTGTTTGAACAGAACTTTATCAAAGTAAACCTGGGAGAATTGTACTTGCTGACTGACAAACTGGACTCCGCACAGATCTGCCTGGACGAAAGTTATCGTTTCTTCTCCGATATACAGCATAACTCGGCTGTTCATTACATTGAAACCCAGATGATTGAACTGGCATTGAAGAAAGGTAATATAGCCCAAGCGAAGACTATGATCGCCCGGACTGCTCCTGTGGGGCATCTTGACGCCAATATGTTGACTATACGCAATCAGTATCTGCAACATTATTTTGAGCATACCGGTGATTATCGCCGTGCCTATGAATACCTGAAACGTGATTGCCATCTGGACGATTCCATCCGGAGCGAACGGATACAGATGCGTGTTGCCGAATTGGATATGCGTTACCGGCAGGATACGATAGTGCTTCGTAAGGAAATGAAGATTCAGCGACAGGCGGCAGAGATGAGAGTGCTCAAGTTGAGCGTATCTATCTGGGTACTTGTCTGCGTGTTGCTTGTGGCAGGGGTAGTGGTAGTTGTCTGGTATATGCGTAAAAAGAGGGAGTTTCTTCGCCAGCGTTTCTTCCAGCAAATCAACCGTGTCCGCATGGAGAATTTGAGAAGCCGGATTTCTCCTCATTTTACTTTTAATGTACTGGGACGTGAGATCAATCAGTTTAACGGCTCGGAAGAGGTGAAACATAATCTGATGGAACTGGTGAAATATCTCCGTCGTAGCCTCGAACTTACCGAGAAATTGAGCGTATCTTTGCAAGACGAACTGGATTTCGTCCGTACATACATCGAACTAGAACGTGGGCGTGTCGAAGAAGATTTTGTCGCAACAATCACGGTGGAGGACGGTTTAGATGCAACCCGCATCATGATTCCATCTATGATTGTGCAAATTCCGGTGGAGAATGCTATTAAACATGGACTGGCGGGAAAGGACGGAAAAAAGGAGCTAATGGTATATGTTTCCCGTGAAACAAATGGGATTCGCATAACGGTTACCGACAACGGACGCGGGTATCTCCCGCAGGTAGTTTCCGCCACACGGGGTACTGGTACAGGATTGAAAGTGTTGTATCAGACCATTCAATTACTGAATACAAAGAACAAGAGTGATAAAATACGTTTTAATATAACCAACAGAAGCGATGGACAAACCGGTACGGAAGTGTCGGTATATATCCCGTTTCGTTTTTCTTATGATTTATGATGGAGACAGAAGAAAAGTATAAGGTAGTCATCGTTGACGATGAACGTACAGCGATTGATGCTTTGCGCCGAGAGTTGGAGCCCTATCGTGAATTTGAAGTAAAAGGAATCGCAGGGAATGGTGCAAAAGGTAAAAAGATGATTATGGAGTTGCATCCGGACTTATTGTTTCTTGATGTGGAACTTCCGGATACGTTGGGACTCAATCTATTAAGTGAAATCAGGGAGGATATTTTGTGGGATATGAAGGTTGTGTTTTACACCTCTTATGACAAATACTTGCTTCAGGCGTTGCGTGAGTCGGCTTTCGACTTCCTGCTGAAGCCTTTTGAAGCAGAAGACCTGAAAGTAATTATGGACCGTTACCGGAAGGCTATGACCTCTACTTCGCTTCCTCTTTTGCCTTCTTTTGCTTCTTCTATTAGTGCATTGATGCCCCAGCAAGGCATGTTTATGATTAGTACAGTGACAGGCTTCAAACTCTTGCGACTGGAAGAAATCGGCTTTTTTGAATATCTGAAAGATAAACGTCAATGGCAGGTGGTCTTGTTTAATCAAACTTGTCTGAATTTGAAGCGAAATACAAAAGCAGAAGATATTATCAGTTATTCACAAGCTTTTGTACAGATTAGCCAATCTGCTATTGTAAATGTTAATTATCTGGCAATGATTGATGGTAAATGCTGTCAACTTTATCCGCCTTTTCACGATAAGAACGATTTGATTATTTCCCGAAGTTATCTAAAAGAACTGCAAGAGCGTTTCTTTGTTTTGTAATGTAGACCTCATATTATGAAATACGCCACTTCTTCAGCAGAAGCGGCGTATCCTTTTGTTAGAATATTAGAATGAGAGAGAGTTTATGTTACATATTTGTATTATCCATCGTAACGGTCATTTCGGGTACCAGTACGTAGGCTTGTTTTTTAGCGTTCCATTTATAATAATTCGTAGTAACGGTCTTGCCTTCATAAGTGTAATTGATGCGTAGGTCTTTTTCCCATGCGTCTTTGCTATTGTTCCATTTCAAGGCCTCGCTTTCAATCATACGTTTGTTGTCATCGTACTTGTAGTTGTACTTCATGTAGTTGGCAAGTGTATTTCCGTCCATTTTGTAAACGGTTTGTCCCACTGTCATGCCATTCTCTTCGATTGGATTATAAATCAATTGATTATCGTAGCTACGTGCAGAAGTAGCAAGCGATACAACAAGAAGAGCTGCAGATAAAACGAACATTTTTAAAGATACTTTTGCTTTCATGGCTATTTAAGTTTTTGGGTTATACTTTCATTTGTCTACCAAATACATTGGTTTTATGCTGCAAATCTACATATTAATTTGGTATTTATGCATTTTTGAAGATAAAAGATTGTCAAAATGTCAAGAATGGAGGTGGGTGCTAACTAGCTTTTTGCCAATATTGGTGACAAAAAAATATCCGGCAGTCAATCTGCCGGATATAGAATGAATCACTTCGTCGAAAAAGGAATCTTTTTTCTAGCTTTCTGGATACAGAGTTAAATAATGTTATTACCCAGACTTGCCTCCATTTTGTAAGCGGAGGTCCCTGATAAGGTGGAGTCTCCTTGTGTAATTAGTGTCTAAAAGATAGCAATTCCTTATTGAGGTGGCCTTTATTCACTTGATGGTTTAATGTGCCTCAAGCCAGTTTTTGCCCCATCCGCAATCTGCTTTCAAGGGGACGTGCATGCGGTATGCTTTCTCCATTTCTTCGATGACGATTTCTTCTACACGCTCTTTTTCATTGACAGGAACGCTGAAATTTAATTCGTCATGTACTTGCAGGATCATTTTGGCTTGTATTCCTTCGGTCTGGAACCGTTGATAGATACGTGCCATTGCTACTTTTATAATATCTGCCGCACTTCCCTGGATAGGGGCGTTGATGGCATTTCGTTCCGCATATCCGCGTACAACGGCATTCCGCGAATTGATGTCCGGTAAGAAGCGCTTCCGATGGAAGATTGTTTCCACATAGCCTTTTTCCTGGGCCACCTGAATGCTTTTATCCATATATGCTTTCACTCCCGGATAAGTTTCAAAGTAACCGTCGATTAACTCTTTGGCTTCTTTACGATCTACATTCATTCGTTCGGCAAGACCAAATACGGATATGCCATAGATGATACCGAAATTGGCAGTCTTGGCTTTACGGCGCATGTCGGAACCTACGTCTTTCAGGTCGATCTTATAAACTTTGGCAGCAGTGGCCGCATGAATATCGTGATTGCTAAGGAAAGCATCAATCATATTCTTATCCTCGCTAAGGTGTGCCATGATGCGCAATTCAATTTGCGAATAGTCGGCAGAGAAGAAGAGGCAGCCTTCATCGGGGATGAAAGCCTTGCGGATTTCTTTTCCATTCTCGTCGCGGATAGGGATATTTTGTAAGTTCGGATTGCTTGAACTAAGGCGTCCCGTAGCGGTTACAGTCTGGTTGAAAGAGGTGTGCACCCTTCCTGTACGTGGATTGATAAGTTGAGGGAGTGCGTCGATATACGTGCCCAATAGCTTTTTCAGTCCGCGATGTTCCAGAATCTTTTCTACTACCGGATGTTTGTGCCGGAGGCTTTCGAGCACTTCTTCTGAGGTGACGTACTGGCCGGTCTTAGTCTTTTTTGCCTTCTCTACGATTTTCAGTTTGTCAAACAGTACCTCACCGACTTGTTTGGGCGAAGCGATATTGAAAGTCTCACCGGCCAATTCGTAAATCTCTTTTTCGATTTGCTCCATCTGGGCGGTGAAATGGGCGGACGACTGCTTCAATGCTTCCGTATCCAGCAATACCCCGTTCCGTTCTATATTAACCAATACGGGAACTAGCGGCATTTCTATATCATAGAACAAACGTTCTGCGTCATTTTCTTTCAGTTCTTTCTCCAATACATTTTTCAGTTTCAGAGTTACGTCTGCATCTTCGCAGGCATATAGATATACATCTTTCGGGTCGAGATCGCGCATGTTCTTCTGATTCTTTCCTTTGGGACCTATCAGTTCGTCAATGTGGATAGTCTGATAGTGCAGGTAAATTTCCGCAAGATAATCCATGCCATGACGAAGTTCCGGTTGAAGAACATAATGAGCGATCATCGTATCGAAAAGTGGACCTTTTACTGTTGCGCCATAATTTTGAAGAACAATCATGTCGTACTTGATATTTTGTCCGACTTTTAACGAATTCTCATTTTCGAAGACCGGACGGAACTCATTTACGATTTTTAACGCTTTGTCTTGGTCCGATGGTACGGGAACATAAAAAGCTTCATTCTCTGCAATCGAAAAGCTCATTCCGACTAATTCGGCATCCATTGGTTCGGTTCCGGTGGTTTCCGTATCTAACGAGAGAATTTTCGATGTAAGTAACTTTTGAATAATTTCCTGCCTTTTCTCCTCTGTATCAATAAGTTGATAGCTATAAGTGTGCGATTCTAATGTCTCTAGGTTCGATTTTTTTGCTTCACCCGGTTCATCGGGCGTGAAATTCGCAAATAAATCGCCTTGCATTCCGCCTCCTTCTTCGGGAAAAAGTGGAAGAGGAGAGGGGGCACTTTTTCCAGTAGCAACTTTGCTTCCGGTGGCAGAGGTTATTCCGTTTCCGGAAATATCTTTTTTGAGCACCCGGTCGATGAGTGTTCTAAATTCCAATTCCTCGAAAATGCTGCGGAGTGAATTCTCGTCTGCTTCTTCGCGGACAAGAGCATCCATCTCAAGTTGGATAGGGACATCGATTTTAATGGTGGCGAGAAATTTCGAGAACGTAATCATTTCCCGATTGGTTTCCACTTTTGTTTTCAATGCTCCTTTCAGTTGGTCGGTATGTTCCAATAGGTTCTCGATGCTTCCGAATTCGGAGACCAGTTTTTGAGCAGTCTTTTCTCCTACTCCCGGACATCCGGGAATGTTATCTGAAGAGTCGCCCATCAGTCCGAGCATATCGATCACCTGTGTCGGAGACTGAATGTTAAACTTGGCTTTCACTTCCTCCACTCCCATCACTTCGAAACCTCCTGTGTGTTTGGGGCGATACATAAATACTTTGTCACTTACCAGCTGCCCGTAATCTTTGTCGGGAGTCATCATATAGGTAGTGATACCCTGGCGACCGGCTTCGGTAGCGAGCGTACCTATCACATCATCGGCTTCGTAGCCTGCCACTTCCAGAATGGGGATGCGGTAGGCGCGTATAATATCCTTTATAATAGGTACGGAAAGACGAATTGCTTCCGGAGTTTCTTCGCGTTGTGCTTTATATTGTTCAAAAGCCTCGTGGCGGAAGGTGGGACCTGCGGGGTCGAAGGCTACTCCTATATGAGTGGGATTCTCTTTTTTCAATACTTCTTCGAGGGTGTTCACAAAACCCAGTATGGCTGAAGTGTTGAATCCTTTGGAATTGATTCTTGGGCTCTTAATAAAGGCGTAATACGCCCGATATATCAATGCATAAGCGTCTAAAAGAAATAATTTATTACCTGAATCCATAGATTTAATTAATTTTTCATGGTAAAAGTACAAAAAAATACGGTATTAAGCGTTTTATTATTACTTTTGTGCTCAAATTGTGTAATAAATGGACAGTATCTCACTTATCAGAACTCCGATTGAAGCGGAACTGGGCGACTTCAAAGAACTTTTTGATAGTTCTCTCTCCAGTTCAAATGCATTGCTCGATAGCGTCGTATCTCACATACGGCAGAGGAATGGTAAGATGATGCGGCCTATTCTTGTTTTACTCGTGGCACGTCTTTATGGAGCTATATGTCCTTCCACTCTTCATGCGGCTGTTTCACTGGAACTCCTTCATACGGCCAGCCTGGTACATGATGACGTAGTGGATGAAAGTTCCGAACGTCGTGGACAGCTCTCGGTAAATGCTATCTTTAATAATAAAGTAGCGGTGCTGACGGGTGACTATTTATTGGCAACCAGCCTTGTACACGCCGAACTGACAAACAGTCATCGTATTATTCAGCTGGTGTCCACTCTTGGACAGGATCTTGCTGACGGTGAGTTGCTTCAGCTTTCAAATGTAAGTAATCACAGTTTTTCCGAGGAAGTCTATTTTGATGTAATCCGCAAGAAAACTGCTGCTCTTTTTGCTGCCTGCACAAAGGCTGCCGCTTTCTCGGTAGGTGTGGGTGAGGGGGAAGCTGAACTTGCCCGTTTGCTGGGCGAATATATTGGTATCTGTTTCCAGATAAAGGATGATATTTTCGATTACTTTGATAATAAGGAGATCGGTAAACCTACGGGTAATGATATGCTTGAAGGTAAACTGACATTACCCGCTTTGTATGTGCTGAATACGACGAAAAACGAGGAAGCGCAAGAAATTGCAATCAAAGTAAAGGAGGGTACGGCTACTCTCGATGAAATAGCTCATTTGATTTCGTTTATTAAAGAAAACGGAGGTATTGAATATGCGGTTCAGACTATGAATGTCTATAAGCAAAAAGCCTTCAATCTATTGGCTTCTTTGCCGGATTCCGATATCTGTGCAGCTCTCCGGGCTTATCTGGATTACGTAGTAGATCGCGAAAAATAGTTACTTCCGGTATTTTGCCAGAAGTGAATAGCACAATAATAACCGGTCCCAATCTTCTATCTTTTCCGATTTCATCGCTTTTCCTAAAAGGAAACTCTTGTCTATTTCTTCCGCTGTATGAAGATCTAAAGAACATAATTTGGCGGCTTGCTCTATGTAGTCCCAGGCTTTCTCTTTGGTGATGTGACCACATGCTTGGGAGGCGCGCGCCAGGCTCACAAGCAGTCCCATATCCCATCCGATAATGCCTTTTTCCAAGTCATTTATCCATATAATAGGGTCCCTTCTTTCCTCTGTATATTTCACAAATTTGTATAGATTCTTTCCTTGACGGATAAAGCGTTCCACTCCGAAAAAACGCTTTTGAATGATGTTTTCGAACTCGTTGATGTTCTCTGTAGAGAGTAAATAGGGGAGCATAATCTGGTAGGAGACTCTGTCGCCTTCGTTGATAAGGAACTGAAATAGTCCGGTGGCGGACTCATTATCGGTGCAGTGAAACTCCTCTGTTAGCAGTTTGGATAGCTTTTGCGGATGGATTCCGGTCTCCATGGAGTTGAGATAGAAGCCTTGCAGTCCGGCTTCCATATAACCGATGCGTAGCCCCTTCTTTTTCTCTGCTCCGAGGATGAGGTTCAGAGGGTTGTGATTGAATCTTAAGGTTCTTGTATATGCGTCCATCCTAATACCTCCAAAGGTTCATGAAAAGCGTGAGAACTGTTGCCATGTATTTTCCTGAGGCTTCGGCAAGCCGTTATGAGTATACAAGCAACAGTCCCACGCTCCATTCGATATATAACAAAAGTATATACATGAAGGTGCGTGAGACCCGTTTGCTTATTACCATTCATAACTTTGAATTTTGCCGAATTCCAGGAATTGGTAATAAATGAAACGTTCTCTAATATAACTAATTAGCTATATTTTCATCGCTAAACCTTTTACAAAGATAAGTATTTTTCTGAATTCTCCTGTAACTATCTTTAGATTTTCTTAAATAAAAAATACCGCGTCGGTTCCCGGAGTACGGGAATCGCGCGGTAAGGCGTATTTGATTGCTAATGTAGCCTTTAGCTTAGAAGAACTTGATTTCTTCCCCTTTGATGTCAGAAAGAAGGAGGTTGGCTAAGCGGCTGGTTCCCAGGCGGAACAGTTGATTATCCAGCCATTCTTCACCCAATAGCTCTTTTACAATTGTGTAGTAAATAATCGCATCATTAACGGTATTGATGCCACCTGCCGGTTTGAATCCAATCTTGATTCCGGTCTTCTGGTGGTATTCTTTGATGGCTTCACACATCACGTAAGCGGCTTCCGGAGTAGCGGCAGGCTGTTGTTTACCAGTGGAAGTCTTGATGAAATCTGCGCCCGAATACATGGATAGGATAGAGGCTTTCTTGATGTTGGAAGCACTCTTTAGTGCACCAGTTTCGAGGATCACTTTGAGGTGGCGTTCCTTGCAAACTTCCTTTAATTCCTGTATTTCTTCACACATTCCTTCGTAGTCTCCGCTTAGGAATTTGCCGATGGAAATGACAATATCTATTTCATCTGCACCTTCTGCGATTGCTAATGCTGTTTCTGCCACTTTTACTTCAATGAATGTCTGTGAAGAGGGAAAACCTCCTGATACACAGGCTATATTGACTCCGTCTACCTCCAGCGTATTCTTAACGATGGCTGCAAAATTGGGGTATACACAGATTGCTGCAACATTTTTCAGATCAGGATATTCGTCGTCAAACTGATTGACTTTTTCGGTAAAGTGCATCACACTTTTGTCACTGTCTGTACTATTCAAAGTAGTCAGATCAATACAGTTGAACAGGAACTTCTTAACATCTTCCGTGTTGTTTTCCGGCACTTTTTTCTCAATCAATTCAGCTACGCGAGCTTGAATATCTGCATCGCTCAGATTGGTATTATACTTTGCCAATGCGGCATTGTACTTGTTGGGCTGTGAGTTATTCTCTTCCATGATCTTTCAGTTTTGGGTTGTTGATATGTCTTTTATTATCTCGTTTCGTTTTCTTATCCATGCTTTTCTGGAAAGCAGTGGTTATGTCTACACCTGTCTGGTTGGCAATGCAGAGAAGCACCCATAAAACGTCTGCTATCTCTTCATCTATATTATCTTTCTCTCCCTCTTTAAAGGATTGATCTCCATATTTGCGGGCCATGACACGCGCCAGTTCTCCTACCTCTTCCGTCAGAACTGCCATATTGGTCAACTCGCTGAAGTAGCGGACGCCGTATGTTTTCACCCATTGGTCCACTTGTTTCTGTGCTTCTTCCAGAGTCATAATTGTTGATGGTTGGTTATTATTCTTTGTTTTTTGTATCCATGCATATAGTAACGGGACCGTCGTTTAAAAGTTCAACTTTCATGTCCGCTCCAAAGATGCCTGTACCTATTTCTTTTCCCAATGCACCGCTTAAATCTTTGCAGAATTGTTCGTAGAGTGGGATAGAGACATCTGGCTTGGCAGCTTTGATATAGGAGGGGCGATTTCCCTTCTTGGTAGAAGCGTGTAACGTGAACTGGCTGATAACCAGAATCTCACCTCCATCTTCTAAGATAGATTTGTTCATTACACCATTCTCATCATCGAAGATACGTAGATTTACAATCTTCTTGCAGAGCCAGTCGATATCTTCCTGCCCGTCTGCTTCTTCAATACCGACTAATATCAGCATCCCTTTCCCAATGGACGACTTACAGTGTCCTTCAATGGTTACTGACGCATGGCTTACCCGTTGTATGACTATTCTCATTGTTATTTATTCTATTTCATGATTAGGAAAGGCAAATTTACAAAATTCAGAAGAGAAAACGGTGTGTTGATGGGAAAATATTGTGAATTCGCTCCGTAGTCAATAGGACCATTCGTTATTGTTTGTTGTCAATTCGCTATCTTGGTAGTGATAATCAACTTATTGATTGTTATGGCTTGAAATTTAGAGCGGCACTGCTCGAAAGTTCGAACAGTGTCGCCTTGGCTGATGTATTTCCTTATTGTTGTTCGTTATCTAAACCTTCTTTTACAGTCTTGGCTTTCGCTTCTCCAGTCACAGCGGCAATCTCCTCAAAAGAGGCTTCTTTGATCCGTTTTACGCTCTTAAATTCTTTCAGAAGTGCTGTTTTTGTCTTTTCTCCAATCCCTTTGATACTGTCTAATGCCGATGCTACCTGCCGTTTGCTACGTTTATCACGATGGAAACTGATGGCAAAACGGTGCACCTCATCCTGAATCTGGGTCAGCAAACGGAATAACGGGCTTTGCTGTTTGATACCGATAGTCTGCGGAGGAAATCCGAAAAGCAGTTCCGATGTGCGATGGCGATTGTCCTTTGCCAGTCCGGCAATAGGGATTGTTAAGTTCAGCTCATCTTCAATCACCTCTCTAACGACCTCCATTTGGCCCTTTCCACCATCGGTGATAATCAGGTCGGGTAGAGGGGTGTTTTCTTCAATAGCGCGCTGATAACGTCTTCTGACGACCTCTTTCATGGATGCATAGTCGTCAGGTCCTACAACCGTCTTTATATTGTATTTCCGATAATCCTTCTTTGAGGGTTTAGCCTTTTTAAAGACAACGCAAGCGGCCACGGCATCAGAACCCTGTATGTTTGAGTTGTCAAAGCATTCAATTTGCAAAGGCGGTCTGTCCAGATGCAGCTCTTGCTGTATCTCTTTCATTAATCGCATACTTCTTTGCTCCGGATTCAGCTTTTCCGCCTGTTTTAGACGGTCGGCTTTGTATTGCTTCACGTTTAGAATCGAAAGATCCAGCAATTTCTTTTTATCTCCCCGCTGTGGAACGGTAAATACGATGTTGTTTAGCTCCAAATCAAGTTCAAAAGGCACTATAATCTCTCTGGATTGACTCTTATAGCGTTCCCGCATTTCGATAATACCCAGTGTCAAAAGCTCCTCTTTTGATTCATTCAGCTTCTTTTTATATTCGAATGTAAACGCCTGGTTAATGGCGCCGTTTGTAATATGCAGATAGTTGATGAAAGCGGAATTGGACTCGTCCTCTTCAATAGAAAATACATCTATGTTGTGCAATACAGCGCTTACTACCTCCGATTTGGAACGGTAGTTTTCTATCAGAAGATATTTCTCTTTCACCTTCTGTGCTTCTTCAAACTTCATCTCACCGGCTAATGTCTGCATCCTTTCCAGTAGCATACGACTGATTTCTTGTGTATTTCCTTTCAGGATCTCTTTGATTTCATCAATGTTTTTGAGATAATCCTCCTGTGATTGTAGTCCGATGCATGGTCCTGCGCAGTTCTTTATATGATATTCCAGACATACGTTGAACTTTCCTGCCCGTATATTCTCCGGAGTTAGGTTTAAACTGCAAGTTCGCAAAGGATATAAATGCTTTATCAGATCCAGTACCGCATACATGGATGGTATGTGACTATACGGTCCATAATACGAAGAACCGTTCCTGATAATCTTCCTTGTTCTGAAAACTCTGGGAAAATACTCGTTTTGTACGCAAATAGAAGGGTATGTCTTGTCATCCTTTAATAGAACGTTGTAGCGCGGCTTATATTTCTTTATCAGATTATTCTCCAGCAATAACGCATCTTCTTCCGTGTTGACTACAATATAACGAATATCGGCGATTTTGCTGACCAGCACTCGTGTCTTTCCCGGTTCATGCTCTTTGCTGAAGTAGGAGTAGACTCTTTTTTTTAGATTTTTAGCCTTTCCAACGTATATAATTGTACCCTCCGTGTTCAGGTATTGGTAAATACCCGGCTTCTCGGGAAGGTTGGCTACAATCCCTTTCAAATATTCATTGGCTCTGCTTTCTGGTTCTGTATTCATAATTGTTAGGTACGAAAGATCGCTAGCTGCTTACTTTTGACACATTCTCTGCAAATAGAGGTAAGTCCTTTATAAAGACAATACCGATTCTACTTCTACGTCATCTCCGAACAATAATTTTCCATTCAGTTCTTTCAATTCGATGATGAAGTTTACATATACCTTTTTAGGCTTTAGTCTTTTCACCAATTCGCAAGCTGCTTTCATGGTGCCTCCTGTTGCCAGCAAATCATCATGTAGTAGAATTACGTCGTTTTCGTCCAGTGCATCTTTGTGAATTTGCACCGTGTCTTTGCCATACTCCTTATCGTAGCTTTCTTCAATCGTTTCTGCTGGGAGTTTGCCCGGCTTGCGGATTGGAATAAAACCGGCGTTTAGACGGGTTGCCAGAATCGGTCCCATAATGAAGCCTCTTGATTCTATACCCACCACTTTGGTGATTCCTTTATCCTTATACATATCGAACATGATATTGGATAATTCCTGCAAACACCATGGATCTTTGAATAGAGTAGTGACGTCGTAGAACAGGATTCCGGGAATCGGAAAATCGGGTACTTCCCGAATGCTTTTGATTAGTGTTTCTTTGCTCATAATCATTGAATTATATCGTTTCTTTAAATGCTTTGTTTCACGTGAAACGTTGCCGCTTATCGTCCCGAAAGCACCAGCAGCACGTTGATGTCGCTAGGAGAGACTCCCGGGATTCTGCTCGCTTGCGCGATTGTTTCCGGATCTATCTTTACCAACTTTTGCCGAGCTTCGGTGGAAAGGGACTGAATGGTAGAATAGTCAAATTTTCCTTTAATCTTGATACTCTCCAATCGTGCTAGTTTTTCAGCTATCATTCTCTCTCTATCAATATATCCTTGATACTTGATTAGGATCTCTGCAGCTTCAAGAATCTCTTCTTTCCGGTCTTGATCCGAACTCGTCGCTTTTTCCAGTTCGCGTTGAAACGCCGGAACATATTCTGCTATATTTTCTATTGTCACTTGCGGGCGGTTCAGAATCTCTATCAACTTACAACCTTGACGTAGGGGCGTTGTCCCTATCTTTTCGAGAGCGTCGTTGATTAGTGCCGGTTTCATCGAATAGTTGCGCGCGAAAGAAATGATTTGTTCCACGGCTTCTTTCTTGCCTCTTACTAACTGATATCGATCTTTTTTTGCTAACCCAAGCTTAAATGCTTTCTCTGTTAAGCGCATATCGGCATCATCCATGCGAAGCAGAATGCGGTATTCCGCACGCGAGGTAAACATACGGTAAGGTTCATCCACACCTTTGGTAACCAAATCGTCAATTAATACGCCAATATATGCTTCATCGCGAGCCAAAGTAAATGCTTCTCCGCCGTGGCAGTTAATGTGTGCATTGATACCGGCTATCAATCCTTGTCCTCCTGCTTCCTCGTATCCGGTGGTTCCGTTTACTTGTCCGGCAAAGAACAAGTTTTTTATAATCTTCGATTCCAACGTATGTTTTAATTGAGTCGGATCGAAATAGTCATATTCGATAGCGTATCCCGGGCGATAGATAACCAGATCTTTGAAAGCCGGGATTTGTTTTAATGCTGCAATTTGTATTTCCATCGGAAGCGAAGAAGAGAATCCGTTAAGATATAACTCTTGTGTCGTTTCTCCTTCCGGTTCGAGAAATAACTGGTGCTGATCTTTATCCGGGAAAGTGACAATCTTGGTTTCGATGCTCGGACAATAGCGTGGCCCGATACTTTGAATCTGTCCGTTGAACAGGGGAGAATCCGGCAAACCTTCACGCAGAATCCGGTGTACTTCTTCATTAGTGTAGCATGTCCAGCATTGAAGTTGCTTTAAGTGGTGCGTGCTAGTATTCATGAATGAGAACTTGTGGAAGTCCGATTCGCCGTCTTGTGTTTCCATCTGGTCAAAATGAACACTACGTGCGTCAATTCGTACCGGAGTACCGGTTTTCATTCTTCCGTAGGTGATACCGTGGCGGGCGATGGATTCGGTCAACTGATAGGAAGCCGGTTCGGCCATTCTTCCTCCCGGTAATTTATGACGTCCTACATGCATCAGTCCGTTGAGGAAAGTTCCTGCGGTGAGCACAATGCATTTCGCTTTGAAGGTGACGCCCCATGCGGTGACCAATCCAGTGACCTCACCGTTTTCTACGAGCAGTTCACATACGGTATCTTGCCAGATATGAAGGTTGGGTGTATTTTCCAGTTTCTCTCGCCAGGACCAAATGAACTTAGCCCGGTCGCATTGGGCGCGGGGGCTCCACATGGCTGGACCTTTCGAGCGGTTTAGAATTCGGAATTGAATGGCAGTCTCATCTGTCACTAATCCCATCTGTCCACCCAATGCATCTATTTCACGTACAATTTGTCCTTTGGCGATTCCTCCTACAGCCGGATTGCAACTCATCTGTCCAATCTTGTTCATGTCCATAGTGATGAGACAAGTTTTGGAACCTAAATTAGCAGCGGCTGCCGCTGCTTCACAACCAGCATGTCCGGCACCAATTACAATTACGTCGTACTTAAAATCCATTCCTATCTTATTTATTATCAAACGCTGCAAAGTTACAGAAAAGTTGTGAGACTTGTATCTTCAAGCTGTTTTTGCTTCTGAAAATCCGAGGAGGAATCCGGCTTAACTGAAAAAAACGCCGTAATTTCGGGTTAGAAATATGCAGATTGTTCGAAAATAGACCGCTTATTGGTTTTTGTGATTGTATATTTTTGGATGGAATGGCAATAGTTTGTCTTTTCAATCCCCTGTTTTGCTTTCTTTTTGTTAGTTATGTGCTTGCTCAATTATGAGTGCAACTAGAGAGTAAAAGGAAAGATTTGTTGAAAATACGGATTGCTGTGGGAATAAACTTGAGGTTTACACTCAAAATCTACCCTACGTCTTGACATAAGTCAAAAAAACAAGCCTGAATGTGTTTTTTTGTATAGTGGCTTTTGTTGTTTTCGCAAACAGCTATACCTTTGCAGCGTAGTTGTGAAACTACTTATATTTTTAGGTATTAGAAAAAGGTAATAATTAAAAGGTATTGGTTTATAAAATTAAGGTATTAGATTTTAAGATTAGTTTTTAGGAAAAAGATTGTTTTGATTAGGTATTAGGAAAAAGACGTTTTCAGGTAACGAGTAAATGAAAGATGAAGAAAAAGAAGAATCCCATTTATGGGGATTCTTTAAATGTGGAGCGGAATGATTCGCTCTTTTTTTGTACCCTTTCGTTTTCAACTATTATTTTCTTTTGCTTCTCATTTGAACTGTAAGGTAAGCTCGTTTAAGTTTCTTTTTGGTCAATTTGCTATTTGCTTGGATTCAATTAGTTTCAACCTTATTTGAAACACTTTGTTTCAAGGCTTGAAACGATTCGTTTCTCGGTGTGAAACAAAGTGTTTCCCGTAATGAAACAGAGTGTTTCAAAGCATGAAACAGATCGTCGTCTTGTGGGATACGAACTGCCGTCCTATAGCTTACGATTGTTTTGTCAGCATTTGTCTTGTCTGACTCATATTTGAAATCAAAAAATAAAGTCTGGTGGCTATCATAGGACAAGATTCCCGGTAAAATTGAAGGGAAAAAGCAAGAAATCAGAGCGATAAATGGTGGTGATAGATGATAGATAAGGTGATAGGTTACCGGCAATCTATCACCATGCTTGAAAGTACTATGAATAAACTGTTTCAAGAAGTCTGGTGATAGATGAAAGATGAAAGTGAAAAAATCTCTATGTATGAGAAAGAACTTTTTTATTTTCTATTTTGTAAGCCGGCAAAGTCTGCGTTTTTGAAAAAAAACAATATATTTGCAATCGTAAATATCGCAAAAGTAAGTAGTTACGGCGATTTTTATGAATTCTGTTTCCTTTTTTCGCAGGTAATGTGACAGTATGAACGATAAAATTGACACCATAGTAGCGGGAGTAAACCGGAAGGATGAAAAGATGTGGGGCGATTTCTACGATCGTTTTTATACTGCCTTATGTGTTTATGTATCAAAGATATTGCCGGTCCCCGATGCGGTAGAAGATTTGGTGCAAGACGTTTTTATTTCTGTATGGGAAGGGAAGCGTACCTTTTCCGATATAAAAGAGCTTACCAATTATCTTTATCGTGCCTGCTATAATAATACCTTATTATATATACGCAATAATCAAATTCATGATACCATATTGAATTCTTTAGCCGAAGAAGAAAGCGTGGAGGACGAAGATATGATTTATGCATTGACGGTGAAAGAAGAAATTATCCGGCAACTCTATTGCTATATCGAAGAACTTCCGTCCGAGCAACGCCGGATTATCTTAATGAGAATCGAAGGACATACATGGGAAGAGATAGCGGAACGTTTAGAAATAAGTATCAATACTGTTAAAACTCAAAAGACACGCAGCTATAAATTCCTTCGTGAGAGGCTGGGCGACTCTGTTCATTCTATTATTCTTTGTTTATTTCTCTAAAAAGATAAAAAAGTCAATTTGATACATCTTCATCTTTTTATTGATTACTTAAGATTTGTTTTCTTTGTTAAAAGCGAATGGATTCCTTTTATATTGTGACATAATGTTATATTCTTACTCTTAAAATCCTCTTCTTTATAATCTTATCTCAAAAAAATATCATCTTTTTGTCACCCTTTTCTGTGAGTTATGTATATCTATAATAAAGCAAATTAAACAGTTGTTTAATTTAAAAAGGAGAAATAAGATGAAGAAGTTCGAAAATGTATATCAAGATGCCGCTTTAATGAAGAAAGCTCTTTTAGGAGAAGCTAATGAATCGGAACAGCAAGAGCTTGAAAAGCGATTGGCGGAATGTCCGGACTTGCAAAAAGTGTATGAGCAATTGCAGAATGGTGAGACATTAAGAGTTGCATTTGGAGAATATAAAAATTATTCATCAAAGAAAGCCTATGAATCTTTCCTTCAGAAAATCGGACAAACGGAACCGGAGGTAATAAAGAAGCCTCGTACTTTCCGGGTTTGGTGGTCTGTTGCAGCAGCTGTTGTTTTTTTAGTAATCGGTTTATCTTTCTATATGTCGAATTATGGTTCGATTGAAGAGGAAAGCAGACCATTGATTCAGCCGGGAGTTCAACAGGCACAATTGACTTTACCCGATGGCAGCATTATTGATGTGCATAAGAAAGAAGTTAACGTAATAGTAGACGGCGTCCAGGTAAAATATAAGGAAGGAGTGCTGTCATATGAACCAACCGTCACAACACAACACGAAGAGAAAAACGTCGAAGAGAAGCCGGTTAAGTCAAATGAACTTATTATACCACGTGGAGGGGAAAATACTGTAATCCTCGCTGATGGAACGACAGTTCATTTGAATGCTGGTTCTAAGTTGACTTATCCGGTACGTTTTGCGGGTAAACGCAGGGTTGTAGCTCTGGAGGGTGAGGCTTATTTTGAAGTTGTGCAGGATGAATCTCATCCATTTGTGGTACAAACTCATCTTGGTGAAGTGATGGTGCTTGGTACGGCGTTTAATGTGAATGCTTATACTAATGCTTCCGTTTGTTACACTACATTGGTGCGCGGAAAAGTACAATTCTCTGCACCGAATGTCGGAACGGTAACTCTTCAGCCGGGCGAACAAGCAGTAGTCTCTGCCAATGGCACAGAGAAACGTACCGTTGATCTGGACGAATATATCGGTTGGGTAAACGGTGTGTACAACTTTAAAAACCGCTCTTTAGGGGAGATTATGGAGACATTCGAACGCTGGTATGATATACAGGTTTATTATGAAACGCCGGATCTACGCGATATAACTTACAGTGGTAGTTTGAAACGTTATGGAGCAGTCAATTCTTTCTTGGATGCTTTGGAACTGACAGGCGATCTGACTTATAAAATCAGTGGCCGGAAAGTGTTGATATACGATGGAATGAAAGAGTAAGAATAAATAGAATATTAGGTAAAGTTTAATCATTAATTTATGAGAGAAAAACGATGGCTACTATGTTTTTTAGTGGCAGTGTGTTGCACATTTAGCACATGGGCTCTACCGTCACAGGATAAGACGGTAACTTTGAATCTGCATAATGTCTCTATCGAGACAGTTTTGGATGCAGTGAAGAAACAAACAGGAGTGAATATGTTGTATAATTCACAAATGTTTAAAGGAGTTCCTCCCGTATCAATTAATGCAAAAAATGAGAAATGGGAAGTCGCTCTAAAGTTGATTTTAAATCCCCAGGGATTTGATTATGTGGTGAAAGATGGTATTGTTGTTGTTCGTAAATTGCAGACCGAGAAGCGTGATAATCGTATCCATGGTACGGTTGTTGATTCGAATAAGGAACCGATACCAGGAGCTAGCGTCATCGTAAAAGGTACTCGTACGGGTACTTCTACCAATATAGAAGGTGAGTTTACGTTGGATGTGAAAAGTGACAAAGTGACTTTGGAAATCTCTTTTATTGGTATGAAAAAGCAGACTCTTCAAGTGGATGCTACTCGTCGGAAAAGTCTTGAAATTACTTTGGTTGATGACGTAAAAACACTGGAAGATGTGGTTGTGACAGGATATAGTAATGTTCGTAAAACTAGCTTTACTGGTAGTTCTACGCAGATTACAGGCGATGATTTACGGAAGGTATCGCAAACTAATGTAATTGATGCTATGCAGTCTTTTGATCCTTCTTTCCGTCTTATGACAAATACGCAATTTGGTTCAGATCCAAATGCATTACCAGAGATGTATATTCGTGGACGTTCAGGAGTTGGAGTGAGGGATTTGGATAAAGATCAACTTTCTAAATCAAATTTAGAGAATAATCCTAACTTGCCTACTTTCATTATGGATGGCTTTGAAGTGAGTATAGAGAAGGTGTATGATCTTGATCCTACCCGAATTGAAAGTATGACAATTTTGAAGGATGCTGCTGCAACTGCAATTTATGGTTCACGTGCAGCAAATGGGGTTGTTGTCATTACTACAGTGGCTCCTAAACCGGGTGAGGTACGTGTGTCGTATAATTTTACAGGGACTTTGGAAATGCCTGACTTGAGAGATTATAATTTGGCTAACGCATCCGAGAAGTTGGAAATAGAGAGACTTGCCGGGTTGTTTGATGTATCGGCAGGAGATAATATGGGAAATATCATAAATTCATATAGTAAAAAATATGCGCAGATACGAAAAGGAGTGGATACAAATTGGTTAGTATTGCCATTAAGAAATTCTTTTGATCATAAACATAGTGTGTACGTAGAAGGAGGAACACAAAACCTAAGGTATGGTGTGGATGCTTCTTATAATGGAACAAAAGGGGTTATGAAAGGATCCTCTCGCGATCGTTATAGTGTCGGTTTCTCTTTGGATTATAGAATGAAAAGCCTTCAAGTAAAAAATACAGTGTCTTTTACTCATACGAAATCAACTGAATCACCCTATGGCTCATTCAGTGATTACACGAGCATGCAACCTTATGATACTCCTTATGAAGATGGAATATTAGTAGAACAACTAGCCTTCTCGAAAACGGATAGGAATAGTGCAGCAAATAATCCTTTATACGAGGCAACTTTGGCGAATTATGATTGGAATGCATATGATGAGATTACAAATAATTTAAGTTTAAATTGGTACTTGACTGACCATTGGACTGTAAGAGGCCAATTTAGTGTGACTAGAAAGTATGCTAATAGTGAGAAATTTATAGATCCGTTATCGTCTAAAACTAGTGTGCTGGGGGAATCTTCAAGTGGGAATGAAGATAAGGTAGGGGATCTATATACAACTAATGGGAATAATTTAGACTGGAATGCAAATGCTTTTTTGTATTATACACGTACATTTGAGAAAAAACATAATTTAAATGTATCTATAGGATGGGAAGCCTCGGCAGGTTCGCAGGATAATACGAGTGCCCATTATCGTGGATTTTCATCAGGACAATTTCACTCTTTAAATTATGCTTCAGAAATCTATAAAAAACCAACACGTACAGAAGGAACTTCTCGCATGGTGAGTGTATTGGCTACAGCTAACTATACATGGAATGATATTTACTTAGCGGATGTTTCGGTACGTTTTGATGGTTCTTCTGCATTTGGTTCTAATCAAAGGTGGGCACCCTTTTTCTCAGGAGGTTTGGGAGTAAACTTGCATAATTATGATTTTTTAAAAGGAAATAACTGGGTGAATAAATTGAAAGTACGTGGTTCTTACGGACGTACGGGAAAAGTAAATTTCCCTTCCTATGCAGCAACTACAATGTATGAAACTCTTTTCGATGAATGGTATGCAACTGGTTACGGAGCTGTATTAAAAGCTTTGGGTAACAAGGATTTAACATGGGAAAAAACAGACAAGTTTAATATTGGTGTAGAAACGCAGTTCTTTGACAGGCGTTTAACAGTAGAAGCTGACTATTATTATGAGAAAACGATAGATTTAGTTAATGATGTCAGTCTTTCTAATACTTCAGGTTTTTCTACCTATAAAAGTAATATGGGTGAAGTTATGAATAAGGGGTTTGAGTTGACTGTACGTACTGATGTATATCGGAATCGTGATTGGATAGTAGCTTTGTGGGGAAATATGGCACACAATACCAATAAAATATTGAAAATATCTGATTCACAGAAAGCATATAATCAACGTGTAGCTGAATTTTATAAAAAGGAGCAGGATGCACAGAATATAAATTATTCATTGAAAGATGCTAATTATTCTGTGCCTATTGCACAATATGAAGAGGGGCAATCATTGACATCCATTTGGGCAGTTAAATCATTAGGTATCGACCCAACTACTGGTAAAGAGATCTATTTGAATAGAGATGGTACAGTGTCCGATAAATGGGATGCTACGCAAGAAGTTGTTGTGGGTAATACAGAACCGAAATTTAATGGAGCATTTGGTGTAAATCTTACTTATAGAGAATGGAGTCTGTTTGCTTCTTTCTTATATGAATGGGGAGGGCAAGAGTACAATCAGACTTTGGTAGATCGAGTGGAGAATGCGGCAATAGAGAGAGGAAATGTCGATTTACGAGTATTGACAGATCGCTGGCAAAAACCTGGTGATGTTGCCCAGTTTAAAAATATTAAGGATAGTAAATTGACTACTTTGCCTACATCACGTTTTGTACAGGATAAATCTTATATCCGTTTGAGTGCATTGACATTGAGTTATGATTTCAAACGTGAATGGATAAGGAAGTATTTAGGTATGAATATGCTTCGTCTTGAGGCCAGTTCAAGTGACTTTATAAATTGGAACTCCATCCGTCAAGAGCGTGGATTAAGTTATCCAAAATCATGGAAAGTGAATTTTTCAATTAAAGCACAATTTTAAGACTTACTATAATGAAAAAAATATATAGAACAATCATATCATTAGCCTGCTTGGCACTAACGTTTTCATCCTGCCAAGACTGGCTTGATTTATATCCTTCTGATGAAATCAAGGAAGAATATCTTTTTTCTTCAGGTGATGGATTCCGGACAGCATTGAATGGTATTTATCGTAAATTATCAACATTTGATTTGTATGGAAGTAATTTGACGTGGGGGATTGTAGATGCTTGGGGACAAGTGTATGATAAGAATAGAGCTCCAACGAGTGGTAGTGGACAGGCAATGAGTAAAATCTGTAATTTTAATTATAAGCATTCAGAGTTGACACCAACAACAGATGCTATGTGGAATGCAGCTTGGAATATTATTGCCAACTGTAATAACTTGATACAGCAGGCAGAGGTTGCTGATCCTGCATTATTTTATGATCACGATACTGAACGCCGTATGATTTTGGGAGAAGCAATAGGATTACGTGCATATATGCATTTTGATTTACTTCGTATGTATGCTCCTGCTCCTGCTGCGAATCCTAATACACGTACTTTTATTCCGTATGTAGACAAATATCCTAGTTATGTGAATGATAAACAAACGGTTAGCTATTGTCTGGAACATGCTATTGCTGATTTAAAAGAATCACAACGTATTTTATTTGATATAGATACAGAGAGTACAAATTTTAATCCTGATAGGCGCTTTGTGCAAAAAGTGGCTGGTGAAGGTGCTTTTGCTGCGTTAAGAGGGTACCGTTTGAATTATTATGCTGTAACAGCCATATTAGCAAGAGTATATTTATATGCAGGAATGAACGACGAAGCATATGCGGAAGCGAAGAAGTTGATAGATGAAGAGGAGAAAACAAAATATTTTGCAGCCGATGAATCTTATTATGCTTCTGATAACTTTAAGAACGGTAATATGAAGATGTATGATAATATAATTTTTGCATTGTATTCTCCTACAGAATTAGTAGACTGGGATAGTGAGATTAATCATCTGACTGATGGTAAATCAGAATCTGATCAGAACTATTTGTCTTGGAGTAGTAAAATGCTTGATGCTGTATATGGTATAGAGAAAGAGAATGATTTTCGCTTTAAGTATCAGTTGGAATCAAAATACTATGGATATAATTACCGTACATTGAAATATTATAAACAAGTGGAAAGTACAGAATACGGTAAGGCAAATAATCAGATTATTCCGATGATTCGCATGTCTGAAGTATATTATATTGCGGCTGAAGCGATTTATACAGAAGGTGATTTGCTTAAAATAGCTGAAGCAAAAAGTTACTTAGAAAAAGTGAAAAAAGGACGCGGTATTAAGACTGTAGATTATTCATCTGTTTCTTCTAAGAATGATTTTGTAAATATGATTGTAAATGATGCACGTCGGGAGTTTTTTGGAGAGGGACAAACATTATACATGTTTAAACGTCTAAATAAAGTTTTGACTTGTGATAGTGGTGAAATTCCAATGACGGAAGAATATGTCGTATTACCGTTACCTGATTCGGAAAGTAATATCAAATAACTAAACTTGGAGTAAGAAAATGAATATCAAGAATTTTATAATTCCTGCTATAGCATGCTTTTGCTGCTCTAGCTTTTTTATCTCTTGTGAAGAGAAAGGTTTGATGGTCAATGATAATGACGTCTCGTATATTATCTTTGCCAAAGATATGACTAAAGACACTACAACTGTTTCATTTAAGGTTTATAATGAGGGCGAAGTTCCGGAGATTCCATTAGAGGTTTCAGTATATGGTAAAGTGCAGGATAAAGATCTGAAGTTTTCTGTAAGTGTAGATGAAGATCGTACAACTTTACCTGCCAATTTATATGAATTACCAACAGAGTGTCTGATTGAAAAAGGTCAGCTGACGGGAAGTGTTTGTATAAAATTGAAGAATTCAGAAATATTGAGTACTAATACATTGATTTTAGCATTAAAAATAGATGAGAAGGAAGAAGTAAGAGAGGGAGCAAGACAATACTCAAGAGCAATTGTTACTGTAACAGATCGTTTATTTAAACCCAGTTGGTGGTCGGTAGCTGATACAGGTGGTGCTGATACTCCTCTCAATTCGGTTGAAGAATATTATTTAGGGATATATTTAGAAGATAAATATAAAATGTTTTTGGATGAGTTGAAAAAGGATGATATGGTATTTGATGGCAAGAACAAACAAGTACTACGTAAATATGCATTGAAGTTGAAAAATACTTTGAAAGATATTAATGCGGAAAGAGCAGCACAAGGTTTGGGGCCATTGGTTGATGAGAAAACACAATTAGAGATTACAGTTCCTGTTGCAGGGTAATAGAAAGGAAGTTAGTTTATGAATAAATCGTTTGTATATATAATCATAGCAATCTTATGTGTAGCTATGTCAGCTTGTCTGGATGATGACAACAATTATAATTATGATAAGTTAAATGAGCTTCAAGGAGGATATCAATCTATTGGAGGACTTAAAGATGATTATAGCATTGCTGTAGATGAAAAGTTAACTTTAACACCGACTTTTAAGTTTACAATTGATAGTATTGCACCGGATGTGACTTATGAGTGGTATTTGGATGGCCAATTGTTAGCGGATGAACAAGGCCCATCCTATACTTTTTCTTCTTCTAAAAGTGGTACTGCTCGAATTACTTTTGCTGTGATAGATAATAAGTCAGGGGTAAAGTTTGCGAGATCAACAACTGTTAAGATTCGGACAGAGTTTCAACGGGGATGGGCTATTCTTTCTAGAGGAAATGATAACAGGTCTATTTTGAACTTTATTATTCCTTCCACTGTAACCTATTTTACAACTATAGATGGGAATGAGGAAGCACGTGATTCATTAGTGTATCATAGAGTGAAGATGGATGTAACTCCTAATTTAGGAATGAATCCTATTGGTTTAATGGAAAATCTGGGTAATATGGATTACTATAGTTCATTGGGTCTTGAAGTATATGATGAACTGCTTGTAAAGCAAGATAAATGGGCTGAATTGAATGGTAATACTTTGGAACATGAATTGTATACTTTTGAAGAGTTCAATAATGATTTACCTGATAATTTTTCTCCCGTAGAAGCTGCTATGACATATTCGGCAAAATTACTTCGTAATGAGAATGGGCATATTTTCTTAAATAATAAAATCGATGCGGGTGACTTTCATGCGGGATTTTATACATCTGTTCCGTTAAATAATGGAATGAAGTTTCGTAGACTGTTTCAGAGTCTTAAAATTAATGACCTTTATTGTTCCGTTATTCCAGCACTGAAGGAAGATAATACATTAGTTGGAATTTATGACGGTGGTATTACTGTTAGTGATTATAGTACAACCATCAGTGAGAATTCTACTAAACTGACTGGAAATGTTTATGAAATTACAGAAATGAATGATCAGAAGCATTTTCAAAAAATGTCTCAAGAAGTTGTGGATATGATTCCTGCTGCTAGTGCAAGGAAAAATGATTATGATGTTTCGGCAGCTGTTCCTGCTTGGGTCGCTCTGATGAAAGAACCCGGTAGTAATTCGTATGGATTGAGATATTTCGCATTGGAAGGAAAAGATGGAGGAGGTGTTGCAACTATTTCAGAGACTGAATATTTTGAGAAAGAATTAGGGGTAATACCAAGTTATAAAGACATTGCAGTTTTTAATAATAAAATGTTTGTTGTAATTGCAGATGGAAATAGACTATGGTATTGTCAATATGGTCAAGATCCGGAGACTGGTACTAACCATAATGAAGCAATGCTTTTGTTAGGAGAAATGACTAGTGATATAGTATCGTTAGCTGTTAATGACTTGTCTGCTTCTCCATATATGCCAAGTTATAATGGGCAGTTGGGAGTTGCGTTAGCGGATGGAACATTCAGTATTTATGAAGTTAAAGAAACCAAAAATCAGGCTACTGGGGTTTGTGAAGAAGTTACTTTAGGTAAGCTGTTCCCTAATGAAGTTATAGAAGATAACCACTTTGGTAATGTTGTTGATGCACTTTATAAACTTGGTCGTGGGTTTGATTATTTCTGGTTTGAGTTTTAATTAATATATGAATGTTTTTTTGAAAGAATTATTATAATGAGTATTAAAGTTTTTTTTGTAACTGCTATACTAACATCTTGCACTATGGTGCAGATGATTGCTCAGGTATCTATTGGTAAATCAAGCAATATATTTGCCAATTATGAATTGGCAGATAAATTTCAAGATTTTACTTTAGGAGGTAAATTGTCTAATATTAGTCTATCGGTTTACCCTCGGGGAATTAACGATACAGATAATTTCTGGTTTGAGTTTCAAACAACATCAGGCAAGGAATATTATTATGTAATGCCTGCTGCAGGAAAGCGTGAACCTCTATTTGACAAAGGGAAGATGGCTATGCAGTTAAGTGAATTTACCAAAGGTGTAGTAGATAGAAATAAACTGGATATCTCATCTGTAACTTTTGCCAAAGACCAAGGCTCGTTTGAGTTTGATTATAAGAGTAAACGATACAGCTATAATCGTCTGACGGGCAAGTTGACATTAGTAGAGAAGAAGGAAGAAAAGAAGGAGCCGGAAGAGCCCGTTTATAGCTGGATGACTTTTTCACCTGATAAAAAGTATATTTTGTATGCTAAGAATCACAACCTGTATGTAAAAGGAAATAAAGCATTGGGAGTGGATACAACCGAGGTACAGTTGACTACGGATGGGGTGGAAAATTTTTCTTATGCTCGTGAAGAAGAAGCGGGGGAGAACGGAGAAGTGCCGACAACAGCACTTTGGTGTCCGGATAATCGTCATATTTATGTAGTACGTGATGATAACCGTTTGTTGCGGGATTTTTGGGTAATTAATTCATTGGAAGATTCTCCTTCATTGATAAAGTATAAATATGAGTTTCCTGGTGACAAGTATGTTACTCAGAATGAATTGGCGATTATCGATATTGTAGAGAAAACAGTGAAAAAAGCAAAGATAGATAAATGGAAGGACCAATATATAAGGCCTCTTCATGTTACTTCGGATAGCAAATACTTGTTTTTTGAACGTACTAAGCGTACTTGGGATGAAGTAGATGTATGCTCTGTTAATCTGTCAACTTTGGAGGTGAAAGAAATCATTCATGAAGAAGATAAGCCATACCGTGATCCACATGCTCGTAATGTTGCGATCTTAAATGATGGAAAAGATATTCTGTTCCGTTCAGAACGTACTGGTTGGGGGCATTATTATCACTATGATGGAGACGGAAATCTCAAGAATGTGATGACTTCTGGTGAATGGGTAACAGGCTATATTAATTCTATTGATACGCTGAAACGCAAAGTTTATCTGTATGGATATGGTAAAGATAAAAAAGTAAATCCTTTCTATTACATGCTTTATGAAGTTGACATTGACAGAGAAGGAGTAACTCCTTTGAGCACGGAAGACGGACAACATAATGTGAATTTCTTGAAATCTCATAATTACTATGTCGATACCTATTCAAGAGTGGATATGGAGCCTAAGATTATGTTGAAGGATCGAAGAGGCAAGGTGATTATGGAACTGGCAAAACCGGATCTGGACCTGGTCTATGCATCAGGTTGGAAAAAACCGGAACGTTTTGTCGTGAAAGCTGCTGATAATGTTACCGATTTGTATGGGGTGATGTGGAAACCGTCCAACTTTGATCCGGAAAAGAAATATCCGATTATTTCAGTCGTTTATCCTGGACCTTATTTTGGATTTGTACCTACAAGTTTTACGTTGGATGATAGTTATTGTACTCGTATGGCGCAGCTTGGTTTTATTGTAATTACAGTAGGACATAGGGGGGATACGCCGATGCGTGGTAAAGCATATCACCGTTATGGTTATGGTAATATGCGTGATTATCCGCTGGCAGATGATAAATATGCGATTGAACAGTTAGCTCAACGTCATGCGTTTATTGACGGTAAGAAAGTCGGTATTTACGGGCACTCTGGTGGTGGATTTATGGCTGCGGCTGCTATTTGTACTTATCCGGACTTTTATACGGCTGCTGTTTCTTGTTCCGGAAACCATGATAATAATATCTACAATCGTGGTTGGGGAGAGTGCTATAATGGTGTGAAAGAAGTGGAAAAGGTTGTGAAAGACAGTCTGGGTAATGAGACGAAAGAGTATGAATATAAGTTTAGCGTGAAGTCGAATGCAGAAATTGCTAAGAACCTGAAAGGTCATCTGATGCTTGTAACAGGAGATATGGATAAGAATGTCAATCCAGCACATACTTATCGTATGGCTAAGGCACTGATTGAAGCCGGTAAAGACTTTGATATGTTAGTGATTCCAGGGGCTGGTCATGGATATGGTTCTGCTGATAAGTATTTTGAAAGGAAAATGTATCGCTTTTTTGCCAAACATTTACTGGGTGATACTCGTGCAGACTGTTGGGAAGACATAAACCGTAGTAAATAAGATGATAAACTATATGAAGAACTCTTTCTTTAGGTATTTCTTTTTGGTAGCTGTGCTGCTGTCATACACCTCTGTCGAAGCACAACAAAAAGCGAAAGATCAGTCTGCGGAACAACAGTCTCATTTATTGAAACCGTTGGATATAGCAGCTTGTATGTCGTGGAAGCGCGTCGAATCACCAGATATTTCCCCGACAGGGCGATGGGTGACTTATCGCATTGCTCCGATGGAATATAATTCGGATGATAAGGAGTCGAAGATATTGCATCTGTTTGATTCGCGTACACGAAAAGAAATAGTATTGCCTGATGTCGAACAGATCCAATATTATGATGCAGACCGAGCTGTTTATTACGAACAGGCGGATACTGTCGGAAATATGAAGACTATATTGATGTCGTTACCTTCCGGAGTGAAGACGGAGTGGACGTATAAAGAATCTTTCCGTCCTGTGGAAGGGGTTCCTTATTCGGTGTCTGTGAGCAATGTACCGGAAGATACGGTCAACCATATTCCGTCTTTCGATTGTTTGGTGGTACGTCATCTTAAAACTGGAACTGCATTTCAGATTGATAGTATAGGTTACTATACGCTGTATAATCAGAATCGTTCGATTCTTTTTATTCGTAAACAAGCCAAAGGAAATGCTTTGTGTTATGGCCCGTTGGTAGGTCCCTACCGGACTATTTATCAAAGTTCTGTCAAGAAAGGACTTTCTTCTTTCAGTCTTGACAAAGAACAGATGACCGGAGAGTTTACTGTGAAGGATTCATTATGGTATAATTTCTCCTTGAAGAATAATACTTGCGACCTTGTATTCGACCGTAAGGAGATTGTCATTCCTGCGGGAATGGAACTTGTCCGGGCTAACCTGTCAAGTAGCCAGAAGTTTCTGACAATGGAACTCAGACCTTATCAGGAAAAGATAAATAAAGATAAGAAAGAAGAGGAAATAAAGCCGGATAAGAGTTTTGAACTGGAGTTGTGGACCTGGGATGAATATGAAGTACCTACTTTGCAGACTCGTAGCCGTTATTCCCATCCTCAATATTCGAAATATATCTATGACATTGCTTCCCATAAATTGACGGAAGTAGCTCCCGGACATGCTGATTTGTTGGAGCCGGATCGTGCGGAAGAGATTCATTATGTGCTTTACACAGACGAAACGCCTTATCGTGCGCAGAAAGACTGGCTTAATGAAATGCCGTTTGACATCTATTCTGTGAATGTACATACGGGAGAAAAGCAATTGGTAGGACGTAGCTACCGGACAAGACCGAGGTGGTCGATGAATGGCAAATGGGCTGTGATGTATGATCCTATTGCACAGGTATGGAATAAGTTTGACGGAAAAACGGGTGAGGTTACCGATATTTCAACAGCTATTGGGTATCCGATATTCGAGGAAACTTATGACAAACCAAATCCTGCACCTGCTTATGGTATTGCTGGATGGACTGCTGATGGTAATAATGTGTTGATTTATGACGCTTATGACTGGTGGAAGATCGATTTGACCGGAGAACGTCAGCCAGAATGCATCACTAAGGGGTATGGTCGCAAAAATCAGAGATCTATCCGTAAAATGACCAGCAATATTGACAAAGAAGTATTCAATCCGGATGAGACGGTTATAGTCAGCGTATGGGATGAAAACACAATGGATGAAGGTATTTATTCACTTGACATGAAAGGTCGCTTGAAGAAGCTCGCAGAAGGCCCTTATATCTATTCAATTCATCGTTTTTCTGACAATCAGAAGTATTGTATCTGGAATCGTCAGAATATATCAGAATTCCGTGATCTGTGGTGGAGTAAATCGGATTTCTCTGATCCGATTCGTATAACGAACGCTAATCCTCAACAAAGCGAATACAAATGGGGTACTGCAAAGTTAGTGGAATGGACTAATTATGAGAATAAGCCTAACAAGGGAATACTTTATTTGCCGGAAGATTATGACGCTAAGAAAGAATATCCCGTTCTGGTACAGTTCTATGAAACACACTCAGGAGGACTGAACACTTATCATGCTCCAATGTTGAGTAGTGCAATGGCGGATGTGATGTACTTTGTTAGTAATGGGTATATTGTATTTATGCCGGATGTGCATTTCACCATAGGAACACCGGGACAGAGTAGTTATGATGCAGTAGTAAGCGGTACGAAATACTTGATAGAGCAGGGGATAGCGCATCTGGGAAAGATAGGTCTTCAGGGACATAGTTGGTCAGGTTTCCAAACTAGTTATCTGGTGACGAAGACGGATATATTCGCTTGTGCTAATATCGGGGCTCCTATTACTGATATGGTAACCGGTTATTTGGGTATTCGTGGTGGAAGCGGTTTACCGCGTTATTTCATGTATGAAGAATGGCAAAGCCGTATGGGAAAGAGTTTGTGGGAAGCCAAAGATAAGTATTTGGCAAGTTCTGCTATCGTGGAAGCGGATAAAATACATACTCCATTATTAATTTGGCATAATGATAAGGATGAGGCTGTTGCCTACGAACAAGGTCGTGCACTTTATTTAGCTATGCGTCGTTTACAACGTCCGGCATGGCATCTTAATTACAAAGGTGAAGGGCATTTTCTTGGTAATCAGGCTGCACAGAAAGACTGGACTATCCGGATGAAACAGTTCTTTGATTATTATCTGAAAGGAACAAAAGAACCGCGTTGGATGAAAGAGGGTATTCATTTGCGAGAACGTGGAATTGATCAGAAATATGATTTACTAGAAAAATAAATGAAATGAAGAAACTATTAATGACAGTTATGGTTCTGTCTTGCTTTGCATTCAGCAGCTATGGACAGAAAGTGGAGAAACAAATTATTGGTAAATGGTGTAATCCTTATACCTATGAATCTACAGGGGAACTCAAAGGGTTTGAGTTTAAAAAAGGCGGTAAATGTTCTGCTATCAATGTACCGTCTTTAGATCTTAGAACATGGAAGATCGACAACGGCTATTTGATTATAGAAGGATTTAGTAAAGAAGACAACGGAAAAGTAGAAGTGTATAAAACACGTGAACGTATTGGTTATGTAACATCAGATTCATTGGAATTGGTTGTTCAGGAAGCACAGCCGCGGTTGGCCTTTCTGTATCTGAATATGAAATCAATCAAGAAATTGGTTACTCCAGAAGTAACCCCTGATAAGAAGTAATAAATCTCTCTCTTAAATAATTTAGTGTTTAAATTAGCATTACGTTGCTAATGAAAACGCCTCGTCGTAGTGATTACGATGAGGCGTCTTCGTTTTACAGTATTTATACAGTATAGTATGTTTGAATAAATCGCTTGTTTATTGAAATCGTTTGCTGTTGAGGCTTGTTTACACTTTTCGTATAGATAATGCTTTGTTTTCAGCACCTTCCATAATCTCCCGCTCCCCGGGACCTTTATCGTTGATGCCGCACAAGTGAAGAATTCCGTGGATAATCACACGATGTAGTTCGTCTTCGTATGAGGTGCCAAACTGCTCCGCATTCGTATGTATCGTATCCAGACTGATGAATAAGTCACCTGATAGACGATCGCCTTCACAATAATCGAAAGTAATAATGTCCGTGTAGTAGTCATGTTGCAGATACTGACGGTTTACCTCCAGAATCTTTTCGTCCGAGCAGAAGATATAAGCGATTTCACCGAGTCTTTTCCCGTAAGAAGCAGCTACGGCCTTTATCCATTCCGTAGTCTCACGTTTCTTGATATCAGGCATTTTTACGCCTTCTGTTTGATAAGTTACAGCCATAATTGAATGTTATGATTTAAAAGAAAAATAAATAACTGATTAAGATAGCGGCTATGATACCCGAGAAGTCTGCTATCAGACCGCAAGTCACCGCATTACGAGTCTTGGTGATCCCCACACTGCCGAAGTAAACGGCCAGAATGTAGAATGTGGTATCTGAAGCTCCGCGTACTACGCAACTCATACGCCCTACAAATGAATCCGGTCCCAGTTCTTTCATCGTATCGATCATCAAGCCGTTGGCACCGCTACCGCTAAGCGATTTCATCAATGCAGTAGGAAGTGCCCCTACAAAGCTCGTGTCAACTCCGCATGAGCCTACTATGTAGCCAATGCCTCCCACTAGAAAATCCATAGCTCCCGAAGTGCGGAACACGGCGATTCCTACAAGGAAAGCAACCAGATAAGGTATGATACGTACAGCTGTCGTAAATCCTTCTTTAGCTCCCTCTACAAACGAATCGTATACATTGATTTTTTTCCTGACTCCTGTCAAAATAAACAGGATGATGACACTGAACAGCAGAATATTCGCTATCAATGTAGAATAAGTACCCATATCCTCTCGTGAAACGCTTAGAAACAGATAAACCAAACCGGAAAAGAAAAGACAGATAACGCCCATTAAAATAAGAATAGGCTTATTGATTAAGTTTATCTTTTGAGCGATGCTGACTGCTATGACTCCTACTAAAGTTGAAATGAAAGTACTTAGCAGGATAGGGATAAATACATCCGTAGGCTGTGCAGCCCCCATTTGTGCACGATACACCATGATACTGATTGGAATGATGATAAGACCGGATGTATTAATCACCAAAAACATAATCATCGGATTGGAAGCCGTATCCTTTTTCGGATTCAGTTCCTGCAGCTCTTTCATAGCCTTCAGCCCCAGCGGGGTGGCAGCATTGTCGAGACCAAGCATATTGGCGGACATATTCATGAAGATGGATCCTAACACCGGATGTCCTTTAGGAATGTCCGGAAACAGACGGCAAAGCACCGGACTAAGAAAGCGGGCCAGTGCATTAATCAATCCGCTGTTCTCGCCGATTTTCATGATACCCAACCAAAGGGCCAGTACACCCGTAAGTCCTAGCGATATCTCGAATGCCGTTTTGGAGGAGTCGAACGTAGAGTTCATGATAGCCGTAAATATCTCCGTATCTCCCAGAAAAATCACTTTTACAAGGGCGATAATAAAGGCGACGACAAAGAATCCTATCCAAATGTAATTTAGAACCATAATCAGAGATACTTAATTATTAATATCAAACAAATAGAGCATTAATATTTGGTGGGGTAAGATTGGCGAGCCTTTACATATATCCAGGATTTTGTATTAAAGTCGGGCATGAAACTAGCTCGATTTGTGGAATAGGAAGTAAAAGCTCATATTCCTTACAACCAGTAGTTGATATGGCGGTTTTTGTCCGTTTCAATGTGCCCCAATAACCGTATTCAAGCCCTATTGTCGATAACCATTCGTTGAGTAGAGAACTTATATCAGTATCTTTTGCTTCTTTTTTTAATAGATTGATGTGTGCGTAGGAATAAATCGGATAGAAGTCTCCTTTTCTTAAGAATCGGTTGAATAATGACCCCGTATTGGAGTAAGAAAGTAATGACAGACTGAAAATAGTGGATTGACCATTTTTACTATAGATAGCTTCTGTTTGTTCTCCTGCAAATTCATCCCATTCTGCTTGATTAAGGAGGTTGATAGCTTCTGTTTTCTTACCTTGCAGAAGTTTAACTTCAGCTGCTAGTGCGAGAGCAGAGTAATATCCCATTCTACTTTTTCCTCCTTTTTCTTCATCAAAGGTAACGGATAGATTCGGTAATATTCCGTTTAATTCATTATAAACGAAATCAAGTATTTCATTCTGCTCTTTTTGTATGTATTCTACCTCTGGTGTCGAAAGGGGAATTGTTACTAAAGGAATATTTCCCCATAACAGAGTCATATTATAATAGACAAATGCACGTAAAAGCTTTACTTCTGTTATGTAGGTCGATACATCAATATTGGAATTATATTGCGACAAAGCTTCAATCATAAAGTTGGCGTTGTGGATACATTGATAACCGGACTTCCAGAGATCTGATATATAGCGGCTGTCAGTATCTAAACGTAGGTTATAGAGATTACTTGCTGTTATTTTTTTAGTTCTAATTGCCTCTACAGTTAGCTGAAGAGTGGTAAAATCTACTAGTTTTGCATATATGCCGTCGAGAGCGTTTTGGATAGTTGTTGCGTCTTGGAAAATGTTTTCTTCTGTCAATTGGTCGTCTGGAATAACTTCTGTGAATGCATCGTTTTCATCCAGTACTCCGTCACCGTTGCGATCTACATATTGGCTAAAGTCCTCTATGGAGATAGTTACGCCTTTTCTAGTATAATGTTCTTTCATCTTCTTTACGATGCTTTTGGGGTTAATATTATATTGTCCCGATTGCATTTCTTGACGGATATTGGTATCGGTGATTGTTCCGTTACGGGCAAAATCGGTACTAAACTTGGATATAAGTTCTGAAAATCTGGCTTCTGATTGGCGATATAATAGGATGGACGAGATGGCTAACAGTATTTTTGCATTATCATTACCATCCATGAGGGAGATGTTTTCAGGACTATCGATTTTATGGGTGATAGCGAAACATGCTAATAATTCTTGCTCTGCCTGCTTCTTGGCATCTTTGAAAGATTTTCCGTCTTGCACTAGTTTTTTTACACGACCGAATTCCAGGTGAGTGATTAGGTTAACATTTACCATTCCTTTTTCACTCAGATCTACTAAGGCGTTTAATGTAATGGGAGCACGAGATTCTTCTCCCTCTGTTTCATTGTAGAAATATCCATTAGTCTCCAATTCTGCATATTGACTACTCAAAGCGAGAGAGGAGTCGAATGAAAACTCTCCTAAATCGTTTGTTGTATTCGTTTTATAACTCTTTCCTGTCTGTGAAAGATTATTGTTAAGTTCGTATAAAATGACTTTAGAACCTTGAAGGAATGGTCCCTTTTCCAGTTTTCCCGTAATTTGCCCTTTTGCGGTAAAGTCGTCTTCTTTTTCATCATTGCTACTGCAAGCAGTGAGGTTAAGGCATACTGATACAATAGCCATTACGATAAGCCATGTTTTTCTTTTTAATGTTTTCATTTGTAATCTAGTTAAAAATAGAATGATACAAAGGTAGGTAAAAGATTGATTTGTCTCTGTTTTCTTTATTATTTTCTAGGGAAACCGCACTAAAATATTCATTTCTGACGGTTTTGAGCTAAACGAATGCATGCCTCGCCACCGTATCTCCGTCAGGTGTACCAATAAGACTTTTTTAATTGCCCAAACAAATTATCTTTATTGCCTAGTCAGATTATCTCAATTAGCTACTTTTACTTCGTTCCACTATAGTGGAACGCAATAGTAACTATAGTGTCCCGCAAAGAACACTATAGTGGAACGAAGTAAAAATAGCAAGTGAAACGAATCCGGATAGGCAAACGGATAAATAGAAATGCCTAATAGAAATCATTTCCTATGAATAGACGATTCGACTCATTCATTCCCGCACGGTTTAGCTTAAAACGCACAGATTTGAATAAAATTTGGTGCGGTTGCCTTAATTGATTTTCTTTATGTTATTTTGAAATTACTTCTTGTATATAGAGCTTTGGGGCATAAAATAAAATAGGTAATTTTTATAAATAGCCCTTCGGTCATCACCATTCGGATACCGATTGGAGTTTTTTCTTCGTCTTTCTTATACTGAAAATGAATGTAAATCTCTATCTTTGTCTCCTACTTTCAAGAAATAAATGGAACAGGAAGATTTTAACATACGCGAACATCAGCTTACTTCAAAAGAACGGGATTTCGAGAATGCACTCCGTCCGTTAAGCTTTGAAGACTTTAGCGGTCAGGACAAGGTGGTGGAAAACCTTCGCATTTTTGTGAAGGCGGCACGCTTGCGTGGCGAAGCACTCGACCATGTGCTGTTGCACGGCCCTCCCGGATTAGGAAAAACAACTCTTTCGAATATTATCGCTAACGAATTAGGAGTTGGCTTTAAAGTAACTTCCGGTCCGGTACTTGATAAACCGGGTGACCTGGCAGGTGTATTGACCAGCCTCGAACCGAACGACGTGCTTTTTATTGATGAAATTCATCGGCTGTCGCCTGTGGTGGAGGAATATCTTTATTCGGCGATGGAAGATTACCGCATCGATATTATGATCGATAAGGGACCTTCGGCACGCAGCATCCAGATAGATTTGAATCCTTTCACGCTGGTTGGTGCAACCACACGTAGCGGTCTGCTGACGGCCCCGCTTCGTGCACGTTTCGGTATTAATCTTCATTTGGAGTACTATGATGATGATATTTTGAGCAATATCATTCGTCGTTCTGCGTCCATACTGGATGTGCCTTGTTCGGTACGTGCAGCATCGGAGATCGCTTCCCGTAGCCGCGGAACGCCCCGTATTGCCAATGCCTTGCTCCGTCGGGTACGTGATTTTGCGCAGGTGAAAGGCTCCGGTTCTATCGATACGGAGATCGCCCAGTTTGCATTGGAAGCACTGAATATTGATAAGTACGGCCTGGATGAGATAGACAACAAGATACTTTGCACCATTATAGACAAATTTAAAGGTGGTCCGGTAGGTATCACTACCATTGCCACGGCTTTGGGAGAAGATGCGGGAACCATTGAGGAAGTTTACGAACCTTTCCTGATAAAAGAAGGATTTATGAAGCGTACTCCCCGTGGACGTGAGGTGACCGAACTTGCCTATAAACATTTGGGAAGAAGTCTTTATAACAGTCAAAAAACGCTGTTTAATGACTAACATAAAGCGTCATGTGACAAGTGGTATTAACGGTATAAAAGAACTTTATAAAGCATAGTTGGATGATGAAGCAATGGACTACTTTACTTGTTTTTCTCTTTTTGAGCTTGTCTTTATCGGCTCAACAGGAATATGGGAGGGATATTTTTGTCTCTTCTAAAGGAGACTCTTTACCTTATCGGATGATTCATCCCGAATCGGTGAAGCCAGGTGAAAAGTATCCGCTCGTACTGTTTCTGCATGGAGCCGGCGAACGGGGAAATGATAATGAGAAACAGTTGACTCATGGTGGACAGATGTTTCTTAATCCGGTCAATCAAGAGAAGTATCCCGCTTTCGTTCTAATTCCACAGTGTCCGACAGACGGTTACTGGGCTTATACAGGACGTCCGAAGTCGCTTATCCCTACAGAAATGCCAGTGGGACAAGAGATCAGTCCTATATTGCAAACGCTTAAACAGTTGCTCGACTCTTATCTGGTAATGCCCGAAGTGGACACACAACGGGTTTATATTATCGGTCTTTCAATGGGAGCGATGGGAACGTATGATTTAGTCGTGCGTTATCCGGAGATTTTTGCAGCTGCAGTTCCTATTTGCGGTACAGTCAATCCAAGTCGGCTATCGGTTGCCAAGGATGTGAAATTTCGTATCTTTCACGGAGATGCGGACGATGTAGTTCCGGTGAAAGGTTCTCGCGAAGCGTATAAAGCACTGAAAGCTGCCGGTGCAGATGTGGAATATATTGAATTCCCCGGTTGCAATCATGGGAGCTGGAATCCGGCTTTCAATTATCCCGGATTTATGGATTGGTTGTTCAAACAAAAGAAGAAACGTTGAACCAATCTAAATGATAATTACTAATAAAACATGGCTGGACTAAAATCATTAGCTAAAGATACGGCAATTTATGGGTTGAGTAGTATTGTCGGACGGTTCCTTAACTACATGCTGGTGCCTTTGTACACAGCGGTATTGCCAGCTTCCACCGGAGGTTATGGAGTTGTTTCAAACGTATATGCGTTTACAGCCCTGATGCTTGTACTGCTTACGTTCGGTATGGAAACGGGATTCTTCCGTTTTGCCAACAAATCGGGAGAAGACCCGATGAAAGTATATGCCAACTCCTTGTTATCGGTAGGAGGGGTATCTTTGATTTTTGTTTTCCTTTGCTTGTTATTCCTGCAACCTATTTCCAATTTACTGGATTATGGCGATCATCCGGAGTTTATAGCGATGATGGCTGTTGTGGTAGCTTTAGACTCTTTCCAATGCATTCCTTTTGCCTATTTACGGTATAAAAAGCGGCCTATTAAGTTTGCTGCTATTAAACTGCTCTCTATCGTTGGTGGCATCGGTTTGAATTTATTTTTCCTATTGGTGTGCCCGTGGCTGAATGTACATTGTCCGTCAACGATCTCCTGGTTTTATGATCCGGATTATTTAGTGGGATATATCTTTATTAGCAACCTGATTATTTCGGTTGTCCAGATGTTCTTCTTTATTCCGGAACTGACAGGTTTTGCTTATAAGTTGGACAAGGTATTGCTGAAACGAATGGTCGTATATTCTTTCCCGGTATTAATCTTAGGTTTGGTAGGTATTCTAAATCAGACTGTGGATAAGATGATCTATCCGTTTCTTTTTGAAGACCGGCAGGAAGGGTTGGTGCAATTGGGTATCTATGCAGCAACCAGTAAGATTGCGATGGTGATGGCAATGTTTACGCAAGCTTTCCGTTATGCTTACGAACCGTTTGTCTTTGGCAAAGACCGAGAAGGAGACAACCGGAAGATGTATGCCGCTGCGATGAAGTATTTTCTTATATTTTCCTTGCTGGCTTTCCTTGCTGTCATGTTCTACCTCGACTTGCTGCGTTATCTGGTGGCAAGGGGTTACTGGGAAGGCCTGGGGGTAGTAGCTATTGTAATGCTTGCAGAGATCTGTAAAGGGATCTATTTCAACCTTTCCTTTTGGTATAAACTGACGGATAAGACCTATTGGGGAGCCTACTTCTCGGTGATTGGTTGTGTTATTATTGTCGTATTGAACATCCTGTTTGTGCCGGTTTACGGTTATCTTGCTTCGGCATGGGCTTCTGTTGCAGGCTATGCAGTCATCTTGCTGCTATCCTACTGGATAGGACAGAAAGAATACCCGATTCATTATGACTTGAAGAGCCTGGGACTTTATGTTCTGCTGGCAGCGGTACTTTACATTATTGGAGAGCAGGTTCCTATCCCTAATATAGTGCTCCGTCTCGCTTTCCGTACCGTACTCTTATTGCTATTTATAGCTTATATTATCAAGAAGGATTTACCATTGAGTCAGATTCCTGTTATTAATCGATTTATAAAGAAGAAATAACTATGAAGACAGATGAACGTAATAAGTTTGCTATCAAGTCCTTTCTGGGAGAATATCTGGACTTGAGGAAAGATAAGGATAACGAACTGGCCACAGTGGATTCTATCCGTAAGGGGGTAGAGTTCAAAGGTGCCAATTTATGGATTCTGATCTTTGCCATATTCATGGCATCACTCGGATTGAATGTGAACTCCACTGCCGTTATTATCGGTGCCATGTTGATTTCTCCATTGATGGGACCTATTATGGGAGTAGGACTGTCTGTCGGACTGAATGACTTTGAATTAATGAAACGCTCTTTGAAGAGCTTTCTCATAACGACTGCTTTCAGTGTGACTACGGCAACAATCTTTTTCCTTCTTGCCCCTATTGCCGGTTCACAGTCAGAGTTGCTGGCACGTACATCGCCCACTATTTATGATGTATTCATCGCGCTTTTTGGTGGTTTGGCAGGTGTCGTGGCTCTCTCTACCAAGGAAAAAGGAAATGTGATTCCGGGTGTTGCCATTGCTACTGCATTGATGCCGCCGCTTTGTACGGCAGGTTACGGACTGGCTTCCGGTAATCTCATTTATTTTCTGGGTGCTTTTTATCTTTACTTTATCAACTCTGTTTTTATCAGCCTGGCTACTTTCCTCGGTGTTCGTGTGATGCATTTCCAACGGAAAGAGTTTGTGGATAAAACCCGTGAGAAGACCGTACGTAAATACATCGTTCTGATTGTAGTGCTTACCATGTGCCCTGCAGTTTATCTGACATTTGGAATTATAAAGAGCACTTTCTATGAAGCAGCAGCCAATCGTTTTATAAACGATCAGTTGAGCTTTGAGAATACGCAGGTACTTGATAAGAAAATTAGCTATGACCACAAAGAAGTACGGGTTGTTTTGATTGGTCCTGAAGTGCCTGACGCTTCGATATCTATTGCTCGTAGCAAGTTGAAAGAGTATAAGCTGGAAGATACGAAACTGATTGTATTACAGGGGATGAACAATGAAGCGGTAGATGTATCTTCTATCCGTGCCATGGTCATGGAAGACTTCTATAAAAACAGTGAGCAACGGCTTCAACAACAGGCGGTGAAAATTTCCCAACTGGAGACAACACTGGAGCAATACAGAACGTACGATGCTATGAGTCGTACATTAGTACCCGAATTGAAGGTGCTTTATCCTTCCATCACAACTTTTTCCATCGCTCACTCGCTCGAAGTGCGGGTCGATTCGATGAAGACGGATACGGTGACATTGGCTGTCCTTAAATTCGCCAGACATCCGTCTGTTGCTGAAAAAGAGAAAATCAGCGAATGGCTGAAAGCCCGCGTAGGAACGAAGAAGTTGAGGCTGATTACAGAATAATGAATCTAAAAATAATAATATGAAGTTCAGACTAACCGTCTTGATAGTCTTTTCTCTCTGTCTGTCGAATGTATTTGCCGATGAGGGAATGTGGTTGTTGGGAAATCTCCGAAAGAATAAACAGACTGACCGGGTAATGAAAGAACTTGGTTTGCAGATGCCTGTGAATAAAATATATGATCCGAAGAAACCATGTCTGGCAGATGCTGTTGTCAGTTTTGGAGGCTTCTGTTCAGGAGTGGTGGTTTCTGAAGACGGTCTGGTGTTTACTAATCATCATTGTGGCTTTAGCAGTATTCAGCAACATTCTTCAGTGGAACATGATTATCTGAAAGATGGTTTCTTTGCACGTAGTCTTGAGGAAGAACTGCCGAATCCGGAATTGTATGTTCGTTTCCTGCTTCGTACGGAAGATGTTACTAAACGCGTATTGTCTGCCGCCCGGCATGCTAAAACGGAAACAGAACGCCGTGTGGCTGTTGATTCGATTATGAATGTAATCAGTATGGAAGTCTCCGAAAAGGATTCTACATTGACTGGTATTGTAGATGCTTATTATGCAGGGAATGAATTCTGGCTATCTGTTTATCGTGATTATAATGATGTCCGCCTGGTTTTTGCACCTCCTTCTTCTGTCGGGAAGTTCGGATGGGATACGGATAATTGGATGTGGCCGCGTCATACGGGCGATTTCAGCGTATTTCGTATCTATGCTAATGCCAAGAATGGTCCGGCGGATTATTCTCCTGAAAACGTCCCTTATCATCCCGAATATGTAGCACCCATTTCTTTGGATGGATACAAAGAAGGTTCTTTCTGCATGACGCTTGGCTATCCGGGCAGTACGGAACGTTACCTTTCCTCGTATGGTATCGAAGAGATGATGAATGGAATCAATCAGGCAATGATTGATGTACGGGGAGTGAAACAAACCATCTGGAAACGGGAGATGGACCGTCGTCCGGATATTCGCATTAAGTATGCTTCAAAATACGATGAAAGCTCCAATTATTGGAAGAATAGCATCGGAACGAATAAAGCCATCAAGCATTTGAAAGTGTTGGAAAAGAAGCGGGTGGCTGAAGCAGAGCTTCGTAACTGGATTCAGTCTCATCCGGAAGAGAGAGAGAAACTGATTCGTTTATTTTCTTCTTTAGAGTTGAGTTATAGTAATCGCCGTGAAACCAATCGTGCGTTGGCTTATTTCGGTGAATCGTTTATAAATGGTCCCGAGTTAGTGCAGCTCGCTCTTGAAATTCTCAATTTCGACTTTGAGGCGGAAGAGAAGTTGGTGATAACCCGCATGAAAAAGTTACTGGAGAAGTATGATAATCTCGATCTTTCCATTGATAAGGAGGTTTTTGCTGCCATGCTCAAAGAGTATCAGTCGAAAGTGGATAAAAAGTTTCTGCCTGCTATGTATGAGAAGATAGATACGCTCTACAACGGGAATATTCAGACCTATGTAGACTCTTTGTATGCAACTTCCAATATAACGTCTCCTAAAGGCTTAAAACGCTTTCTGGAGCGAGATACTACTTATAATCTCATAGAGGATCCGGCTGTTTCCTTAAGTCTGGATTTGATTGTGAAGTATTATGAGATGAATCAAAGCATTTCCGAGGCTTCCGAGCAGATAGAGGAGGGGGAGCGTTTGTTCAATGCAGCCATGCGCCGGATGTATGCTGATCGTAATTTTTATCCGGATGCCAACTCTACCATGCGGCTTAGTTTCGGAACGGTTGGAGGATATACTCCTTTTGATGGAGCCACTTATGATTACTACACAACCGTGAAAGGCATTTTTGAGAAAGTGAAGGAACATGCGGGTGATATTGACTTTGCCGTTCAGCCGGAGTTGTTGAGTTTGCTTTCTTCCGGTGATTTCGGAAGATATGCCAATGCGCAGGGAGATATGAATGTTTGTTTTATCTCCAACAATGACATTACAGGCGGTAATTCCGGCAGTGCCATGTTTAATGCCAAAGGAGAATTACTAGGCTTGGCTTTTGATGGCAACTGGGAAGCAATGAGCAGTGATATCGTATTCGAACCAGATTTGCAGCGTTGCATCGGGGTAGATGTGCGGTATATGCTCTTTATCATAGAGAAATACGGTAAGGCAGCCCATCTTATTCAGGAATTAAAAATGGGTCGATGAAGTAAATATTCCGATGAAACCGCATTTTTTATCGTTTTAATATAATAACGATTACGGCAGCGATAATCAGTGCAATACCTACACCAATGCTTGTGGTGAAGGCTTCCCCGAAAAGAAAGATACCTACACATACAGCAGTTACCGGCTCCATAGCTCCCAACACAGAGGTGAGTGTGGAGCCGATGCTTTTTACGGCTCTTACTAGAGCAAGATTAGAAACTACGGTAGGGATTAAAGCTAATAGAATCAAGTTGCCGGCAGTATGCCATTTGCTGATGGGTTGAAGCTGGCTGATGATTTCCGTTCCGATAAAAAGGAGAATACCTCCGAAAAGGAATACGTAGAAAGTAAGCAGTAGCCCCTTCATCTGTCCAATTTTTAGTTGGCTCATTGTGACGAGATAAAGCGCATATCCGAGTGCCGACAGAAGAACAATGAAAAGTCCCAGGAAAGAAAAGCTTCCCGTTTTTGTATCTCCGCCGGATAAGAAATAAACTCCTGCCACTGCGGATGCAATGGCAGCGATCCGCCAGCCGGACTTCTTTTCTTTAAAGAAGAGCATCATGATTAACGTGGTAAGCACCGGATACATGAAATGAATAGTGGTGGCAACTCCGCTAGCCATAAACTTATATCCCCAGAACAGGAATACGGCAGACATTAAATAAAGAAGCGCAAGAAGAAACAGGGAAGGAATGTCCTGCCTCTTGATGCGAAATGATTGACCATTCACCAATAAGATTCCGCCTAACGCCAGACAGGCAAACAGGAAACGATAGAAAAGTATCGATTCAAATTGCATCCCTGCTTGCATGGCAGGAATGGTAAATAGAGGGATAAGTCCAAAAGAAGCCGATGAAAGCAGCCCATATAGTAAACCATTAACTTTATTCATAGTCAAGTATATATTCGGGCCGCAAAGATATAGCTTTTTTGAGGCAAGTAGATAAAGCGTCCATACAATATTTTTCGTAAATTAGCACGCGATGTAAATATGGCATCCGATTGAAAGAAAATACAAACTAATTTTTGGATAAAATGAAACGATTGACACTATTACCGGGATTACTATTTTTAATGCTGCAAGCAGCATTTTCACAAGAGTCAGGCAGCTGTAAACCAGTGAATCTGGTTTGTGATTATTTGGTGAATCCCTTGGGAATAGATAATCCTGCTCCCCGGTTATCATGGATGCTGAATGATGCTCGAAAAGGAGCACGGCAAACAGCCTGTCAAGTCATCGTAGACAAAGACTCTCTTGAATTGATTGCAGGGAAGGGAACTATCTGGGATTCGGGCAAAAAGGACTCCGAACAGATTCTGATTACCTATTCCGGACAGGAACTTCGTCCTTTTACCAAGTATTATTGGAGAGTGAATGTATGGGATAAGGATGGAGTGAAATCTTCTTCGGCTATTAATAGTTTCGAAACGGGCATGATGGGGATGGAATACTGGCAAGGGGCTTGGATTAGCGATAACAAAGATATTAATTACCGTCCTGCTCCCTATTTCCGGAAAGTGTTTGATGCACGAAAGAAGATATGGTCGGCAAGGGCATATATTGCCGTAGCAGGTTTGTATGAACTGTATATCAATGGTGAGAAGATTGGAAACCACCGGCTGGACCCGTTATATACCCGGTTTGACAGGCGTAATTTCTACGTTACTTATGATATTACTTCCCAAATACAGAAAGGGAAAAATGCGATTGGTGTGTTGCTGGGCAATGGATGGTATAATCATCAGTCAATGGCCGTGTGGGACTTTCATCGTGCACCATGGCGTAACCGTCCTGCTTTCTGTATGGATGTGCGGATTACTTATGAGGATGGTTCTGTTGAAGTCGTTTCTACGGAGCGGGACTGGAAAACTTCATCCGGCGCATTGATCTTTAATAGCATTTATACAGCCGAGCATTACGACGCCCGTTTGGAACAGAAAGGCTGGAATACCGTGAACTTTGACGATTCTAAATGGAATGGAGTAGGATATAGGGCTGTTCCTTCACAGAATGTGGTGTCACAACAAGTGCAGCCGATTCGTGCGGTAGAAACGATCCCCGTAAAAACCTGGAAGAAACTTAATGACACAACGTATGTATTCGATTTTGCCCGCAATATGGCAGGAGTCACCCGCATTAAAGTGTCCGGGGAAGAGGGAACTGTAGTGAGACTGAAACATGGTGAGCGGTTGTATGACAACGGACGAGTGAATACGTCAAATATTGATGTGTATCACCGCCCGGTAGACAACTCCGATCCTTTTCAAACGGACATCCTCGTTTTGAGTGGAAAGGGAGAGGATGAATTTATGGCACGATTCAATTATAAAGGTTTCAGATACGTGGAAGTAACAAGCACTAACCCCCTTGTATTGAATGAGAATAGTCTGACTGCCTACTTTGTGCATAGTGATGTTCCGCAGAAAGGGACGATTCATACTTCGAACGCACTTATCAACCGTCTTTGGTGGGCAACAAATAATGCCTATTTGTCCAACTTGATGGGGTATCCTACCGACTGCCCCCAGCGTGAAAAGAACGGATGGACAGGCGACGGTCATTTTGCTATTGAAACGGCATTATACAATTATGACGGTATCACTGTTTATGAGAAATGGCTTGCCGACCATAGAGACGAGCAACAGCCCAATGGTGTACTTCCCGATATAATTCCTACAGGAGGCTGGGGATATGGCACGGATAATGGACTGGATTGGACAAGCACTATCGCTATTATTCCATGGAACATTTATATGTTTTATGGCGATCATAAACTGTTGGCAGACTGTTATGAAAATATAAGGCGGTATGTAGACTATGTGGATCGCACCAGTCCGACCGGATTGACCTCATGGGGAAGAGGAGACTGGGTGCCTGTTAAATCACATTCTTCCAAGGAACTGACCTCTTCTGTCTATTTCTATGTGGACACCAAAATACTTGCCAATGCCGCAAAGATGTTTAATAAAACGGAAGACTATAAATATTATTCTGCTCTTGCCAATAAGATAAAGAACGCGATTAATGACAAGTTTCTGAATAGAGAAACGGGCATTTATGGTAGCGGCGTTCAGACGGAACAAAGCGTTCCTTTGCAATGGGGCATTGTTCCCGAAGAGTTGAAGAGAAAAGTAGCCCGGAATCTGGCAAAACAGGTGGAAGCAGCCGGCTTTCATTTGGATGTAGGTGTGTTGGGGGCAAAAGCTATATTGAATGCGTTAAGTGAGAACGGTGAAGCTGAAACGGCTTATAAATTAGCTGCACAAGACACTTATCCATCATGGGGCTGCTGGATTGCCAATGGTGCTACCACATTACTGGAGAACTGGGATTTGAATGCCACACGTGACATATCGGACAATCACATGATGTTCGGTGAAATTGGCGGATGGTTCTATAAAGGATTAGGTGGGATCTTCCCTGACCCCGAAAATCCCGGATTCAAACATATTCTTCTTCGGCCTAATTTCCCCAGTGGATTAAATGAGTTCGAAGCCAGATATCAATCACCTTATGGGGAAATCTGCTCTAAATGGGAACGTAAAAAGAACCGTATTGTCTATCATGTAACTGTTCCGGCAAATAGCACTGCTACCTTTTATGCACCCGACAATGTGAAAGGAGAGCGTGCAGTAAATTTGGAAGCAGGAAAACATATCTTGGAATTACCTATAAAGAGAGCTGTTTATTGAATGTCTTTCGATTGGTAATCCTGGTTGCTGTTTACCCAGATGTAAAAAACTGCTTCTACACCATTGAAACGGATGAATATATCTCTCCCCTTCCATGAATCGGGCAGAGTGAAATCCTTCCGATAGCTACCTATCGGATTGGGCATGGAAGCGAAAGTATAATCTGCCGGACGAGGCTGGATGACATTGGGCCACTGCACTCCTTTGCTATAATCGCAGAATGGATAGATCACGTTACAATAGAGAGGTTTGTCCCAATTTCGTGCTTTTGTATAGCTGCTTTATAACTAATAGATGGAGTGTTTTGAAATAAGAACTTGACAAACGACTTTTTATTTTGTATCTTTGTGATCAGAAAAGAAACTTATTGATTGGAAATTATGTGTATGAATAGTATAATATTAGAACAGAGTTGCCGACGATTTACCTCTCTTTAGAAGAAGAGGAAATTTATTATATACTAAAGGTTGCAGACTTTTGATGAGTTTGCAACCTTTTTTGTTGTATAAAATTGAATTGTTTGCAGTAGATATACTTCTTATCGTTTTTAATAAATAGGAATACCGTTTATTAAAAACGATAAGAAAGTTTATTAGAAACACAAAAGTAGATTCTGTATGAACAGTTGTCTTTTTTCAATAAGATAGAATAGGGATAATGTTGTTCCTTCTCATTAGAATGTCAAGATGGTAATTAGTTGTAACATAAAGACCTCTGACTAATAATGTACAAATCTACGGATTATGCTTGCTTCATATTTATTTCTTCTTAGGTTTTCTACGTGCCCATCCTTCTTCGCTGAAGTCAGGTTCTTTATCTTTAAAAAACTCTTGCCAGTCATCTTTCTTTTTCGGACCGCGAGCATCAGAGTATCCTCGCTCAGCACGACTAGGCTTATCTTTTTTTGTTGACTTTGAGTCTTTTGCAGAAGCATCTTTCGGTTTTCTATCCTTATTTTCATAGCGCGGTGCACGTTCGTCGCTTTTGCCGCCGAATCGTTTACCTCCCTTGCGCTCATTTGAACCGTTTTCACGTCCTTTTCCGTTTTCTTCACCGGCACCAGCAATCTCAACAACTACCTTGCGTCCGTTCCATTTAGCCCTATTCAGCGCCTTGATTACATTTGTCGCTTCCTTTTCCGGCACTTCAAAGAAAGAATAGTTCTGCATTAGGTCAATACGTCCCAACTCGATACGTCCTCTTGTGTTACTATTTAGTAGTCCGATAAGATCGCTAGGGAAGAAACTGTCTGTTTTACCCAAATTGATAAACAGGCGGTTAAAGCCCGGTGCAGCTTGGCGGCTTCTTTTTTCGAAACCACCTTCTTTGCGGTCACCCCGTCCGGTACGTTCTCCTCTGATGTCAGTCGGTACTTCTATTTCTGCACGGTTGCGATAATACTCGGCGAAACGGTTGAATTCGTGAGAAACCATTCGTTTAATCAGGTCCTCTTTGCTCAACCATTCCAGTTTACGATAGATTTCCGGCATAAAGTCAGCAATCTCTTCCTCGTTTACTTTTACTTTTTCGAGATCATCAATAACCTTAATCAGCTGCTTCTGACAGATTCCTGCTGCTGTTGGCATTTCTCCGACAATGAATTTTTTGCTGATAATCCGTTCAATTTCTCTCATCTTTCCTTTTTCACGGAGGTTGATGATGGCAATGGAAGTTCCTGTTTTTCCGGCACGTCCTGTACGTCCGCTGCGATGTGTATAACTCTCTGTATCGTCTGGTAATCCGTAATTGATAACATGCGTCAGATCGTCTACATCAAGTCCGCGGGCAGCCACGTCAGTTGCCACGAGCAGTTGCAAGTTGCGGATGCGGAATTTCTGCATAACAGCATCCCGTTGTGCTTGAGAAAGCTCACCATGCAAAGAATCGGCATTGTAGCCTTCTTGCATTAATTTGTCTGCAATTTCCTGAGTCTCTTTACGGGTACGGCAGAAAATGATACCGTATATTTGTGGGTAGTAATCGACGATACGCTTTAAAGCTTCGTATTTGTCTTTAGCCTGTACGGTATAAACAACGTGTTTAACGTTGTTGGTACTTTCATTCTTACGGCCAATAGTGATTTCTTTCGCATTGCGCAGGTAATTTTTGGAAATGCGTGCGATTTCCGGACTCATTGTTGCGGAAAACAATAGAGTGTTACGTTCCTGCGGTACATCAGCCAGAATGGCGTTGATGCTTTCTGTGAACCCCATATTAAGCATTTCGTCCGCTTCATCCATTACTACATTGTGGATGGTAGACAAGGAAACGGTTTTGCGTTCCATCAGGTCCAACAGGCGTCCGGGTGTAGCTACAATGATGTGTACTCCTCGTTTGAGGCTGCGTATCTGGCTGTCAATAGAAGAACCACCATATACAGGTAATACTTTTAGTCCATCAATGTATTTGGAATAGTCGTTCAAATCTCCTGCTATCTGGAGACAGAGCTCGCGGGTAGGGCAGAGGATAAGCGATTGTGGAATTCTGTTTTTTACGTCAACTTGTTGGAGCAAGGGCAAACCGAATGCGGCTGTTTTACCTGTTCCTGTCTGTGCAAGAGCTACTACATCATTATTTTCTCCTAAAAGGTACGGAATCACTTCTTCTTGTACCGGCATGGGATTCTCGTATCCCATTTCTTCAATTGCTCTACGTATCTCCGGAGAAACGCCAAGCTCTTCAAATGTCTTCATTAAATCTCTGTATATCTTTTATTTCGGCTGCAAAGATAGTTAATTTAGTTGATAATGAATGATTGATAGTAGATAATTATTATAGACGCCACCCTATTTTATCACTTATCAACTATTAATTATCAGTTAGTAAGATGCTGCGTAACTGTTCAATTTCTTCTGCAGAAAGTCCGATTCCCTTTTTCAGATAGGTCTGTACGCTCCCGTATTCAGCCTCAATCTGTTCTTTGGCAGCGTTCAGGAAATCTTCTTTTGCAGAGTAGATGGTTGTAATGGCTTCTTGCGAATTGACCGATAACTTATATGCATATTGAGAAGCTTTGGGAATATTAAAATAGTCATTACTCAAACGATAGTCTTCCATAATGACGTCTTCGTTGACTCCAAGAGCGGCAAGCAATAAGGCGGAAACGACCCCTGTACGCCCTTTCCCGGATGTACAATGAATCACAACCGGATAATGAGTACGGTCGAGAAGGACGGTGAACAGCTTTTTGAATTCCTTTTGGTAGTTTATAACTAATTCCCGATTCATTTGTTCTACCAAACGATAAATAGTGTCACTTTTTATCTTCTCTTCCTGAATTCCTTGCAGAATTTCTTCCATGTTCCCTGTGAGAATAGGGATATGTATGATATTAAATTCATCATCATGCAATTGCGGGTAGTTGTGGCGTTCATTTTCAGAACGTAAGTCTATGATTGTCCGTATCCCCATATTCTTAAGTTCCTGGCGTGAGCAGGGAGGAATGCTGTCTATTTGTGCGGAACGGTATATCATTCCCCAGCGAAGAGATTTGCCAGTACTGGCAGATTCATATCCTCCTAAATCACGGAAATTCTGTATGCCGGGGATGTTAATGTTGCGGGTGGCCACTTTAACCCGGTATTTGTTATTAAATACCATCAAGTAGTAATAACGTTGAGACGGATCGTTGGTTACGATTGTCATTTTACCACTGGAAATGTTTGCCATTGCAATGGGAGAATCTTCCGGAATAGCTTCAGGAGAAGTAGAGGTGTATACTTTTACCTGTCCTTTTAATACCGGTGCTGTTTCCCATTTGATAATACAGTTTCCTACGTTATTTTCTTCACATACCACAGATATAGCAGGTGATGTGCCAGAACATGATGGGAGCACTAATAAAACAGTAAGCCAGCTTAACAGGTTTCTATACATAGTTTCTTTGTCTTGAATCGTATACTGCAAAGATAAGAATTACCCGAAGATGTGGTAATTCCTTTGCTATAATTAGCCAAAGTTAATAGTAATTTACGTGTTAAAAAAGGGCGCTTCTTCGTTATAGAAGAGCGCCCTGAATGAGAAGTAATCTAAGTTTGCTTTATTGAATATTGTTCAATAGATCTATTTTTCCTTCGTTGACCAACTTTAAAATGAGCTCACCAAATAAGGTGTTTTGCCATGCAAACCAGGCGCGTGTGAAGTTTTTAGGGTCATCCTTATGGAAAGATTCGTGCATGAATCCTGTTCCTGCATCTGTATCCATCAGCATTTTTATGCAAGACTTAATTTCCTGGTCGTCCTGACTGGTGAATGCCTTCATCATGATACTCATAGGCCATATCATATCATAACCGATGTGAGGTCCTCCAATACCTTCTCCTGCCTTTCCTTTGAAGAAGTAGGGGTTGTCTTTGCTCCATACAAAACGACGTGTGTTTTGATAAATAGGATCGTTGATGTCTACATCTCCCAGATAAGGCATTGCCAGCAGGCTTGGTACGTTGGCGTCGTCCATTAAGAGATGATTTCCGAATCCGTCTACTTCAAAAGCATAGATTGTACCATATTTAGGATGATTGTAAGTTGCATATTCTTTTAATGCGGTTTCTACTTCTTGTGCCAAATCTGTGCACTGTTTCGCCAGACTGGTGTTTTTGTTTACAACATTCAGAATTTCCGCAGCTTTCTTTAGAGAAGAAACAGCGAAGAAATTAGACGGTACGAGGAACTGTAAAGTGGTTGCATCGTCAGACGGACGGAAAGCTGAAACAATGAGTCCGACAGGATTTACAGGAGCACCTAGACCGTTATTGTTTAATGTGTCGAGTGCGCGTTCTGTCTTACGCTGGAATTTATAGGGACCCACTCCCTCTTTGCGCTGTTGTTCCTTGAAAGTTGTCAGTATGTTGGCGATGGCCTATATCCATTCATTATCAAAGATGCTTGCATCACCGGTTTCTTTCCAATATTGATAGGCCAGACGTAATGGATAACATAAAGAATCTATTTCCCATTTACGTTCGTGCAGTTCCGGTTTCATATCGGTCAGGTCGGACATCCAATCTCCTCCCACAGCCCCATCATTGAAAGCATTGGCGTATGGATCGATATTTATACATTTAAATTGTCTGCGTATCACTCCTTCGAGCATTTTCTTCAATTCCGGGTCTTTATTCGCTAATTGTATATAAGGCCAAACCTGTGCTCCTGAGTCACGTAACCACATGGCATGGATATCTCCTGTGTAGACGAAAGTATCAGGCTTACCGTCTGTTGTACGGTAATGAACTGTTGTCTCAAGGGTATTTGGAAAACAATTCTCGAACATCCATGCCAATTTTTGATTAGTAAGTAGCTTTTTCACCCTGATGATTTCTGCTTCCACGGCTTTTGATGTAAAAAGACGCTTGTTTACGGGTGGACGATTACTTTTATAAGCGGCAATTTCAGCTGCTTGATTGACCACATTGGTATGATCCTTAGCCAGGATAAGTTCTGTAGCTTTGGCAGGACCTCCCATTAATAGGGTGGTCGTGATGATACATATTCCGATATTTCTTTTCTTCATATCTCTATTGTTTTTAAGAGGGTTATTAAAAGTGATTATTGCAAATTGATTCCGCCTAGTCTTCCATACATTTCTATGAAAGCAGCTTGTGTCAAGAGCCATTTTTTCTCGTTTTTATCTGTGCCGCTCCAATCTGTCTGGAACAAGCCTCGTTCATCTCTGGCATGATGCCATGCGTAATCAAGACTTCTCTGGAAATCGGTTAGATAAGTCTTGTTATGGTCTATCTGATAAAGTTCAATAAAGCCTCTAAGCATAACGGCTGTGAACCAAATATTTCCTTTTTTCAGTAATTGGAATGTTTGTCCGTCTGGAGAGGTGAACTGAGTGAAGAAGTGCTTGTGACACGCTTCTGCTATATTTTGTGCATCTTCCAGATAACTTTTCTGTTTGGTAATTTGATAGAGTAGGGCAGCTGCCTGCATCATTTGTCCACTGTTATAGGCAAATTTGGCACGACCGATTTTCTTGTTGAGTGAGATGTTGTCAAAGTATAGATGATCTTTTGAGTCTTCCAGGTTCTTTTTAGTCCATTCGTATAACTCTTTTCCTTCTTTTAAATAGGCATCATCTTGAGTAGCTTGAAATAGTTTGAGAGCGAATACGGCTCCCGGTGCATTAGAACAAGTATTTTTAGATTCCTTCTTTTGTTCGCACCAGTAGACTCCTCCGCCGAGTACGTCATCTTTACCACTAAGGATAAACTTCCATATTAGTTTAGCTTTCTCCAGATAAGCTTGTTTTCCTGTCATTCGATAAGAATCGGTAAAATCGATACCTAACCAGACGTTATCATCATAAAAACGATCGGAGAGAGGTTGGCTGCTGATATAAGATGAGTAAGCGCATGGTTCCCTTCGTGTGTCGAAATACTCTTCTAATCCGGGTAGTACTTTGTTTTCCAAAAGTTTTTTATACTTCTTATTTTCAGTGCTCTCCAGTAGTGCATTTACCGCAGAGAACGTGCCCGAATACGGCCAAAGGTAGGAATATTCATTGCGTCTTTTTGCTTGTTCTTCTGATGCCAGATAAGTTGCCTTATTGTCTTGGTCAAAAGGATAATTCTCACGTAACAGACAAGTGTTGGGTGCTGCATAGTTTTGGTAAAGAGCATCCAAAGTTTGCTGTGCTTTTTCTATGTTAGGATTTGCGTTTGCAATGGTGAAAGCACAAATAACATTAAGTAATAGGCCGTTCATAATTTTTTATTTAAGTGGTGTTTATATAAATAGTAATTTGAATGAGTTCGCAGGTTTTATTGTGACTCTACAAAAATACCTTATTTCGGTTACTTTTTAAATGGGGAGTGAGCAGATTGTAAATGATTGTTTGGGGTATGTTGTTGATAATCAGAGAATTTTTGATCGGAGAGTCTCTGATAAATGTAAATGATGCTGTATGATTAATACACTGTTATTCCCGGATTTGTTGTCCGATTCGAGCTACTTTTTCTTCAAATTCATTCCGGTCTCCATTTGCTTTGATCCGCATTTTTGAGCGGTAATTATAGATGGTCGATAATGAGTACTGTAAGAAATGAGCTATTTTCACACTGTCTGTAATTCCCAGTCGGATAAGTGCGAAGATCCGTAATTCGGGTGTTAAGAGTTTGCCGGGTCCTGGAATGATTGCATTTTCCGGTAAAAGCAATGCGTTAAAATCTTCGACGAAATTCGGAAAGAGATTCAGGATTGCTTTGTCGAAGTTATTATAAAATTCAGCCAGATCTTCTTCTGTATTGAGAGAGGAGTGGAGGAAAGAGGTTACTTTCTTTATATCTTCACTTTTGGCTATTTTGAGTGCTCTTTTCTTAAAATTGGCAATTTTACTGATATAACTGGTATATTGTTCCATATACAGCCCTACATATTCTTCTTTGATTTTATTGTTATCTGCCAATATTGAGTTCATTTGTTGTATTTCGTAAAGATGATAAGACAAACTCTCATTAGCTTGTTCCACTTTACCTTTTTGTTTTTTCAGTTGTACGGACAGGATGAATAGCAGAATGCAGACAATGCATAATGCAATGAGCAATGCCGTTATGATGATAAATTTATGTTTCTCCTTTTCTTGAAATGCCTTATCTATGAAAAGATACATATCTGAGGCTTCGATGGTGTTAATTCTCGCATTACATAGGATAGCGTCCTCCATTGCATTTTTCATATATTTAGATGCCCGGTCTATGTCCCCACTCTCAAAGATTAGTTTGGCTAATATTTTTAAAGAGAGGTTTTCTCTAGCTCCATTTAATATATCAGAAATGGCGGATATTGCGAAATACTTAATCGTATTCTCATGATCATTTTTACCTTGATAGGCAGATGCCAGAGAATATGCTATGATTCCGGCATTTCTTGAATAGGGTGTATAACTTTGATAAGTGCTGTCCAGTATATGAATAGCATCATCATACTTTTTATGGAAAAGAAGAGTTGGTGCGGTTATAAAAGCTCGTACGTTTGATGGGACTTCTTTGCATTGGAGCAGCGAATCGCGATATATTTGTGCTATCAGATCATTTTCTTGTGAATCGTCCTCGTTGGAAGCAAAAGCTTTCTGGTGATTGTAGATCGTGACTTGTCCGAGAAAATATTCAGCTTTGAGTTTAGGAGATAGTTGCTTTTGTTGCATCGAATTGGTAATTGCCAAAGCTTCTTTGAAAAAGCCCATCGAAGATAATATTCTTGAATAATCCAGTTTAGCTTCAATTAAAAGTTCTTTGTCATTACTTTCTTGAGCGAACCTGTTCATGTGGATGGCATAGGCTAAAGCGGAATCTTTTTGGAAAGATGAATACTCAAAACAAAGAGACTGTGCTGTCCCAACTTTCTTTCGAATATCCCTGGATTGTCTTAATATTATTTTCAGGCTGTCTATCTGTCTTTGCTTTTGTTGGGTATAACTAGCTTTTTTTTGTAGAGATTTATCTAATACTTTTAACAATGTTTTTACTTCATCGTTTGCTTTTGCTGGTAAACTGATGAAGATAAAGATTATCAATAGAGGTAAAATAAATCTTTTCATATATTAAGTAAGATTGCTTATTGAATATGGTTGTTTGCAAAGATAAGGAAATCCATATTAAGTTAAGGTTGACAGATTAACTTAATATGGATTTTATGAAAATAGGGATTTCGCTGGATGAATTACTTATATCCAAATCCTTATTTGTAATATCACTTGTATTTTTGTGCAAACTCCACCGAAACCGAATTGCTGAAACTTCGGCAAACTTCAGCTGCGAAGTCTTTCCCGCATTGGATTATTTTATCCCAGATCTCTTCATTCAAGTTATTTAGATCGCGGTATCGGACATCGTATTTGAGTAATCCGTAGATCAGCCCTGCATTGAAGTTATCACCAGCTCCAATAGTACTGACTGCTTGTAATGGTTCTATCGGATAATCTTTATTGACCAGATTAGTGCGTAACGCTACCTTTTCCGCACCTGCAGTACAGATGAACCGGGGACAGTAGAATTTGATTTTATCCTTGTAAATCTTGTCTATATCCTGCATGTTATACATATATAGAAAATCCTCTAAAGAACCGCGTACAATATCCGCATATTCCAGATTTTCAATAATGGTCGGAGCCAGTTTCATGGCTTCATTCTTGTGTGAAGAACGGAAATTCGGGTCATAATAGATGATGGCTTTCTTTTCACGTGCCTGATCTAGTAATTCGAGAATCTTCTCCCTCAGAACCGGATTCAGTGCGTAATAAGAACCCACCATGACAATGTCGTCTTCCTCTAGTTTCGGAAACAGAACATCCAGACGTTGCTTCGGGTAGTCTTTGTAGAAGATATATTCAGCATCACTCTGCTCGTTCAGGAAAGCTAAAGATACGGGTGATTTTCCATCCGGGAATACATTTACATGATCGGTTGGGATATGATTCTCACGCATAAACTGCAGGATAATATTGCCTACACGGTCATTCCCGGTTTCACTGATGAAGCCGACGTTTATTCCCATTCGTCCCAATGAGACAATACCGTTGAATACAGAACCTCCCGGTACGGCGGCAGAAGGCTGGTCACCTCGAAAGATGATATCGAGGATGGTCTCTCCGATACCGATTACTTTTCGCATAGTGATCTTGATTTTTCTCCCAGATAACCGCCGTGGTGACGTTTTGAATATTCAGCGATAGTAAATCCTGTTTCCTTCATGGTTTGTACTACCAATATATCTCCGATCACTGTCATGGCAGTAGTGGATGTAGTAGGAGTCATCCCTAACACACAGACTTCTGCAGGCTTGCCGGTACTTAGACAGACATCCGATTCTTTTGCCAGCGGACTATCCGGATTTCCGGTGATAACGATAAACTTCAGATCCGGGTCCAGATTATGGGCTAAGCGGGTTAATTCCACAATCTCACGTGTCTTGCCAGAGTTAGAGATCAGCAGGAGTAGATCGTTTTTTTGTAAGATACCCAAATCCCCGTGTTGCGCCTCGCTGGGATGCAGAAAGACGGATGGAATACCGGTGGAACAGAAAGTCGTAGCAATGTTCATAGCAATCTGCCCGGCTTTTCCCATACCGGAAGTTACCAGTTTTCCCTTTTTCTGATGTATTTGTTCTACAATCAGTTTCACCGCTTTTTCATAAGCGTCTGTTACGGGGATGTTGAGCACAGCTTGTGCTTCCTGTTGCAAAAGTTGTTTGATGGAGTCTATCATATAGGATCAGTTTATTTTTTCTTTTAATTCATTTAATGTGTTTGCTACTTCGTAATAGGTTGAGAAAGGCTGTCGTGCAAAACCTTTGTCCTCCAGGGTGTGGAGCGCTTTTAATAGCTCGTCGTAAAAACCATGTTCATTGTAGAAAATGACCTTCTTTTGGTGATATCCGATAGAGGCAGCGGCTATTACGTGGAAAATCTCATCAAGAGTACCGACGCCTCCGGGGAGTGCAACCAATACCTCCGACTTCTCCGTTATGATATCTTTGCGGTCACTCAAGTTACGGGTATGAATTTCTTCATCTAACAGAGTGCTTACCTTGCCATTCTCTTCCAGTTTGGCAGGAACTACTCCAATAACCTTACCACCATTTTCTTTCACGGCACGAGCTATGCATTCCATTAATCCGAGGCTGGCTCCTCCATATATCAAGGTTTTGCCTGTCTGCCCCATCCATTTGCCTATTTGGCTGGCGCTTTCGAAGTACATTTTGTCAATGTTATCGGAGGCGGAACAGAATATTCCTATCTTTTCCATATACGTTGTTGCTGTTATAGTCCACAAATATCTGCAATTTTCTATAAACAGCAATAAGTTTTATTGTATTTTTGTGGCATTAATTCAATAAGGAAGTATAAAACGATGCAAGGTAACGAATATACATTGCCAAATGGCCTACGTATTATCCATGAACCAACCCTCTCAAAAGTAGCTTATTGTGGTTTTGCGATTGATGCCGGAACTCGTGATGAAGCGGAGAATGAGCAGGGAATGGCCCATTTTGTAGAACATCTGATTTTTAAGGGAACGGAGAAGCGGAAAGCCTGGCATATCCTCAACCGGATGGAGAATGTAGGTGGTGACCTGAATGCTTACACAAATAAGGAAGAAACTGTCGTCTATGCCGCTTTCCTGAAAGAACATCTGGAACGTGCGCTTGAGTTGTTGGGGGATATTGTATTTCATTCAACCTTTCCGCAGCATGAGATAGAAAAAGAAACAGAGGTCATTATCGATGAAATCCAGTCGTATGAAGATACTCCGTCGGAACTGATATTTGACGATTTTGAAGACATGATCTTCCGCAATCATCCATTGGGAAGAAACATTCTTGGTAAACCGGAACTTCTGCGGAGTTTTCGCACGGAAGATGTTCTATCGTTTACCCGCCGTTTTTACCAACCGGGAAATATGGTGTTTTTTGTTCAGGGGCAATACGAGTTCAAGAGAATCATCCGTCTGGTAGAAAAATACCTGTTGGATATTCCTGATGTGAAGGTAGAGAATCGCCGTACACCTCCGCCTCTGTATGTGCCGGAACATTTGACAGTGGCCAGAGATACACATCAGGCGCATGTTATGATCGGTAGCCGTGGCTATAATGCGTATGATGACAAACGTACTGCACTCTATCTGCTGAATAATGTCCTTGGAGGTCCCGGAATGAATAGTAAACTGAATGTGTCCCTTCGCGAACGCAGAGGATTGGTCTATAATGTCGAATCCAATCTGACTTCCTATACGGATACGGGAGCTTTCTGTATTTATTTCGGGACGGATGTGGATGACATGGATACTTGCCTGAAATTGACCTATAAGGAATTGAAGCGGATGCGTGATACAAAGATGACTACCTCCCAGTTGGCGGCAGCGAAAAAGCAGTTGATCGGGCAAATCGGAGTAGCGTCCGATAACTTTGAGAATAATGCGTTAGGGATGGCGAAAACATTCCTTCATTATCATAAGTATGAATCGTCCGAGCTTGTTTTTAAGCGTATAGAAGAGCTAACAGCAGAGATGTTGTTGGAAGTTGCCAATGAGATGTTTGCAGAGGAATATTTATCCACATTGATTTATAAATAATTGATTGACAGATTTGCTTTCATTGCCAGAATTCGTATTTTTGTAGCAGATACGTATGTGATAACAATCTAATAGTAGAAATTGTATGTTGGTGACGGGCAGAAAACTCCCTATCGGGATTCAGACTTTCGAAGATATCCGCAATGACGGATACTTGTATGTAGATAAGACCGCATTGATGTGGACTATAGCAAACATCGGTAAACCTTTTTTTTTAAGCCGTCCGCGCCGATTCGGAAAGAGTTTGTTAATTTCTACGTTTGAAGCCTATTTCAAGGGACGGCGTGACCTTTTCACGGGACTTGCCGTGGAACAATTAGAAAAGAAGTGGGAAGAATATCCCGTACTGCATCTGGATTTGAATGCCGAGAAATATGATTCACCGGACAGATTGGATGCTATTTTAAGCAATCAGTTAACTCAATGGGAAGTTATATATGGTAAGGGAGAGGATGAAACCACTTTGTCTTCCCGTTTTCTGGGTGTTATTCGCCGTGCCTCCGAACAAGCAGGCAGGGGTGTTGTAGTCCTGGTGGATGAGTATGATAAACCATTGCTACAGGCTATTCAGAATGTACAGCTTCTCGATTCTTACCGTTCTACCTTGAAAGCTTTCTACGGTGTGTTGAAGAGTGCAGACCGCTATCTTCGTTTTGCTTTTCTGACAGGTGTCACCAAATTTTCGCAAGTAAGTGTGTTTAGCGATCTGAACCAATTGAATGACATCAGTCTGAATTATGACTTCTCTACTCTTTGTGGAATCACCCGCGAAGAACTTCTAGCTAATTTTGAACCGGAGATTGCGGCTTTATCACAAGCGAATGATATGAGTACGGAAGAAGTTGTAGAAACAATGACCCGACAGTATGACGGCTATCATTTTCATCCTAATGGAGAAGGAGTGTTCAATCCGTTCAGTGTGCTGAATGCGTTTTTTAGTAAAGAGTTCGGCAATTACTGGTTTCAGACCGGAACTCCTACTTTCCTTGTGGAGTTATTGAAAGAGAGCGATTATGATCTTCGCTTGCTGATGGATGGTATAGAGACAGCTGCTTCCGCTTTCACTGAATATCGTGCTGATAGGAAAAATCCTATTCCATTGATTTATCAGAGTGGTTATCTGACTATTAAAGATTATGACAGAGAGTTTAGACTTTATCGTTTAGGCTTCCCTAACGACGAAGTACGTTATGGCTTTCTTAACTTTTTACTCCCATTTTATACGGCAGTCACGGATGAAGAACGAAGCTTTTATATAGGTAAGTTTGTTCAAGAACTACGTACAGGCAATGTTGACGCTTTCATGCACCGCTTTGAAGCTTTCTTTGCAGATTTTCCTTACGAGTTGAATGACCAGACTGAACGTCATTATCAAGTCATCATATATTTAATATTCAAACTGATGGGACAATTCACGCAGGCAGAAGTACATAGCTCACGGGGACGTGCAGATGCGGTTGTACGAACCCCGAAGTTCATCTATATTTTCGAATTCAAGCTGAATGGGACTGTTGAGCAGGCCATGGAGCAGATTGAAGAAAAAGGTTATGCTTTTCCTTATACGGCAGAGGATCAACAAGTGATAAAAGTTGGTGTAGAGTTTAGCGCAGAGAAACGAAATGTAGAGCGCTGGATGGTAGCGAAAGAAATTTAATATAAAATTGATTATGAAAAACTTAATACGAAATGTCTGGGTTTGCTTGGGGCTGATGGTGCTTCCCTTCACAGCCTCCGGACAACAAAAGGATAACATTACCTATGTGCCGGCTCAAGAGCTTTTACTGGTAGGCAAAGCAACTACCGAAGGCGAATACTTCCATCGGGTAGATACAGCCAAGTATCGTACAATGCCTCCCACAGTGAAGAAACTATTCACAAACTCTGCCGGTCTGGCTATCTCTTTTACAACGAATAGCCCCGTCATAAAAGCCAAATGGATGGTTCCTGATAATTACCAGTTACCCAATTTGACCAGAGTTGCTCAGAAAGGTCTGGATTTATATATCAAACGGGATGGAAAATGGCAATTTGCCGGAGTAGGGATACCGGGTGGTGTGACTACGGAAAAAGTGCTTGTTGATAATATGGGTACGGAAGAGAAAGAATGTTTGTTATATCTGCCTTTATATGATGAACTGAAAAGTCTGGAAATAGGTGTTTCTTCTGATGCACACATACGTAAAGGAGAAAATCCGTTCAAAGAAAAGATAGTGGTATACGGGTCCAGTATTTTGCAGGGAGCATCTGCCAGTCGTCCCGGGATGGCTTATCCGGCTCGTTTGTCCCGTAGCAGCGGATATAATTTTATCAATTTAGGATTGAGCGGAAACGGCAAGATGGAGAAAGAAGTTGCCGAGATGTTGGCGGATATTGATGCGGATGCTTTCATTCTCGATTGTATTCCTAATCCTTCTCCCAAAGAGATAACCGACCGGACTGTTGATTTTGTAATGACGTTGCGCCAGAAGCATCCGGATACGCCTATTATTGTGATACAGACATTGATACGTGAAACAGGTAATTTCAACCAGAAAGCTCGTGAGAATGTAAAACGACAGAACGAGGCCATCGCTGAACAGGTAGAAGTATTGCGAAAGAAGAATGTCAAGAACCTGTATTTCATAAAAGAAGATCAATTCTTGGGAACAGACCATGAGGGGACTGTAGATGGGACCCATCCGAATGACTTGGGATTCGACCGAATGTTGAAGAAGTATAAACCGGCTATCAGTAAGATTCTGAAGATCAAATTCAAGGCTGAATAACAGGAATGAAAGATTATAACAGAGACAGATAGAAAAAATAAAGGTCAATTCATGGGGGTGAATTGGCCTTTTTCTTTTGCAAATGTGTTAAGTTGCTGTTGGTATTTTATAGTTTCCTTAAACCTTTATCTTCTAAGTATTTGATTAATTCTTGGGGACGATCAGTTTGTATCATAGTTGCCTTATGTTCCAGTATCCATCCCCAATGCTTATCTTTACCTTCTAATAGGGCGTTTTCGTCATCATGTCCACCGCATAGACTATCCCATAGAGTATTCATCCATACCCGGCTACCAGATTGTACAATTTTATCAATAACCTTTAAATTTGAAGTCTGTTCGTCTTTGAAGCAGAGTTCATAGGCTATTGGCGTAAAGTCTTTAATAAAACTTTCGGTCGCTTTTATATCTTCTTCTTTCCATAAATGAATGATAGGCATATAGAGCATACTGGTATTGGTTCCATATTCCTCTTGAACTTTCTCGACAGGATACCTTCCTTTTATAATCACTTGTTTTTCCATTCCACATTTTCGAATGATGGGAAGAATCTCCTTTATATATGTTCCGCCTTTATCTATATTGACCAGAATACGATCTTTACATGTCATTAACGCTTCTTCTAAAGTGGGTATGGATCGGCGGGTCTTTATACCGTTTCCACTTTTCAGCACAAATTGTTTTAGTTCTGTTGTCGTATAGTTTTTAATGGCGCCTTTTCCTGTTGAAGTGCGGTCTAGCGTTGCGTCATGCATACAAATAAAGTTGTTGTCTTTGGTTTGCTGAATGTCAAGTTCAACCATGTCTGCTCCCATAGCGATGGCATTCTCTATACATTGTATGGAGTTCTCCGGAGCATTCCTCCAGTCGCCACGGTGAGCTATAACAAATACATATTGAGAATTCTTGTCGTGAAGATTCCTCAATAGTTTATCAATTCTGGATTCTGCTTCAGCAGATAATGAAACCAGAAGAACTGATAATAGAAATATAATTTTCCTTGTCATACGTGCTTTTCTTAAATAAAATGTTTTGATCTATATTTGGTACCTATGAAAAACTATCCTATAAAGTTATCTTAATCCTTTTTCTTTTAAATAAGAGTTGACAAGATCAGAGTAATCAGTTTGCACAACTTCTATTTTGTTATCTATAAAAGTTTGAAGGTGCGAATATTTACTATTCAGTAGATCGCTATCCCAATCTAAATGATTGGCATAACCTACTAACTTGGCATCTTTAATAGCTCCCATTAGTTCAGTGAGAGATGCATTGTCTATTCCGAATTGTACCATTTGTACTTTACTGTAATATTTGGCGAGGACTTTTACTTCTGCCGCAGTGGATACCCATGGAAAAGGAATGGCTCCAGGGTTAATAGTATTCATTTCTTCAATATATGATGTACTGGAACCAGTATAATAGCAAACCTGGTCGATCATCCCTTTTTCTGCAACCGTTTTAATGATTTTACCTAAAAGACCCTTCTCTTTTACATCGACACAAACATAGATTTTGCCTTTCGCAGCATCCAATACTTCCTCAAGTGTAGGCACTTTGTATTCAGTGATACCTTTAGAACCTTTTAAAAAATATTGATAAAGAGTTTGATAAGTCATATTGGCTACAGCACCAGTTCCGTTTGTTGTAGCATTAATGGTTGTATTGTGCATATTTACGATTACTCCGTCAGAAGTAGCTCTAGGGTCTATTTCAATCATATCGGCACCGACTTCTATTGCATATTGGATAGCGGGAATAGAATTTTCAGGAATTCCGTCACGTATTCCCTTATAGGTGTTGCTACGATGAGCGCAAGTCCACATTTTCAGACTTGTGTTGCTGGAAAGATTCTTTAAGTCGGTTGTTAAACTTTTAGTGTCAGGTTCTTCACCTGGGTCCTCCGGGTCTTCATTATCATCCGGAGGAGTCGGCTGATTTTTGTTTTCATATTCATCATTGGAAGAGCCGCAACTGGTACACATTACTTGCCCGGATACAAGTAAGATGATTGCCAAAAGAAAAAATACTTTCTTCATAGTCTTTTTATTTTATTTATTAGATAATGTAGGATAGGTTATCGAAATAACCTATCCTGTATGATTTGAATTATTTTACTGTAGCAGTGTGTTGAGCGTCTTTTGCACGCATCGGCCAGCCTGTTGTTGGTAATCCTTTCACATATTTGGATGACAGGGCCACTAATAAACTTTTCGATTCATCTTGAGTGTTAGTAATGGCCACATAGATAGTCCCGTCTGCATCCACTACCGGTGAACTCCAGAATTTGCCTTGTGTTGCAGCCCATTCGGATGCATAAGCACTTTCGCTGTTAGCAATTGCTCCGGCCACATCAAGTACGGCAATAGCGTCAGTACCATTTGCGTCAAGGATATAGAAATTACCACGTTCCGTACCGAACAAGATATGTCCATCCTTATCAATAACAGGAGTACTGCTAACACTTTCTGATATCTCATATTGCCATTTGATAGTTCCACCTGCTGACAATGCAACAATTCCGCCAGGCATATCTCCCTGACTTTTCAATGAGGCATATACAGTGCCATCTGTGCCGATAACGACTCCTCCCTGATCTTGTTTGCCGGTATTCTCAATAGGGGTAGTCCAACGTACACTACCGTCACTGGCAACGGAATAGATGGTAGTAGTCAGATCAGATGTATAAATCATGCCATATACATTTCCTTCATTGTCTATGGCCATTGATGCATGACAGCCGCTGTTCAAACCACTGTCAAATGCTCTCCATGCCCATGGGCTGAAAGTATTGTCATCTTTAGCCATAGTAGCTTTTGCTACACCAAACATTCCGTAGTTGGTACACATGATATACATCATTCCTTGTTTGGAGATAACAGGACCTGCATAAACACCTCCGGCAGGACCGCTGGTACCATCTGCGTTAGTTAAATAGCTAACACGGTTTCCTGTTGTTTTGTCTACCGCAATCATTGAACCGGTACTTCCCCCATTACCACAGTATACATATTTATCATCAAATGCTGGTGACACACTACGCATTTTGGCATTGGCGGCGTTGCCTTTATTCCAAAAACCGGTAGTCGGATCATTGAAGGTAATCCATTTCTTATTTCCATCAGGATTGATAGCAAATAGTTTACCATTGCTTCCGTCACCTGTGCCAATGTAGATTGTACCATCCGTATCTACAGACGGTGTCATGTTTGAGCCTCCTGTTGCCTGCGCTCCCCAAGATGGATCAGTCATGTCGAATGACCATTTTTCAATACCTGAAGTTACATCATAACTATGTAATATGTGGTCATTACTATTGATGTAAACCGTTTTTTCATCAGGAGAAAGAGCAGCGGAATTGGAAACTAACTTGGCTAAATGAGTGGAGGAGGTCCATAGTAATGTGAGGTCTCCTTTTTCTACTACTTTATCGGTAATTTCAATTGTTTTCCGGTAGAGGTTCGATCTTCCACTGCTGTCGGTTATGGTCAAACTAACAACAAATATACCTTTCTCATTGTACACGTGCTTCGGGCTTTCTTCGGTAGAAGTCGTTCCGTCCCCGAAATCCCATACATAAGTAAAGTTGCCACTACCTCCATAAGATGCGTTAGTGAATTGTATTTCACCTTCTATTTGCCCTCTTTCGGGAGCGATTGAGAAAGTTGCGGAAGGAATGTCTTTCCCGGCATTGTCTTCGTTGCTGCATGCGGCAAATAATAAAAGACAAACAATATATATGAACGGGCATATCCGTACTTTATTTTTAATAGTTGTCATACACATAATAATCATTTAAGGTTTTGTTATTAATTTCCTGTATATCCCGCATATCCGGGATTTTGTGGGTAGGCTACCGTACCGGCCATGTCAATCTCATCTTGAGGAATCGGATAATACATCAGATAAGTACGACCATCAAGTGTTTCTAGCAATTCTAAGCGATTTGTACGTTTGATGTCCTGCCAGCGCATGCCTTCAGCATAAAATTCACGACGGCGTTCGTCCAAGATCAATGTCTGATATTCTTTGTCCGATAGAGCTTTGATTGCTGCTTCACTTGGAGCGGTAGTATATCTTTTTTTCATATATTCCACTAATGTGGCGGCTCCGTTCATTTTTCCGAGAGCTTCGGCTTTTACCAGATACATTTCTGAAATACGGGAGATTACTACCGGTGTGCAGGTATAATCTGACGTTTCCGCCAATTGATAAGTCCCATTCGGATATTTGATTACGCGGTTGGCATCTTGGCTGGTGAATGTGGCTTTTGACCGTACGTCTCCTTTGCGTGAAAGAGTATTATCATCAGCAAAAAGACTACTATAACACCAATCAGATGGAGCATAATTCCATGAACCGTCCGTGTCATTAACGTATAATGTGAAGTTTAGAGGACTGGATGCTCTTGAATTATTAACATAGGCAAATATAATTTCCGGACTTGAACTTCCTGCAACCCAATTTTTAGAGAAATCCATAGCGGTGGATGCGAGCGAGAAACTGGAATTAGCTAATACTGCTTCTGCATAGTTTGCAGCATCCGTCATCTTGTTCTGGAAAAGAGCTACACGTGCAGCAAGTGCATTTGCTGCGTCAGAAGATACGTACCATTTGGAATCTGCTTTTGACAGTAAGCGGATAGCTTTACCCAAATCCTCTTCGATGAATGTCCATACTTCAGCTTCCGGAGAGATAGGAACCACCTCTTTTGAACGTTTACGCAGGATGGGGACATTTCCATAATGAGAGGCCAGACGATAATAAATAAATGCACGGAAATAGTAAGAGACACCACCTACTTTTTTCATGAGAGCACTTTCTTTATTTTCGGAAGCTTCATAAGTTTCTACGAGAAAATTGACCTGATGCAATGTTGTAAATGAGTTTCTCCAAAAGGAGAGAATGTTAATTGCCTGATTGGTATACGAGGGAGACATTTCACATGGGTCTGTAATTTGACCTCCTCCAGGACCTGCTTTGAAATTTTCCCCTTGTATATCATCCAACCACCAGAAAGTGAATGTATAATTTTCCATAGTGGCGTATACTCCATTTAATAGCTTTTCGAGATCATCATCCGTCAAGGCTGATTGAGGAATTGCATGTCGGGGGCTGATGTCGTCCAGCCAGTCAGAACAGCTCGTGGCGAGTACAGTTATGGTCATTAAAACCAGAGTGAATAATAGTTTTATATTTTTCATATCGTTAGTTTTAGAAGTTAATGCTTGCACCTATGATAAAACTCTTTAATGTGGCTTGTTCTCCGAAATCTGCTCCGTAGCTGTTGCCTGTCGGATTACTTTCGTATGAGAATTCCGGATCATATCCGGAATATTTGGTCAGTGTAAAAAAGTTGTCGAGAGAAACAAAGATGCGAGCTCCCGTTACGTGTATTTTTGACAACAGAGAATGAGGAAGGCTATATCCCAATGTGATGGTTTTGAATTTGAAATAAGAAGCATCTTCCAGATAGCGGGTAGAAACAAGATTGTTTCCGAAACCGCCGGTGAACGTGCCTGCCAAAGTAGGGCGTGGAACAGTGTTGCTAGTTCCTTCTCCCCTCCAGTAATGGTTGGCAGCATATTTTGATATGTTATAGAATTGTTCTGAATCGACCAGTGTGCCATTTTTGTAACCTTTGATACTGCTGGACGCCAAGCCGAGATGTTCCGTACCTTCTGTTCCCCCGCAGCCTTTCCATGCTGACAGGATTTTACCTCCGGCTGCAAATTGGCAGAAAATGGATAAGTCGAAGTTTTTCCAGTTCATAGTCGAAGTGATACCACCATAAATGTCAGGTGTAACCTTTCCTACATACATGCGGTCATCGTCTGTGATGTCTCCGTCATTGTTGTAGTCAAAGTACTTACAATCACCAGCACGTACTCCTTTTGCGTAGAGTTTGCTTGGTACTTCCTGGTCGGTTTGATAAATACCATCCTGACGCAACATATAGAAAGCACTAACCGGTTTACCTACCATTAAAGCATGCATTACTTTACCGGTATTGGCACCACCACCGTTGATTTTCATATCAAGTACTCCATCCAATGACAACAGTTTGTTTTTTGTATAGGAGAGGTTAGTAGCAAGCTCCCATTTAAAAGGACCATCGAATATTTTACCGCTCACCATCACTTCCAATCCTTTGTTCTCCAGCGAGCCGATATTGGCTGTCCGGGTAGTATATCCTGTTGTAGCAAGAGTACTGATATTATAAAGTAATCCGCTTGTCTTTTGATAGTATCCGTCTACAGATAGCGCCAGTCGTCCGTTGAATAGCTCTGCGTTGATTCCGACATTCACCTGATTAGCTTTCTCCCAGATAAGATCCGCAGCATCTGCTCCGATTTTAAAACCGGATGAACCATTATAGGAATTTCCTCCCGAAGTTACTAATGACATAGCTGCCCAGTTACTGATACCATCCATACTGCCAGTCTTACCCCAACTGGCTCGTAGCTTTAAGTCATTCAGTGGCGTGCCTTTAGGGAAAAAAGGTTCGTTGATAATCCGCCACGCGAAAGAAGCAGAAGGAAATGTTCCATAACGTTTATCTTTTGAGAAACGTGAAGAACCGTCACGACGCATCGTTACATTTAAGATATAGCGATTATCCCAATTCAGGGCGGCACGTCCGAAATAAGATTCGAGTGCATATGCATTATATCCGATACTACCTGCGTAGATGTTAGAACCGGAATTTATCAGACCGAAGCTGGAAGAAGGATAAGCACCGTTTGCGTAATTATCACTGTAAGCTCCAAAAGTTTCATAGTTATACTCTTCGTATGAGTGACCAAGCATGGCTGAATAAGTCAGTTTATCCCAACTATTTTCATACGAAATTACGTTGTCTATAACATATCGGTAACTTACATTTTTCTGTTCGCTAAGTGCACCCCATCCTGCATTTTTGGAACGTGCGTCATGTTTCTCTGAAATTGTTTTCTTTTCTTCATCAAGAATACCGTATATGCTGAATGAGGGAGTGTATTTGAGTCCTTTGATAGGAGTAATATCAAAACTAAGGGCAGCTACTCCTTGTTTCTTATGTACAGTCCAGTCTTCTTCATTAATCAGCATAACGGGATTATGACGACATAATTCTGTTGACATCACTGTATAGCCTCCATCTTCCCGATAAGCTCCAATCCATGGTTGTTCTTCACGGGCAGTACGAATCACTTTCAAACTGGTAGATGACTCTTCCACTTTATCGAAACGGCTGTAAGATCCTGTGAGATTCAGATTCAGTTTAAACCATTTGTTCAGCTGATGAGTAAATTTTGCCCGTAGGTTGGTTTGCTGGAATCCGCTGGTGCGGATGATACCTTGTTGGTCGTTAAATCCCACAGAGGTGAAAAAAGTAGTTTTCTCATTACCTCCCGAGAGATTGATAGATGCCGTAGTAGAGTGTGCTATATCACGTTGAATGAGTCCGAGCCAGTCTGTTTCGGTAATCCGGTCGGGGATAAAGAATGATTTTGTGTCCTTCTTCTGCACATTCCAATTATCTACGGCTGCTTGCATAGTACGAGTATATTCTGCTACATTTGCCATTGGTATATCGTTGGCAATCCATCCAAGGCTGTGGCGTACACTGGCATTTACGCGTGTTTTACTGTTGGTGTTTCCCGATTTTGTGGTGATGATGACAACACCGTTGTTAGCTCGCGAACCATAGATGGCAGCAGCTGAAGCATCTTTCAATACGTCCATGCGTTCGATGTCGTTGGGGTTTAGCATAGGCATTGATTCACTGGGAACTCCATCGACCACATACAATGGGGTGCTGTTACCTGTGATGGATGCAATACCGCGTACCCGTACACTCGGTTGTTCACCGGGGGTACCGCTGGCAGAGGCTACATTTACACCAGGAGTACGACCTTGCAGCATCTTGGCTACATTGTAGTCACTGCCTTGATCCAGATCATCCACTTTCAGGCTACTGATAGAAGTGGTTACTAGTTTTTCGGACTGGGAGCCATAGCCGACTACAACTATCTCATTTAATGCAATGCTACTTTCTTTCAAATATATTTTCAGATTGTTTTTATTGCCGGCTTTCACTTGTTGTGAGTCAAATCCAATATAAGATACTGTTAGTGGTTGGTTAGGATCTGCTACAATGGTAAAGTTTCCGTTAATATCTGTAATGACTCCGGTTCCTTTTCCTTGCATGACATTGGCGCCAATAATAGGAATTCCACTTTCATCTAGTACGGTTCCTTTAATCGCTCTCTTTTCATTACTTCTTTGTTCTGTCTCCTGCTTTACCAATACGATGGTGTTGTTGGTAAATGAATAAGATATATTCAAAGGAGTAAATACCTGTGAGAGCACTTCGCTGATAGGTTTCTTTGTGCAGCTAATTGTCACTTTAGTCTGATCGTTAAGAACATGATTCCGGTATACAAAAGTATATCTCGTTTGCTGTTCTACTTGTTTCATGAAAGTTTTTACCGTGCCATTTTTGATATGAATGGACACATTTCCTTCTTGGGCAAACACTCCCGAAGGGAATAAAATTATAGCAGCGGATAAAATGGTAAAGTTTCTAAAAATAAGGCTGTTCCGCAGTTTCCTTCTCAATAAAAATGTTAACTTTGTGATATTCATAGTTGATAATGTTTTGATGTATAAAATTTTATCGACTTCCATACAACCAAAGGATTGGGCGATTCTTTGGTTGTTCTTTTTTGATTTTAACTACTGTGTGTTTTCCATAAGCTCCTTTCTTTTAAATTAGTAAATAGTTATTATATCTTTATATATCTCGTACTTAAATCCGTATTGTATGCTTAAGGATCTTATGACATTCTGTATACTTTCGTTTCGGAAAGATCCCGATAGTAAATCTTGTGCGATTTGCTTATGATGCAATCTGATTTCCACCCCATACCATCGTTCTATCTGGGCTATTACATCAATTAATGGTGTGGATTCAAAGATGAGGTAATTATCTCTCCATCCGGCTTCAACATGGGCATCCGCTTTGCTTATTCGTAGTGTTTTGTCCATAGCGGAATAGGTCGCCTTTTGTCCGGGTGAAAGCGTATATTCATGGGGAAGTGAACCACCTGATATTCTGATTCGTCCGCTAAGTAAAGATGTTTCTACAATGTCTTTTTTATAGGTCTTTACATTGAATGAAGTTCCTACTACTTCAATTTGCAGATCGTTGATTATTACCTTGAATGGACAATCGGGATTCTTGGCAACATCGAAAAAGGCTTCTCCTGATAGTTTGACGAGGCGTTGCTTGGAGTTGTTTACATCATATTCCAGATTGGTAGCCGCATTTAGATGTACAAATGTACCATCAGGGAGAGCCATTTCTGCTTTGCTGCCAGCTTTAACTGTTACAGCAACCATTTGACTTTCCGGGTTATTCATCCATGTATAAAGCCCAAAAGAGGATGATAGGATGATAGCGATAATGGCAGCATATTTCATATATTGCAGCCAACGGCGTCTCCAAATGATTTGTTGTAGTTCCTTTCGAATTTGCTTTTTCATCATAGGAGGCATCTTTATCTCTACTGTGTTGTCTTCCATATCTATCATGGTATTCCATAACTCTTCGTCAGGTATGTTGTTGAGTTCATTTCTGAACTTTCCAATATCGGAAGAGGTGATTCCTTTTTCGATGTACTGGCAATATAACTTTTTAAATTGTGGACTCATATTATTGGTGTTTCTATAGGTTATACGTAAATACATAAAGGGAGTACTAGACTTTTTTTATGTTGTAGAGCATAGAAAAAGTTAGGAATAGTAGGTGTTTGTAGAGTTTTGTGGAGTTTTAATTATCCCTACTGAAAGTGTTATTCTTGTTACAGGAAGAAAATAAAGAGAATATTATATTTCATCATTTCGCTGCGAAGAATCTTCAGGGCGGAAGTCAGATAGTTTTTCACCGTTTGTTCGGAGAGATCCAGTTGTTCGGCTATTTGCTTGATGGGGATATGTTTCTCCCTGCTTAATTCATAAATCTCGTGTTCCCGTTGTGACAGAACTTTCTTCGATTGTTGAAGTTGTTGCAGGAATTCGTCGTACAATAAGATATCTTCCGGCGATACGTCAGTTGCCTGGTTCTCGCAGTACTCCATAAAGTCTTCGAATTGCAGTTCGTTGACTTGTTTGCGGAAATAATCGATTACCTGATGTTTGGCAATAGTGAAAATAAAGGCTTGCAGATTGCCGAAGCTATTCAACTGGTTACGGTTGTCCCATAGGCGTAAAAAGGTATCCTGAACAATATCCTGTGTCAGGGAACGATTTTTTAGTTGTTTAAGAACAAAGCTGTAAAGTCGGTCGGCATAGGCTTCATAAATCTGTGTAAAAGCCTGGTAGGAGCCGTTGCGTAGTTCTTTTATGCACTGTATTTCGTCTATTTTCATCCTTTCTGCAATAGAAGTAGGTCGGGCAAATGTACTGAAATAATTTAGAAATCAACAAATCTATGTGAATAAATAAAGAGAAACCGATGTCCGGTAGTTGGCAGATGAATTTTATTTTGCAATCATATTACAATCATATATTGAGCTTTATTGTGCCGTCTCTTGCTTTCCGCTAATTAATTTTGTATCTTTACTGTTTTTTACCCTTGTAAAGACAGGTGGTCACCTTATGCAGTGATAAATATCACCTTATAAGGTGACATTAGGCTGTTTACAAAGTGACTATTGTCCCGTTACAACCGGACAACTACCCGAGTGCATAAACAATGATAAATCTCTGCACTGAAAATCTTTATTATAGAGGGCACTTCAAATAGTATAAATTTGAGGTCGAGAAATAGAATCGGCTGAAACCCGCATCACATCGAAGTTTCAGTCTATTATTTGTTTTACGATCGGCAAAAATCAAATCGTATAAAAGTTCAACCATCATCATCTGATATGAATCTTTCGAGGGGGAATTGAACTTTGGTAATTAAACAGCGATTAAAGACATCTTAGCTGGTTGTTAAACATCGGAGTGTTTATAACACCTTTTCTATGGGGCTGAATTATTATTGCTTACGCGTATTTTCTTCGATTTGCAGTAACAGATTGATGAGATTACTTGCTGCGAGAATGAGAATTCCAAAGGCAAAGCCTCCAAGAGCAATACATATTCCGGAGAATACACCGTAAGGCCCAGAAGACATTAAGCCTATTCCACCTAGAACAGATATTACAGCGATGACCACTCCTAGTACATGTAAGGTGCTAGAGATTGGTTTTAGTAGTTTGAAATCGTACATATTTTATATAATTTATTGGTTTATAAATCTTTGACGCAGGCTTTTACCCTATAGAGTTTTAGTATATCACCTTTGTAGACCTTGAAGGGACTGGCGTTGGCACTACGGCATACAATAAAATCTTCATCTGTAGCTTTATCTATGAACTTAATCATTCTATCTTCGCGCGTTATAATAAGGTATATAACATTTGTTTGAATGAAATCCCAACTTCGAGAAATGTTATCTATAGACTTTATACCAATCCAGTCACCACTTGATATAATAGGCTCCATGCTGACTCCAATAATAGGGAATACGGCTTCGCATCCATTAAAGACACTAAGCTCTAAAAAACCATCAGGTGTATTTTGGGGAAACACCTCGGATTCAAGTACTCCTAGCATACCAGCACTGACAGGAAGATTGTAAAAAGGTACAGACGTTTTGGAACGCTGTTGCAAGAAATCCGGCATGTGGAGCTGATTCTTGCTAATTTGAATTTTCACTTCTCGTTTTGCTTCGTATGGCGACTGTTCGCTCTCTCCCACAAGAGATAAAGGAGCATCTGAATATTCCGTTGAATATTCCTTATCACCCAAAGAATTGTCGTTTTTATGTGATGGGTTACCATTTGGGTTACCATTTTTATCAAGCTCATTTAAAGTATTTAACATTTTACCTTTATTGGAAATAAGCCAAAAAAGATTTAAATCTGGATATAATGAGATTATTATCTCTAAATTATTAGAGGATATATTATCACCTTGATTTAAAAAACCATTCGATAACCCGCTATCCCTATAGAATTGAGCAGGACTTATTCCTTTTTCGCTTAAAAACTGCTTTAAATTTTGCTTTGCACCCATAAAAAAATAGATATTTATCTCAAATAGTGAGATTATTATTTGCAATGATGAGATTTTAATCTATCTTTGCATCATGTTATTGCAACAAAAGTAATAATTAAAATCAAAATAAGATGAGATTAGCAGAAAAAGTAAAAGAAAAGCGGACTACTCCTTATAAGGAGATAGCAGAAAAAGTGGGTGTATGCCCGCTTTATGTAGGACAGATTGCCCGTGGCGAAAGAGTTCCAAAACGGAAGAGCGGGAAAGCTGCAAAAGTTCTTGAGGAACTAAAAAAGATGTGCGATGAAACCAATTAAATGAGAATAGCATGAAAACAACAAAATTAGTGCAAGTTATTGCTGCTGTTATCGGAATGTTTACAGGATTAGTGCTCGTAGATGGAGAACCGACTACTAAAGAGTTATTAGGAGGAGTAGTACTTATAATTGTAGTTGTTTCTGATTTGCTTGTGACTGCCTATAGGAATGAATTTAAAGAACGGAATGTGTAAAAATTATGCTAAATATATTTTCGTTTTCCGATATGAGTAAAGAGGATATCTTAAACCTCGTCATTACGCTTTTTTTCTTTTGTCTTCCTTTTATTATGGCACATTTCTTCGATTTTCTTGAAGATAAAAAAGAAAAGGGTAATAATGAAACAGCATCCGAAGACACGTGTAAAAGATGTAAAATCAAAGACACCTGTTTGAGATGCGGAAAAAAGGCCAAAGGTCGCAGGAAATGCCAATAGTGGGACTGAAAAATAAAACATATAGCTAGTTTTAATTAACCAAATATACATGAAAGCAAAAGTAGCCACATAACAAACTGAAACTCCAAGAGAGAATAAGAGCTGGCTATACCATTCGATGTCTCTGTAGAAAATGGAAGAGGCGTAAAAAACTGAATGAAGAATCAAGGAACAAAGGATAATGGAAATAGTTGCCTTACGGTGGTTTCCATCAAGGCTGACAAATATTTTTTCAAAGTCCATATTTATATTTTTAGTTAGACAGCTACAAATGTAGCAAACTATTCTGGTTTGTGAAAATAGGAATAGATTTCATTTAATCGTACAGACGATTCAGTCCGAAGTCAGACCGGAGATGAAACAATATTAAATAGATAGTTTATGCCAAAGTATAGGAACATACCATTAAATGCAAACTGTTACTCGGAAATAGGAATACCGGGAGAACAGGTGCTTTGCGTGACGGTTCCTGAATTGGTGGAATGTGGAGTGTCGGAAGGATATTTAAAAAAAGCATTTAACCAACACCGGACAGGGCTGGTTTATTGCTGGCCACATCATAAGGAAGGCCGTGAAGTGTTTATACACTTTGACGGGATGGGAGATAAATACAAGGCTCTGATAAATAAGGTTATTTGTGGTGATGTGGATGCTCATTTGTGGTCTGAAAATAAAGCTGCGGAGGAACTGGATAGAAAGCTGATGGCATTGAAAAGAAGCTTGCGGACAATGGTGGAGATTAGTGTGGATGAATTGACACGACTTACGGAAATGCAGTTGTTTATTCCTGCCGATGTACAGAGAATTGCACGTGCGGCCGGATGGTTGAGATTGTGGCGAAGAATGGACGTGAAAACAGCCCGGCAATATGGGCTTACGTCAGTGAAGGAAGTGCAGGCAGAACTGTTTAAACAGTGTTTAGATGAACAGATACAGGGGTTTGTAAAGTTTCCAAAAGCTATTAATAACGAAAGGGTGCTGGACAGGAAGGCACGCGAATATGATAAAGACGGGTTGGACTGTCTGATCGGAGGATATTTCGGCAATGTGAACCGCGAAAAAATGAACGGACAGGCACATGCGATATTAATGCAACTGGCTTCGGAACAAGTGAAATATAGCTTTGAGGATATTGGTATGTTTTACAATGAGCAGGCCGAAGGATTGGGACTTCCGAAAATGACGGTATCTGCAATTAAACAGCATTTAAACACACCTAAACACAAAAAGGTGTGGTATTATATGAGACACGGGAAGCTCGTGGGAGATGCGGATATGCAACCGCTCGTAGATCGTGCTCCAGTGAGTCGCCCGGATATGCTTTGGTCTTTGGATGGAACGACAATGCAGCTTTATTATAAAAAGCTGGTGAAAGACAATAAAGGACGTGATAAATGGGTGGTGATGAGCGATCTGTATGCCTATTTTGTGACAGATGCTTGTACGGGGTCTATAATAGGTTATAGTGTAGCCTTCAGCGAAAGCTCCGGAATGGTGGTGGAAGCCCTGAAAAATACCGTAGACATATGGGGGTATAAGCCTTATCAAATGAATTATGACAATAGTTCCGCGAATATTTCTGCAACAGTGAAGGCTTTAATTAATAACATGTCGCATGTGAATTTCCCTTGTACTCCTTATTCGGGAAGGTCGAAAAGTGTGGAGCTTGTAATAGGGCATTTCCAGCAGAGAGAACTACGCAAATTTAAGAATTTCAAAGGTGGTAATATCACTGTAAAAAGCAATAATAGCACAGCAAATCCGGAACTGTTGAAAGAATTGTCTAAGAATTTGGAATTTACGGACGGTTTGCCAACAGAAGAGCAGGTACTTGCAGAGTTTAAAGCAGGTGTAGACGCTTGGAATAGTCGCGGTGAAGGTCGGGACGCTTATGGAGCATTTGTCGGAAAATCGAAGATTGAACGATATGCGGAGGTGCATGAAGGGCGGGTACAGATGAATTACTTTGAAAAGTTGAGCCTCTTCATGGTAGAACTGAAGAATCAGCAACACCCGTTCGGGGAATATGAATACAGACAGAAAGGAATTGAGGTATCCATACGCGGTGAGAAGATGAAATTTATTGTACCGGATAATGAAAGTTCTGCTATGGACTTTGAGTTTAGCAGGGAACATTTGGGGCATACCTTTAAAGTGTTTGTGAACCTACGTGCAGACAGGCCGGAATGGATTGAGCTACGCGACCGGAACGGAAAGAAAGTGGCGGACGCATACGAGAAAGAAAAGTTTGCGGCTTGTGTGGCTGACATGAAAGGAAAACCGGGTGAAATGAGTAAGGTTCATTACTTTATTGAACAGCAGAAAAGCTGCTATGAAAGTTCTAAAACTGAAATGGAACGTCAACGGGAGATCGCTGAACAAACGGGATTCAAGGCTACGGGGACAGATGGTTACGGATTCGGTTGGTGGGATACACCTAAATCGGTGGAGAATGCGAGAAATAACCGGATTGAGGATAAACGGAATGGCATTGTAGAGAAAAGCCGGGAGGAAATAGAGATGGAAGCTTTGCTTAATGGATAGTATTTAAGAAGTTGAAATTTAAATATATACAAGAATGGAAATTACAGAAAAAATCAAAGACAAGGTGGTTTTCAACCTATTTCAAGAATTGAAAAGGCTTGGAGTATCGCAGGCGGAGTTTGCAAGGAGAGTTGCCTTGAGACATGGAATCAAGTTTGACAAGTCCGTATTATCACAAATCAAGTTTGAGGATGACCGGAATTACTCGGTTATCAAAGACGCTTCATGGCTGACCCTTGCGCGTTATTATCGTTGCATGGAAGATCAGGATTGGGAAACTGTTGATACCAGAGCGTATCTGTCCGTGCAGGTTCATTTGAAGAAATGCCAAGAGTTCGGAATATGGCAGGTTCTTTGCGACCGTGCGGGAATAGGGAAAAGTTATGCGGCCAAAGAATATGAGCGCGAAAATATGAATGTGATCTATATCGACTGTTCCGAATACTCTACCAAAAGCGATTTCGTGAAGCATCTTGCCGGAATGTTCGGACTGGCGAGAACCGGAAGTATAGATCATCTATGGCGCGAAGTGACGGATGAGATTTTACTCTTATACAAACCGTTGTTGATACTGGATGAATTCGGGGATTGCGCAGAGTCTGTCATTTCATTAATGAAGGGGCTGTACAACAAAGCAAATATAGGCAATCAGATGGCTCTGGGCTGTTATTTCATCGGAGCGGATAATCTCCAGAAAAGACTGGAAGAAGGGAGACGGGTGAGCAAGCGCAGTTATGCCGAGTTTTGGAGCCGTTTCAACAGCCGTATCACTCACCTTAACTACAATAAGAAACAAAGTCTTTTCGAGCAGGAACTGCGCAAGGAAATTGAGGCCATAGTAAACGCCAATCTTCCGGAGGTATTGAAGGATGAGCGCGACAAGATTGTTGAAAAATGCGTCGCAACCAACGGGGTACGTGCAATTAGAAATGAAATTGCCATACAAAAGATGTTGCTCAAGAAAAAGGCGGAGGCTGGAAAAAATTAGGCGTATGAGTAGAGTGGTATATGAGACAGAAGAATTATTTCAAATTGGGATGCCTGCATGGTGCTTGAGCACAGTCTTTGCGCTATGGACTTCATACGAAAGGCCGGGAAAGATTATAATTTATCCGGCAAAGACGGATGAATGGGCGGTGGTAGAATTGAGAGACACGCGGCTGGCGGCTTCTATTGTGGATACTATAAAAGAAGCAATATTGCATAAGGAAAGTAAACCTGTAAAAACGATACAAATATGAATGGGAAATTTGATGTGTTTTTTGCGCTTCTGGCTAAAATGCCGGGAGCTACGAAGGAAGAGATTGTAGGGCAGTATTCGGGAGGAACATCTTTGAATGAACTGTATGAGCGTGCACCGCGTCTCTACCGGAAAATGATTGATGATATGAAGAAGATCACTGCCAGCGAGGAGGATGCACTTAAAATGGACAAGTTGAGGAAAAGGGTGATCGCATCTATTGCCGGGTATTTTGAGAAAGCTGGTTTTTATACCGGGATAACAAGGAGGGAACGTCTGAAGAAAATCATATCAACCGCATGCCGGGCTGCTGATGTGGAGGATTTGAACGATATGACGGAGGGACAAATGAAAAGGGTGTATAGTGAATTCATTCGGAAACAGAAGACGGCAGAAAGAGCGGAAAAGGCCTGTGAGGATGCAATGAAAGAGACAGGAAAGGTGATACAGAAAGGTTGTTTAAGCCTCACCCTACCTAAATAAATGCCATGAATGACTGCGATAAGCGGAGCAGCTATCCGGGGCAGTGCCGGAAATGGCTCTTTTAACTAGAACTAAAATTATGGCTAAAGGATATAACAGACGTAATTTCCTGCTAAGAGTGAAAGACATACAGGATATTTATACGAATTATCATGCGCATGGGTGTACAGATAAATACATCTATCAGACACATGTGTATCCGACCTATAAAATAGGACGCACAACGTTCTATAATTATCTGGCCATCCCAGCGGTGAAAGAACTGAAAGAACTGGAAGAAAGAATGAGGATGGAAAAGGAGGCACATGCCAAGCAACTAAAAATGTTTGAGGAATAATGACAGTTTAATCAATAATTATAAACCATTTAAAAAAGTAAGATTATGGCAAAAACGAGAGTAAAAAAGGTAGTTGTTTCCGGTATTACATCAGAACAGGCAGAAATGGCATTTGCGGAGTTTGCGAAAGCGGATGCAAAAATGCAGAACATACAGAGCAAAATGGATATGGAAATGACACGTATTCGCGAAAAGTATGCGGATGATCTGGTTAAGCAGCAAGAAATCAAAGATAGTAACTTTGAGATCATACAAACATTTGCTACAGAAAAAAGGGACGAGCTTTTCTGCAAGAGAAAGAGCTATGAGAGTGCGCATGGAGTTTTTGGCTTCCGTACGGGTACTCCGAAACTGAAAAACATGAAAGGATTTACATGGGCTTCAGTGACCAATATGGTGAAGGAGTTTTTGCCGGATTATATACGTGTTAGCGAAGAACTTGCGAAAGATAAGCTATTAGCTGACAGGGATAAAGAAGAGGTGGCAGAACTGTTCCCCAAATGTGGGGTAATGATTGTGCAGGATGAAACGTTCTACGTAGAGCCGAAAAAGGAAAATGAACAATCAGCCTAAATATTCATACGAGCCCAAAGGTCATAAGTGGGTTGTTTACGAATGGGAATATTGTGGAAATACTCAATCTGGAACAAAAGTATATGAATCATCCGACCGTGAACAGGCGAGAAAAGAGTGTTTTCGCCTGAATGGTTGGAAATACAAGGAGCCTACTCTAGTGAAAGAGATCATTTATAAAAGCAATGTACATTTTGAACACATGCCGGGGTGGTTGAAGTTTGTGGTAATCACGAATATCAATCCGCGAATGAATGTTTCTGTAACGAATGAAGTTGAAGTTTTGAATCAGATGCGGGATGAAATTGCGGAAACGATAAGAGGACAGAAAGTACGTGTTCCTGTTAGAGTGGAAGTTCGTGAGGATGAAGGAGAAAGAGCTTTGCTGATAATGCGTTCCGGGCGTGGTTTGGTGTCAGTGTATGTAAAAGAGCAGAAAAGAAATAACGAATTATATAAGTAAGAAAAATGAAAGCATTATTTAAGATGAGTTTTGATTGTGGAAGAATGGGTAATCTTGAAGGAGTATTCATTGCTGATACAGAAGATGTGGAATACTTAATAGATAATCATATCAGTGTTTACTTTGGCGAAGTTCTTGGAAAGCATTCTGAAATATCGGGTGAAGTATGTAGAGATGAAATTAAGATGATAACTACTGATGAGAATGTGATTGGTATCGTTCAAGAACATGGCTTAGAAAGTGGATATAATCCGTTTGATGAAACTTTTTGTACATGTGAAACAAAGGACGTCCCCGACAATGGTGTTGAATGGGGTGATTGTATGGTACAAGATTTTATAGACTTCAAGCGTAAAGGTATCATACCGGAATATTACCAAAAAAGTTATCAAGAATGGCAAGAAAGTCAAAAGTAGATTAGCGTAAAACTAGAATAGAAATGAATAAGAATATACTCGTAAAGAAGGAAAAGCCTTTTTGTCAATTAAAGAAGCTTCCTGGGGTAAAGAAGTACAAAGTTGATGCATATTGGATTAACGATACTAGCGATATAGAACCGACACTAGAATTGGGATATGCGTGCACTTCTTCCGGAAATAACGGAGCTATAAACATTTGGAAGGATGATACAGGAATGATTCGCAGTGAATTAATGCGACACTTAGTAGTTGTTGAAAAAAGAACGTTTGTCAGCTATGCAGAAGTGGAAAAATGTGTTAGTAATTGGCTTAAAAGAATTAACGAATAACAATATAATAATGAATTAAATGACACATGGAAGTTTATTCAGTGGTATCGGTGGATTCGAGTTAGGAGCACAAATGAATAATATCCCCACCTTGTGGAATTGTGAAATAGAAACTTTTCAGAGAAGTATTTTAAAACAAGTATTTCCTAATACAAAGCAATATGAAGACATTGAAAAATTATCAGGTCCCGTATACGTCGATATTATCAGCGGTGGATTTCCATGCCAAGATATCAGTATTGCAGGAAAGGGAATCGGCATCACCGGCAGCCGTTCCGGATTATGGAATGAAATGTACCGAATTGTACGGGAAGTTAGACCCAGATACGTGCTCATTGAAAACAGCCCAATGCTCCTTATTCGAGGATTCGAACAAGTCTTATGCGACCTTTCCGAAATCGGGTATTATGCGGAATGGAAATGTATACAGAATAAAGTCTTCGGATTTCCACATAATAGAGAGCGGCTCTACTGTATCGCTTATGACTCCCACCAAATCGGACGGGAAAAGATACACAATGAAAGTTCAATCTTTAATCCGAAAAGTCAGTCATTCAAAATTCAAGGAGGGAAATTTAGCCGAATGTCTTGCAGCTCGTTTTGGTCTGAAGATTACTCCGAGTTTTTGCGAATGGATGATGGGATTTCCTATAATGTACACCGTCTTGAAGCAATAGGAAATGCAGTTAATCCGGTAGTCGCAGGATTTTTATTTAGCTGCATTAAAGAATTTGATAAACAATTAGCGTAAAACAAATAAAATATGAGACTAAGACAAGCAAAAAAGATAATGCGGAATGTCCAAAAGTATAACGGCATGCTTTGGATATATGGAAACGGACGAGTAGATAAGGCTAACGACCGTATGTGCCGATATTATTCAGCGAAAGATGAACGATTTAAGTTAATTAGGCAGATTTCTAATGTGAATCCCTTATTGGCACTAAAACTGCTAAGAGGAAAGGTTTAACTTATAACTAAATAGATATGAATGAAGAGGAAATAATACAAGGATTAAAAGCAGGTCGTAAGTTTACTGGGTGTAATGGTGCATTTGCCGGAATTGTCATCCCATTGGCTTATAATGATAAATCGATCTTACTTCCGGTTGTATGCGAAAAGGATGGGCGTGAATTCTATGATTATTGGATTTTAACACATACTATTTGGGGATTTCAAAATGAAGATTATGTATTTATTTGATTAACGTAAAACAATAAAAGACTAAATATGTCATTTAACATGTTTGCAAAAGCTCTCAAAATTGGCTATCTTAACTTTTTAGATTATATTTGCAGCATATAAATAGTACTTAATATGGCAAGAATACCACAGAAAAAGCTCACTCTCCGTGCATTTAAGATAGAGAATCCTAGTCTAACCGAGCCACATTCGGGCATATTGGGATTGTTGCAGGAGGTATTGACATCAGAATCGATCGCCGCTCAACGGCGTATGCCTCTTAATGCCGAAGATCCCGACAGAGATTTGTTGGCTAACTTTACATGGGCAACCAATAATTCCTACATGTTTGGTCTGATGTTGCGTATTATTCCAGCTGATAATGGCGGTGTAATAAGCGAGGAATTGTTTAGCCAGCCAACAATTACAATGGCACAGGTTAATGCTGGTCATCCTGACCAAAGCCAGTACAAAGACCATTTTTATTTTGCTCTCAATAACAATTACCTTGTGACTAGTTTAGCTGGTAATATCAATATCGACCGATTACAAACGTACATAAATTGGTTGCTTGAGGGTGTCAGAGGGGAACGTTTATTTCAATTCACGGAGTTAACCAAATTGCCTGATGGTGTACAGCTCTCTCAAATTAAAGACATTCAATTTGTTGGTGGCGGAAATGTTGTGGCAGCGACTCCTACCGAAAATGAACCGACTACATTTTCTGCAAGGTTAGGTGGTTTAACTGATGATTTGCTGGGACAACTTATTGGCGATGCCTCCAGTCTTGCAGAGATTCGGTCTAATCAACTAATTGAGGCGCGGTTATTCCTTAAACTCAAAAGCAAACCGAGAGAAATGGCACAAGAGGCTTTTCAGCGTGTGATGGGAGCCATTGCTACTAATATCACAAATGATAGTGGGCTGGTGGTACGCACAAAAGATGGGAACAAATTTACTGGTGCGGCTGTTAAAGTAAAAAAGCCTGTTTCTGTTGAATGTGTGGAGGCAAACCGCATTGTAGAAGAACAGTTAAAACAAGAAATGGAATTATTTTTAAGTGAGGTAAGAGCGTTACAAAATGATTAAGTTGATACTTCGCATAATTATTGCGGTGGCTGTTGCAATAACGTTGGCCATTGCAGGTGTAAGCGGCAATGCAGCAGTGCTGCAGACGTTGTTTACAGTGCTAGGTATTGTCTTTTCTATCTCAATGAGTTTATTGGTGTCATTTAGTCTTTCCAAGATACTCAATAAAAAAATGCGCATGACTCTTCGTGCCTCTATTACTCATGCACGAAATATGTTACTCCTCGATTTTGGAGTGGCTACGTTTGTTTTAGTTGTGGCGCTTATATGGAATGCGGAGCATTTGCGCTATACTTTTTGGGATTGGGGAGTTATTGATATAATGCTTATAGCTGTAGTATTAGTGGCCATCTCCCTTATTTACGAGATTTATAATTTTCGTAAATTACATAAGCTGCACACTGATATAGAAGATGCCGTTATTGAAGAGGAAATCAATAAAGTTAACCGCTAATAATTACTGTTCTTTTATGGAGCAATAGTTTCAACATTCAAGAATATTATTCAAAATACAATGTATAAAATAAATGTTGATTCAGAAGGAAGGACATGAGCTTAAAAGGCTTTTAAACTTGTACAAGAACGGTTTAAAAGCCTTTTAAATTAAGTAACAACCACTAATCTACGATATATTTCTTTCGATCGGCGATGATATTTTCTACCTTTCCCATCAATGAAATATCTGTGCGACGTCTGGAGATGGTGCAGGAGAAAGTGAGCAGATGATAATTAAAATAGTCTGTTGTGACGGGGCGTTCCAGCTTTAATATCAGCCCGCTTGTTTCGGAGGTGGAGAGGTCTTCGAGAAGGTCGCTGATGGTTTCGTAATAGGTTATCTTTTCCATCCCTTCGATTACAGGAGGGAGATTGTCGGTTTCGGGGGTTGGGTCGGTGAGTACGTGGACTTCGAGGGTTAGTTCTCCACGTCTCATGGCTCCGGAACGTTCCCAGTTAATTGAATAATCAAGGAATAAGGCCGGGGTGGTGAATTCGAACTCTTCAGGGGATTCGGGTTGACCATTGTAGAGGTCGATGAATTCGGGTGGGTACAAGTGGGCTTCATTAAATACGGCTTTGGTCGCTTCTGTTGAGAATAGATTTTGGATGGTAGTATATAGCTCTTTCATAAATTTATTGCGTTAAATGGTTGTTTATTAAAATATTGTCACTATATTTGCAGTGCTAGGCTTGCGAGTCGAGCGCGACCTCCACCCGTTAAGGAATTTATTTCTTGGCGGGTGGTTGTATTTTATAGCTTTCGTAAATCAAATTGCCCTCACTGTCTAAGATTAGAATTCCTTTCAACTGGGTTTCCTGCAATTTGTAGTTTGCCTTTGCTTTTATCTTTCCAATAGTGCCCGTATCTGTCTGCGCTGACAGCTTTACTACTGCATAGTCTGCCTGTTGTGCTGCATTGTCAAGATGCGCACTGATACGTTTTCCGTTTCCTTCGAGGCGCTTAAAATCGGTGACCCATTGAGTATCCTTACCAAATTGAAGAACTGCATCCGCATTTTTGGCAGTATTATGAAATTGCCAGCCATCCGGGTAAAACTTGGGTTTAAGAGCAGAATCTTTGGCGTGAATTTCAGGCAGCAATGAGGCTTCGGTTATATCGTCTTTTATCCGGAGCAGATCGGACAGGACTTCAAGATTACCGCGTAGCTCATCCACACCGTGCATTACATGCTGGTGTATCGGAACATCGCGGCCTCCGGCCTGTATGTAGGTATCAATATAGGCATTTTCAGGGGGAAGGTATGCGATGGCTTTTCGTATTTCTACGCTTGGTACACCTGTATAATATGGGTGTCCCTTGGGGAATATAAGCCCGGTTTCTCCGCAATTAGTACGGAACATGGGGTCGATAGGCAGAGTGTTGTAAGAAGTGCCAGGCGTTTCTTCCACATCATCGTCGGGAACCTGAATGGCTTCACAACGACAGTTCCAGCCGTTGGGCGGATAATAAGTACGCCAGAACGGGTCGTCTACCCTTTTGGTGATGCCATCCAGAAGGCGGTGTTCATTACGCACACTGTCGTCTCCGGCTGTTTGATAGCGGAGGTACGGGAAGAGGCTTTGTTGTGCCTTGAACTCTTGCCAGCGGGCGGACTGTGTAGCAGTGGCTATACAGGTATCGTATTCGGTCTGTAGCCAAGTAACGTTGAATTTGTTGTTGATGGTGGCTACCTGCTCTTTGAAATCCTGAAAGGTACGTAAACTGCCATCTTCATCACGCAAGGCGTCGGTGATGGTGCGGAGTTGCTGGTAATTTTTTGCAGCGGAAAAGCTAAATACATTCTGTGTCAGACGCGTTAGTGTCTCATAGTCCGGAGTATCCCAGTCTACGGATACAAGATCTTTCCCGTAGCCTGTATAAACTCCGTTTAATAATGTTTTGGCTGTTGAAGAAAGAAGTTCCGTGTCGTGCCGGACACCCTTTTTTTGCTCATAGACGGTAGCGCACAGACGTGCTATCTCTTCAGCAAAGTCGGGCAATTCATGCGACTGTGCGACAATGCGGGACTTTACCGGAGGATATAGATAAGATACGGGGGCGGGGCATGCCTCCCCGGAGGATGCCCCTACTGAAAATTTGCAAGAAATCCTCCGGGCTTTGCTTTGGCGATAAGCGAGGGTGTGGGACTGGGTGGAACGGGGTCTCCGTCGATGGGGATATTAAATGTCTTGCTAATCCATTTTGTGGGGATGGGATAGCCTTTATCCAAGAGGGTGCGGACGATTTCAAAGTGTTCTTTCAGGTCGAGCCGGACACTGGTATCAAACATGAATTCGTCGGTTTCGGGGTTGATGTCCCAGCCGTAGACTTGCAGGATGCGGAGGAGTTGGTCGTTGACTGTGAAGGTGACGATACGGTGATCGGCAGCTGCTATTTTATCGTCCAGATTACGCTCGTGTACTTCGGACTGGGAACGGCTACTGCCATTGTCGGAAATCATTGTGCCACCTGTAAGAGGTTTGCCGATTTCGGTGTTGATGCGTTCTATTTGTTTGTCGTAGACTTGATAGGCGTCGGAACCGGAGAAGGGTTTTATGTCGATGGTCGTACCTTCGGGAAGTACGGCCTGTGCCGCTTCGCCAAGGGCTGTGAGCATGGCGTCTATTTTGTCAATGTCACCCGGTGAGGTTTTGTTGGTGGTGGCGGTGATGAGGGGGAAGCCGAAACGCTCGGAAAATTCAGCCCATGACTGCTGGGCGTTGCGTTTCCAGATGAGCTGACCGCAGATGTTGGACATGATACCCAGATCGGAGGGTTTGCCGACGTGAATAAGGGTGTTTTCGTATCCGGTGGCATAGGAAATTCCGGTGGTGGCGTTGACTTCGGGTAAAACCATAGACATAACAGGCACGACATTCCGACGCGGTACAAGAGCGAAGTTCATTTGTACAGGGTCGGTAAGTTCGAGGAGGGTGTAGCCGTAATATGGGGCTTCCAAAACGTCCTCCATGAAGTTATAAAACCATTCTTTTTTGAAGAGTTTTGTTTTTTCCTCATTGACTTCGCCTGTCTTACGGTCGATGATGGAGAAAGGGGCACATAGTGTGGCCGCTTTGCGAAGTTCGATCTGGGAAATGAAATGGCCATCGTCTTTGAGATTGTCGTAAAGGTCTTGCAGGAGGTAGAGACGCGGTGTATTCACATCGCCTGCAAGTTCTAATGCCTGACGCCATTTACGAATCTCGGCACGGGTGGTGTCTTTGAATTCTTTTATGATTTTTGCCACAATCGTATCGGAACGTTTTGCGGCTGTTTTTGGGACTTTCTTATTTTGATTAGCACACATACAATATGGATGTTTTAAATTTAAATTAAATCAGTTTAAACACGAATACGGGGATTCTAATACTTGTTGTCGTTGGGCTTGTATCGAGAGTGAAGACGAATGTCGCCTTTATACTCGTCGGTGGGAAGCTGGGGAAGGTCGGTGGGGATTTCTCCGGAGCCGACGTTGGTAAGCCAGTCGAGCGCATCGCTATATCGTTCTTTGCGATGCTCCGGGATGGATTTGGGAGCTTTCTTCGCCCACAGGTGGTAGATGGTGATGTCGATGGTAATCATAATGATGTAGTCGTCGCGGTCGTCTCCGGTAGCGGAGAAGATCGTGGCGCAGTCATACCGACCACCGATGTACTTGCGTATCTGGGAGATGGCGAACCGTTCGGCCTGCAAAATGGCGGCACGGTTCTCCGTTTTGTCGAGCAGACGCATCATTTCATCGCGTGCCTGAACTTCGTAATCTGATTCTTGTATAAAGTTTGCCATGTTAATAACAGTTTTTGGATTTTGAACGACGTTCCTTCCTGCTCGTGGTGCGGGCGGGGAACTTTTCGACAAAGGTTATTTTATTGAGTTTGGATTCGGCTCCGTGCCACGCGTCGGGGCCGTCGTCGTTGGCTTGGGAGCCGCGTTCGAAGGCTAGAAACTGATCGACGAGGGTGATAAAATCGGGGTCGTTCTGGTGGTGAACATTGAATATGACGTTGTGACGTTCGAAGAAACCGGACGTTGATTCAATGCGGTCGAACTTGTCTGTTTTGCCACGTTTGTCAGCAACAACAGGGATATGATAACCACGTTCGTCGCCTTCGGTGTCGAAGTCATTTACGAATTCATCCATCGCAAAGAGGCCTTCGATGAAGTAGGATATGTTGTAACGGTCGAGTTTCTTATCTTCATAGAGATCGTACAGCCATTTGGCGCATTTGGCGCGGGAGCCACGACGGAGATAAACATAAATGATGTGATATTGACGGCCTGTTTTGCCAACCAATAGCATGGCTTTGTAGTCGCCTGCCGCCTTGTAGGAAAGGTCACCATAGAAGCACAGGGCGTCGTACTGACTAAGTGGGAGCATTTGACCCCAAATGATGTCTTCGTGTTTGAATACTGCACCGTCTTGTATATGCACGTGCATGTATTCGCGCATGAAAGAACGGTAAGGCGTGGAGTTGAATTTTTTGCGCCAGTATTCGGCATTGTTCTTTTCCGGCCATTCGGGTTCAAAGGTATTCAGGTTCTTGACTGCACAGACTTTAAGTATGTAGTAGTGGGACGTGTCACCGTCTTGTGCGGCCTGCTGTATGCCTTGCAGGAAGAGCAGACGGAGGCGGTTGGTGATACTGTTTTTATGGAAATTGTTGTTGGCATATATGAAACGGTCGGTGCAGTCTTCGTCGGAATCAAAGCAGCCCCAAACGTCTTCGGTGATGAATTCGATTGCTTCGCGCATGAGTTTGTCGTTGTTGACGTGGCGTTTGTTGTCTACGTCGTCAACTACGATATAATCGGGGCGGTTTTCGCCTTCGCGCGCACCACGGGGAGACTGACCGAAGCCCAGTGAGGTGAATTTTACTCCGTCGGTGGTGGTGAAATCACCATCCGCCCAGTCGCCAAATTTGAAACGATGGCCGTAGTCGTTGATGATACGCTGGTTGTACTGCAATTGCGCTTGCAGGGATGAAAGAAGCTTTTTTGCTTTCGGTTCCGTCTCACCAATCAACAACATATATTTCATGTCGTTCATGGTGAGATACAGGAACAAGGGGATTCCCATGTCTATGTGTACAGACTTTGCGGCTGAACGATACCATTCGGCTAAAGCACGGATATGACGGTTCTTTATGATCTCTTTTGCCAATTTCCGGTGAAACCACGCACATTTCTTTTTGGCATAGTTGGGGAAATAGTACTCAAACCACTTAATGTAATCCGCTTCAAGGGATTTCATACGACGCGCCTTATCCGCAGGACTTTCATGGATGCGGATGCTGGTGGACTGCGCTATGCGCTGACAATGTTTGTCGTAGTCGTTTAATATTTTATCATATCTGGTTGACATAGAAATCTGTGTTTAGGATTCGAGACTGATGCGGTACTGCAGGAACTGTTTGTGAAACTTGGTGAACTGTATAGCCATTGCCGATTCCTGTTCTGCCATCCAGTTATCAAATTCACGAAATACGTCCATGACGGTGCGCACGTTTATTTTTTTGTCCAGCTGGTCGATGGCGGACATGATTTTACTAAGTTGATCGGCCTTTACGTTTGACTCCTCTCCTTTCGCGAGCTTTTCGGCTTCTTTGAGGAGCAGTTCTTTGATTTTGAGTGGTGTCAATTGGGATTCGGTTTTACGATCATCCCATGACTTTTCGCCCTCACGCCCTTTCTTCCATCGGCTGACGGTCTGTTCTGTTACCCCAAGATTTTCGGCTATTTCACGCCCTGTAAGACCGAGACGTATGTACATATCTTCGGCTATCTCACGCTTTTTATCGTTGCTTATTTCTGCCATATAATACCTTATTTTTAGACAAAGATGTAGTCTAAATACCTGAAAAGAAAGAATGTGTTCAAGCGTTAAAACCACGTGTTCAAGGGGTGTACAGATAATTGGTTTGTGCGGAAAAGCGGATTATGTTTGTTGAAAATTTAAAGACGCAATGGCAAAAGGAAAGAAAACGGGTGAGGTCAAAATATACGGAGATATTTATTCGTTCGGGTATAATTCGGCCGCCAGCTTCATCGAACGTTTTGAGGACGCCCGAAAAGGTGCGGATGAGATAAACGTGCACCTGCATACGGACGGAGGCAACGTGATAGAGGGTACGTTGATTTATAACCACATCAAATCATGTGATATTCCCGTAAATGTCTACATAGACGGGGTGTGCTGTTCGATGGGGACGGTGGTGATGATGGCAGCCAAACGGGTGTATATGTGCGAAAACTCTTATCTGATGATACACGCCCCGCAAGGCAGCTGTTATGGTACGGCTCCGGCAATGGAGAAGGTGGCGAAGTGCTTGCGTGGCATGGAGAAGAATTTTAAAAAGATATATGCAGCTAAGACTGGTAAAAGTGAGAAAGAGGTAGAGGAATTGTTGGAGGGAGACAACTGGTTTACAGCACAGGAGGCAATGGATGCGAAATTGATAGACGGGATTGTGGAACCGATTGCCACAGACGTAACGCCTGTTTCCGCGGAGGAATTGAAAATGCAAACACCTACTGCGCTGTATAACCGTTTTTCTGCTTGTCTGAAGGCGGGAACGCAGGAAGAGGATAAGGCTTTTAGTAATAATCATAAAAAACAGAGTGAAATGGACAAAGAGGGTTTGATTAAAAAATTCGGGCTGACGGGTGTTACGGCACAGAGCAGCGATCAGGAAATTGAGGACGCTATTCAGGCAAAACTAGACGCGGAGAAACAGCGGGCAGACGATGCAGAGAGCAGGGAAAAGGCGGCGGAAGAGAAACAGATTACGGATGCTGTAGAAGCGGCTTTCAATGGTAGTAAGATTACAGCCGAAGAGAAAGCCGTGTATGTGGCAATCGGTAAGAAGAACGGTTTTGAAGCGTTGAGTACGGTGTTGAAGGGAATGAAACCTGCTCCGTCACTGGTAAGCGCGACACGGGGAGGAAATGCCGGAGGAAATGCGACGGGTGCACGCACGGAATGGACGTGGGAACAGTGGCAGAAGGAAGACCCGCGCGGGCTGGAGAAGATGAGCAGGGAGGAACCGGAGAAGTTTAAGGCGCTTTATGAGGGAGTGTTTAAATAGGTTTTAAACTGGCTTTAAATAGTTTTTTTTAAGTGAAATTTTAGTTGAAAGAGTGAAGATGAAAAATTTGAAAAGTAGATTGATTACAGCGTTTCTTGCGCTGGTGGTGTGTGTGGTGATTGGTTGCGTGATTGCTTCAATAGTCGGGATTCCGTTGTGGACGGGTGCTGTGGGGATGGTGGCAGTTGGCGTGGGGATGAGTTTCGTTCGTCTGCCTAACGGGTTGCGCGCGGGTGTGTATGTGGAAGTGTGGACACGTCAGGTGGTGGAGCATTATACGCATGCGATGGAGGGTACGTTTCTGGATGGTATCCCGGACTTTTCACAGTATTCGGAAAATGATGTAATCCACCTTAGTGATGTATCCGGTGACCCGACGGTGCTGGTTGATAATACGACGTATCCGCTGGAGATTGAAGAACTGGAGGACGGGGATATTTCGATCAAGTTGAGCAAGTTTGAGACGAAGGCTACGAAGGTGACCGATGATGAGCTGTATGCACTGGCGTATGATAAGATGGCTCTGGTGAAGACACGACACGGAAACAAGTTGAGCGAGGGGATGCTGGATAAGGCTATTCACGCTTTTGCGCCTACGGAGGACACGGCAGAGACTCCGGTGTTGGTGACAACGGGAGAAGCGGACGAAACAGGCCGACGGAAACTGCAAAGAGTGGATATTATCAGCCTGCGACGGAAACTGGATAAATTGAAGGTTCCTAAAAATGGCCGTAGACTGGTGCTGTGCAGTGACCATATTTCGGACTTACTGGAATGTGACCAGAAGTTTCAGGGACAATACCATGATTATTCTACGGGGGTGATCGCGAAGATGTACGGCTTTGAGATTTATGAGGCGGTGAATTGTCCGCTGTTTGACTGCACGACGAAAAAGAAAAAGAGTTTCGGTGCGGTGGCTACGGGTAATGATTTTGAGGCGTCTGTGTTCTTCTACGTTCCGCGCATGTTCAAATGCAAGGGAAGCAACAAGATGTATTACAGCAAGGCTGAAAATGACCCTGTGAACAAGAGAAACCTGATTAGTTTCACTGCAAGATTCGTGGCTCTTCCGCAGAAGAAGGAAAAGGCTGTAGGCGCGATTGTGTCGGTGAAGAAGACTGCGTAATGTTTAATTGGAGGAAGAGAAGATATGGCAAGTAAAGCGAAAGCAAAAAAAGGAAACGAAGAGGCGGCCAGAATCTGCAAAGAGCTAGGTTGTGGCAAGTTGTTTATCAATGCCAAAGGGGAATACTTTACGGAGTACACTTATGCCCTAGCAAGCGAAGGCGGGGACAAAAAGAAGGTTGAAACGTATGAATACGGAACAGAGGTAGAAGAGGTTGAAACACCTATAGCTGAAGAAAAGAAAGCGGCTAAAGATAAAGAGCCTGCCAAAGAAAAGAAAGCGGACGAAGTGAACAAACCGGAAAATACGGACGGGAATGAGTGACAGGGTAAATATCAAAAAAGGCAAGGTCGGGAAAAGCGTACTGGGCAGCTATGAAAAGATTTCTGCGCTGGTGGGGTATTTCGGAGCTGTAGGCAGTGGAGAAACGACGCTGGCAGAAGGGCAATACGCTTTATTGACGGCTACGACAGACATGGCGGCCTTTGGTATCAGTGAAACTGCGAATCCGCTTCTGTACCATCATATTTCGGAATATTTCCGTATAGGCGGTAAAGGGGTGCGGCTGTATGTGCTGAACGTGAAAAAGGGAGCAAATGCCGGGTTTGTGGAACTGATTACCGACAAGAGTGTGGAAAAGATGATTGCCGGGGCGGATGGAACTATTTTCAATCTGGGATTTGCGTACATTCCTGCGAGTGCTTCTGTGGTGGATGGTGTGCCAAGCGAGACGCTGCCAGCTATCAAAGCGGCACAAAATCTGGCAGACTGGACGCAGAAAACGAACCGACCTGTGCATATCGCGCTGGAATGTGCCGGACTGGGGAGTGTGACAGCGGCTACAATGCTGAATTTGCGCGATCTGAAAACGGACGGGGTGGCGAATGATTGTCCGCAAGTGTCGTTGATGATCGGGCAGGACTGGGATTTTGCGGAGACACTGACGGGAACGGAAAAGAAGTTTGCCGATGTGGGAGCCTTGCTGGGGTGCATGGCTGCACAACTTGTATCGTACAACGTTGGAGAGGTGGCTACCATGATACTGACGGATGCAAACCGGGGAAACTGGGTGAATGCCGGGCTTTCATCACATGAAAAGGTGAAGGAGAAGGAGGACGAACTGGATGGACTGAATACGAAAGGGTACATTTTCGGTGAGTATTACTCCGGTGTGGTATGTTTGAATGACGATCATGTGTGCGCACGCATTGTGGAGGATAAGGACGGTAATATGAGTGAAAGTACAATTGCTCTTAGCCGGACGAACTGCAAAGTGATGAGGGAACTGTATGCCGCTTATTTGCCGAAGGTGAAAAGCACTGTCCCCGTTGATAAGGAAACGGGAAAGATGGGAACGGGTACGGTGAAGTACTTTGAGGATATGGGGAATGACGTGTTTAGTAATATGGCGGCAAGTCAGGAACTATCCGGAGGGGAAACGGAAGTGGATGGAGAGAGTAATCTGCTGACGGGAGAGCGGGTGTTGAAGGTGTTTTATCGGTGGGTTCCGATGGGGTGCATCGGAGGTATCGACGGAACGGTGAATATTAAAACTTCTATTTGAGTATGAAGATACGTAGAGATGGAAAGGCGTATGATGGTGGGGATGCGACCGTGTTTGCACTCGGACAAATGTGGGAGGAAGTGGTTGAAATAGACTATAACACGACGCAGGAACATCAGAAGAATTTTACGCTGGGAAGCCGCAGGGCTACGAGCTGGAGTCAGGGAAAGATTGAGGATACGGGGAGCATTACGATGATGATGAATCAGGCGGTGTCGCTGGAGAATGCCTGTAATGGGGATTTATTGAATATCAAGCCGTTTCCTATCAATGTGACGTTCGTGGATGGATATAATCAGATTGTGAACGATACGATTCTGGCGAAATTCCAATCACAGGGACGAACGGTGAATACGGAAATGGGGTTGAGTAAACAGTATGAATTGTTTGTGCTGGAAGTGACTTACAACAGAGTGTAGAATATCAGGAATTAACAGTTTAAATAATTGGAAAAATGGAAATTACAAAAGAGTTGATAGCAAGCAAAAAGGTGGAGAATCCGGGGTGTAAAATAGCAAAGGTTGTGCTGAAAGCGGAGGATGAGAAGTCTGTGGCATTGGAGATTCTGGTACGCAGCCCGAACAGACAGGTAATCAGTGAAGCAGAGAAATGGGAAGCGACGAATCCGGGAAAGGCAAAGGAGATTTACGTGAAAAGTTGCGTGCTGACGGACGTTGAGAAAGTGGTGGCGGATGATAACCTGTTTTATCAGGCGTATTTCGCAATTACCGATCTGCTCCCTTTTCAGAAGCCCGAAACAGAGATATTATAGAGGGATGCCCTCCGCTGCTGGATACGGCAAACACGGACTATGTGAGAAAGTATAATGCGCTGATGAGCTTTTATTTTCATATTCCGTATCCGGAGCGTTTATCAGATGAAACATGGGCAGAGAAAGTGAGACAAATTGAATGGCTTGCCCGGAAGGGGCTGTTGGGAGTAAAAGTGGAAGAGTGAAGTTATGAGATATACAGTTGATTTGATTTCCCGTTATCAGAGTGCTTTCGGATTTGTAGGGGGGACACTGGTGGGTGAACTGGAAGGGCTGGCAAACGGGGCTATTTTTAAGGCTGGCATAGCTTATAATGAGGCACGATGGGAAGCGAAAAAGTTAGGCAGAAAGGAGCCTAAATATGACGCTAACTTATACGCTCCGGCAGACTGGCACTGGGCGGAAATGACCCTGACGCATGAGGATACAAAACTGAACTTTTCTATCGGGGGACTGACATCGGAAACGGAGGGGGTGTTTGCTCCTCCTCCACTGATGCGATTCAGAAGAACAAAGAATATCACTGTAACGGTGGTGGACGGTGGAGATGAGGCGGAGATTGTGGAAAACTTCGGGGTAAACAGTTGGGATATTGAGTTGAATGGGTTGCTGGTGGATATGGATGAACATGCGTATCCGGGGACGAAGGTGCAGGAATTGGCGAAGTTCTTTGAAATTAACGATGTGATTGAGGCGGCCTGTCCGCTATTGCTGGACATGGGGATAAAGTCGATTTATTTTAAGGAACAGGGATTTGAGCCAGTTGAGGGGTTTCCGGATACGGTGAAGTATTCATTGACGGCTAAGAGTATCAAACCTGCGCTGTTCTCTTTAATCTAGGTGTGAGATGTTGTATTTGAATTTATGCTCACGGTTGACCATTGAGCCGCAAACGGGCAAGAAGGTGGTTTTAGACCGGATTTCATCGGCTGAAATAAGCAAGACGGTGGAAGTGCTTGGGGATAAGGCGACGGTGGTGATTCCGAAACGGTATGGAGATGGAACGGATGAACTGACATATCATATTGCAGCAGGCGACAGGGCACGGCTGGAATTGGGATATAACGGGGAGTTGAAGGTTGAGTTTGAGGGGTATATACGGGAAATAGAAAGCGGGTTTCCGATGAAATTGCATCTGGATGATGAAACGTTCTTTATGAGGTCGAATTCGTTTGTGAAGTCGTGGAAGACGGTGAAACTTAAAGAGGTGCTGGAGTATATTGCTCCGGGGTATGAAATAGATTGCCACGACGCATCGCTGGGAAAGTTTCAGATTGATAGTCAAAGTACGCTGACGGTGCTTAGGACGTTGAAGGAACGATACGGATTTTATTCGGCCATCCGGGGGAAAAAGCTGGTATGTAAGTTTAAATACGAGATAGCAGAAGCCAAACAGGTGCATGTGTATGATTTCTCTAAGAACGTGAAGAAAAGCTCATTGAAATATAAACGCAAGGAGGACAGGAAGATACGTGTGAAGGCGGTGAGCTACAACCGGGACGGAAAGAAGGTAACGGAAACGGTGGGAAACAAAGAGCAGTTTGCTTCGGTGAAAACATTGAGTTTTGCGAATAAGACGGCTACGGAATTGAGAGAACTGGCACTGGCGGAATATAAGCGCGTTTGTTTTGATGGGTTTGAGGGAAGTGTGACGGGATTCGGAATACCTCTGACAAATGCCGGAGATACGCTGAAAATAGTCTCCAAGCGGGAACCGGAACGGGAAGGACAATACCTGATCGAAAGTGTGACGGTGCGCTATGGGAATGCTTTTTATGAGAGAATTAATCGACTAAGTTACAGGATATGACAGCAGAACAGGCTTTTGGAGAAATGGTGGAGTCACTGATGAAACGTATGGGGAATGCCGGGACAGGTTGCCGGGTGTGTATCGGTACGGTGAAAGAGGTGGATGAAAAGGAAGGAACGTGTGTTGTTGAGCGGGATGATGCTCCGGAACTGAATGAGGTGAGGCTGAATGCGGTGATTGATGAGGAGATAACAGACAGGTTTATGGTGGTTCCTGCAAAGGGCAGTTTTGTGATGGTGTTGCTTTGGGAGGCTACGGAGGGGATGATTGTGGCAACATCGAAGATTGAAAAGGTGATGATGAAAACCGGGGAGATTTCTGTTGAAGTGTCGGCTAGCGGAGTGGTGATGAATGGCGGAAAGCTGGGAGGGATGATTGATATTGCAAAACTGACGGAGAAGGTGAATACGCTTGTAGATGCGCTGAATAATCATACACATCTGGTAAATACAACGGGGTCGGCCAGTGCTCAATCGGGAACGGCGGTAGCTATTTCCAGTAAAGTGGCGAAGTTGAAGAAAGGGGATTATGAAGATGAGAAAGTAAAGCATTAAGGTATGAGACGGGGAATTTTGCTAGGGGATAACGGTGATTTGCAGGTGAAGGTGGTGCGGGATTCTTCCGGATTGATAACGCAGGGGTTGGTGGCAGGTGAAAGTGATTATACGCATGTAAAGTTGATAGTAGAAAGCAGTCAGGGTGATTTTAAGGATTATCCGGTGCTGGGAATCGGTGAAAGGTATCTGAAAAGCGTAGGACGGGCGGCAGAAATGAGGGCGGATATATTGACACAACTGGAGCTGGACGGATATAAGGCAGATGTACAGGTGAGCGACACAGGAAAGCTGGTGATTGATGTGGAATGAAGTAAAAAATAGGTGATGATGAGAAAGAATGTGCAGTTGTGGGTTGCGGTATTCCTTTGCTTTTGCGGGGTGGTTTTGTTGTTTTGCGGATTTTGGGTGGCTCCGGTTGGGGAGATTCATAATTCGGTATTAGTGGCCTACGGTGAGATTTCGGCATTTGCAGGCTCGGTGTTTGGAATTGATTATGTGCGCAGCACGGCATTTAAACGGGGTTTAAACGACATTGAAAAGAAACTTAAAGACAAGGAGGAAGAAAAAAATGAATAAACCAATTTACATTGTGATTCATTGCTCTGCAACACGCGAAGACAAGGATTTCACGGAGAAACAAGTGAATGAGGCGCATGTGGCTCGCGGGTTCGGGAAATGGGGGTATCATTATTATATCCGGAAAGACGGAAGAGTGATAAAGATGCGTGCGGAGAACGAGATCGGGGCACATGATAATTGTATGGTTCCGGGTGAAAAGTTAAGTTATAACCGTTGTTCGCTTGGTATCTGCTATGAGGGAGGGCTGGACAAGAATGGGAAGGCGAAGGATACACGGACGGAGGCACAAAAGAAGGCTATGGTCGCACTGGTGCAGGATATTTGCAAGCGGTATCAGATTTTTGATGTGCTGGGGCATCGGGATACTTCGCCGGATAAGAACGGGAATGGTGTGGTTGAGCGATGTGAGTGGCTGAAGGAATGTCCGTGTTTCGATGTGAAAAGTGAATTTAAAAGCTGGTTGCCTACTATAATTGTGAAGCCATGAGGGGAAGGGTGCTGATTTTGTTAATGGCTTTTTCGCTCTTTTCCTGCTCTACCAAAAAGGTGAGTATGGAGCAGGTGGATTATTCCAGACTGGTAAGCGAATGGCGGGAACTGGCGGCCAGATATGAAAGGCGGTCGGAGGTGTACAAGGATAGTCTGATGATGGTGAAGGGGCTGATGGAAAAGAGCAGTAATGTGGCTGACAGCATTTCGCATCTTGAAACTTCGTATGCGTTGAGTGACGCGGCTATCAGAGGCGGGAGGCTTTATCATTGGATTGAAAATAAAGATAGTATTCCGGGACGGGTGAAGTATGTGTTTATTGAAGTGGAGAAGCGGGATACTCTTTGGGTGGAGAAGTCGGACACGGTATTCATTGAGAAAAAAGAATATAAGGAGACTGTGAAAGAAAAGAAACGCCTGGGAGATGTGTTCTTTTATACGAGTGGATGGATTGCGTGGGGGCTGGCGTTGGTTGGTTGCGGGATTTGGTTCAGGTATAAGGTAAAGAAGGGGGAGAAATGAAAGTAGTGGCATTGGATGGACAATCGTTGGTGGATATTTCGATTCAGGTGTATGGAAGTGCGGAAGGGGTTTTCATACTTGCACGTGAGAACGGGCTGGAGGTGACAGATGTACTGAAACCGGGACAGGTGCTGGAGTATTCGACAGGTAATGTGATTGCGAAAAGCATTGCACAGTATTTCACTACGAAAAAGATTCATCCTGCTACGGGTGTTTCATTCAATCCGGAAGAATCGGTGTGGGAAGATATGTTTGATTTAACTTTTTAAGGTATGGCTCGGAGTGTACAGGAAATAACGGAGTATCTGAAAACGAAGTTTGTAGAGGACAGCACATTGCAACAAGTGTACGACTTGGAGGAGGGAAAGACGTTTGATGAACAGTTTTCGAAAGTGAGCATAGAAGCAAGGCTCATTGATGCGTTTGCGTGGACGTCATGGGGGCTTGAAAGCATTTGGGATACTTTCAGAACGGAAGTGGAAACGGTGCTGAATGATTCGTATGTAACCGGAGAACGCTGGTATTATCAAAAAGCATTGGAGTTTCAAAAAGGGGATAAACTGGCTTACAACGAACGCACATGCAGATTTGACTATGCGCAAGTAGACGAGGAAAAGAAGGTGGTGAAAAATGTTGCTATCCGGCAGGTGATTGATGAAGGGGTGACGAAACTGAAAATATATTTCAGTGATGCAGGCAAGCAGCCGATCACGGGGGATATTCGCACGGCATTCGAATCGTATATGCGGGAAATAGGTGCGGCTGGTACACATTTCCTGTTTGTGAGCGAAACACCGGACGAATTGAGAGTGCATCTGCATGTGTATTATGACCCGCTTGTGCTGAACAGCGCAGGAGAACGTATTGAGGGAAGCGGGAAGCCTGTAGAGGAGACTATAGAGGCATATCTGAACGCGCTGGAATATGGCGGGGTGTTTTATTCTTCGAAGCTGGTAGATATGATTCAAACGACGGAAGGCGTGAAAGACGTCACGCTGGACGAAACTACGTGGGATGGAGAAAAGGAATACCGGAGACGAATTGATGCGAATAGCGGGGCTTTTGCCTATGTGAAACAGGATGGAGACATCATTTATTCAATAGAATAATGAACTGGGGAAGATGGATTATTGAACGGCTACCGAAAAGATTGCGGACTGTGATGTTATTTACGCTGTGCATGGTATATACGGCATTCATAAGGAGGGAACATAATGAATTCTTGGAGTGGCAAAAGAAAATGAAAATACGAATGTCCGGAAGTCCGCAGGTGTGTATGCTGAAGAAGGTGATATATGACGAGCTGGGAGTTAATATTGAAATTGAGGAAGGGAACGGAAAACCGTATGATTTCATTATAAAGACCGATTTTTCAGATGTGGACAAAGAGAGGCAACTGTTTGCCTTATTGAATAGATATAAGTTGGCGGGTAAATCGTATATATACGAAAACTCTTCTGTTTCTTATTTAGCATATTGGGATAAGTTTGTATGTGAAAAGACCATTGCTCAAGCCGAATATTATTGGGGCGCATTTGTATGTGAAAGACGGACAATTCGCCCGGAAACAGTAACTCTGACTATGAACTATCATTATAAATATGATACTTCGTTCAATACTAACACTGTATATAAAGTTTCAATTGTAGCAAGCAAAGCTATAAAGTCTGATTTGTTGATAACGGCTGATATGTATGTCCCCGGCTATGATACTGTTCTTAATCCTGAATTTGTTATGAAGAAAGGAGATAGCTATTTTGAAGTGGAGACATGGGTTATAGACAGACACGCAAATGAGAAAGTGAAACCATCGTATGATAATTATTATGAATACAAATTAAGCGTAAAAAATATATATGAGTGATGTAATCATAAATACAGGAATGCAAAGAGCTACCGAACTGACTGTCAGTAAGGAGGTGGGCGGGGCTAATGTAACAGGGTATCCGCGTACATATAAACTAGGAGATTCTTTCGGAAATAATGCGGCTATGACGAGTAAAGAGTTGGCAGAAATCTCTATTGAATTATATCAGGCGAGATTGTCGGCTTTTAAAACGTATGTGGAAAGTATTGAAATTGGAATTTCTATTGATCTTTCAGAGGCTTACAGGGAAAATCTGACGGCATGTCCTATTTAAAACAATTAAATCTATGAGTTCTATATTAAAAAAGAAAGCGGAAGAGATTAGGGATGAGGTGAAATTGAGAGCCAACTCATCCAAACGCGTAGGCGGATTGCTGGTTGAAATGATTCAGCAAATTGAATTATTAGTTTCAGATAAGAAGATAGTTATCGAATCCTTGCAGTTCAAATCTGATAAGGATGCTGCCTACTTCTCTTTTGACGTGGCAGATGAGAACGACAATAAGAAAAATTATAAATTGGATATTCCTATTGCTTCCGAAACTTTAACCGGGGTTTTGACTCCGGCAGAACTTTCACTCATCCATACCAAAATAGAAAAGGTAAACAGCTTGTTTACGGAATATAATGTGTCAGCCAACCATCCTACGGAGGGCGTAAACGGGACGAATATATATACGTTTGAAAAGGCCATAATTAAGGTTCCTGCAACGATGAGAAACGGTGGTGTAAAATGTGTGTTTCTAGCTTATGATCTTGGTAGCACGGAAAAGACACATGCGGAAACTTGGATTTTTGATGGTGGAATCTATGTGGACAAAAGTAATTGGAAACAATGGGCGACGCAAACAGAGCAAGAAGATATAAACAAAATACTTCAAGAATCACTCAATTCATTAAATCAGGAGATTAACAAGGAAATGACGCTTGCTATTAGTCAGATAGATACCAAAGTGGATGAAGCGGTGCAGGACAAGACATCAAAACCTCTGATTATCTCACAGGCTGAAAACAAGGCAGGAACCTATAATGTGGGCGGGGAAAATATTGATATTTGGGAAAGAAGCGTGCAATTACTTTCATTGCCAAAGGTGGGCGGAGAAAATAAAGAGTATGTGATTGCGGATGAGCCGCTAGGGTTTGGGACGTATGTAAACGTAGAGTCATTTGTGGCTTCGTCCGGAAAAGGACTGAATAAGGAGTTTTTCAATTTCAATTATGACATTACACGGCTTTATGTAAATTCTCAATTGCAGACGTGTATTGTGTTGAGGTGCAAGAATGCCGTGAATGAAGAGGTTAACGGTCTGATGCACATTCAATATTGTAAGTTTTGGGGTGATGTGGTTGAGTTTGATATTACGCTTCCAAGCTCGGTTAATAAAGAGGCTATTTCGTTGGAAATTCCACCTTTGAAGTATAACAAGAAGATGGTGTTTAGCTATATAACGGATGATAGCTATGCTATATATCAGTATATATTTTCTGCTATAAATAAACGGCTGATCGCGAAAGAATTTAAACTAGCAGACGGACGTGTGTTAAGTTATCATTTAGGGATGCAGGGAAAACCTGAATTTGATCAGAATGTGATTGGCGGGTATTATCCGGAACATTTTGCACAGTGTACGGATGGAGCTGGTGTGAAACATCGCTATGCTACAACTGTGTCAGCGTGGGGAGATAAACTGAAAGATCAATATATCGGGCAAGATGTCGGAATTCACTGGCCATGGACGTCTGAAAAGGAGTTTAAATTGTATTTTGATTTTGGATTTATGTGTGCGTATCATGACCTGATTGGGTATGATATTAATGCGACAAATACACAGGAAGCATTTGATAAGTGCATGGCGGATACCGTTGCATTATTCAAAGAATATGTAGGGAGAGTACCGAAGTTGATGGTAGAGCCAAACGGTGACCACAAGTATTTGACTTTCTGCCAGAAAAATGATATAGTACAGGTTGTTACTGCGCAATCTGGAGACAAGACAATTTTGAAAGCGTATCCGTTCACCACGAATTTTACATTGAGTAAAATGGATATTGCAATAGAACGTTTATTCGCATACGGCACAAATGAACAGTATAAGGGTGATCTGCTTAATATTCTGTCTGGATTTAAAACGGCAACGGATAAAAATAAAATTTACTGGCTGATTGGTTCTGCGCATAGAAGTGATTTATGGGAATCTGAATTGATAACTAAAATTCATGAATTGTATGGAGACATTGGAGATGATTCATTATGGTTTCCGACACTGGATGAATTCTTTGAGTATTGGTATATGAAGATGAATACTTTATCTGTAAAAACAATGACTGATGCAGGAATTCACTATAAAATGTATGTACCCAAAGGGGCTAATTTCTTCTTTAGAGATTTATCTGTGTTGGTGTCCGGTATTTCCTCTTTAGAGGGGGTGTCGGTTGTATCTGGAGATAATGTATATGGTACTTCATATACTGTGAATGATGGTAAGTTGCTTATTAATCTGGATTTTAATCCGTTGTTGATGGAGAGGGTGAATAAGTATGTAGAAGCGTTTGAAGCTGACTATAACAAAGAGTATGCGTATGATGATGCTTATTACTTTGTTCAGATGCTGAAGCCGGGATTGAAAGAGCCGTATCTGGCAAGAATCAATAAATTTATTTCTCCACCTGTGTTAGAGTCATTCACGATCAATAATGGACAGGAATTCACTCAAGACCAAAATGTAACACTGAATATAACTTATTCTGGGCAGGCTCCGTCTCATTATATGGTTTCAGAAGATATGTCGTTTACAGGAGCCTCATGGATTGAATATGTGGAAAAACCGACATTTAAGCTGTCTTCCGGATTCAATGCTAAAAATGTGTATTTAAAGCTGAAAAATGTGTATGGGGAAACTGGAGTATTATCAGATGGCATAACTCTGCTTGAGCCGACATTGACTCTGAAAGGCATCACGATAGATAACGGAGCAGCTTCGACAATACAGAGAAATGTAAATGTAACATTTGACTACCTCGGATATCCAACTCATTACATGGTTTCGGAAAGCTCTACATTTACGGGTGCTTCGTGGGTGGAGTTTGCGGAAAATCCAACGGTGCAATTATCTGTGACGTATGGGAACAAAATATTGTATGCAAAACTGAAAAATGCTACAACTGAAACTCCATCCAAGTCAGCTATAATCGAATTAATAGACACGATTACGGCACGGTTGAATAATATTTTAGTCAACAACGGTGATGCCAGTACAGACTCCGGTACTGTATCAGTGAGGTTTGAGACATTGAATACCATTACAAAGTACAAGATCGGAAAACTGGCAGATTTGTCCGACTGTCCGGACTGGATTGTGTGGAGTGGTTCAACAGTTCACTATCAGTCGGGAATCGCAGATGGTAATTTGACAGTATATGCACAGGTCGGAAATGAGGCTACGGAATCTTCAATCAAATCTGATTCGATTTTGGTGGTACAGCCTGTTGTGTTAGGAGGAATAACGCTGGCAGATGGGAAAGAGTCTTTTGCTGGCTATACCGTGCCTGTTTCATTTGAAATCAGTCAAGGAACCCCGACGCATTACCGATTGTCCGAAACATCGGCAGGATTAACATCTGCAAGCTGGCTGACGTGGAAAGATGGAATTACTTATAAGTTCTCTACAATAGGCAGTAAAACGCTTTATGCGCAGGTAAAGAATTCGATTTCAGAATCAAGTGTCGTGCAGGATTCTATCAGTTTGACGGAACCTCCGGTTAAAATGATTCTGGGCTTTAATGGAACAACAAATAATACTGTCGAAACTAAAGTAGTGAATGGAGAGACGATAAATCAAATAAAGCCGGGGGTATACTCTGGCTGGTATGCCAAACAACTATTAGATAATCAAGGGAATAAATTATCATGGTATTTCAATTTTGATTCAGCTTTTTATTCCACGAATTCGATATTTAATAATGGTGGGGTGAATAATTATGAATGTAATAGTTCAGCAAACGATGATGGTGTATTCCCTGTATCCACATTCATGAAATGTATTTCTTCTATAAGGAACGAGACTGGTGGAGGTAGAAAATTAAGGCTATCTATTTATTTGACGGCAGGGCATTACAAAGCGAGAATATTGTATTCTCCCGCAGATAATTTCTTACTCGAGGAAAAATATCGGGTGAATTCCTATTATGGAGTATTTGAAGGTACGAATGAACGTGCAAAAGTACTAGCAGGCACAGCTGGATTTACAGGGAAAGGGAATAATCAATATAATTGTGAGTTTGAATTCGATATTAGTAAAACATCAGATGTTGATTTTGCAGCATGGCAGGAAGGGACACCAATCCAAGACTACAGACCGGGAATAAATCTGATAGAACTCACAAAACTATCTTAATATTAATTTTTAAACAAAAAATGTATGTATCAAATTAATGAAAATTGTATTGCTTGCGGGCAATGTATCGCAGAGTGTCCGGTAGGGGCTATCAAAGAAGGTGAACTTTATTCTATTGACGCTAAATTGTGTACAGACTGCGGATCGTGTACTTCAGAATGTGCAGCGGATGCCATTGAAAAGATGCCGGAATCCTCAAATACAGGACAGACGGAAGAGCTGGAAGAATTTCAAGATACAGGAGTGTTTCCACCAAGTAAGGGTGATCTTGTTACTCTTTATCCAGCTGGTTTTGGATTTGTAAATAGTGCGGTAGATATTGGCAATAATCAATATGCTGTCGATTTCTACGCTACTGTATATGACTATACAGGAGATGGGGCAGGTTTGGTTGTTAAACAGCCAGATAACGGATTATCACCTGCCTCAAGTCTTAAACAGCCATCCGTTAATCAAAAGAAAGAGCTTAGAAGAAAACTCAATGAACGAAATTTGACTTTTGATTATGGGTATCAGAAAATTATACATAAAGCGATTACCCGTGTTCCTGCCGGAGCTTCGTATTGTTTTATCGACACTGATATGGCTATAAGGGAGGCGGTAGATGATGGCGCGGCAACTGGAATTCATTCCGCACGTTTTAATCAGGCTAATTATTTCAAATCCAAGAAGACGGCAGAAGGTGTAGGCAAGAATGTTCGCGTTTGCTTCAAAGATCATACCATCAGTGATGGTAGTTATTAACTAACGATACAATTTGTGAGGTAGCCAACTGGCTACCTCTTTTTATTATATGCGTATAGCTTTTTGTATTTCAATCTGTATCATGTTGGTTAATTGATTGGTGAGGTGCTGAGATTGCCCTATGAATTTACGTTGAATAAATGTACGTTTAAACTTGCGTTTATAGCTTTTGACATTATGAGCACGGACTACCCCTGCCTTAATCCGCTTGTTGGAACGAGTGTAGGCCTTTCGTTTGTGAGCACGACGTTGGTGTGATCTTACCTGTTCTGTACCTTCAATAGTGCCACCATCGTTATGTATGCGCGCATAAGGTACATCAGTACCAATAATGACATAATCTGCTCCCACATGTACTTTACGAATGCTTCGTTTAAGACGTCCAGACTTTACAAGAGTAGAACCTTTGAGCTTTTTTGTCTTTTTCCAAGGAGTTTCAGTGGCGTCCACCCAATTTTTCTTAATAAAACGCTCTTTGGAGAAATTTACAGCGATTACAGCAGCTTTTTGAGGGATTATGCTGATTGCATGTTCCACGTTTGCACATATACGTGATAGTTCTTTATAATCAGGCTCCATAATGTTTAAACGTGGTTTAAATGTTATTTAATAAGTTGATTCAATACTACGTACAACACGCATGCACATGTCGGTAAACCACTCCTCTATCTGTGTAGGTTCCATGTGTTGAAGGTTTGTGTTTTGTGTATTAATTCCTCCCTTATTGAAAGCCTCTATATTTACCGTAAGGTTACGAATCTGACGAGCAGAACCTGTCACAGAATCGACACTACTGCCAAGAGTGGTTGAATTGGCGTTACCATTGCTGTTTGCATCCCCTTTCTTTGTCGGGTCAGGATGAGAAAGTACATTGCGCCCAAAGTTCGTTTTTGTCTGCCATTCGTTCTGAAAATCACGTATAAGATTTTTCGTGTAATCAATTTTTCCTTTCGAATAATCCAATACATAGCCAGACTGTTCAGTACGCCATTCATTTTTGCGTTCATCAGTCCAAAGAAATCCTCCCCAAGGTAAAGGAATATTGTTCACATCTTTAGCGATTTTCCAGTGTGCAGATTCTACTGCTTTCATGGCAATATTTAGTTCTGCCAGCTTTTTAGTATATTGCTCTTTGGTTAGGTTAGCAGCACTTTGTAGTACGCCACCATATTCTTCACTTTGTTTTGTCCATCCTTCATTGTATTGTTTGTTTCTATTACCTTTCTCGCCTCTAATGACCCACATTACACCATTAATCATTTCGAGTTTTAACTGCGCCCACCACTCTTTGAGAGGTAGCAGGTTTGTTCCGATTTCAATCTCCAGTGCTTTTATTTTGTTCTGAAGAGTTTCATTAATATAATTCACATCATTTCTAGCTAGTTCTAAAGCCTTGTTAAGCCCTAATTTTGTGGAATCAAAGCTATTGAATGTGTTTTGCAATTGTCCGCTCTTATCGGTTGCAGCCTGTACTAATGATATAAGCCCGTCGGAGCCTGTGAATTGATTTTTAAGTGCTATTACTTTTTTATCTCCATCTAAAGCCAAGAATTTTTTGTTTAACTCCATCATAAGGCTATCAGCCTGTTTGATATTACCATTCGTGTCGTAGATGCTAATACCGATTTTCTTGAATGCTTTTATAGTAGCGTCTTTAGTGAGGTCATTAAACATAGATTTTGTTAATGTAGCGGCCTCATCGACTGATTTGGTTTTGACGGTGAAGAGGGCTAACAACTTATTGGCCGTATCAAATGTCTGATTGTTTGCAGCGGCTGCACCTGCATATACGGATTGCACTTTTGCCAATTGGTCAAAGGTGGTTACACCTACTTTTACCGTAGCGTATGCGGAACGATTAAATTCATCTAATTTTTCAGCTCCAAAGCCAAAGTTTGCCATCCCTTTAGCGGTTCCAGCAATGTATTCATTGAAGTCAGCTTGCATGAGATTAGCAAATTCTCCTTGCTTTTCTACAATACGCTTTACTTCGCCACCGAATTTTCCTGTAGTACTTTGAACATCAAAATAACCCATTACAGTCTTATCTGTGTTGAATCCTTTGTCGTATGCAGTATCCAATACCATGCGTCTCAAAGAGTCTATTTCTCTTTTACTCTTATCTAAGTTAAGGTTTGCAAGGTTGCGAAACTGTGTATTGAAGTTTGCTGCCTTCTGCGTTGTATAGTCTATTCCTTTACCTAGAGCAGCAACACCCGCTACAGTCAATGCTATAGGATTTGATACTAACCTGAAAGCATTTCCAATTAACGGGACTTCGTTCATTATTTCTTTTGAGTTCTTTGCAAAGTTGAATTTCAAAGTATTCATCTTTGCTTGCATTGCATTGACACTCTTAAAAGTATCCTGCTTTGCCTGATTCAATCCCCCACGAATCTTATTTCTAAGAGAAAGCATGAGTTCTATTTTCGCCTGTCCGTTCATATCATCAGCACATTACATTCCTAATGTGACAAATGTAGATAATGTTTTTGAAGATAACAATATGAAAAAGGCAGCCCCTTAAAGCTGCCAAAAGTGAAATTTATACGATTTGTTTTTTTAGTTAGCACTATTTGTTTTGCCGATTATATTATTCTCTGCACTGAAAAGTCTTAAATATAACAATAAGATTATGGCCTTTTACAATTTAAAGAAAAAGCCTGCCTTGACTACTAAGGAAGGAGAAACGGAAACAATGTATGCCGACATTGTCTACAGTGGAACGATTCCGGCAGAACGATTGATCCGTGGTGTTGCTAAGAGAACCGGATTTAAGGAAGGAGTGATAGAAGGTATCCTGATGGAACTGAAAGACGATGTATTGCAATATCTGGGTGAAGGATACCGCGTCGAATTGGGAGAGTTCGGTTTCTTTTCAGCCAAAGTGAAAGCTTCCCGATTGGTAGCAAATAAGAATGATCTTCGTTCTGAATCCGTAGCTTTCAACGGGGTGAATTTCCGTGCTTCCAAGAGTATGCGTGTAGGTATTCGCGGAGATTTGGAGCGTAGAAAGTGTGTCGATTTCAACACTTCGCGTAAGTGGGGCAGAGACAATCTGAAGAAACTCGTCCTGCAATATATCGGAGAGCATGGCTTCATCACAAGAGCCACTTATACGCAACTTACAGGACGCCTGAAGAATACTGCATTGGACGATCTTAAATCTTTTGCAGCCGAAGGCATTATCAAGCGAGAGGGACGGGGTAATCAGATGCATTTCATTGCACCGCCACGAAAGGAACCGGATGGCGAGTAGTGAAATCTAACGGAATATCGATGAAAACCTTGTCGCACAAGATTGGAGATTGGGAACAGAACAGAGAAATGAAGAGGTAGTATCTACCCGAATGGATTGAATCAGTGCAAAATGTGGTATAAGTATGATGTATGGCTAAAAAAATACAGTACCTTTGGCTGTGAATACAGGTAAAACGGTGATGAGGTGTCTATGAAACAGCCTTACAGTGGATTTCTCGTCCGAATGTTGTTTGACCGATAACACAGACTATAATATGTTGGATATCATATACTACTTCAATATCTTCGGTTGTCTGACGATGGGGATGGCTCTGCTGTTGATTCAAACAGCCCCACAGCTGATAAACCCGCACTACCGCAATGCCAAACGATTCCTGGGTATTGCATCGATTATCGTGGCTCTGTGCAATGCGCTTATCCTTTACAACAGGGTACAGGAGAGCGTTGCCGAGATATTTGCAATGCCTGTGCTCGTTGCGGCACAGTTGCAGGCGGCGCTTTTTACTTTTATCGTGCTGATACTTTTTCATTCACCATACGTTTGCCGGCGAAATATTTTGCGACACCTCTGTCCGACATTGTTTTTTGTGGGACTCTATCTATTAACGATACTTCTATTTCCTGATGTGAGGATCTATTCGGTGGATGAGTATATAGCGAATATCACGAATCCGGTTCTTTTGTTAAGAACTGTATTTGCGGCTACTTATCTGACGCAGATCGTGATTTACGTCCGTTTATTCCGGCGTGAGCAACGGAATTATATGGCCAAGATTGAGAACTATTTCTCCGACACCGACAAATATGAATTCCGGTGGGCTTCGAGATTGTTCTACGAGGCTGCCTGCATCGGTATTGCCGTTCTGGTGTTCAGTATATTTCCTGCCCCGTTATTCGACGGAATAATCACGGTGGTGATTACAGTGTACTACTTTAACTTTGGAGTGAGGTATATCAACTACCAATACAAACTTTACTATGAGGCTTTGCCCGCGATAGAGGAGAAGGAAGAGTCGCAGCCGGCAAAGGAGAGTGAAGGAGACAAAGAACTGGAAGATGAAATGGCAAAACTATTATTGTATCTCCAGCAGGGTGTTGTGCTGGGCGACTATGCCGAGGCTCTGCATATCCCGGAACGGAAACTATCTGTATTCATCAATTCGACTTACGGGGTGAGTTTCAAACGTTGGGTGAACAATAAACGGGTAGAATACGCCACAGAGCAAATGGCGAAACATCCGGATTATACAATGGAGAGAATTGCCGAGCTTTCGGGGTTTGCCCACAAAAGCCATTTCTGTAAAATCTTCCGGGAGATAACAGGGGGATCTTTTACCGAGTACAAAAATAGATAACACCTCCAAGCTGTTGTATATTGGGTGATACAGCTTGTTTAAACATACAATAAACCCACAAAAAAACACTTGTGTTGCACGTTTCGACGGCAGATATGCGTAAACGTGCACCAATCATCCAAAATTTTCATTATATTTTTGCTGCGTAGGGCATAAACCGCTCTGCGCTTTTTTGTTTTCCCATGAATATTAATCAAATATAAAACAACATGAAAAAGATTTGTTCTTTGTTAGTGCTATGTGCAACAGTAGTCTTTGCTTCGTGCAGCAAGGACGATCCGGTAACGGAGCCCGTGCCGGAAGGTATCACCGTCACCACATACGACGCCCTGCTCGACGCCCTGCAGACGGGCGGCACCTCGGCCGACGCTCCGACACTCATTACGCTGGGCGGCAACATCACGATACCCACGGGAGGTAGCTACAACAACCCTCCCATGAACGGCAGCGGCTACTTCAAGATAGACGGCGGCGGCCACACCCTCACCTGGGAAGGGGAAGACAACAACTTCCACTTCCTCGGCAATGCCGACCCCGACGCCGATGCCGTTTATATCGAACTCACCAATATCAATCTGGTCCGACAAGGTATGAACTCCGCGGTAGGTGTTTGCAACGGCAGGATTACGCTGGGCAAAGACGTGGCATTGAACGGACAATATGAAAACATGATTCTGGCTTCCGGCGAGCAAGCGGCATTGGAACTGGGTGACGGCTGCGAATTGTCTTACACGACAGACCGTTCGTGCTGTGCAAGCGTCTGGAATGGCGCCACCCTCGTGCTGAACGGGGGAAAGACCGCTGCCGGGGCTTACATAGACCTAGGCCGCAATTTTGACCCGGCCGCCTCCCATCCCCTTATCTCCGTTCCGAAAGCCCTCACGGGTGATGTGCAACTCCTTCTCACCCTGACCGGTGTAACCTCCATCGCCCAAGGTGCCGGCGGTTACCAACTGACGCAGGCGGACTGCGACCGTCTGAAAGTGAATCCGGAGTCAATGGTCAGCCTCTATGGAGAGACGTTTCAGAAGTACGACGACAACTTCGAGCTTTACCTCGACCCGGCGGCGGAACATCAAATCAAGCTGCGCCGGAAGAATTTCACACCCCCCACTTCCGGCAACATCGACATGACCTCCATGACTGCCGACGAAGCGCAGCTAACCATCCGTGCCGCCCTCGCCGCAGGCTTCACCGAAATCAAGCTGACGGGCGAACTTTCCAAGACAGGAATTGGCGGTAACTGGGGTACATTTATCAATAATAAAAAAATCACGAAATGCGACCTCACCGGAGTGACGGACTGGGGTAGAACGCCAACTCTGCCCGATGCCGCCTTTTCGAATTGCACCGCCTTGCAGGAGGTGACGCTGCCCGATGATATGAAGGTAATCGGAACTGGTGCTTTTTTCGGTTGCGCTGCGCTGACTACGGTGAATCTTTCGCAGGTTACCTGGATTAATCTAAACGCATTCTGGGGATGCATTTCATTGGAGACGCTCGCTTTGGATAATGTGACTGCGATAGGCCAGGAGGCTTTCTACGGATGCACGGGCCTCGAAACGCTCAAAATACCGAAGTGTACCGAGTTCGGCACTTATATCGTATCGGGCTGCCGCAGCCTCACCCGGATAGAAGCCACCGCAGCCGGAAATTTCGTTGACATAAGTGATGGTCGCAGCAGTATAGAGCGCACCGCCGTTTTTCACAACAGAGACAGTCATTACGGAGATAGCGCATTCAATCCCGCCAAGTGCGACCTCGTGCTGAACGCCGACAAGAAGCAGGGTGGCAATGCCACCCCCAAAGTCTTCAGCGACAACGAATGGCTTATGATGCCCAACGGCCAACTCATGAGATGGAATAGCATCACCTTTGCGCAGCAGTAATCCGCGCCTTTCCCGAAGTTGAACTTCGAGGCGGTCTGATTTATTTTGGGAAATCCAATTTTATGCCTGATGCGGTAGACGACATATGTTGTCGTAAAAAGATTATATCTTAATTAGTAGTCGATTAAAAACGCTCTGCCATTGGCAGATTACAAAATATATCTCCGCCCAACTTGCAAAAAGGGTCCCTACTGTCAAATTGCAGGGATCCTTTTGCTTTATACAATTTACTCCGCATGACTTAGGAAAGCTGTCCTCTGTCAAAAGGAAGATTATCGAATAACGGAGTTTTTTTTACTGTCGAATTGTATAAAAACTGGTCGTGAGTTTGTTTCCTGAGAGAATTTTGTTACTTTTGTATTCGAAAGAGTTACTTGAAGATACAACTCTGCAAATCGCTAAAATGCGCACAGTTACCAAATTGTTATCTCTCAATTCCCCAAATTATGCAAAGTGTTTATTCTTCAATTGGTTATCTTAACCGCGAATAATCTAAAATAAAAAAACGATGTTTCAGAAACTTGTAGCTATAGAGCCGGTCAGTCTGGTTCCGTCGGCCGAAAAAGCGTTGTATTCATTTGCCGGTCAGGTGGTGATGTATCCTGACATACCCGCGAATGATGATGAAATCATTGCCCGTATCGGAGATGCTGATGCGGTGCTTTTGAGTTATACCTCCCGTATCAACCGGTATGTACTCGAGTGTTGTCCGAATGTGAAATACATTGGAATGTGTTGTTCACTCTATTCTCCCGAAAGTGCCAATGTCGATATTCGCTATGCTAATGAACGGGGTATCACGGTGACAGGTATTCGGGATTATGGTGACGAGGGAGTAGTGGAATATGTAGTCAGTGAGTTGGTGCGCTGTTTGCACGGCTTTGGGCAGGAATCGTGGGAGGAGTTGCCTCGTGAGATCACCGGATTGAAAGTCGGAATAGTCGGACTGGGTAAGTCGGGCGGCATGATAGCGGACGCTTTGAAGTTCTTTGGTGCTGATATTTCATATTATGCCCGCAGTGAGAAAGAAGCAGCTACTGCCAAAGGATATCGCTTTTTGTCATTGGGGAAACTCCTTGCAGAGAGTGAAGTCATTTGTTGTTGCCTTAATAAAAATACGATTCTGTTGCACGAAGAGGAATTTAAGCAGATGGGTAACCGGAAGATCTTATTCAATACCGGTTTGTCGCCGGCATGGGATGAGGCTGCTTTTACTGAATGGCTGGAAGGTGATAACCTTTGCTTTTGTGACACGATAGGTGCATTGGGGGGTGAGCAACTTCTCAATCATCCGCATGTACGTTGTATGCAGGTGTCTACTGGCCGCACGCGTCAGGCGTTTGACCGCCTGAGCGCAAAAGTGTTGGCCAATCTGTCAGAATACAATGGGTGAAGCGATATTAATCAGGGTGCTCACTACTGACCACCCTGCAATATCCGATGTGGCACTATAAATGTCTACTACGGCATGCACCTGGTCGTTTTTGATTTCTACTCTTTGCGTATCTCCCACAAATCCGGGAGTAGACTGTATGGACACCTGCATGTTCTCCGGACCGACAGAAGCTCGTGAGGCGGCAACTGTAACATTCACTTTGGTTGGAAAGAGGCGAATAGCTTCCGCAGCACTACCGGAGAAAACAGTACGTTGCTCCGTTTGCAAAGAATCATCATAAACGGGAGTTCCTTTGAGTCCATTAGGATCTTTTTCATTGAAGAAGCGGGCCGTTGTATTTCCCATCAGAGAGGCAGTTCTTAAAACATCGAATCCACCGGTAGCTCCGGATGCGATATAGACCCGTGTACCATTTGCTCTGGCGGTTTCTATCACTTCCCGATAGAATGTCTCGTCTGCCAAAGCACCGATAGACAAGGTAATGACAGACGTTCCGTTTTTCAACGCCGGCAAAGCCAATTCCCGCATAGCGGCAGGAGAGGCCGATTCTACCAGATAATCAGGCTTTAATGCCAATAACTCTTCCAATGTGGCGCAAGCAATGCAAGGCTTGCCATGTTGCTGCATTTTATGAATGATGTGCGCTGCTTTTGATGCCGTACGCGAATAGACACCTACCAGATTATAATCTGGTAATAGGCCTTTGACAACTGCATCCGCAACGATTTCTGCAAGTCGTCCACATCCTACAATGACTAATTTTTTCATGCAACAAAGATAATACTTTTATTGGTAAGAGCTTCGGCTGGTAATATGGTATTTATTTTTATCAGGTATGTATCCGGGAATGGATTTGTCTGATAGAGTAAGACTCATTTTTATTAATGATAATGTAACACATACCCTGTCTGGCTCCTGTTTTTTCTTTATAATAGACTGTTTGTTCCTTTAATTTATGAACTATTTATAGTTAGGTTACGAAGATTTTCTATACATTTGTCCGGTTAATCTCTATCATCTCATACTCACTAAAGTCTATCCGCCCAATGAAAAAGAACTGTCTACTCTGCTTTTTGCTCTTCTTTTCCTGCCATTCAGCTTTAGCTGGTGAAAGCTTGGACTCATTGTTAAATGTGCTTGATAAAACGATTAAGGAAGCCGATACTTATGTGCAAATTAAAGAGAATAAACTCCATGAACTGAAAAAAGAAGCACGAAAGACACCTCCCTTTTCTGTCGAACGCTATCATCTGAATAACGATATTTATCTTGAATATAAAGCATACAGTTCCGATTCTGCACTCCACTATCTGAATGAAAATATGCTGTTGGCACGCCAGTTGAATGACAAAGAGCGGGAACTTAAAATTCAATTGGAGCTATCCTATCTGTTATCCTCCATCGGAATGTATATGGAAGCAGCGGATATACTTAACTCGATTGATCGTCAGACATTGCCATCGTCTCTTTTGGGACATTACTATACTTGTTACGAGCATGTATATTCCGAAGCAGGAGCGGCACAACCCCGATATAAGATGTTTGCTTCCCGCTATGCGAAATTGAGCCATGCATACCGTGATTCCATGCAGGTTACTTTAGACCCGTCCTCGGCTACATACCTGTGGTTGCGTGAGATGCAACTAAGAGAAGCCGGAAAATACGATGAGGCTCTTGAATTCAGTGACCGTCGGCTCGCAGAATCTTCTTTCGGAACACCTCAATATGCACTGGTAGCCTATCAGCGTTTCCGTCTTTTTGAGAGCATGGGCAAGAAAGACGAGCATTTGTATTATTTGGTACTTTCAGCTATATCAGATGTACGTTCCGCCATTAAGGAGCAATCTTCTTTAATGGTACTGGCACAGGAACTGAATAGCAAAGGAGATTTGAAACGTGCCTATGACTATATCAATTTCTCATGGGAAATATCACAATTCTATAAAACGCGGTTGCGGAGCTGGATGAATATCACTCCGCTTTCCATGATTAACGGGAATTATCAGGATATTATCAAGCAACAGAATCGGGAATTACTGATCTATATTACGTGCGTAGCCTTGTTGGCGTTGTTATTGGTGATTGCATTAATCTATATCTACCGACAGATGAAAGCCCTTTCCATCGCCAAAAAAGGATTGCAGGAGGTAAACGAACGGCTCTTCTCGTTAAATGAAGAACTCGAAGAAGTGAACCGTCATCTTCGTTCCACCAATCTGGAACTTTCCGAGTCCAATCTTATTAAAGAAGCCTATATTGCCCGTTTCTTCAAACTGTGCTCTGTATATGTAGACCGTTTGCAAGCGTACAGAAAGCTGGTAAACAAGAAACTGCAACGCGGACAAGTGGCAGAATTGCTCAAAATGACACACCTTAGCAATGACATTGTAACCGTTGAGGTGCAAGAATTATATGCGAACTTTGATTCCGCTTTCCTGCATCTCTTTCCTAATTTTGTGGAATCTCTCAATGCCTTATTATTACCGGACGAACAAATCGTTTTGAAACCGGATGAATTACTGAATACCGAACTGCGTATTTTTGCTTTGATACGGTTGGGAATAAAAGACAGTTCGCAGATTGCGGAACTTCTGCATTATTCGGTGAATACAATCTATAATTATCGTTCGAGAGTAAAAACAAAAGCACGTGTTTCACGAGACGATTTTGAAGATTTGGTGGCAAAAATCCGTTAATAAAATCTGTGCCCAATCTACCTTTTAATGTGAGCTTGTTTAGAAATAAAATATTAATAATCAGGTGGTTATTTCTTTGAGAGAATTGTAGATTTCCACTTATATTCCCTTTGCTATTTTTTATCGGGGCATTTCCCTCTATTTTTGTCATAACCGAACGGAACGAACAGGTTCCGCCTTCGGGAGTTCCTTTTTTTATTAACCTTTATAGAAATACAAATGAAAAATGAATTACTGCATTTTTTTGTTCCGGAAAAAGGAAGAAGAACAAAACGCCAGCCGATAAGCTGGTTATGCTGTTGGGCTATTCTATTGGGAATAGTTTGCAACGCTTGCTCTGACGATGATCCTGTGAAAAAGAATCCTTACCTGCAAGTAAGTACCCGTGCCCTGCTGAAAGAAGTGGTGGAGGTCAAATTCAACAACATTGATGGAAATACCGATATTACTGTCGATTTTGGTGACGGGACGGTCAAGGAGGGAAAGGCTGCTAACCCCATCACTTATGCCTATACCCAAAGTGGTGACTACACGCTGCATGTTACGGCAGGTCAGTATGAGGTGCAGAAGAGAATCCGTATCTATAATCTGTTGGCGTTGACGGAGGCAATGAAGCAATTCCGAGAGCCGGACAACAAAAAAGTATGGGTCATGACACACCGTGCGCACACGTCGGACAGGACTGTTCCCGAAAATTCAGTCTCTTCCGTAGAAGATGCCATTGATTCGGGCGCTGAAGTGATCGAGTGTGATACTCACGTGACAAGCGACGGAGTGGTGGTGGTATGCCATGACCAGACCATCAATGCCACTACGAATGGCACAGGCGACATCACGAAAATGACCTATGCGGAATTACAGAAGTACAACCTGAAAGACCGGAATGGCCGGGTGACTGATGAAAAAATGCCTACTCTGGAAGAGTTTCTGAAAGCAGGCCGAGGTAGAATCTATTACAATCTTGACTACTCTCCGCGCACGGCGACCTCGCAGCAAGTGGTGGATATTGTAATGAAACTGGATATGATGGAATCGGTATTCTTCTACTGTAACAGTGCGCAGAAAGCGGAAGAAGTATTGGGTATTATTCCTAAAGCGCATGTATATACATGGACAGGAAGTCATAAACCGATGATGGGGCTACCGGGCAATTACTTTGTGCAATACAGCTACCTGACAAACGGGAAAAGTACTCCTTTGGGAAGTTCAATCAATGACGGAATGTTGGCTACGGTAAATATGCTTCCGGCAAGTGGCAGTAACGTATCAGAATGGACACTGAACGAGGGCTATCTGGATGAACTCTTGCAAATCTATCCGATGGTATGTATGATACAGACCGATTTACCGGACTTGTTGATTCCGGCGTTGCAGGCAAGAGGGCTTCGTTAACTTTATCATCTAATATAAAAATCATCTATTTATGAGAAATATTCATTTCAAAACGTGTACCTGTCTGTTAGGTATATTGCTGATGCTGTTTTCCGGTATCCAGGCAAGAGGAGCTTCTTTAGAAGTGCAGCAGGAACGCAAGATATCCGGTACGGTGGTCGATGAAAAGGGTGAACCTGTCATCGGAGCTTCGGTGGTAGTTATAGAGACAAAACAAGGTAGCATTACCAATATGGACGGTAAATTCCAGGTGAGTGCTCCGCAGAACGGACATTTAAAAATCTCTTATATCGGTTATGAAACACAAGAAGTGGCTATCAAGGACCAGCAATTACTAAAAATCGTGTTGAAAGAGGAATCCACTGCTTTGAACGAAGTGGTAGTGGTGGGTTATGGTACGATGAAACGGAAAGAAATGACTTCGGCTATTTCGCATGTCGGTGCGAAAGATCTGAATCAAATATCCAGTCTCGATGCTTCCATGTTGTTGCAGGGAAAGGTATCCAGCGTCTCTGTTTCCAATACGGCTTTGGCCGATCCGAATAGTACGGGAAGTATTCAGATTCGTGGTATATCATCACGTAATGCCGGGCTGGGTCCGTTGATTGTTGTAGACGGAGTGCCGGGAGGTGATATGACGAATATTAATCCTGCGGATATTGAATCTATCGATGTATTGAAAGATGGTGCTGCTTCTGCTATTTATGGTACACGGGGTAGTAACGGTGTTATCCTTGTTAATCTGAAAAAAGGAACCCGTGACGGGGAAGTGCATACTACTTACAGTGCTGCTGTCACTTTCAATAAAGCAAAGAAAGAGCTGGACATTATGAATGCGGAAGAATATCGTGCTTATCGTACGGTGTCTAATCCACTTTCCGATATGGGAGCTAGTACAGACTGGTTTGATGCCGTTACCCGTTTGGGAGTGACACACATGCACACGTTAACCTTCTCCGGAGGTAATGCGAGGACCAATTATCGTGTGACAGCTGATTATCGTAAAGCGCAGGGAATCGACTTGCGTTCCGACCGTCGGGAATATGGTGCACGTGCCACTATCAGTCACACAACGAAAGATGGCCTGTTTACGTTTGCTGCCAACATGACTCCCCGTGTCATCGACCGGAACAAATCAGCCAGTGTGTATGGTAGCGTTATTAAGAATAATCCGACGATGCCGGTTTATGATCCCGAATCAGCTAATGGGTACTATCGTTTTCCGTCCGGAGGAGATAGCTCGAATATTGTTGAACAATTGAACGAGGAAGAAAATGGTACGGAGATTAAATTGCTGGAATGGAATGCTACTGCTGCCGTTAATTTGCTGCCGTTGTTTAATCCTACAAATCCGAACATGGTCTTGAAATCACAGGTTACCATTTCCCAGTATCAGGTGGATAAGTTCAACGGATGGTTCACACCATCTACTTACGGTCCTAATGTGAATTCGGGCGTTACAGGAAAAGCAAGCCGTGATTTTGATAAAAGTACTAATAACAATCTGGAATGGGTGACTAACTTCTCTACACGTATTAAGGATCACCAAATCCGTGCAATGGTGGGTTATAGTTATAATTACGGTGTAAGTTCGGGAATGGGAGCCGAGAACTGGGATTTCTCTTCCGATGGATTGACGTATAATAATCTGGGCTCCGGTCTGGAAGCAGCCAAAGAAGGGAAAACCATGATGAGTTCTTATAAGAATGACCATAAACTAATCAGTTTCTTCGGACGTGTCAATTATGACTGGAAAGAGCGCTACCTGTTTACTTTCTCTTTACGTCACGAGGGCTCTTCCCGTTTCGGTGAGAATCATAAATGGGGTAATTTCCCGGCTGTGTCTGTCGGCTGGCGTATCTCGGATGAAAAATTTATGAAAGGACTTTCATGGATTGACGATTTGAAAGTGCGTTATGACTATGGTGTAACCGGTAATCAGGAAATAGGTAACTACCAGTCTTTGGCTACTTATAAGGCTTATGGCTGGTATCAGTATGGGGGTAACAACTTCCATGTTTGGGGACCGAGTAAGAATGTCAATTCGGAACTTCGTTGGGAGAAGGGACACAACCAGAACATCGGTTTGGACTTCTCGCTTTTCAAACACAAAGTGACCGGTTCATTTAACTATTTCCACCGTAAACAAAGCGATTTGCTCGGTAGCTATTCCGTATCGGTTCCGCCCAATTTGTTCTCTACCATCTATGCCAATGTAGGTACATTGCGCAATACCGGTTTCGAGCTTGATATAACTGTCAATGCTGTTCGGACAAAAGACTTTACTTATAGTTTCACATTAGTAGGTGCTACCAATAATAACAAGTTTGTCAGTTTCTCCAATGATGTGTACAAGGGACAGAAATATTACTCCACCTGTAACATGGCAAACCCCAATAATCCGGGATATTTGCAGCGGATTGAAGAGGGAGAGCGTATCGGTAACTACTTCACATACCGTTATGCGGGAGTGGATAAAAAGGGTGACTGGTTGATTTATGACAAGAAGGGAAATGTAATCCCTGTATCCCAGGGTACGGAAGAAGACAAAGCAGTGACCGGAAACGGTTTGCCGAAATTCACCGGTTCTATGACGCATAATTTCACTTATAAGAACTTCGATTTGACTGTTGCTCTTCGCGGTGCTGCCGGATTTGACATTTTTAACGTGCACGATTTCTATTTCGGATTACAGAGTATGAGTACCAATCAGTTGACCACCGCTTATTCGAAGAATGCACATATCACAACAGGTAAGAATGTGATTACCGACTATTTCATCGAGCCGGGTGATTACCTGAAGATAGACAACATTACTTTAGGATATACAATGAACCTGAATAAGAAGTACATCGAAAAGATACGCTTGTTCGGTACAGCTAACAATCTTTATACGTTTACGAAATTTACAGGTGTAGATCCTTCTACATACGAAGTGAATGGACTGACACCGGGTACTTTCGGAGGAGGATACAACTATTATCCATCTGCTTTCCAGTTTATTTTAGGTTTACAAGTAAGTTTTTAAAAGAAAAACAATTATGAGAATAACAAAATATATTATAGGATTGGGTATGATGGCAGGTACAGTGTTAGGCCTACCGTCTTGTACAGATCTGTCGGAAACGGTGTATGACCAGGTGATGTCCAAGAACTATTATAACACGAAACAGGATGTTATCAATGCTGTCTTCCGTCCTTTTGAACACATGTACTGCTGTATCTGGATACGTCATGAGAATGAAGAACTACCGGCTGACCAGCTGATTACTCCTACTCGTGGTACTTGGTGGTACGATGGAGGTCTGTGGGAAATGTATCATCGTCATCAATATGACGATATTAATCAAGGGGACTGGTTGAGTGAATGGGACAACTTTTATGTAGGCATTGGTCAATGCAATATGGTATTGGATGACTTGGCACAGTTGAACCCGTCTAATTTTGGTTTAAGCGACAGTGAATTTGAAAGTTTTAAAGCGCAGCTACGTTGTATGCGTGCCTGGGGCTATCTCCGTCTGTTGAATACACATCGCAACTGCATTCTAACGACCACGTCGGATCAGGCAGTGAACGAACTGCCGGAAAACCGGAAACAAGTTTCTCCGCAGGTGATGTTCGATTTCATCGAGAGTGAATTGAAAGACTACTGTCTGACAGCTTTACCTTCCAAGAGTGGACAATCTGGAAATGGTAGCCAGCAGGGACAGTTCACGAAAGCTGCTGCGGCATCCTTATTGGTGCGTCTCTATCTGAATGCAGAGGTATGGATCGGCCAGGCTAAATGGCAGGAGTGCATTGATATGTGTAAACGTATCATCGGAGGAGAGTTCGGATATTATGCGATTGCGGATAACTGGTATGAACCTTTCGACTGGAACAATGAAATGTGTAATGAGGTGATCTTCGGTTTTCCTGGTTCTTATGGGCTGACCAGCTGGCATCTGCAAAATGACAGAAGGACAGTTTACGGACGTGGTTTACCTTATGGTAGTGCGTATTACCTGAAAATAGAAGGAAACGGTGAACGGAATCCGAAATACGCGCTTTCACCGAGCTATGACAATCAACAGCCACGAGAACTGTTCGACTATGGATTAGGAATGGTTACCCAAAAGTTTGCTAAATATCAGGGGGACATACGTTATAAGCAATATGTGAACACTGGTAACAATACTCGCGAAGGTATGTTCTTCCTCGAAGGTAAGATTGCCAACTCCGCTGTCAGCGGAGGATATGCCAAGAATCCGGATAATCAATATGTGATTTATTTACGTGATCAGGTCGGACGATTCGAAGGGAATGCAGAGTCTGGTTATATCTCCAATCCGGCTTATAAGGAATCTAAATTGGGTAATGGGGACTTCAACTCTGGACTTTACTGCGTGAAATATCCTTTCTATCCGTTTACCGGAGGTTATTATATTGAGTCTGACTATACAGAGATTCGTTTGGCAGAGATTATTTATTCTCAAGCTGAAGCTCTTCTTCGCCTCGGACAGGCGGGTGAGGCTGGTAAATTGCTGAACAGCGTGCGTAAGCGCAACTATGAAAACTTTACAGCGAATATCGCTTACCAGCCGGAAGGGAACGTGGTGCTCGATCTGAAAGAAATGCTAGATGAGTGGGGACGGGAGTTTCTGGCGGAAAGCCGTCGTCGTACAGATTTGATTCGTTTCGGCAGGTATCAGGAGGCATGGTGGGACAAACCAAGGGATGCAGACAATCATTATGAGCTGTTCCCCTTGTCGCAGACACAGCTGGAACAGAATGAATATCTGAAACAGAATCCCGGTTATCCGGATATTTCCCGGTGAAATCGGTGAATTTGCGATTATTCTTATCTAATGTACAAGTTAAAAAAGAAAGAAAATGAAAAATAGATTATTCATAATATCGAAGATATGTATGCTGGCTTTCATGATTCTGTTGGCACAGGGATGCCAGGAAGATTATGAGATGATAGACCCACCTATGATGACGGATTACGATGACGATCTGGACGAAGAAGTGATTATGCAGAAAGGATTGGAGAGTTACTTTGTGACTCAATTCGGTGAAGGTGAGATGGATGGCAGTTCTTGGGAACAGGCACTGGATGCGGCTGGCTTCCGTAAGTTGTTGAGCGGTTCAATCGATCTCTCCAAGAGTACGATTTATATGAGTCAGGGGAAATATATAATGTCCGAAGAGAGCGGGCTTGGTGTAATCGTTCGCAAGGATGTCAAAGCGATTAAGGGCGGATATAGTCAGTTTAGTGAAGGGACGGATGTTTCGGCACGTGATATAGATGCGTATGTGACAGTCATCAGTGGTGATGTGAACGGAAATAAGCAGGCGGATGCCGGTGATTGTGGTTTGTTGCTTGTCAAGAAAGGGCATATAGCTATTGAAGGGGTTACTTTTCAGTATGGATATGTATCTGAAGCAGATGCCAGTGCTACCGAATGTGGTAGTGGAATTTATGTGAGTGGCAGTGCCAGTGATACTTCTATTGAGTTGACCGATTGCGTGATTAGAGATTGTAAGTCGGGAGTAACGACTTCTGCCAAGCAGGGTGGTCCGGCTGTTTTTGTCTTGTCGGGACAGGTACGTTTGAATAAGGTAAGCTTGTTGGACAATACGGCTGCAGGTCGTGGAGGAGCTGTTCGTTGTAGTAGCAAGACGGCGGTGGTATTTATGAATGGCTGTCTGCTGAAAGGTAATTCTCATAACGGTTCGTGGGGAAATGGTATTCAGATGTCGGAAGGACATATTTGTATAAACAATACCACGCTGATAGAGAATATGGGGACAGGTGCCGCTTTGAATGGAGGAGGTAGTATACTGCTGACTAATAATACAATCATTGGAAATGCGAATGATAGTCATGGGGCTGTGCGCTGTGAGACGGGAGTTGGCGGTGATACGAAGTTTATTAATAATTTGTTGATTTCAGAAAATCCTTCGGCTCCGAGTTTTAATCTGAATGGTAGTAACTTTGAAGCTTTCTCGAAAGGATATAATGTGTATCAGCGTGTGACGGGGATAACGATGAGTGCATCCGATACGGCTTATCCTAATCAGGTGAACGGTGCGCTGAATGAGGAGGGAGTGTATGTGTGGGATCTCAATCAGATTGGTTCGGTAAAAGGATATGCTACCAGGCAGGCAGTAATAGAAGTTGCGAAAAGCTTTAACCCGGTGGCTTCGCCTATTACTAATTTGGGAGAAGTGTTTGTGGAATGGATCGGTGAAGATGCTTTCGGAATAGACCAGCGGGGAGTGACTCGTAATACCAATAAGATGCAGGCCGGTGCTTATGATGCTGTTCTGGCCAATTAAACCCTAAAACGACTGTAACATGAAGAAAATATTTTATATAATAGCCTTGGGTGTCGGACTAGCCGGATGCTCAAATAATGAGGATGAATTACTGTCAACGGGTAGTTTTCCCGAAGACCATATAATCCGTATCATTACAGAAGTAAATGAACCTTTGTCGCGTGCAGGGTATGACGTAACGAATCTGGAACGTTTCGGATTGATGATCCGGAATAGCGAGAATGCTGCTTATAACTATCATAAGCAAATGGTTAGTTCCGGAAATGCCTGGAGTACGTCCGACGGTCAGCAGATGCTTTGGGATGCGGAAAGAACGCCGGTGACGATGATAGCGTATGCGCCTTATATGAGTGAAGCTGCTCCGGATGCCTCTTTGGTAGTCAATGCTCTTACCAATCAGACTACTGAAGAGAATGTGAAGTCCTCCGATTTTTTGTTGATGAAAGCAACAGTCGACCCGGAGCAGGATTTAACTGCGGATGGAAAGCTGAAAATCTCTTTGAGTCATGCCATGAGCAAGTTGCTTATAAAAATCACAGTCAATGGAACGACAGATGCTGCGATGAATAAGTTAGGGGATATGTCTATCAATGGGGCTGTTGTTAATGGCATTTGTGATTTGTCGGCAACGGTTCCGATAGTTGTTCCTGCGCCAGATGCGGTAGTGGCTACTGTGGCTCCCTATAAAGGGACGGAATCTTGCGAATGTATTCTGCCTCCGCAAAAAATAGCAGAGGGCTTCTCTGTGAACTTCAGCTATGATGGAAAGCTGTATATCTGGACTGCAAAGGAAGCCATTGAATTGGAAAAAGGAGTGGAACATACCTTGATGCTCAATGTAAACACAACTGTCCGATTGGCTGCTAAGATGGCAAGAAATTGGGCAACCGGACAACTTATCGACCGGAATTAAAGAAGGAGGAGATAAACAATGAAGATTACAAAACTGATATTGGCTGCGTATTTACTGACGAGTATGGCGGCCTGTGATACGGATAAGAATATAGCTATGTACGGCGAAGATTCCGGTGCTATTCAGATTGAAGCTGCTATTAATACTGCCTTTACCCGCAGTAATCCCAGTGCGGCAGGAGATCAGCAGAAACAATTTAATGAGGGTGATGAGATTCAATTAAGTTGTGAGGATGGGTATTTGAATTATGTACTTTCGGAAGGAAAATGGGTGCCGACCGATAATTATTATTTAAGATGGGGTGCGGAACCGGTAACTTATTCGGCTTTTTATCCGGTAGTGAACGGAGCCAGTACGGCTAATTTTACACTTCCCACAAACCAGCAACGTTTGGAAAACCTGGCTAAGGCCGATTATATGACGTGTACCGTAGAGAATGCAACAGACGACGGATCCCGTATTCTTCGTCTGGGTATGAACCGGAAAATGGCAAAAGTGATTATGACGCTTGCAGATGTAGGCGGACAAGCTAAGGTTCAGGGAGTAAAGATTGGTTCCTATCAGGGATATACAAACGGGGAAGTGGTATCGGGTACTTCTTTAATATCCCCTTTCATTACAGTTCCCGAAGGTGGTAAGGCAGGACAGGATGGTTGTACGTACACTGCCATTGTGGCTCCCGGAAAAGCCGGGACAACTTCTACCTTTGTTTCTTTGAACTATTTGGGCGAAGATCTGGTGCTGCCCGGTATACCGGAACTGAAATCTGGAAAGTGTTATGAATTCACATTAAAAGTGGAAGGTTCGATCATAACTATCAGTGAACCGATTGTTTCTCCGTGGGATAGCGGTACTTTGCCGGGCGGAGATGCGGAAGAACTTCAACTGGCCGCTTACTATGTGAAAGAGCAACCTGCTGGAAATGCGACCGGTATGGATTGGGATAATGCAATGGGAGTAGATGCGTTACGCAACTTATTGCAAACGAATAGCAATAGTGAAATTTCCAATGCTAATGCAGCCAAACTGGATGGTAAGAAGATTTATGTAGCTGCAGGCTCTTATGAGATTGTGAAAGAAAACTCTGGAGTGAAGATAGAATATAGCGGTTATAGTAAGCAAGTGGAAATAACGATTGAAGGCGGATATGATCCTTCAAGCACGGGAACAGATTTAACGAAACGTGACGTTGCTAAATATACGACTGCTTTTGTCAGAAATACCAGTAGTGGAGCATCTGCGACGTCTAACTCTTTATTAGTATTGGGTAATCAGATAAATATTATTTTCGATGGCTGTACTTTCAATGGACAATATGAATTGAGCGATGCAGGAAGTGTTCGTGCCGTATTTGTTGCGGCAGGTGGAGGTGACGCAACCCTGCAATTGAATAATTGTGTCATAAAGAATTTTAATCGCGGAAGCGATGGTGGAACAGATGGCGGAGCAGCTGTTAAAGTATCAAAGGGAAGAGTCTTGTTAAATCAGGTGGAAGTGGTGAGCAATAAAGCGACAGGGCGGGGAGGAGCCATCACTACTACCGCAGCAAATAGCTTCCTGTTTATGAATAATTGTTTGTTGCATGAGAATTATGCACCAACCGCTTGGGGAACTAGTATTCATGCCGGAAATGGATATGTCTGCATGAATAATGTAACCGTACTTGGCACGGCAGCTACAGGAGGAAATAGCATCACTGTCAACGGAGATGCCTACTTTATGCTTGCCAATACTACGATTGTTGGAAATTCGGGCAATCCGAATGGTGTCTTCCGTGCAGGGAAAAATGCTTCTCTTGTGGTCAACTCTTTATTTGCTAAAGGAGCCGGAAACAGAACTATTTATGCAGGTAATATCACTTCCGGTGGATACAATGTATATCAGGCGGCAGATGCCGGTTGGGGAGCAGTTGCTACGGATACGGATTATTCATCTCAAACTCTTCCAGCTGCTACTTTAACGGATGGCGTTTATCAATGGACTGTGACCGGGGTTATTGACGAATTTGCAACCAGACAGGCTGTGATAAATGCAGTGAAATCCTTTGATGCGACTGTGGGACAGCAATTTGTGGACTGGGTTGGTGAAGCCGGCTTTGGAGTAGACCAGCGTGGAGCAACCCGTAATGTCAACAAGATGCAGGCTGGTGCTTATGATGCAGGACTGTAACTGTGACCAAGATATAATAGGTTTTGAATTAAGTAAGAAGATTAAATAACAAATGAAAGATATGAAGAAAAGCAAGTTTATAGTGCTTTTGTTACTGTTCTGTCTGCAGCCAGGTTTCCTGGCTGCACAACGGGCGGAGCTCATTCGCAAGGATGTGTTAAATCCGCACTTAGATAAGGTTTTAGTGGTGGCGCATCGCGGAAATTGGAGTATTGCCCCCGAAAACTCTTTGGCGGCTATCGATAGTGCCATTCAGATGAAAGTGGATATTGTAGAGATAGATATCCGTAAGACGAAAGACGGTGAGTTGGTTCTCATGCATGACGATACGGTAGATCGCACTACTAATGGTACAGGAAAAGTAAAAGATAAAACGTTGGCTGAAATAAAGCAACTCCGGTTGAAAGATAAGGATGGTCAGTTAACGGAACATGCTGTTCCTACTTTGGAAGAAGCATTGTTGGCAGCCAAAGGTCAGATTATGGTTAATCTGGATAAGGCCTACCCTATTTTTGATGATGTATATATTATATTGAGGAAAACCGATACTGCAGATTTGGTTATAATGAAAGGTGCTCAACCGGTGGAGACGGTGAAGCGGGAGTTCGGCTCTTATCTGGATAAGGTGATTTATATGCCTGTCGTAACGATTGATGAGGAAAAATCGATGAAGGTTGTCGAGGATTATATGGAACAGTTGCATCCGGTTGCTTTTGAGCTTTGTTACAGAAATGCTTCTAGCCCGGTACCTGCCGAAATGGAACGCAGGCTGGCAGGAAAAAGTCTGATCTGGTATAATACTTTGTGGGCTTCTCTGGCAGGCGGGCATGATGATGAGGCTGCAAAGAAAGATCCGGATGCTAGTTATGGGTATCTGATAAACAAGTTGGGAGCACGAATCCTTCAAACAGACAGTCCGGCTTTTATGCTCAATTATTTGAGAAGTAAAGGATGGCATGACTAATCACTAAGGCTAAATTTATGAATGATATAAAATTTTCTTTATGGACAGTAGGGTGGCTGTGCATCCTATTCTTTGCAGGCGGTTGTAAATCGACGAATGATTCGGGAGCTCCGATTTCTTTAACTTGGGAGATGGGAAACTACGATGAGAATGGTAAATATTATGAAAATTCATTTGTACTGAAGAATATATCAGATACTCCTGTTGGAAAAGAATGGGAGATTTATTATTCGCAGTTTCCCCGTACTATCCGGCAGGATGCTTCGTCACCGGTTAGAGTGGAGCAAGTGAATGCAACTCTTTTTAAAATGTATCCGGGAGAGGGATTTATCTCATTAGCTCCGGGAGATTCATTGAAAGTGATTTTCCAGTGTGATGGGGAAGTGCCAAAGAATTCGCATGCGCCCGAAGGAAGCTACTGGGTGAGCCAGTCGGGAGCATCGAAAGGTAAGCCACTTCCTGTAACATTGAATAACATACCATTACCTATGACGGAATGGCAAAGAACGATTGCTCGGAAAACGTACGAAACAAACCTTCGTTTAAACAATGCGAATACTCCGGAGTTTCGTTCGACGGATATAATACCTTCCATAAAAAAGGTGATTACTACCGGAGGTAATATCTTGTTAGAAAAACAACTAGCTTTGACTTTTCATGAGGATTTTGCCAATGAGGGAAAACTGCTAAAAGAAAAACTTTCCGGATGGTATGGCTTGGAAGTAGTGCCGGAAGCTTCGGTAACCATTACTCTGGATTACCTTTCTGACAAGAAGAAAGCAGTTAATGAGGAATATTATGAGTTGGGCATTGCCGGTCAGCAGATCAGGATTAGCGCTACTACTCCACATGGTATTTTTAACGGAGCGCAGACCCTGTTGGGGTTACTGAAAGGGCAGGAAAGCCCATTCCGGTTGGAAGCAATGTCTATAGTGGATTATCCGGATTTATTATATCGGGGACAGATGTTGGATATTGCCCGGAATTATACAACGGTGGATCACTTGAAGAAACTGATTGATATTCTCTCTTCTTACAAACTGAATGTGCTCCAGTTCCATTTCTCGGATGATGAAGGTTGGCGACTGGAAATTCCGGGGTTAGAAGAACTGACTGCCATTGGGTCACGGCGAGGACATACTACCGATGAAAAAGATAGGTTGTATCCGGCTTATGATGGTGGATATGATCCGTGTGCCGCTACATCGGGAAATGGTTACTATACCCGGGAGGAATTCATTGATTTATTGCGATATGCAACCGAAAGACATGTGCAGGTAATTCCGGAAATAGAATCTCCCGGCCATGCGCGTGCGGCGATTGTAGCAATGAATGCACGTTATCAGAAATACATCGATACAGACCCGGAGAAAGCAAAGGAATATCTTTTGAGTGACTTGCAGGATACTTCCCGATATGTTTCCGCACAGGCCTATACGGATAATGTTATGAATGTTGCCTTACCTTCCACTTACCGTTTTATGGAGAAGGTGATTCAGGAAATAGTGAGCATGTACAAGGAAGCGGATGCACCACTGACCACCATTCATTTAGGCGGTGATGAAGTGGCTAAAGGGGCATGGATGGGATCACCCTTATGCAGAACGCTCATGGAAGAACAGGGAATGGAAAAGGCACATGATTTGGCCGAATATTTCATTACCCGGGTGGTTGATTGTTTACAACAGTATAATTTATCCTTTAATGGCTGGCAGGAAGTAGCTTTGGGGCATAAGAAAGATACTCATACTTATTTGTCTCAACACGCAGCCGGTATCAATTCGTGGAAGACTGTTCCCGAATGGAAAGAGGATGAAATTCCTTATCAGATAGCCAACAACGGTTATCCGGTTATTCTCTGCAATGTGAATAATTTCTATCTGGATTTGGCTTATGATGCTCATCCCGATGAACCGGGACATTTCTGGGGTGGATACGTGGATGAATCCAAAGCATTTTCCATGCTTCCATTCGATGTCTATCGTTCTTCCCGTACGGATATGGCGGGCAATCCGGTTGAGATCAGTTCCGCAGGAAAAGGAAAAACAGCATTGACTGCATCCGGCAGGAAACAGATAAAAGGCGTACAGGCCCAACTGTTTGCCGAAACAATTCGAGGATTTCAATGGGTAGAATATTATATGTTCCCTAAAGTGATGGGACTGGTAGAACGTGGCTGGAACGCGCATCCGGATTGGGAAGTCCTCTCCGGAGCAGCAGAGCAACAGGCTTTTGACCGGGATCTGGCACTATTTTATGAGAAAATCAGTGTAAAGGAAATGCCTTATTGGAGCCGGTTAGGGGTAAACTTCCGTTTACCTCATCCCGGACTCTTCGTCAGAGACGGACTTCTGTATGCGAATACTCCTATCGAAGGAGCACAGATACGCTATACGACGAACGGGACTGAACCGACGATTGATTCGATGCTATGGGAGGCCCCTATAACCTGTCAGCCTGCTGTTGTAAAAGCAAAACTGTTTTATAGGGATAAGCAAAGTGTAACCAGCTGTTATTTACAGTAATTAGTGGAATAGTATAGTAGTCTTAGATGCACAAGCAAAAAACTTGTGTATCTAATATTTTATAGACTTTATTCAGAAAGGCTTAGCTCATCAAGAAAGAGAAGTTTGAAATAAAAGAATGAAATGGACAATGTGAATGGATAAATGAGTGTTAGTCGGCTTATGATTAGTGATATAAGTATAATAAATATTAATAAACTCATCCGCAACTAGGAAATATACCCCATTTGAGAGTCTATATAAATAAAGAATGAACTTATTTCTTATATCATAAATGAACATGAAATTCAAAGGAATGTTACTTGGCCTGTCTGTGATGACTGCACTGTCTGCTTTTGCGCAGAAACCGGTGTATCTGGACACAGGTAAGCCTATTGAAGAGCGAGTGAAAGATGCGTTGAACCGGATGACCCTTGAAGAAAAGGTAAAGATGATTCATGCACAGTCTAAATTTAGTTCGGCAGGCGTTCCCCGTCTTGGTATCCCGGAAGTATGGGCTACTGATGGTCCTCACGGTATCCGTCCGGAAGTATTATGGGATGAATGGGATCAGGCAGGATGGACAAACGATTCTTGTATTGCCTATCCGGCACTGACGTGCCTTGCTGCTACATGGAATCCTGAAATGTCTCATCTTTACGGGAAAAGTATCGGTGAAGAGGCGCGTTACCGCAAGAAAGACATTCTGTTGGGTCCTGGTGTGAATATCTACCGTACACCCTTGAACGGACGTAACTTCGAATATATGGGAGAAGATCCGTACCTCTCTGCCACAATGGTGGTTCCTTACATCAAAGGTGTGCAAGAGAATGGAGTGGCTGCTTGCGTGAAGCATTATGCATTGAACAATCAGGAATTCAACCGTCATACCACTAATGTACAATTAAGTGATCGTGCTCTTTATGAGATATACCTGCCTGCTTTTAAAGCGGCTGTTCAGGAAGGTGGAACATGGTCGATTATGGGCTCTTATAATCTTTATCAGGGACAGCATGCTTGTCACAACAAACGCCTGCTTAAAGATATACTTCGCGATGAATGGGGCTTTGACGGCGTCGTAGTGTCTGACTGGGGAGGTGTGCACCATACCGAACAGGCGATCCACAATGGTATGGACCTCGAGTTTGGTTCATGGACGAACGGACTGTCTGCCGGAACGAGAAATGCCTATGATAATTATTTCCTTGCTTTCCCTTACCTGAAATTAATCAAGGAAGGTAAAGTAGGAACAAAGGAACTGGATGAAAAGGTTAGTAATGTCCTTCGTCTGATTTTCCGTACTTCAATGGACCCGCACAAACCATTTGGCTCTTTAGGTTCTCCTGAACACGGGCAAGCCGGACGTCAGATTGGAGAAGAAGGGATTGTACTGTTGCAGAACAACGGTAACTTATTGCCTATCGATTTGAATAAAGCTAAGAAAATAGCCGTTATCGGTGAAAATGCCATTAAGATGATGACTGTGGGCGGTGGTAGTTCTTCTTTGAAAGTGAAATATGAAATTTCTCCATTGGATGGACTGAAAAGTCGTGTGGGCTCAAAAGCAGAAGTAGTATATGCCCGTGGGTATGTAGGCGACCCGACAGGAGAGTATAACGGTGTGAAAACCGGTCAGGACTTGAAAGATAACCGTTCGGAAGATGAATTGCTTGCAGAAGCTTTGCAAGTGGCTAAAGATGCCGACTATGTAGTCTTCTTCGGTGGCTTGAACAAGAGCAATCATCAGGATTGTGAAGATTCGGACCGTGCTTCTTTAGGTTTACCATACGCACAGGATAGAGTGATTAGTGAACTCGCAAAGGTGAATAAAAACCTGATCGTGGTCAATATCTCCGGCAATGCTGTGGCTATGCCTTGGGTAAATGAAGTGCCGGCCATTGTACAAGGCTGGTTCCTGGGTTCGGAAGCCGGAACAGCTCTTGCTTCCGTATTGGTAGGAGACGCCAATCCTTCGGGAAAACTTCCTTTCACCTTCCCGGCAAAACTGGAAGATGTAGGGGCTCATAAATTGGGCGAATATCCGGGCAATAAGGAGGAACTGGCACAGTCTAAACATAGAGGAGATACGATTAATGAAATCTATCGGGAAGATATTTTTGTAGGTTACCGTTGGGCGGATAAAGAAAAAATCAAACCGCTGTTCCCGTTCGGACACGGATTGAGCTACACTACTTTCGCTTATGGAAAGCCTTCGGCTGACAAGAAAACAATGACAGTAGATGATACTATCTCTTTCACGGTCAATGTGAAGAATACAGGAACTCGTGAGGGGCAAGAAGTTGTTCAGCTTTATATCAGCGATAAGAAATCCTCTCTCCCTCGTCCGATCAAAGAGTTGAAAGGTTTCCAGAAAGTGAAACTGGCTCCGGGAGAAGAGAAAGCGGTAACGCTGACGATTGATAAGAAAGCATTGAGCTTCTTCGATGATGCTAAACACGAATGGGTGGCCGAACCGGGTAAGTTTGAGGCAATCATCGGTAGTTCATCCAGAGATATTAAAGGTACTGTACCATTTGAGTTGAAATAGGTAGATGTTTGGTTAGAGATTTTTTTAAGGAGATGACAGAGAGTCTGGGTACTCGGAAAACGCTAAGTGATTGCAACAAATCGACTTAGCGTTTTTTTATTGCCTAATTTTCCCAGCGTTTGCAAAAAAATAGTAAGAAAGTAGTCGTTTCGCTTGGTAAAGTGTTGTATCAGAAGTAATTTTGGGAAAAATAACAATTAAGGTAACCTAATTATGGAAAAAGGTATTTGGCTGGAAATAGAGGAACTGTATAAGGAGTTTCAGCAACTCGGTATCAGTCAGTCGGTGGACTATGAGAAGTACTACCTCTATTCTCTTATTACCCATTCTACAGCCATTGAGGGTTCTACACTAACCGAAATGGATGCACAGCTTCTTTTCGATGAAGGTGTAACAGCTAAAGGAAAGCCGTTGGTATATCATCTGATGAATGAGGACTTGAAGAAAGCATACGAGCTTGCTAAAAAGGAAGCGCAACGCAATACTGTTATAACTCCTGCTTTTTTGCAGAAGTTAAACGCTACTTTGATGCGGACAACAGGGGGAAGGCATAATACAATAGGCGGCTCTTTCGATTCTTCCAGAGGTGAGTTCCGTTTGTGTGGCGTTACGGCTGGTGTAGGTGGGCGTTCTTATATGGGTTATCAAAAAGTACCTGTTAAAGTAGAAGAACTTTGTTTCTTGTTGCAGGAACGGCAAAAGAATGTGGAAACGTTCCGTGAACAATACGAATTAAGTTTTAATGCTCACCTCAATTTAGTGACTATTCATCCTTGGGTGGATGGCAACGGGAGAGCAGCTCGCTTATTGATGAACTATATTCAATTCTGCTATCATCTTTTCCCCGCTAAGATTTTTAAGGAGGATAGGGCAGATTATATCCTTTCTTTACAACAGGCGCAAGATGATGAAACCAACCAGCCTTTTTTGGATTTCATGGCGGTGCAATTGAAAAAATCACTGTCTTTGGAAATTCAAAAATATAAAGCTTCTCACGATAAAGGATTTAGTTTTATGTTTTAATCTTGTAGGGCTTCTTTTGATAAGACTTCCACCCATTGTATATTGTGTTGTTTTTCATTAACGAAATCACCATTACAGTAACGGCGGTTGCATTTATTAATATCGAACTTATGTAATTCTCTAATAGTTTTAAATAAAGGTTCATCAGTTTCACCGTTAGCTGAATAGTTATAGACCAGATATTTATGTACCTCTTTCACCATAAACATCTGATTTATACTCATTCAACTAAAGGTGAAACCGGTGAACCTCCTAAATGAATTTTATAGTTACAAGTAGCTTTAGAAGATTTTGTCTTTTGCTGATCGCTGTAAACTTCAATTTATATTGATTTTCTTTTCTCTTTTCTGATTTTATATTCTATCTTTGCAATGCTCTTTATCAAAATCCACAGCAGGGGAACCTGCTGTATCAATGTGGCAGGCTTTTTTATGCTTGTCCTATCATTCTATATGGCGGTTTCGTACCCCCATGTAGGATGTTAATGCACCTACTGCCTGTTGTGGATGGTGAAGAGCAATGGGACAGGCGGAACCGCTTCTTTTATTTCTTAAAACTACCCTTCTGTATCGCCCCATTGAACTTAATTTATTCACCATTTAATTAAAATTCTTATGGAAGAAGTTTTAAGCAACCAGCAGGCTCGTCCGGGGGACGCGACGCAACTCATGCACGTTATCTTTTCATCCGATGATGAAATGATGTCTTTTTATCTGACTCTCAATCGTTTTATGAATCCTGAAAGCTATCTAGTGGAACGAACAGATCGAAAGAGACTGGAGGATTTAGCTAGTACGCTTTGTAGTAATGTGGCAGCCTTTGAAGCCATCCGTAATTATAAGTCGATAAGTGTGAAAGAGGTGATTAGAGGATTCGGGGCGCACATGATGAATACGCTAATCTCCAATACCAATCGTTTCCAAAGTGCCGATGCCGTGGGAACGTTAATGAATTGCATACTGAATACCACTAAAAACAGTTGGCAGTTTAAGAAAATGGATCGGAATAATGATATACATCTTCAAAATGTACGCTATTTGTTGAATCGGCTGGATGCGGCAGAATCTAATGAAGAGAAGAACTGTGAAGAAGTAGCGATATAAACAGTTTTCTCTAAAAATTACTTAGGAAACGCAAATAGAGGGTATAAGAATCGGAGATAATGTATAGATAAAGGCAAATGTAACGTAACATAAAGCATCTGTAACCTGCCCGATAGAAAAGGAACACAAGACGTTGTGCTCCTTTTTTATATTGTTGTAACTTTGCTTTCAGATAATATGATAAAGCTGATTGTTATGAGAAACACACTTTTTGGGATTCTATTCCTTTTTATTTTGCCTCTTCAGGCACATCAGAAACTTCCGTATTTGCAGAAACAGGGAAGTACCACACAACTTATGGTAGATGGAAAGCCATTCTTGGTGATTGGCGGTGAATTGGGAAATTCTTCAGCTTCCTCTATTGAAGATATTGAACGTATATTCCCGAAATTGCAACGTATGGGGCTGAATACGGTACTGGTTCCTGCATATTGGGATTTAACAGAACCACAGGAAGGTAAATTTGATTTTACTCTGACGGATAAAGTGATTCAACAGGCTCGCGCGAATGATTTGAAGGTGGTTTTCCTTTGGTTCGGTGCGTGGAAAAACTCAATGAGTTGCTATGCTCCGATCTGGTTTAAGGAAGATTATAAGAAATACCCGCGTGCCTATACGAAAGCAGGGAAGCCCCTCGAAATAGCCAGTTCCTTTTCGGAGAATGTGTTTCAGGCGGATAGCCGTGCTTTTTCCCAATGGATGAAACACATTGCTTCTGTGGATAAGGAAGAGGGAACGGTTATCATGATTCAGATAGAAAACGAAATCGGAATGTTGGAAGATGCCCGCGATTATTCCAAAGAAGCGGATAAACTGTTTTATGCACCAGTTCCGTCTCTTTTCATCGACTATTTGCAGAAGAACAAGAGATCTCTGCATCCCGAAATGTTGGCAAAATGGGAGAGCCAGGGATTCAAGAAGAAAGGTACGTGGCAGGAAGTGTTTGGTGCAGACGTGTATACGGATGAAATTTTTATGGCCTGGTCGTATGCGCAGTATGTAGAACGAATGGCAAAGTTAGCACGTTCTATCTATAATATTCCGTTGTATGTCAATGCAGCAATGAACAGTAGGGGGCGGAAACCGGGAGAATATCCGTCGGCAGGACCATTGGCTCATTTGATAGATGTATGGCATTATGCAGCACCCAACATTGATTTTCTGGCTCCGGATTTATATGATAAAGGTTTCGTTGATTGGGTGGCAAAGTATAAACTGCACAATAATCCTCTCTTTATACCTGAAATTCGGTTGGAAGACAATGATGGAGTACGTGCTTTCTATGTGTTTGGTGAGCATGATGCGATTGGCTTTTGTCCTTTCTCTATTGAAAGCGGTTCGGATAGAGCAGATGCACCTTTGGTACAGAGCTATATTAAATTGAAAGAACTGATGCCTTTATTGACAAAATATCAGGGTAAAGGAGTGATGAACGGTCTTTTGTTTGATGAAGAGAATAAAGAACGAATACTTTCATACGATGATTTGGAGATTACCTGCCGTCATTACTTCACTCTGCCATGGGACCCACGTGCCCGGGATGGCACTGTATGGCCTGAAGGGGGAGGTGTTTTGCTACGTCTGGCTCCAGATGAGTATATCGTTGCCGGCAGTGGCTTGGTACTTGAATTTAAGAAACAGGGGGAAAATAAAATGAAAAGTTCACCGGCATTGGGCGAGGATGGTTTTGCCAGTGTGGGCGGAAAGGCATCAAAAACGGAAAATAGCTGGCAAGGTGGTATGAGAGCCGGTATCGGTTCTGTAGATGAAGTTAATGTGAACGAAGATGGTTCACTGAAATATATCCGGCGCCTGAATGGCGATCAGGACCATCAGGGAAGGCATGTACGTATTCCTGTCGGAGAATTCAGTATTTTACACGTCAAACTGTACGAGTATAAATAATGTGACGACATGGTGCACCTTTGTTGGCTACATACGTATAGAAGAGTGGAGTCATTACTTGCCTAGTACCAACAGACTTTCCGGTCCCATATTGAACAACAGGTCTATGATACTCAAATTAGGAAGAAAACCCAGTTTGGGCTCGAAAACCTGATAGTAAGGTTGCGGAATAAACTCTGTATCCACTTCTCGGAAATCCTTTTTGGGATGAATGACTTCCCGAAAATCGAATTCTCCGGGAGCAAACTTCATCTTATATTCGCTAGTACGCTCCATAGTGGGGTGAATATCTATCAATTCACAGACCATCCGGCATAGTTCTTCGTTGAAATCGATTAAAAACTCGTATTTCTTTTCGTAGAAGGGACGGAAGTCGTCCTTGTAATATTCAAAGAAAGGAGTACTGTTGTAGGCTGATTCGATGGCGTTCCAGTGCAGATGTCTCCAGTTGCCGTGGTCGGAGATGCGGATATCTTTCATCGGACACTTCAATGTGTCGGGTTTTACGGTTGGGATAGAAAGGGCTAATTCGCCGGATGGGCCGGCAATGGTGCACCGGTTACGATAGGTTTGTTTGATATAATGGTCGTGTTGTTCTACAAGCACTTTGTCATAAGCCAGAAGTTTGGTGTAATATTCGACGGGAGCGAGATAAGCTGAAGATAAATAAGCTATTTTCATTTCTTTCATTTTAATACGTTTAGGGGGCTCTATAATAAGGATATTAATTAAGGATATTATTAAGGAGTTATTTCTTTTATGTTCCGGAAGATTATTTCACCGTTCTGAAGAAACGGTTCCATCGGTATCCGTCAAACAAGCCTGTCTCTTTTTCTTTGGAGAACCAAATGATGGAGGCTTTCCCGATGATATGGTCTTGCGGGACAAACCCGAAGAGCCGTGAGTCGGAAAAGTTGACGGTATTGTTAGACCCCATCCAATAGTAATCTTTAGTGAAATAACAGTGTTGTGTAGGTTTGCCGTCTACGTAGAGAGTGTCGTTCTTTATTTCTGCCTGTTTGCCTTCGTGCATCACGAGGGTATTCCGCAGTAAGGTTATGTTCCAGGGATAGACCCGGATAAATTTCCCTTTTCCGGGAACAATCAGCGGATTCGGTTCGGCATCTTCCCTGTTTGACAAAGGTTGGACAAAACTCTCTTTCCCATTCATTGCCTGTTCCAACAAATAATATTCGTAACGGCTGAAACTACGCACATGAGTACTGTCATTGCTTCCCATCAATCCGTCGTTGGTGATGGAAAGAGTATGCATCAGTGAGGTTATCAGATTTTCTTTTGACGCGGGGTACGAATAAAGCCTTTTCTTATCCGGATTGAATTGTGCCTCTGGAGAAATAACGGAGAAAAGAGAATCGACCAATAATGTATCTCCCGCAACTCCGAGGCAACGGCTGATATAGATTTCCCGGCGGTCGATGATAGGTTCCCGGATTCCAGCCGGATTATTGAACACTACAATATCTTGTTGCCGTACAGGACTTTCGCACCAACGATGATAAGAAAAGAGCGACATGAAAGGAACTCGCAATCCGTAACTCCATTTGTTCACTAAGATACGTTCACCCTGGAAAATGGAGTTTTCCATACCGGTGGAAGGGATAAGGCAGGACGTAAAAGCAAATCCCCGGAGCAGAAGCACTACGACTACTGCTCCGGCAAATGCTAGTATCCATTTGAATTTACGAATGTTCATCAATATTTATCACCTTATCACTCTATTCTATCCTATCCGTACACTTATCAGTCTACCCACTTGAAGAGGCGGTTCCAGCGAATCTTACCGTCAAACCATCCACGGTCTTTGTCAAGCGACAGCCATACGACAATCGGCTTGCCCACTACGTGATCTTCGGGTACAAAACCCCAATAACGGGAGTCGGCAGAGTTGTGACGGTTGTCACCCATCATCCAGTAATAATCCATTTTGAAGGTATATTCATTGGTCTTTTCACCGTTGATGTAGATACCGTCCGGTTTCACTTCCAGCTTGTTGCCTTCGTAGGCTACGATGCAACGCTCATAGATAGGCAGGTTATCTTCTGTGAGGGTAATGGTAGCTCCTTTGGCAGGAATCCAGATCGGACCGTAATTGTTGCGGTTCCATTTGGTATAAAGGTTCAGCGGATACATCTGTCCGGCGTATTCTTCCGGTTCCATTACTATTTTGCTGATTAGCTTTTTATTGCCAAGGAGAGTGTCATACATCTTTTTAGTCAATGGAAGATGATATACCGGATTCAGTTTGCCTTGCGCATTCCGGTTATCCAGTCCCATATCCAATAATCCGCCTTCCCAGCCAGAGTCTTCTATCAGCATGGTGTCATCCTTGCTGATGCCTAATTCGCGGAGCATATCTTCCGGAATGTACGGGCCGGTAGTCTGTACGAAGTAGTTGAATTGCAGGTTTTCGGGGTTCTCAATCGCCTTACCGTCAATCATCACCTGTCCGTCTACAATTTGCAATGTATCACCGGGCAAGCCGACACAACGTTTCACATAATTCTCGCGACGGTCTACCGGACGCCACAGTACTTCACCGTAAGTACGCGGATTGTTTAGAATCTGTTTACGTCCGGCGTCATAGTAGAGGTCATAGATTGCACGTTGCTGTGAACGTGTCAGGCTATCCATTTCAATCTGTTTGGAGTAGATGCGTTGTCCTTCACCATAAGCCAGCGTATAGAAGTCCGTTGTCTGTTGGTAGTTCACTGCCACCGTATCTCCTGCCGGGAAGTTGAAAACCACAATGTCATTCAGCTTCACTTTGCCGAAGCCCGGTACCCGTTTGTATTTCCATTGTGGCCACTCGATATACGATTTAGTATTGAAGACAGGCAGCGTATGTTGTGCCAACGGCATAGAAAGGGGAGTGTTCGGTACGCGGGGACCGTAGCTCATCTTGCTTACATACAGGAAATCGCCTACCAGCAATGATTTTTCCAGCGAAGAGGAAGGAATCTGGTAATTCTGGAAGATGTAGATATTGACGAAGTAGACGGCAACCAACGCAAATACGATGGCATCCACCCAACTCATCACACTGCGGACAGCCGGATTCTTCGACTTCTTCCAAAAAGACCAAGGTATTTTCTTTGTGATATAAATATCGAAAATGAAAGGAACAACAATCAATCCCCACCAACTCCGTACCCAGAGGAGGAAGACGAGGTAAAGTAGAATAGCAATGGCACATTTGATCCATTGTGCGCGTGTGGCTTGTCTCATAATGTTATATTTGTTTAGAACTAGCTTCTGAAATCTTAGTCGTTCAAGAATGGGAATAAATCACTCATGCCCAAAAAACCTTCGTGTGTGGCAGTATATTCGGCTGCCAGTACGGCTCCCAATACAAATCCACCACGACTTTTGGCATCATGCGTGATAGTTATGCTGTCTACATCAGATTCATAGCGAATGGTATGAAGGCCGAACACTTCTCCTTCGCGGATAGAGGCGATAGGAAGTTCATTAGGGGCGCAATCGTTGGTTCCGCTAATGGTTCCGTCCGGTGCAAGGAAAGTGCCTTTCACCCATTTGTCCTTACGGTCCAGCTTTTCCAGAATACCTTCCGCCAATGTAATGGCTGTTCCGCTGGGAGCATCCAGTTTGTGGATATGATGTGTCTCGCTCATGGTGACATCATAAGCAGGGAACTGATTCATGATTTTAGCCAGATACTTGTTGACAGCAGAGAAAATGCTGACTCCCAGACTGAAGTTGGACGACCAGAACAGTGTTTTGCCTCCTTCAGTGCAGAGCTTTTTGATTTCTTCGCCATGCTCGGCCATCCATCCGGTACTGCCCGATACCAGTTTCACATCGGCTTTGAATGCTTTCATATAATTGCTGTAAGCTACCATCGGATTGGTAAACTCAATGGCCACATCGGCCGATTTGAACGCTTCCGATTCGAAGTCGTCCTGATTATTGATGTCAATGATGCAGACGATTTCATGTCCGCGACTACGGGCAACCTTTTCTATCTCTTTGCCCATCTTTCCGTAACCGATCAGTGCTATTTTCATTGTTTTCTGACTTATATTCAAAATAATAGTCGCAAAGATAAGATTTTTATTACATTTGCAGCGCACATTAACGTCTTGTTAACATGGAACATCTTCTCCACTACGTGTGGAAGCATAAATTATTTCCCCTGAAAGTACTGCAAACCACCAACGGCTTACCGGTAGAAGTGATTGACTCCGGTCTGCAAAATCCCAACGCCGGTCCCGACTTTTTTAACGCGAAACTAAAGATTGATGGTGCCTTATGGATAGGGAATATAGAAATACATACACATTCTTCCGACTGGTTTCGCCACGGGCATGATTGCGACAAAGCCTATGATTCTGTGATTCTCCATGTGGTGAGCGAGGCGGATACGGAAATAACCCGTACCAACGGTGAACAGATACCACAACTATTGCTGACTTGTCCGGAAAATGTGCAATCCCATTATCATGAACTTTACGTAGCCGATCATTATCCGGCTTGCTATCCCATCCTTGCCTCTCTTCCCAAACTCACTATCCATTCCTGGCTGACCGCTTTGCAAACAGAACGTTTGGAACAGAAGGCACAGTTAATCATGCAGCGTCTCGAACTTTGCAACAGTAATTGGGAAGATGCTTTCTTTATCACCCTTGCCCGTAATTTCGGTTTCGGCTTAAACGGAGATGCTTTTGAAACGTGGGCGGAATTGTTGCCATTTCGTGCGATGGATAAGCACCGGAATAATTTGTTTCAGATAGAAGCTTTTTTCTATGGTTTGGCAGGGTTGTTGGAAGACACATTTCTGAAAAAGGAACAGGAAGACGAGTATAGTATTCGTCTTTGCAAAGAGTTTCGTTATTTGCAGCGAAAATTTGAAATCGGGCAGGGGATGGATGCTACTTTATGGCGTTTTCTACGGCTTCGTCCGGAAAACTTTCCGCATATTCGCTTGGCGCAGTTGGCCTATCTCTATCAGAAAGGAGATAAGCTGTTTTCACGTTTGTTGGAAGCGGAAACTCTGGCGGACGTGAGAGCTTTACTGGATACCCGTACGTCTCCCTATTGGGAGAATCATTATCTATTCGGACGACTATCTTCTCAAAAGGAAAAGACGATGGGAGAGCGTTCCAAGGATTTGATTATCATTAATACGGTGGTTCCTTTTCTTTATACCTATGGTTTGCACAAGACGGATGAACGAATGTGTGAACGTGCCGCACGCTTTCTGGAAGAATTGAAGGCGGAGAGTAATCACATCATTCGTTCGTGGAGCGATGCCGGACTTCCGGTAGTCAGTGCGGCGGATAGTCAGGCACTGATACAGTTACAAAAAGAGTATTGTGATAAGCGGAAATGTCTGTACTGCCGCTTCGGCTATGAATATTTGAGGAAAAAGTAGCTTCGAAAAAAGGCTTTGGTCGATGAAATATGTATGATTTTACCACGTTAGTGTATTTTTCTATGTATACGTTTTTTTATTTTATCACTATCTTTACATTGTGCAATAAACAAAACATTTTATAGAAAGAACAATATTATGAATAAAATTATTAGCCTTTTCATTGCTGTATTTTTTAATGTATATACTTCTGCTCAGATAAATGCAGGAAGTACCAAAGAATCTTTAATGACTCTTGACGAGATGCCATCATGGATTTTAAGTAATATTCAATTTCCTCAAGAAGCGTACAAATATGGAATAGCTGGCATTGAACAAGTTTGTATTAGTGCATCTTGGGATGGAAAAGTCTTCATAACAAGCATACTGAATGCATTAAATCCTGCTTTTGAGAAAGAAATTATGGATGTCATAAGTAAAGCTCCTCGATGTCGATATAACGGAAGTCAACCTAAAGATATATATAAATATATGCTAATTGATTTTTATCAATATATTCCAGAAGATAAGCGGGATCAAATACAACAAGTAACTATGCATATTCCACCGCGTTTATCGAATATTCCTACGAGTCCTTTTAATAGCAGGGATAAGTTTGTTCAATGGATACACAACAATATTCAAATACCATCAACGCTGAAATGTTATTCAGACACATTACTTTTTCAGTATACAATAACTAAAAAAGGAAAGGTAAATAATATATCTATATTACAGTGTAAGAATGATATTATAAAATGTACGATGGAGGATTTGTTAAAAAAATCTCCCAAATGGGAACCAGCCATTGCTGATAGAACAAATCCAATTGATGTAACTATATGTGACAAGATTATTATAAAGACAGATAATAATGGAATACTTTTGCCATTAATAATGTATCGTGACGATGTTTTCTGTAATACAAGAAGTAAGCTTACTAATCCGGATATGATTGTTCTTAATCCGGAAATAAAGGCAATATACAATGGAGAGGATAGTTTTTTAGAAAATATTATGCGTGATGTTGTTATTGATAAAAAAATGGTCCTGAATGGTTCGTTTATTATAGAAAAAGATGGTACGACTAGCCATATAGAAATATTAAACAGTTCGGATGTGAAAACTGATAATATTGTAACAGAAGCTATCGCTCGAACAAAATGGATCGCTGCAACACAGGGAGAAACTCCAGTACGAACACTTTATGCATTTGGGATAAATAAACAACCACGAAAACAAAAACAATCCAGGAAATATTCTTATTATGATATTTTTGGTAAATATTTTATAGCCCTCCAAGCTAATCCAATGCGCACATCATATAGATTCATTCAGGAAGATGGAACGATACAGAACTATCCATTTAATAATCAAGGACTGTTTGACTATAAGGCTTATTACCAAGGAATGTTATATTACTACAAAAATACGGTCAGAAAGAATAGTAATATTTCAAGAGATTATTTTGATAAACTCTATAAAATATACGCTGGATATTAAAAATAACTTATGCAAAAGGTAAACTTCAATATATTAAGTGTTATTGATAATATCTTCAATAGATATTAGGTGACCTGAGATAGACCAATATTTAATGTATAAAAGTATTGCAAAACCAAACTTGTTACTATCTTTGCGCCGTCAATTAAACTCTTAATTTATATAGTGTTATGAGAGCTAAAAAGTTTGTATGCTGCTTGCTGGCTATGATGCTGCTCGCAGGTGTTTCGTTTATCTCCTGCGGTAATAGTTCCAAGGCAAAAGCCGATAGTGAACTGACTACACAAGACGGTGAAGATTTCAAATCCTTTCTGGATAAATTTACTTCCAGTGCAGCCTTCCAGTATACTCGTATCAAGTTCCCATTAAAGACTCCGATCACCTTGTTGGCAGATGACGGAGAAACCGAGAAAACATTCCCTTTCACCCGGGAAAAGTGGCCGTTGCTGGATAGTGAAACTATGAAGGAAGAGCGTATCACCCAGGAAGAGGGAGGTATTTATGTTTCCAAGTTTACGTTGAATGAACCGAAGCATAAAATTTTTGAGGCAGGCTATGAAGAATCCGAGGTTGATTTGCGTGTGGAGTTCGAATTGCAGGACGGGAAATGGTATGTGGTAGATTGCTATACAGGCTGGTATGGATATGACTTGCCGATTGGAGAGTTAAAGCAGACTATTCAGAATGTGAAAGAAGAAAATGCCGCATTCAAAGAAATACATCCTTAAAAAGTGATAAGTGATAGGCAATAGATAACAACTAATTGCCTATCACTTACAATATTTGAATTCTGTGGTTTATTAGGGTTCTCCGACATAATATCCCAGTTCGGACTCTTTTCCATCCACCATCTCTCTGACAATACCATTTTTGGTGTTGAATTCTTGATAGAGTTCTTCATAATCACGTGTATAGTCTGCATCGGGAACTACGTTAACATCAAATTTAAGTTCGGCTCTTCCGTCGGGGAGCATATTACCGAAAATCCGGATGCGGTGAACCACCTCGCCTACATTCTTAATACTGTTGTAGGTTGCCTTGAATTGTCTGATTCCGTCTTCGGGAATGATGATATGCGAACTTTTATCCAGAATGATGCAGCCACAGGAAGGTTGCATTTCTGAAATGATTAACGGAGCATCTCCTGTATTAGTGATAGTAAACATGATATCGAGCTGCTGACCTTGCTTGATGGGGTAATAGTGCCTGATCGAGTCCTTTATCGTCATACTTGTGGGACGTACTTCCTTCCTGCACCCTGTTAAGCAGAGTGGAAGTGCCGTCAGTAGGAAAATATAGAATATAGATTTATTCATAGTTGCCATTTATTTTTTTGTTATGTCACTTTTTTCAGCGTTTAGGGGATGAATGCAATTTCATCGATGCCCATTTGCGTTCCCGGTTTCTTTAAACAACTGATTTTGATGCTTAATTGTTCTGCTCCGTTCAGGTCTGCCGAAACGGTGGCTTTTATCATTTCCCCTTTTTCCGGGGCGTCTTCCGGTTTCAGGTCTATTGTTTTATAGGCTATTCCGTCTTTCAACAGTTGAATTTGCTGTGGAGCATAGATGCGATGCCGGGGAAGATTCAGAAAGCTGATATAGAATGTTCCTGATGCATTGAGTCCTTTAACCGGCAGGTTGATGGTACATTCTTCTCCCGGAATGATAACCCAACCGCAATGATAGTCTCCGGGTAAACCGTGGGTGCCGTCAGTCAGTTTCTTGGAATCAATTTTATTCAGTTTAGGAGTTGCTGAAGGATTGAGTCCTAAAAACAAGTTTTTCTTGATGTCGGAAGCAAGTAGGTATTGTTCCCATTCCTTTATATAATAGTCGATTTCATAGGCTGACTCATTGTAATATTCCATTCCGGTAAATGCTTTGTGTTCTTTGAGCTGGGTGATCCATTTCCGGGTCTGGGGAACCGGCTGTATCTCTTTTCCATTCCGTTTGGCATATCCGTAAGCATCAAAACCGTGCTCACGTCCTAATTCCAGGCGTGTGAAAGACAAAGCGGTCTGAAGTTCGTGCAGCTTTTTACGCTCTTTCCCTTTTGCTTCGGAAACAAAATCTCCCATTTCATCATAGAATTTGATGAATTTATCCGGATAGAGGAATGCTTTTTCTGATTCTCTGATACCGGCATAAAGTCCGAGCCGTTTTCCGGATTGGGCGTTGTTCTCCAATTCAGTGTAGTAATCGTATAGCCATTTTTTTGATGCCGGATATTCCTGATTAAAATAACTTCTGATTAAGTCATTGACTGGAAGTTCTGGGTTGATAAGGAGGGAGGATAGTACAAAAGTCCTCATTTCATCGAAAGAAGAATAGCTGTATCCACTTCCGTTGAAGAATATGCCGCTGGCTCCATGTTGTTTGAAGAATTGGAGTCTTTGTTGGGCTATCTTTAATATGGGGAAAGGAGTGAGGTAGTCGTCAAAGTTGTTGATATAGTCCCATATATAGATGTTATTCGTCACTTTCTTCCAGTTGTCGAGTTGGTCGGCAAATTTCTTGTCTTGTTCATTCTTGCCGTCTGTCCGGCGGAGTGGATAGTCGATGGCGCTCACGATTACTCCGGCGTTGGAGGGTAGTTGTTTGTCCGTGACCTGTTGTGTGGTCAGATAAGAAGTCGTAAAGAAGAAATGTTTGGGAAAACGTTGGGAAAGGCGGATGATTAGTTCCGTAACAGCCGGAGTGGCATTTTTCTCCGTGTTTCCCAAAGCGGTGCAAGTGGCACACGTGCAGGCATACGGAGTATCATCCGGTGCTATCACAAATCGGGAATTCCCCTTTTCACCGAAGTTATCTACAATATAACTTTCTATCTGGCGGTACATGTCTTCGGAAGAGAAACATAGTTGTGAGTCATCTGTCTTTCCATGAATGGTGGCATATACTTTCTCTACATCTTTTCCCAATACTTTTCGCAGGTTGTGTCCCCATATTTCCCAGCTGTCGTCAAAGTTATTCAGGCCGATAACACCTGTATGATCGGCGTTCAGGCCGTATGGAGAATAAATGCTTTGGTAGTCAAATGCAAAAGTCCCGCAAGTATCATTGAGATTGATAAGGGCGGGAGGAAGATCCGAACCGTCTATGCGCGGGTCTTCTTTGCTGATTTTCTTGATTAGTTGGTATTGCAGCCATAACATTTGTTTGTCGTCACTTGCTGTCAACCTTATGTCAGAACCTTTGCAGGCTACTTTGAATCCTCTTTGTAATGTCGGGTCTATCTGTATGATGATGCGCCACATATCCATTTCGGAAACGCCAAAAGCGACTATTTCATCGTCGTTTGCACGCTTCTTGAGATGCTCGTACAGGTATTTCGCCCACCGGGTGTCTCTGTCCGTCGGATCCTCACCAATGGTGACGAGATACCCTTCTTTAGATGGGAACATCTCCGTGCGTGCCTGCATACGGCAGCCGGATAAAAGGCAGCAAATACATATCATTCCTGCCAATATGGGGCAAAGCGTGTCAGAATGAAATATAGACTTGTGCATAGATGTTATATAAGTTTTTATAGCGTGTCGATATGGATTCTATCGGGTTGAGCGGACTGGTCCCTCGCACGGTGTTGGTCTGGTTATAATAAGTATTCCAGGTACCCATCAGACCTATGGTAATGTTAGGACTGACCATATACTGGCCTCCCAATCCCACCATAGTATTGGTGTGAGAGAAAGAGCCGGGCAGCGCATAGTCCAGTACGGCCGTTTCCGGTGCCGATCCGATGCTTGCCATGGCGTTGATATTTGTCTTTCCGTCATTAGCCGGGAAGTATTTGGCGCCAATCTGAGCATTGTAATAGAAGTTGGAGTTGAAGAAGTGCATATCTATCTTCGTGTTGAGACGAACGACTTCAATGGTCTTGGCTAATTCTCCGCCTACAGTGAGTAGGTTAGTTTTTGACTCATTCCAACCCGTAAACAGATAGCCATTGTCTCCGGTGCCACCTGCAAAGAATTCATCGTTCCATTCATAACGCTTTGTGTAGGCGGCTACCCGTCTATAACCCACATGTGCACCTATTTCCCAATCATTCTTGAGATAATGCCGTAAAGCGACATCAGCCGTTATGTCCGGGAAGTATTTGGTCGCAAAGGCTGCATTGGCCGTGAGGCTCCACTTCGGTGAGAAGTGATGCGTCCACTCACCTTGTACCTGAATGCCGACTCCTCCCGGTGTCTGTTCTTCAGCCTCCATGCTGTCGCTTGCCGAGCCGCTTCGTCCTGCATAGTTGAGACGTCCCGTGTAGCTGTTCTTCTGGCCTTTTCGAGTGTATTCAGCGGTGGCAACGGAGGTAATGATGTCTTCTTCTCCGTAGCGTGCACGCAGGTAGGTCAAAGCAATCTCATTCTTGAGCATCATGCTTCTAAGGCCCGATAAGTGTCGTTGGAAAGAGCGATATTCCATGATGGATGGCTCGTAGTACTTTTGGTAATAATAGGCTGAATCCGCTTGACGGTTGGCTTCATATACCACTCCCTTGGTGTACTTCAATGATTTGTTCTGACTGTCGTAAAGCAAAGCTGTATCAAGAACAGCGAGAGCCTTTTCCGGTTCTTTCGCCTTTGTCAGTTGCAGGGCACGATATTCACTGCTTTGTGAGAATGCGCCTATAATCTCTTTGTTACTCGGGTATTTATTGAGTATCGGTTTCAGGAATTCCAAAGAAGCTTCGTATCTCTTGTCACGCTCAAGGACAGTAGCCCTCTTTGCCTGATAGAACGGTTCTTCAGGATAATAATTGATCCCTTGAGCCGTATATTTCTCGAATTCATCGTATTTTCCGAGTAAACCGGACGAATTGATGGCATACCGTAATCCGAGATCGCTCGATGGATTCAGGCTAATTAGCTTAACAGATTCCTCGTATGCTTTCTTCGTAGCTCCGGCTTCCATACATTTCTTGATGTACGGCACTGCTAGTTCCTCGTATCCGATAACATAGAAAATGCGCATATCCTCATCACTCTGCTCGATGGCAGATAGATACAGTTGCAAAGCCTCTTCGGTTTTATCCATTTTATCGAGAATAAATGCTCTTTTCAACGTGCCGTTTTCGTAATCAGGGAAGTGAAGAGTGATGGTGTCCAATGTTGCAAGTGCTTCATTGTAACGTTTCATATTGATATAGCAACTCAAGGCTTTTTCCCATGCGGCACCGTTCACTTCATTGTCGTCTACATGTTTTTGAGAAACGAACAATACGTGCGGCAATGCTTCTGCGTACAGACCAAGTTCCATCAGTTTTTCAGCTTTCTTCATGTGTTGTGCGCTCATGGCAAGCGTAATATCATAATCATCAGGATACATCTCATACATCTTTTTCAGCGTTGAATAGGCAAGATCATCCTCATTCATCTGGCGATAAAGCATATATTCTTTATAAAGAATTCCTTTATCATTGTTGCCATATTGTTTTTTAGCTTCTCTGATATAGAAGAGTGCATCGTCGGTATATCCCCGGGTGACGGAAGTGTTCAGCAGGTAGTCTAATGCTTCCTTGTTCTTATTGCCTCCTTCGTAGGCCATGCCATATAATACATAAGGATCCCGCTGCTTCTCTGCTCGGGCAGCCTCCATTAACAGGTCGTTATACATACGCCGTATGGCAGGGCTGTTGTTTCTTCGCATTTGCTCGCGTATAAACACCAGAGCTTCCGGATAACGTGCCAATTCACTAAGGATACTCGCCCTTTTGACGATAAGCGCACCGCTTCCCGGTATGGCAGCCAAACCGTTGGATGACCAGCCTAGAGCAGCTTCCCGGTTTCCTTCCTGTAAATGCAGGTTAATGATGTCCAGATAATATTCTTCGTTTTGAGGAGATACTTTGATGAGCTCCGTCAACTTTTCGATAGCCTCTTTTCGGTTACCGCCTTTTTTCATTTGCTGGTAGCCTACCTCCATGCTGTAGATATAATCCTTCCTTAGAATCGTATCGTTCGGGTAAATCTGATTGATTCGTTTCAACAGACGGTCTGCTTCCACATCGTTGTTCTGCTTGCGGTACAGTTCAATCTTTCTTCGCCATAAACCTCTCCAATACGGATTCACTTCCAGCAACTCATTAACGTAACAAATAGCACTGGAATAATTCTCGGTGATATCTTCTACGTCTACCAGCAGATGTTTGGCATTGACGTTGTTGTAATTGTCATCTATCGCTTTGACAAGATGATAACGCGACTGGTCATAGTTCTTTTCGTGGAACCAGTATTTTCCCATGAGCCATTCAAGGTCAGAAACATTCGGGTATTTCTGAAGGCCCTCCTCCAACAGCTCTTTCCCTGCTTCCCATTCCTCGTTCGCAAAATGCTCCTGTACAATCTGGGCATATTGCTCCGGTGTCTGGAATCCGTTGTCGGTCCCGGAGGAAGAGGTTATCAGTAAAAACAGACAACCTAATATGGTGATCTTATGGAGAAATTCTCTGTTCATTCTATCTTGTCTTTAATCTTTCTTTCTTGTTTAAATCGTAGCAGGTTCGGGCTTCATTGCCGTTATATCAGTACCGTCTGCACTTTCTTCTTTCTGCTTGAATCCCTTACGTTCCATGTTCTTCCACTTGAAGTCTCTATTGGTCAGATAACTGAGGTATCCTCTCAATGAACAGAAAGTGATGATGGGATGATAGAAGATAGGCTCTAATATGGACGCAATGATAATCCACAGGTATTCATATCCTCTTTTATATAGCATCCCGACATAGTAGTCGTAGGTAATAACAACGATGGAAAGGAACTGGCAGAACGTATAGATCGTCAGGTAAATCATCCATGCCGTGTTCCAGTTGACTGCTCCTGTAAAGGCCAGATAGATAAATACTATCAAACCGACGAGCTCGATGATCGGCGCCAGAAACTCAAAAACGAACATATAAGGCAGAGTTAACAGTCCCATCTGTTTATACGTCTTTTTGAAAATCATCTTACGATGGATATTAAGTGTCTGGAACAATCCCCGTGCCCAACGGGTACGTTGCCGGTAAAGCATTGCCAGGTTGGGAGGTCCTTCCGTCCAACAACAAGTATCAGGAATCTGTACGATCTTATAAGGACGGGAGAAGTCGCACATATATCCTACCATGCGGGTGATGAGGTCCATGTCTTCGGCAAAAGAGGGGGCATCGTATCCTCCGGCTGCAATCGCTACCGAACGGTCGAAAAGACCGAATCCACCGGAAACATTCGGCATACCATTGATTGCGGACCATCCCATCTTACCAATCAGATAGGAACGCATGTATTCCAGATTCTGGAAAAGTGGAATCGGTGTACGGGGAGTTCTAACGTCTATGATTTGTCCGTCTTTCACGACGCATCCGTTAGCCATCAACATCGTTCCGCTGACTGCAATTACTTGTTTTTCTGAAGATATAATGGGCGAGATACAACGATAAAGAGCATACTTTTCCAAAATGCAATCCACATCCGTGCAGATAAAATAAGGATGAGAAGCAACGTTGATACCCGCATTGGATGCATCCGCTTTGGTTCCTCCATTTTCTTTGTCTACAACGATGAGTCGGCTGTATTTCGGGTTGGAGGATTTGAGGAGTCTTCGGAACGGTCTGGTTTTGATTCGCTCGATATAAGCATAGGGCACTTCTACCAGTTCATAATATTCGGTCATCTTTTCCAATGTACTGTCCGTACTTCCATCATTTACAATAACCACCTCGAAAAGCGGATATTCCAATGCAAGCATGGAGTTCACATTATCAATGATTGTCTTTTCTTCATTGAAGGCAGGAGCGATTACCGAAATGCCCGGTGTATAGGGGGATTCCTTGATTGTTTTCCGCATATAGCTTTCCACATAGTAATCCTTTCTCCGTTTTAGAGAAATGAAAGAGAGGAAGGCGAATGTGACGAAGAATATCGCCAGCATGCTCGTATAAAAGAATACGAAATAATTGAAGAATGTAAATATTATATCTCTCATGTTCTCTAGTTTAACTGGTTGATTAACGGATGCTTGGTGTGGGCAAACAATATAGCTGTGTGGGAATCTGCTTTTCTTTCCAATTGATCGAATGTTTTCCTTCCCATTGCACTATACTCATAGAGGGCTTTGAGTATGACTCTCTTGGTTCCCCAGTTATCTGCTTCATCATAAGCATTGTAAAGAAATCCTAAAGCCTTATCGGTCTTTAGATCCGCAATAGCCGAAATGATTTGTCGTTTGACTTCTTCCGGTTGTACATTATACATTTCAATCAGCTTAGGTTCAACCTCTTTGTATTTTAGTTTACCTAAAGTCTTGATCGCTTCACCTCGTATTTCCACAGAACGGGCATTGAGTTGCTTCGCGAGAATTGGGGCACTTTCGGTTTCATTATATAGCCGGATTTCGTTGATAAAGAATATCTTAACGTTTTCTTCAGCTGAAGTATTCACCCATTTAATAAAGGTGGGTGTGTTATATCCCACTTTCTTACGGTGTTCCAAGATAGCGTGTAACTCCATCATGTCCCATTGCCTTAACTTCATGCCGATATCTTCGTCGAAGAAGCGGAACGGGTCACCCTGGCTTAACCACATATAAGTGTAGCGTGCCGAGTTTCTTAGTTCTAGTTCACGATGATAGAGGAAACGCACCAATACCGCTTCAGAGGCATACCCATTGATGGACTGAATAAGTTTCAGAGCTTGTATCTTTGATCTTTTGGAACCGAATTGAAGTTCGCGTTCAAGGAAACGTGTGATTTGGAATACGGTTTGAATCGTTTGATAGTTTAGTTCATTGATCTCATCTTCATGCACACTCTTGATTTCTGTTAATAGTTGAGTGATAATGCGTAACTCGTTAGGTTTCGGGCGCTTTTTCGTATCATATTCTAATCTGTCAGCTATCTCTTCTTCACTCAATGTGTTGGAATCTAGTGAGATAGATTTCATTTCTTCATAATACTTATCAAATGCTTTATTGTATTTCCGCTTCTCTTTTCGCCTTTTAAATATACCATATATAATATGGAATAGGAGAAATAAGTACGCAATAATACAAAACATTACAGCAATTGAGCATATTCTTATGATTAAAGGATAGCCAATAAACTTGTAATATATCCAATAGAAATAATATTCTATGTAATCTATACCATACAGTACTTGATCCATTTCCCTTGATATATTTATATATAGAACTTGTATATTCGGAATAAAAGCTCTATATTTGTTGTATTGAATGTTCTGTCTAATGCAAATATACGAAATAACTTGTATATATTATCCAGTGTTCATGAACAGGCCTTTTGAGCCCTATTTTAGCTCTTGTGATTATTCTCGATGGAAAGGATTGAAATTACAAATAAAGGCAAGCAAAAAGCTATTAGGAGTTAAATATATTTTTGATAAGTTAACAAATGGAGCCTGGAAATAAGTGTGATAAGCCAGGTTCTCATGCGAAACAAAAACAAACAATAAATTTAAAAATTAAATTAAGATGAAAATTAAAAGTTTGGTGTATGTCCTTATGGGGACAATGTTGGTTACTACTTCCTGCTCTGATAATGAGTTGGAAAAAGGTAACGATGGTTCGGGAACTGTTGACCCGGTAAATGCTTCTGCACTTGTGAATGTATATTCCGATAAAAGTGGTTCTGAAGCGAGCCTGCTTGTGGGAGATGTATTAGTGAAAGATTCCCGTACTCTTACGTTGAATGTTCCTGCTGCTTGCGAGAAAGTGTATATGAAATACAATACAGTTTCGGGAACAGAAGCTACAAAAGAATTTGCTTTGTCTCCTGTTAGTCGTGGTGTAGATCAGAGTACTGGTTTCAATTTTGAAACAAACCGTCTGGCATCGGTAACTCTTGCGCTTCCTGAAGATGCAGTGCAGCCGACAAATGAAACGGACCAAGGCTATCTTTTCTATCATAACACAGGTGTGGTGATGTTCGAAGATGGTTGGCCTATTCAACTGGATTCATGGTATGATGAAGATTTCAACGATGTTGTATTCGAGTATGACTTGAAGGTGACTGAATGTCATAGTCAACAGATGATGGAGACTGTAGGAGGTAAAGAAGAATTGTTGTTGACTTTGGATGTTCGTGCTGTAGGTGGTATATACCCGACTGTGTTAGGTGTTGTACTGGATGGTTTGAAAAGCGAGTATGTTGATCGGATTACTGCAAGCCTTGTACTAAAAGGTGGTCAGGGAACAATGACAGACTTAGCTAAAGAGGAACTTTCTACAAAAAATATAGTGAAAGTTGAAAATAAAAATTGGAATTGGAGTAATGATACTCGCAAAGAACCGCGTTTCGCAATATTGACAGTGGATAAAGCACAAGCGGAAGGAACTGTTATTACACTGGATGGTTTAACTTCTTTGATGGATAATAATCAGGATATGTTTCAGGTAACACAAGGAAAAGTAAGAGAAGGACTACCTATGTTGCGTGCTGAAGTTAGACTGATTGGTAAAGAAGGATTAACTGGAGCTGAAAGAGATGCTCAGCTTGCAGCATTTAGAGAGTTGATTTTAGATACTAATAGACAGAATTTCTTTATTAAGGTGAACGGTGGTAAAGAAATACACATGAGGGGTTATGCACCGACTTCTGCTTACAAAGCAGAATATGAAGCATTGGTTGCGGGTGACACTACACTGGATGCAAATGTTTATTATTCAAATACCAAAGGTTCCACTTGGGGAGTTAAACTTCCGGTTGGCACACGTCATGCTTATGAACGTGTACCATTTAGAGAAGCATATCCTGATTTTACTAAATGGGTAGATAGTAAGGGTGCTTCAAACCAGAAATGGTATGAGAACTTTGTTGATGAAAAAACTATAAGATATTGGTAATGCAAATTATCAGTCAATACGTTATTTGAGTTATTTTGTACAATTTGAACCCCTCTTTTTTCGAAAAGAGGGGTTTCTTTGTATTCGGAAGAATAATCTTTAAACTAATACCGTAATGACGAAGCGATTTTTTATAGGCTACAGTTTGATTACTTTTTTTCTCTTAAATAGTGTGGTGCTTTTGGCACAGCACAAAGCTTCTTTTGTGCAGCAATGGAAAATAGAAGATGCATCCCATGCTTTGCAAATAATAGAACGTGCGGATACATTAGAATTGATAGTTCCGGACGGACTGACTATGTGGTATCGGCAACGATTGGCAGGCGATTATGAAATAAGTTATCGTATTTGTATGGTGATGCAAGGTGGAAAGTATGACCGCTTGAGTGATCTGAACTGCTTCTGGGCTGCCAATGATCCTAAATACCCTGATGATCTTTTTGCCCGTAGTCAGTGGCGTGACGGCATCTTTAAAAACTACAATACATTAAACCTTTTCTACGTTGGATACGGAGGAAATGATAATTCAACGACCCGTTTCCGTCGATACAAAGGAGAATATTATGGAGTGGCAGATGACAAGGTGAAACCTTTATTGAAAGAATATACCGATGCCCCTCATTTACTCGTCCCCAATCAGTGGTATGAGATTCGGATTCGAGTGGAAAAGGGAATCACAACTTATTCTGTGAATGATGCAGAGTTGTTCCGCTATACCCTTGCGGGTGGTGAAGGTGACGGGCACTTCGGTTTACGTCTTTTACAGAATCACGTACTCTTTACAGATTTTAAAGCGACTATACTTTGACTTATATACTGAAAACCTAATAAGACCATATTTCCATGATGAAACAACCTTTTACTAAATTTGGAGTGACAACTCTGTTTTCTCTTTTGTGCTCAGCATTCCTTCATGCGCAAGTCGTAACAGATGAGCGGATGTTTTCTTTTGAAGAACCGCAAATACCGGATTGTATCACCGCTACCCATTCCCGTCTGTCGGTATCTGATCTGCATTATAAAGATGGAAAACATTCGTTGGAATGGACATTTGAACCGGGTGGTATATTGGAACTCAAGAAAGACTTGAAGTTTGAGAAGAAAGATCCGACCGGCAAGGATTTATATCTTTCGGCTTTTATTGTGTGGATTTATAATGAAGTGCCTCAGGATGCGACTATTGAGTTTCAGTTTCTGAAAGACGGCAAAAAATGCACATCTTTCCCTTTTGGTATTAATTTCAGTGGTTGGCGCGCTGCGTGGGTTTGCTATGAACGTGATATGCAAGGCACACCGGAAGAAGGCATGAATGAACTCCGAATTATTGCTCCAAATTCAAAAGGAAGCCTTTTCATCGATCATTTGATTACGGCTACTAAGGTTGATGCACGTCAACAGACGGCCGACCTGCAAGTCCCTTTTGTCAATGCCGGAACCACCAACCATTGGCTGGTTGTTTATCAACACTCGCTTTTAAAACCGGATATTGAATTGACTCCTGTAGACGATAAGCAAAGAGCAGAAATGCAACTGTTGGAAAAGCGTTTTCGTGATATGATCTACACGAAAGGGAAAACGACAGATAAAGAAGTAGAAACCATCCGCAAGAAATATGATTTCTATCAGATAACTTATAAGAACGGTCAAGTATCGGGAGTACCTATTTACATGGTACGTGCTTCAGAAGCTTATGAACGGATCATACCGAACTGGGATAAAGATATGCTGACTAAAATGGGAGTGGAAATGCGTGCTTATTTCGACCTGATGAAAAGAATTGCCGTTGCATATAATAATGCGGCAAATCCGGTGATTCGGGAAGAAATGAAGAAGAAGTTCTTAGCAATGTACGATCATATAACCGATCAGGGAGTAGCTTATGGTAGTTGTTGGGGAAACATCCATCATTATGGCTATAGTGTTCGCGGTCTGTACCTGGCATATTTTCTGATGAAAGATGTGCTTAGGGAAACCGGGAAACTTCAGGAAGCCGAACGTACGTTACGTTGGTATGCGATTACTAACGAAGTATACCCTAAACCGGAAGTTAATGGAATTGATATGGACTCTTTCAATACACAGACCACAGGACGCATTGCCAGCATTTTAATAATGGAAGATACACCGGAAAAACTACAATATCTCCGGTCTTTCTCCCGTTGGATTGATTTTGGTTGCCGTCCTGCATTGGGATTGTCCGGTTCGTTTAAAGTAGACGGAGGTGCTTTCCATCATCGAAATAACTATCCGGCTTATGCTGTGGGCGGACTCGATGGAGCAACCAATATGATCTATCTTTTCAGCCGGACGGAATTTGCTGTTTCCGAGTTAGCTCATGAAACAGTGAGAAATGTACTGTTGACCATGCGTTTCTACTGCAATAAGCTGAACTTCCCTCTTTCCATGTCCGGTCGTCATCCGGATGGAAAAGGTAAACTGGTTCCTATGCATTTTGCTATGATGGCTTTAGCCGGTTCTCCCGATGGAAAGGAGGAATATGATAGTGAAATGGCTTCTTCTTACCTCCGTCTGATTTCAGACCCAAGTGTTGAAAATGACTCTCCTGAATATATGCCTAAGGTTTCAAATGCTGAAGAACGTAAGGTGGCAAAACTTCTTATAGAGAAAGGTTTCCGTCCGGAGCCGGACCCGCAGGGAAATATAGCGATGGGATATGGTTGCGTCTCTGTCCAACGTCGTAGTAACTGGTCGGCTGTGGCACGCGGACATTCCCGTTATTTATGGGCGGCAGAGCATTATCTGGGAGCAAATCTATACGGTCGTTACCTGGCGCACGGCAGTTTGCAAATATTGACTGCTGCACCGGGACAGACAGTAACTCCCGCCACTAGCGGCTGGCAGCAGGAAGGTTTTGACTGGAACCGTATTCCGGGAGTGACATCTATTCATTTGCCATTGGAGCAATTGCAGGCTAAGGTGCTCAATGTAGATAGTTACTCTGGAATGGAAGAGATGCTTTATTCCGACGAGGCTTTTGCCGGTGGTTTGTCTCAACAGAAGATGAATGGTAATTTTGGAATGAAGTTACATGAGCATGATAAGTACAACGGATCACATCGGGCACGTAAATCTTACCATTTCATCGATGGAATGATTGTCTGTCTTGGTTCGGATATTGAAAATACAAATACGGAGTTCCCGACAGAAACGACTATCTTCCAATTGGCAGTTACTGATAAAGCAGGGCATGATTATTGGAAAAATTATCAAGGAGATAAGAAAGTATACGTAGATCATTTGGGAACGGGTTATTATGTTCCAACTCCCATTCGGTTTGAGAAGAACTTTCCTCAATACTCGCGAATGCAAAACACAGGAAAGGAAACAAAGGGTGATTGGGTTTCTTTGGTTGTAGATCATGGAAAGGCACCGAAAAACGGAAGTTATGAATACGCTGTTCTGCCTCAGACGAATGAAGCTCTGATGAAGAAATTTGCAAAGAAGCCCACTTATAGGGTATTACAGCAAGACCGGAATGCACATATTGTAGAGTCCGTCTCCGAACAGATCATTTCTTATGTGCTGTTTGAAACTCCTGAAACGACATTGCCGGGTGGTTTATTACAACGTGTGGATACTTCCTGTCTGGTTATGATTCATAAAGGATCTGCTGATAAGATTAAGTTGACGGTGGCACAACCGGATTTAGCTTTGTATCGCGGTCCAAGCGATGAAGCGTTTGATAAAGATGGGAAACGCATCGAACGTAGTATCTATTCACGACCATGGATTGAAAATGCCAGTAGTGAAATACCTGTGACTGTAACGATAAAAGGGCAATGGAATGTAGAAGAAACTCCGTTTTGCAAGGTGATTTCTTCTGATAAGAAGCAAACAGTTTTGCAGTTCAGTTGTAAAGATGGTGCTAGCTTTGAAGTGGAGTTAAGGAGATAAAAGTCAGACAATAGGAGATCATTTGCTTTTCCTGATAAGGGAACACTAGTTTCTCCTGGAGAAACCATAGTTTCCATGCCGTTGAAACTATTGTTTCTCGGTGCTGAAACTACAGTTTCCCAATGCTGAAAACTTTAGTTTCCCGGTACGAAATGTACTGTACTGGATTTAGTTGACAACTTCGCTTGTTATACCTAAGTTAGTTTAC